>Ga0209324_10003020_pt1 | contig 11529 bp, 15 predicted proteins | sample Rifsed19ft3_FD_184015 | JGI IMG/M metagenome (GOLD analysis project Ga0209324, IMG submission 184015) | Soil microbial communities from Rifle, Colorado, USA - sediment 19ft 3 (version 2) | ecosystem: Environmental > Terrestrial > Deep subsurface > Rock core/Sediment | place: Rifle, Colorado...
CTTCGGGCTCCAGATGGTACAGACTACAACGGGGAAGCACATCCTCGGCGTGATGGTTCACGAGGACGAGACGAAGGACGAACGGGAACTCGCGCGGCTCTTCGATCGGCGGACGCGGGAGCACGCGGTCAATTGCTACGACCTTCTCTTCCGGCCTGAGCAACTCCGGAAGCGCGCCGGGACGGGTCAGCGGGAAGGCTTCGAAGACGCGGGCCGGCTGCGGGTGAAGTGACCGTGCGGCTCGTGATCGTTGCGGCGTCGTTCAACGCCGACGTGACGGACAGGATGGTGAAGCGCGCACTGTCACGCGCCAAGGCCGTTGGCGTCGAGGTCGCGGAGGTCGTCCGGGTTCCCGGTACGTTCGAGATACCGCTCGTTCTGCACCGTCTCCTCGCTCGCGAGGACGTCGATGCGGGCGTGGCGATTGGCGCCGTGATCAAAGGCCAGACCCAGCACGACGACCTCATCGCACATTCCGTGGCAGCGAAGCTGCTCGACATCCAGCTTGCAACAGGCAAACCGATCGGTCTCGGGATTACCGGACCAGGGATGAGCTACAAGACGGCGCTCCGCAGAATCGCAAGCGCAGAGCGTGCCGTGGACGCGGCCGTTTCGATGGTTCGCCTCCTCCGAGGTCGGCACTAGACAGATGGTCTGTCCGAGGATTCTCGGATAGGAACCTTTATCTCAGCGCCTCTGGATGGGCCCGGGAAATCGGGCCGACAGGGTGCTCGAGGAGACCCGACGGACGATGGCGGACCAGCCCGCGCTTGAGTCAATTCTGAAGGAAATCGAGGCCATAGAGGGCGTCCATAGCGCGGTCCTCGTCGGCCGAAGCGGGCAGTATCTCGCGGGGACGATTCCCGAGGGCGCTACCCCGGACACGTTCGTCGCGATGTTCGCGATTCTCGTCGGCGCGGCGGAGACCGCGTCGTCCGAGCTGAAGGAGCAGCTCGACACCGTGATTCTGACGATGGAGGCGAGCAAGATCGTCGTCGTGAATGATGGTCCGAAGGCGATTTTCGTGTTGAGGACCCGAAAGGACGCGGACCTCGGTCGGATTAAGACGCACCTCGAGCGATTTTCGAGGCGAATCGAAGAGCACCTCTAGATTCGGCGCATACCGCGTAGGAGCCACTCGCCGACACACTTCGTGATGTAGGTCGTCGTCTCCCACGGTCCACGATGCAGGCCGACGCCCTGCGTTCGGCAGGATCCAATGGCCTGCAGGATGTCATCGACCGTCGTCGCACCGCGATTCAGGGACGTCACGCCGCGGCCAAGCTCGTGCAGAAAGTGGGAATCGCTCCCTCCCGTGTGACCGACGCGTGTACGGGCCGCGAGCGAAATCGCACGTTCGTTCCCTCTCCGTAGCGTGCGTGCGTTGTGAACCTCATACGCAGCGAATCTCGCGGATACCGCGGCGTCTTCGCCGACGCCGGACCAGAAACGATACGGATGCGCTGCGACGGGAACTCCGCCTTCCGCGACAATCTGCTCGACCGTTTCGACGGGAGTGAGGTCACGCGGGATTGTTGTCTTGACCCCATACGCGAGGATGTGGCCCCGCGCAGTCGACACTTCCGTTGCCGGGATGACGACGAAATCCGGAAACGACCCCGCCGCCTCCGCTGCGACTCGTATCCCTCCGACGGCATTGTGGTCCGTAATCGCAATTCCATGGAGACCTATGGATTGGGCGAGCCGAACGAGCGCGATGGGGTCGACCTTTGAATCCGGCGAGTACCGCGTGTGGTTGTGGAGGTCGAGGATCACGCCCCCCGGTCAGCGCGAACCACCAAAAGGTTTTCGCTCGAGACATTTGCCGGACATCGTGAACCGGCGGGGGTCGGAAGCTAACGAACCGGTGTACCCGGTGCGAACTCCTTATCCACGGAAATGAATGCGTCTCCGACTTTCAGGGGTACGGCTCTGGTCCCCTCTTTGCCGAGGAACTGCACCGTCCCGCCCTCGGCGACGCGGATTCGATACGTTTGGAACTCCGAGAAGGTCAGGCGAGGGGCTCCGCGGACGCCGAGGATCTGGGTGCCGAGCGGCGCACCTGAGGGGACAATGAGGAGTCCGACGGCCCGCTCATCTTCCGCGGCAAGAACCATGCCATCCGACGCGACGCCGCGGAGCTTCGCAGGTTCCAGGTTGCAGAGGACCGCAACCCGCTTTCCGTGCATTTGTTCTTTTGTGTAGTCTGCTTTCATCCCGGCGACAAGCGTGCGGACTTCGTCCCCGAGGTCGACTCGGATCACGTAGAGTTTGTTCGCGTTCGGATGGTCCTTCACGTCGACGATCTCCCCGACGCGAAGGTCAAAGCGGTCCGCTTCGTTCGGCATCTCGAACTCAATCTTCTCGAAGAGCGGTCTTCCGACCCGGAGTTTCTGTCCCGCGGGAATGTCGTCGAGCACGGATTCCCAGCGGTGAGCGTGAACGTCATCGTTGTATCCGAGTGAATGCCACAACGTCTGCGAGCTGAAGGGTGTGAACGGCGCCATGAGGAGGGCGAGCGCGCGACTCACGCGGAGAGACACGTGCAGTGCGGTGCCGCACGCGGAGCGGTCTCGCTTGACGAGGTCCCATGGAGCCCTTTGATCGAAGTACTGGTTCCCGAGACGGGCGAGCTGAATCGCCTCGCGGAGCGCATCCCGGAAGTGAAGGAACTCGAGGTTCTGCCCGACGCGCCGCCACTGCTCTTCGATGCTCCGAATCATCGCCTGGTCCGCACGATCGAGGAAGCCCGCGGCCGGGATTTCGTTCCCGAAATTCTTCGCTGCGAACGTAATCGTGCGATGGGCAAAGTTCCCGTACACGGCGAGGAGCTCGGCGTTGTTTCGTCGCGCGAAATCCTGCCAATCGAAGTCCGTGTCTTTCGTTTCTGGCATCGTCGCGGTCGCATAGTACCGAACAAGGTCCGCGTTGTACCGTCCGAGGAGGTCGGGGAGCCACACGCCCCGGCCCCGACCCGCGGACATCCGTTCCCCGCTGATGTTCAGGAACTGCGTTGCAGGAATGTCATACGGAAGGACGAGGTTCTCGTCGTACCCCATCAAGATCGCAGGCCAGATAATCGAGTGGAACACGATGTTGTCCTTCCCGATGAAGTAGTACTGGCGGGCCGCGGGGTCGTACCACCACTCCCGCCACCCGTCCGGCTTGCCTCGCCTGCGAGACCACTCCCGCGTCGCAGTGAGGTAGCCCATCACCGCCTCGAACCACACGTAGATCCGCTTTGATTCGTACCCCGGAACCGGGACATCGATCCCCCACTCGAGGTCGCGGGTAATCGGCCGGTCCTTCAAGCCTTCCGCTAGGAAACCTCTGGAGAACGCAAGCGCGTAGTTCCGCCAGTGGTCTTTCCCGCTCGAGAACCACTGTTCGAGAGGCCGCTGAAACGCGGTGAGCTTGAAGAAGAAGTGTGTCGTCTCGCGCGGTACCGGCGTCGAGCCGTCGATCCTGCACTTCGGGTCTTTCAGCTCGAACGGGTCGAGGAGCTTTCCACAGTTCTCGCACTGGTCCCCACGGGCCCCCGTGAAACCGCAGTGCGGGCAGGTGCCTTCGACATATCGATCCGGGAGGAAGCGCCGATCCGCCGGGCAGTACGGCGAAGTCATCGTCGCACTGTACACGTATCCGCGCTCCTTGAGTCGCACGAAAATCTCCTGAACCCAACGCTTGTGGTTCGGATCCGCGGTGTTCCAGTAAAGGTCGTAGTTGACCCCGAGCTGTTCGATGTTCCGCGAATGGAGGGCGTGATAGCGATCGGAGATCACGCCCGGCGCCACGTTCTCTTGCTCCGCTTGAACGGTCACCGGCGTGCCGTGCATGTCGCTCCCCCCGACGACGAGGACTTCGTCCCCCTTCATTCGGTGGTAGCGGGCGAAGATGTCCGCGGGAACGAACGTGGACGCAGCGTGGCCGATGTGGCGAGGGCCGGACGCATACGGCCAGGCAACGGCGATAAGGATCTTCCCCATGGAGGGGCTCGCAAGGCGGCAAAGCCACATAAAGGATTCGCGCGTCGACCCCTATCCGGCGTCCGTGCGCGGGGGGAAAATGCACTCCTCGGGCCGCTTGTCGGTGCGGAGTCGGTGGAACGAAGGTGCGCGCAGCATGCCGTCCTCCGTTAGCTCGAGGTAATACACCTCCCCGATGAGCCCGGGCCGCATCCAGAACTTCACCGGCTCGGTCATGTTCGGTTCCTCACTCAATGGCCGCTCGGCGCGAAGCGGTTCTGCACGGGCGAGGATTTCCCTTCGCACTTCGTCCGTGAAACCGGTCCCAGCTCGGCCAATGTACCGCAGGTCTCCCCCATCGTACACACCAAGGATGAGGGAGCCAAACGTGTCCTCTCGCACGCCTTCGCCCTCCGTGAGCCCGCACACGATGGCGTCGATGGCCTGCCGCTTCTTGATTTTCAACCAGTCCCGCGTCCGCCGCCCGATCGCGTATCGACTCTGCCTACGCTTCGCGATAATCCCCTCGAGGCCCCGCTCCAGGACGGCCGAAAAAAGGGCGCGACCTTCCCGCTCAATCGTCTCCGAGAGGACCACGCGGTCCGTGGGTTGGACGAGGTCGTTCAGGATCGCCCTTCGCTCCACCAGGGAGAGGGGTGTCAGATCCCGCCCGTCGAGGTACAGCACGTCGAAGACCACGTAGGTCGCCGGCAGGTCCTTCGCCCGCAGCCGGATCGTGAAGGGAGACGATGCGTGTTCCCGATCCTGAAGGCCCGGAAAGCTTGGCCTGCCTCCGACCATCACGACAATCTCGCCGTCGAGGATCGCCTTGTGCCCATGGAGGTCGATTCGAAGTTCCGGGTACCGATACGTGATTTCGTACAGCCGCCGGTTCTGGAAGCGGTGGGTGTTGTCGGGAGACACGAAGGCGAGCGCCCGGGTCCCGTCCCACTTCAGCTCGAAGACGTGGTCCTCGGAATCAAACGGCTCCGTACGCAGCGTCGCCAGCATCGGCTTGATTTTCACGTTGAAGAGGTCCGCCATGGGCTACTTCTTCGCCGCCACTACGCTCGCCCGGAGTGCCGCCATGAGATCCTGGGTCGTCGGAGCCTCCGGCCGCTGCGGGACCTCAATCGTCTTCCCCTCGATTTTCGTCTCAATCATCTTGAGGAGCGCTTCGCGGTAGCCGTTCTTGTACCTCGTGGGGTCGAAGTCTGTCGCAAGGGCGGTCACGAGGTTGATCGCTAGACCCATCTCTTCGTCCGTGATTGTGACAGGACGCGTGGCGGGAAGGTCCGGGGGCCCCTTCACCTCCTCTGCGTAGTATAGGGTCGTCATCACGAGCGCCCCATCGACCGGTCGGAGTGCGACAAGCCGTTCCTTCCGCCACAAGACCGTCTGCGCGATCGCGACCTTCCCGGTTCGAAGAAGGGCCTGGCGGAACAGCTCGAACGGCTTCACGCTCGTCTCGAGCGGCCCGAGGTAGTAGGTCGACTCGAGGGATAGCGGTCCGATGTCGGTGGCATCGACGAAGCCGGAGACGTCGAGGAGATCGCTCGATTCCGCCCGGACACTGTCGATTTCCTCTTCCGTGAGGACGACGAAGCTCCCTTTGCCAATCGGATATCCCTTCACCATATCCTTTGACTCCACCGGCACGCTGTCCACCGGGCACATGTACGGCCGCCTCAGGGGGCTCTTGCACGAGGCGTGGAGGGTCGTGAAGGAGACGTCCCGAATCTCGGTCGCCGTGTAGAGCTTCACGGGGATGTTCACAAGGCCGAACGAAATGCTGCCGCTCCAGATTGCACGCGCTGCTGGCATACTGGTCCCTGCCCGGCCGCGCCACGCGCTCGGGCGTATTAGAGGCTTCGCCCCCAGCACGGCGGCGGGTGCGCGGTTCCAGTTAACATGTTAACTGTACCCCGAGTACTTTCGGACACCTCTTCCGATAAAAGCTATTATATAGCTGTTCATATGGATATCCCATGTCCGAGGGGACCGCGGATCTGTGGATAGTGAGCTACGACGTGGACGGCCGGGACCGGAGCACGGCGACCCGGGTATGCCAGCTCGTGTTCGGCCGGCGGAACGTGACGACGAAGGGCGGGGTGGCGAAGGCGTACGAGCAACCTGGCTTCATCCACCGCCCCGGCGTCGTTTGGGTCGGTCAGTCAGTACTGATCCTCCCGCGGGGGGACGCGTTCGAGCTGCAGCGGCGCCTCCACGCGATGGGCGTGTCCGTGGGGATGGGCCACCTGGCGATCGACAGGTCGAATCTTGCAGTGTTCCGGCGGAGGCGCCGTCGGTCCGTTCGGCACCGTCCGGTCCCAGTTAACATGTTAACTGTTTTGGCAGGCGGACCCGCAGTTTGCTTGGAGGGAACGCTCAGGCGCCAGGTGAGATCTTGATCGCCTTCGTGGGGCACGCGGATTCGCACGCCATGCAGTCGATGCAGTCGTTCTCCCGGATCGGTTCGGACTTGTCCGTCCGCCACTCCATCCACTCCGGGGAGTTCTTTTCGAGAACCTTGTCGGTCCCGGTCCCCTTCGCGCCTGGATTCAATTGCCATTCGAAGACATCGACCGGACAGACGTCCATGCAGACGCCGTCCGCAATGCACGCTTCGTAGTCTACCGCGACGTGGCTGCCGTGGATTCCGAACTTCGTCGGGTACGGTTTCCCGTTCAAGTCGATTCGCTCAACGCCCTCTGCAAAGACCTTGTGACCGTTGTGCTCTCCCGTTTGAGGGAACTCGTCCGGCTTTTGAAGGAAGTCCGGGTCAATCGGCTTCGTCTCGTAGTCCACTTCGCGCGTCATGAGGGCACCGGGCGGAGGAAAACAACAGGGGTTCTTGAACCCATTGCTTTTCGCTGGGAGATGGATAACACCACCCGGTGTCAGAAATCGGTAGTTCGTGGGATTGTTCCCAACAGTTCGTAGCCGCGGCGCTTGCCCTCCCCCGAATGGTTGTCGAGAGAATCTGTCAAAAAATGAATTGACCGAGACTCGATATCGGCGTCGATAACCGTCTAAGAAAGGACTTATGGTGCGACTCGAATCAAATTTGCGTGCGGCCTGAAAACGGGCGGAGCACGAATCCGAGATGAAGCCAAAGCGAACCGCTGGGCGACCTGAGCGATGTGTGTTTCTCGTCCTCTGGTGGCAGGCTCAGACTCCATACGCCGCGATGTTCGAGGATGAGGTTGCCGCGTACGCCGCGGCGAATGTCCGAAACGCCCTTGTGGTCGAGATCTCCGGCAAAGCGTCGAAGGTTGAGAAGGTCGTGGACTACTACCGCAGGGACAACTCGGGGAACCCGATGCCCGCAGAGTGGCGGAACGTCTCCGGGCCGGTTGCGTGGCCCTGGATGCCTCGCCCGAAACCGACGCCCGCGTGATCGGGCGATAGAACCTGACCTCGAAGTCGCCGGGCCCATTATCAGTTCCGAGTTAGCTGCAGAAACGATTATAGTCTCTGCCCATCATCGAACGCGCCGGTTCTCGAATGCCTTCCGAAGCATACGAATGTCCCAGTTGTGGGGCCGCGGTAGACGCCGACGCGAAAGAGTGTCCGAAGTGCGGGGAAATCTTCGACGCCTCCGTGCTCCAAGAGAATGCCAAGGACGGGGCCTCGCGGAAATCCTCTTGGAGGGGACGAATCCTCTTCTATGTCGGCGTGGGACTCGTGCTCGCGGGCGGACCGGCCATCGCGCTCGGCTCCTGGTTGCATGACATCCTTCGAATTCCGGTCGTCGGCGAGGCGTATGAGGCATTCGGCTGGGTGAACCGGTTCACCGCCGCGATCGGGCTCGTCGTCCTTGTCGTCGGGATTGTCATGCTCATCCTCTCGATGCGCCTCGGGTCCACGCAGCTCGAAGAGGATTACGACGTCGGTACGCCGCGGAACACGTAGCGCGAGGCCCGAAAGCGCATCCGTGGACGGTACCGAGTTCCGGCCTTGCAAGCGACGTTATCCATAGCATTATATATCGTCCTCCAGATACGAACGGCCACGGCCCATGGGGGCCAAGGAAGTCGGTGATGGCTGAGTATGGCCAGAACCCTCGACCACCGACCTCTCCCGTCGAGGAGGGGAAGGTGTACGAGGCAAAGATCGAGGACATGGGCCGTGAGGGGGACGGCCTGTGTCGCGTGGAGAATTTCGTCGTCTTCGTCCCGGGCACGAAAGTCGGTGACACGGTCAAGTTCCGCATAACCAAGGTCCTACGTCGCGTGGCCTTCGGCGAGGTCGTCCACGAGTAACGAATGGCGCCTCGTGCTTGTCGCGACGGTTGCCGCCCGCCAGCGTACAGGATTGACCGAGATTTTTGCCCCCGAGCGGATTCGAAGGGTGTAGAATAACCTCTTTATAACGTTCCCGGGATGGAACCTTTGGAGCCATGGCTTTGCGGCGATCCTCGCTCTTTCGATTCCTCGCCCTTGTCACCGCGGCGGGAATCGTGATTTCGAGCGCATCCGCGTTAGCGGGCGACTCCGATGGCGATGGGATTTCTGACGAGATTGAGGCGGCAACAGCTCGGAATGTGACCGCGACGGGTGTTCGCGAGGGTCATTTCTCCATTGTCTCCAGATCCGTCGGTGCGGCCACAGACGACGAGTTCCAGGTGGATTTCGAGGCGGGCACGTTTGGCGTGGAATACAGACCCAGCGCGAGCCCGGAGGCCCGCATTTGGTATGAGCTCGGGCTCCACCGGATTATCGAGTTCGTCGACAACGGAGGGGAGATCAGCGGAGACGACATCGTGCAAACGTGGGACCTCACCAACATGTACTGGTGGGTCGACAGCTACAAGTTCGCGGACAACGACGGCGGGCGGCAGTTCCTTTTTAACTCTACGCTTCTCGGCGACTTTCCACCTGCAGGGTTTGTGGTGGTTTCCGCGGTAGCGTCCGAAAGGTTCGTCCGGATTGGTGGGAGTCTCGTGACCCCGATGGAGGTCAAGGTTACCATCATGATTATCGGATGGCCTCTGAAGCGCGCGGACACGAAGCTTGGGCTGAAACTCGAAATCAGCACACACGAGGCGACCGGTGCTCGCATCGAAACCGGCACGCTCGACGAGGCGCGGGACTGGGCTTCGGATGAATCCCAGCTGAATGTCTCGGGCCCGCTGGGGTTCCTCTTCTTCTCTTGGTCGAATACTGCGAGGGTCGACAACGTGGAACGCCCGGTTCGTGCCACCGATCTTTCGCCCACCGAGGGCGGACTCGAGTTCTACCTCGTCTATGATCCGGGGACAGTGATCTTTCACGACCCGAAGATGGGCGTTGAATCCAGCGCCTTCTGGTCCCAGGTAGAGCGGATTGGGGAGGTGCCCCTCGAGTGGAATCCGATCCTCTACATCGCCGGCCTCGGCGCGATTTCGGGCGTCGTCGCGCTGACCGTGTTCGCGCGCCGGCGGCGCCGCGAGCCTCAGTAGCGAACCTTTAAAGACGGGGGGTCGGTCGCCGTCGCGGGTGTCCCTCGATGGCGATTGAAAACATCATCGCCGCCGGATTGAGTGTCCTCGCCCTCGCGCTGACAATCATCGGGTCAATCGCCTACCGACGAACGCGGGATCGGTGGCTCCTCCTGTTAACCGTCGCATTCGCTTTGTTTCTCGCGAAAGGCATCATCCTCACGGTCGTTCTCTTCATCGGGCGACTCGATCTCGCGACTCTCTTTGTCGTCACCGGTGTCTTCGATCTCGTTATCCTCGGACTGTTTTACGGGGTCACGCTGCGGCACTAGAGTAGGGTCGCGACGTCCATGGCCCGAGGGGAAATTCTGGCGGTGCAGGCCCGCAAGGCCCTATACGAATTCGTCCGGGCAAGGCCAGGATACCACTTGCGGGAGATTGCCCGTGCGACGAACCTCCCAATCACGCTCTCGGACTACCATCTGCGATTCCTCGAGAAACACGAGCTCGTGACCTCCGTCATGGACGGCGAGTACAAACGGTTCTATCCTCGGTACCCGATTGGGGATCCTGCCGCGAAGCCCGCGCTATCGGATCGGGAAAAGACGATTCTCGGGTTTCTCCGCCAGCGGGTCCCCCTCCTCGTGATTTCGTATCTGATGGAGCGGGAAGGTGCGCCGCATCGGGAGATCCTCGAACAGGTTCCCGTCTCCGCGTCAACCCTCACACACCATCTGAAGAAACTCGTCGCCGGAGAAATACTCGCCCGCGACGAAGTGAGGGGGTATCGAATCGAGCACGGTCGGGACATAGCCCGGCTCATGGTGACGTACGAGCTCGCGAGACCAGACCAGATCGACACGTTCGTGCGGGTGTGGGGCGAGTTCCGTCTCTGATGAATCTACGCTAAGGCGAGGGCGGCGTGACTTCGAGGGCCCTTGCTTCAGAGTATTTCCACGAGTTCCTCGGCAATCCGCTCTAGGAATGACTGATCCTCATCGTCAAAGGCATCGACTCGATCCGAGTCGATGTCGATCTCTCCGATTGCGGTGCCATCCCGCACGATCGGGACGACGATTTCGGACCGAGTGCTCGGGAAACACTCCAGATACCGAGGATCCTTCGAAACGTCACCCACAACGACGGTTTCCCTCGTCCGCGCGGCGAGGCCGCAGATCCCCTGGCCAATCGGAATTCGCATGTGCGGCGTTGCCGCGGGCCCGTTCCACGCTCGGAGGGCAAGTTCCTCGCCTTCCACCACGTAGACGCCCACCCAATTGTAGTGGGGGAATCGGCGCAACTCTCTGACGACGAAGTCCAAGACTGCCTTCTGCTGGCTTCTGCTCCGGATGATCCGCAGGAGCTTCTCCGTCGCGGTCGCGTAGTCCGCGCGTGCTTTCTCCCCGGCCATGACTTCGCCAAACTTCCCGACCCCCTTCATGGACCGTCCTCGCGCGGTCGAATCGTCAGGGGGGGATAAGTCTTGCGTAGCTTGCTCCAACCCCTCGGCATGGAAGGCCTGGCGCGCCCAGAGGTGGGGTCTCCCAGGAGGGGGAGTGTCGCCGATCCTCGCCTGGCATGCCGGTCGATTCGAATCCTCATGCCATCGGGGGGAGCCTGAGGCCTTCCCGGTTGATCCGGACACGGCGCCCGTCGATGGAGAGCCGTCCCTCGGCGAAAAGACGAACCGCGAGGGGGAGGAAGATGTGCTCCTGCTCCAGGATGCGCGCGGCGAGGGTCTCGGGTGTGTCGTCATCGAGGATGGGGACTGCCTTCTGCATGATGACCGGGCCGCCGTCGAGGCTCTCGTCCACAAAGTGAATCGTGCACCCGCTCACCTTTACACCCGCTCTGATCGCATCCTCCTGCGCGTGCGTGCCCGGGAAGGCGGGCAAGAGGCTGGGATGGATATTGATGATTCGATTCCGAAACTCGTTGATGAAATACGAAGTGACGAGTCGCATGAACCCGGCAAAGACGACGAGATCGACGTTGTAATCACGGAGGATCTTCACGACCTCCTGCTCGAACGATTTCCGGTCCTTGCCGAATGCCTTGTGGTCCACAACCGCGTGGGGGATCCCATGGCGAGTCGCTCGTTCGATGACGGGCGCTCCGGGCACGTTGCACACGAGGACAGCG
>Ga0209324_10003024_pt1 | contig 11524 bp, 8 predicted proteins | sample Rifsed19ft3_FD_184015 | JGI IMG/M metagenome (GOLD analysis project Ga0209324, IMG submission 184015) | Soil microbial communities from Rifle, Colorado, USA - sediment 19ft 3 (version 2) | ecosystem: Environmental > Terrestrial > Deep subsurface > Rock core/Sediment | place: Rifle, Colorado...
CCTTGCAGACCTCTCCAATATTGGCACCTCCGCGTATTCTCGAATTGGATTGAACTATGGAATGATTGCCAATATAGACAGGTCCTTCAATGGTCGTATTTGGGGCGATGGTGACGTTATTGCCTATATAAATTGGCCCATTTTCTGCATCAAGTACACAACCCGGTTTAATCTGAGCGTCTTTACCAATAAATATCAGGTCTTCATTAATAAGATACACACCCTCATACAACTTTCCAGAAATAGAGCCTTCTTTGACAAACAGCATGAAATCCTTTTCTATTTGGGACTTGTTGTGTTTTATGATATCCCAAAAATAGTTGATGACGGGTACATGGGTATCAACTACCTGTACCGTATTTTTTAGCATTTCAATGACGCCTTGTGTAAGAAATTTTTCGTGAGATATTTTTTTGGCATTATTCCCTTTGAGCCGGGCGTAAACGAGGGTATTGTCCTGCACCCCAAGTTCCTCCGGGCCTTCTAAAGAAACGGGGAGGGAAATAATCGCACGGCCATTTAAGAAAAGACAGGTATCGTCTGCGGTATGGAGGATATTAACACGATGAGTAAGCCTCTCTTGTAATACATCGGATAAGTAGTTTCTGCAAAAAAGGGTAATAGCGGCATGAGGATAGTGCTTGATCGTTCTTTCCAAAGTGGTAAACAAGCCGCATCGGAGTTCAAACACCGGCCTTGCGTACACGAGTGGAATGAGTTGTGAGTGTTGGCTATCTTCAAATACACAGATATGTTGCACTTGAAAATACCCCCTTATTAAATGGATTGCCTTTTATATCTTATTGAAACGTGAATGCTTGATAATTGTTATGTGTTATATCTCGGTAGCATACTGAGACCAGGAATCTTTGTCAAGCTAATAAAAGGCAAGTTAATGGATACCTGTATGTGGTAAAAAGTGAATTACCATGTCTTTGCCATGCAAAATTATGCAACCAATAGATTGTTTTACCATAAACATTTAGGATTTATTTTATTAAAGTTAAAATATTTTTTTATATGCTTGACATAAGATAATTCACGTAATAGAATCAGGAACAATGTAAGAAGACAAATTTTTTTATCGGTAATGCCTATGAGTAGAGCGCAAACCCCTATATTTTCAATACCCATGAGACGGGTCGAAGGTTTTCTGGCCGATAAAATCTGCTTTCGTGACGCAAAGGCACGAACACCGCATCCTGGTTTGATACTGGAAAATGATTCCCATAACGAGTGCTGGTTGCAGATATGGGATAAATTTTTAATCAAGCACGAATATAAAATATCCAAACAGCACGGCGAACAGTTTGTTGATGTAACCAATGACAATAATATCATCCACAGAAAAGGCAACATCGTTCCTGGTGCGATGACCGTTTCAAAGATCATCCTTCCCTTAGAAATCCTTTTTGCAGAATTGGAAATATCCTCAGTAAATATAAAATTTACCGGTTCGGCTTTTTATGGCGAAAGAACGTGCAATCTCTTTTTATGGCACTTTGTGAGCAGCGATTATATTCAAATTGAGGTAAAAACCTATCAGCAGGACAGGGTAGTTGCAACCACGATCATCCTGGGAAGATTGAAAACTGCAACTAAACAGGTCAAAGAAATAGAGGAGGCATTGGTAAACAAAAAATGTCTTGCGAGGGTGCAGGCCTATTTTGAGACCCTGGGGATTCTGAGTGATTTTTATGTGAACAAGGATGGATACAAAGATTATACCTATCCTTTAGCCTATATTGCCGCACTCCCTTCAGCAGAGATTGTTAACCAATTGTCCGGTCAGGGTGGTATGATCAACATATTGCGGATGGATTTCGGCAATTTCGAAAGAATTCCAATTACAGGCGATAAAGGCCCCGAAGTAAAGTTGGCGCGAGCAAAGAAGCGTAACACCTTTAATAAGATTATAACAGAGGTTGCAGAAGGGCTTGTTACCTACTATCGTGGCCTTGCGATCGTGAATCCCATAGCCAAATTCCAGAACTCTACAGAACCTGTGCTGGATGCTCTTAATAAGCTGATAAGTCCACAGGAAGACTCCTCCGTGCCTTTTAGCGGTGCCAATAAAGTCTAACCTTACAAATAGTTGTTCTGCTTACCTCACAGGAACGTGCGAATCTATTTGCCTCAAATATCCTCAAGTTTTCAACCCAATGCTGGCGATTTCAGATTGACAGCCGCTATGCAATAAGATAACATCCTGGCAGTTATAGAATAAAGATAAATTCAGCCATATAAAAATGAAAGATAACGGTATGGCGCGCCCCAAGATCGCCCGCCGCCTGCCTGTGGTAGACATGTCCGTGGCGAGGGCGAGGAGAAATAAAGCATAAGGCTTTTGTAATCCTAAAGAAGGGAAATAGAAATGGCAGATAACAACGAACTTGAAAAAACCCTATGGGCCGCGGCTGACAAACTTCGCAGTAATATGGATGCGGCTGAATATAAGCATATTGTTCTGGGGCTTATTTTTCTGAAATATATCTCTGATGCATTTAATGACCTATACAATAAGCTGAAGGCCGGCAAAGGAGAATTTGAGGGCGCAGACCCGGAAGACGCCGACGAATACCTCGCCCACAATATTTTCTTCGTGCCTGAAAAAGCCCGCTGGCAATACCTGCAGGACAGGGCTAAAAAACCGGAAATTGGCAAGCTGATTGATGAGGCGATGGATGCCATCGAAAAAATCAATGCTTCGTTAAAAGGTGTTTTGCCGAAAATCTATGCCGACCCGGAACTGAATAAACAGCGTTTGGGCGAACTCATTGACCTGATCGGAACCATCGGATTTAATCAGGACGGACATAAAGCCAAAGATTTATTAGGCCGTGTGTATGAATATTTTCTCGGTCAGTTTGCGGATGCAGAAGGCAAAAAAGGAGGGCAGTTCTGGACTCCTGTAAGTATTGTGAAACTTCTGGTAGAAATGCTCGAACCATACAACGGGCGTGTGTATGACGGTTGCTCCGGAAGCGGCGGGATGTTTGTGCAGAGTGAAAAGTTTGTCGAAGAGCATCAGGGTAATATCAAAGACCTTTCCATTTACGGGCAGGAATCCAATCCGACAACCCTGCGCCTTGCCAGGATGAATCTGGCCATTCGCGGCATTGATGCCCGAATCGAACTTGGCGATACGTTCCTGAACGACAGGCACAAAGAGCTGAAGGCCGACTTTATCCTCGCCAATCCGCCTTTCAATATCAGCGATTGGAGCGGCGACAAGCTTCGGGACGACATCCGCTGGAAATACGGCGTACCTCCGACCGGAAACGCAAACTACGCATGGCTTCAGCACTTTATCCACAAACTCAGCCCCAGCGGAACAGCGGGCATCGTGCTTGCCAACGGCAGCATGAACAGCAACTCCGGCGGCGAAGGCGACATCCGCAAGAACATGATTGAAGCTGGGCTGATTGACTGCATGGTCGCCCTGCCCGCACAGCTTTTCTACAACACCATGATTCCCGCCTGCCTCTGGTTTCTGGCGCGTAACAAATCCAACGGCAAATTCCGCAACCGCTCCAATGAAATCCTCTTTATAGACGCCCGCAAGCTTGGCACAATGGTCAACCGCCGGAATAAGGAACTGAGCGACGACGATATCAGGCTCATTGCCAAAACGTACCATAACTGGCGCGGGAAAGACGGCAACTACGAAGACAGAGCCGGATTCTGCAAAGCAGCCACCATTGAAGAGGTAAAAAACAATAACTATGTGCTGATGCCCGGGCGCTATGTTGGCACTGAAGAAGAGATAGACGATGGTGTGCCGTTTGAAGAGAAGATGAATGCGCTTACCTCGAAACTGGCGACACAGTTTACCAAAGGAAATGAGTTGGAAAAGACCATCCGCGAGAACTTAAAGGGGATTGGGTATGAGTTCTGAAGCTATTGATACTTTGACTCTGAACATTTACAACCTCGGTAAAACCATGCAAAGTCTTACCCGACGGGCAGAAATGGAATATTCCGCCGAAGTTGATGCCCTTCTTCAAACGAATTGCCGTGATTCCGTGCGTATTGAGCGGCTGCTTGACGGCATCCTTGATTTTTGCTTTGATGCGGACATGTTGCTTTTGTACAAAAAACTCTGCCGCTATTACTTCAACATAGATCCAGTGGCTACGGTTTCATATGTAAACTTTTACCGTGAAATGTGGGATTCTGATAATAGTGAGATTACCGATGAGTGATTTGATTTTTTACAGCAATCTTTTCGCCGAATATCCTTTGCGAGACATCAAGAAATCCATTGGTATTTCTGAGTACGAATTGACCGAATCCTTGCCTGAAAATCTCAAAGGCAGCCTGCCGAGTCTTGAAGAAATTGAGGCGGAGTTGAGCGGGGAGGCGGGGGATGAATAAGGAGTGGAAGAATTATAAACTTGGGGAATTGTGTGAAACTATTTCAATAACACACAAATTCAATAAGAATAAACTTGTATTCTTAAACACTGGAGATATTGACCGCGGTAAATTTCTTCATTCCAAATACACAGCTATTAAAGATATGCCCGGCCAGGCAAAAAAAACGATTAAGAAAAATGATATATTGTTTTCTGAAATAAGACCTGCAAATGGAAGATATGCATTTGTATATTTCGATTCAGATGATTATGTTGTTTCAACAAAACTAATGGTAATTAGGTGTCGAGAAGCTATTTTGCCGAAATATTTATACCAATTTATTACAAGTAAAACTATTACCGATTGGTTACAACACTTAGCAGAATCAAGATCAGGAACATTTCCTCAAATTACATTTGATCAAGTTGCTGATATTGAAATTAATCTACCATCAAAAGTAGAACAAAAAACTATATCGGAGTTTCTCTCCGCACTGGACGACAAAATCGAACTGAACCGCCAGACCAACCAGACGCTGGAAGCCATCGCGCAGGCTATTTTCAAAGAGTGGTTTGTGGACTTCAACTTCCCCGGCACAACCGGCGAAATGCAGGACAGCGAACTTGGACAAATTCCTAAGGGGTGGCGAGTGGGAAAGTTAGGGGAGGTTGTTGCAGTTCAAAATGGATATGCTTTTAAAAGTAATGATTTCAAAGATGCAGGTGAAATAAAAATTATCAAGATTAAAAATATCAGTGGCAATTTAGTTGATGTAGTAAGCACACAGTTTGTTGATCGTGAAATAGTGGAAAAATTAGACAAGAAATATAAAATTGAAATTGGCTCTTTACTAATAGCAATGACTGGTGCAGAAGTCGGAAAGATTGGGTTAATTCCAAAGTCTGAAAAGCAATTGTGGCTAAATCAGCGAGTAGGGATGTTTGTTGAAAAGGTAAAATATGCAAACCATTTTATTTACATCTTACTTGGTTCTGAAGAATATCAGAACACATTGCAGAATTCTGCATTAGGGAGTGCGCAACCCAATATTAGTTCGTCTGTAATTGAGAACATTTCTACTATTATGCCGCCAGTGAAGGTTATTTTAAATTTCGGTGAATTAGTAAATCCACTATTTGAAAGGATATTATCAAATTATGACGAATCCGCTACCCTCACCGCCATTCGCGATTCACTCTTGCCAAAATTGATGAATGGGGAAATCGAAGTATGAGCGATCCGATAAAATACGAAGACGACAATTTCAAGCGATTCAACGAATCGCTTGATGAGGAAGGCGAAGTCGCCATTGCAGGCTCTTCTTTTTTCCGTAGTCGTATTTTATTCGAGATGGATATTGAGCTTTACAAGCAGGCTTTTAAGGAGTTTGGAGAGCAAGATTACGAAGAGTTGAAACAAGCCGTATTTGACTATTACCCCGCCTGTATCGCATTTAATTTCAGACTTTCAGAAAAGGGTGAAGGGGCAACCGACCCGGTGAGAAAACTGCTTCACCTGAAAGATAGCTGGGAATCCATTGTATTTGTTCTATACGCGCTTATAATGGGTGAAGTTCGACATAAAAATGTAAATCTGAAAGCCGCGCGGGTTTTCGTATCTTATGACTCCGGCGGCAATCCGGTTTATGCTAACTTCAACACCGACAAGATACTTTCTGATGCTATAAAACAGAAAATCTATAATATCAAAGGACTTGTTCAGTTCTCCAAAACAAACGCTCTCGGTTTCAAATGCGAAGAAATAGAAGACGCACTAATGGATTACCTGCTTCAATTGCAGGATATACGAAATGATATTTCTCATCATTCAGCGCCAACACGCGAACAGGCCCAATCGGAATTGAAAGAGGTTATTCCGCTGTTTCAGGAAATGTTGACCAAAACGAGATTTCTCGAAAACTGCAAGATTCTCCGCTTTGAAAGCTTCTCTTCAGATTGCCGGTGCGAGTCTTTTAAGGGGCATTCGCTCAATCGAGAGTATGATAATCATACTCTCGATGAGCATAAAGCCTATGTATTAGGGCTTGGGCAGGAGCAGCTTTTCGCAATGTGGAATTCAGAATGTTTCAGTCTGTCGCCTTTTCTGCATTTTGATAAAGACGCAACAGGGCATGAGTCCTACATTTGCTTTTATAAAAGCAAGAAAAAAGGTAGATACTGGTATGAACCGGTCAAAAATAGAACTGAGAAAACCTTTGACCATCTTCAAAGTCGCTTTGAAGCCGAGAAAGATGAAATCATAAACCTGGTGGTGCCATAATGACCATGTACGAATCCGAAATAGAACAAATCGTCACTTTTCATTTTCCGAGATGCACTATTGCCGAAATTGATGAATAGGGAGATTGAGGTATGAAAGGAAAAAACGATAACGAAATCATTTTTTACACCTCTCCGGAGGGTGATAAAAAGATTGAGGTGTTCTTCAAAAATGAAAATGCATGGCTGACACAAAAGGCAATGGCAGAGCTTTTTGGTGTTCAACGCCCCTCAATAACAAAGCACCTTAAAAACATCTTTGATACCGGCGAATTGATAGAGAATTCAGTTAGTTCTATTTTGGAACATACTGCCGAAGATAGGAAAGTTTACGCGACAAAATATTACAGCCTCGATGCAATTATCGCCGTTGGATACCGTGTCAACAGCTATCAGGCAACGCAGTTTAGAATATGGGCAACTAAAACGCTAAAAGAGTTTATCATCAAGGGTTTTGTGCTGGATGACGAACGGCTTAAGCAGGGCAAACAGTTCGGTAAAGACTATTTCGACGAACTATTAGAGCGGATCCGGGAGATTCGAGCCAGCGAACGCCGTTTTTACCAAAAAATTACCGATATTTACGCTCTTTCTGCTGATTATGATAAAAACGCACCCATGACAAAGGATTTTTTTACAAGTGTGCAAAATAAACTCCACTGGGCAATTACCGGCAAAACTGCTGCTGAGATCATCTATGCATCAGCCGATGCGACAAAGATTTACATGGGCCTAACCAATTGGAAACATGCTCCAGAGGGTAAAATATTAAAATCTGATGTAATAGTCGCTAAAAACTATCTAAGCGAAAATCACATAAAAGAATTAAACCGTATCGTTTCTGCTTACCTCGATTTGGCAGAGAACCGCGCAGAACGGCAGATACTTATGAAAATGGGGGATTGGATTCAATTTCTGCATAATTTTCTGGAGCTGTCAAACTACCCTATCCTTGTAGATAAAGGTAAAGTAAGCGCATTGGAAGCAAGACTTAAAGCCGAGCAGGAATACGACGTGTATCGAAAGATACAGGATGAGACCTATATTTCTGATTTTGACAAAGAGATAAAACGGATAGAAGGCAAAAAATGATCATCTACGAATCCGAAATAGAACAAATCGCCCTTAATATCCTCCATGATGAGAATGGCTACACCGTTCTTTTCGGCCCGGATATTTCTGAAGGAGAACATAAAGAACGCGAGTATACCGATGTCGTTTTATCGAACCGTTTGCGGGAATCCATAGACCGTATCAATCCATCCATCCCTGCTGATGCACGCGAAGAGGCCTTCAAAAAAGCCCTGCGAACAGTTTCGGTGAGCCTGCTGGACAATAACGAAGCCTTTCACAGGATGCTTACCGACGGCATTGATATCAAGTTCAGTATCGGCGAGGGTAAAACAACGAGCGATAAAGTCTGGCTGATTGATTTTTCTATCATAGAGAACAATGAATTTCTGGCGGTCAATCAATATACCGTAATGGAGAACCATAACAACAAGCGCCCTGACATTGTCCTGCTTGTCAACGGACTGCCGCTGGTGGTGGTTGAACTGAAAAACGCCACTGATGAAAACGCTGATGTACAAGCGGCGTTCCATCAGCTTCAAACTTACAAACAGTTGATTCCTTCGTTATTCACTACAAATGCCTTCCTGATTGTGAGCGACGGGTGGTTTGCCAAAATCGGCACAATATCCAGTGACTATCCCCGCTTTATGGAGTGGAAAACCGCTGATGGTGAAACCATAGTGGATGCAAAGCGGGAATCTGAACTGGAACCGATGATCAAAGGACTTCTGAATAAAAAGACTCTGCTTGATGTGATCCGCCATTTCATTGTATACGAGAAAGCGAAAGAGAAGACACTTAAGAAGATAGCCGCCTATCACCAGTATTATGCGGTGAACAAGGCGATTACTTCAACAATACGCGCCACATTAGATATAGCTTTTATTGTTAAGGAATCCCCGGAATCTTTCGGTTTACCAAATGCCGCGAAGCAACCAAAAGGTGATAGAAGAGCCGGTGTGGTATGGCATACTCAGGGAAGCGGAAAAAGCCTTTCAATGGTGTTTTATGCGGGGAAACTCGTTCTTGAGGATAGTATGAATAATCCGACCCTTGTAGTGCTTACCGACCGCAATGATCTTGACCAACAGCTTTTCGAGACCTTTTCCAATTGCTGGCAACTCATCCGCCAGACACCGCAGCAGGCGGCTAACCGTGATGATCTGAAGAAACTCCTTTCCGTTTCATCGGGCGGCGTAGTCTTTACAACCATTCAAAAGTTTTTGCCGGAAGAGTCGGGCGGCAAGTATCCGTTGTTAAGCAACCGGCGTAATATTGTGGTAATTGCTGATGAAGCACATCGCAGCCAATATGATTTTATTGACGGTTTTGCACGACATCTACGCGACGCCTTACCTAATGCCTCATTTATTGGGTTTACCGGGACACCGATTGAAAAGGAGGATAAAAACACGCAGGCAGTTTTCGGTGATTATGTTGATGTCTATGATATTCAGCAGGCGGTAGAAGACGGCGCAACGGTACGCATTTATTACGAAAGCCGTCTTGCTAAGGTCGAACTCTCCGAATCTGACCGTAAAGTAATGGATGAACGGGTCGAAGAAGTCACCGAAACTGACGAACTGACCGAACGGCAGAAACGTTTTGCGAAATGGTCAGGCAAAGAAGCCGTTGTCGGTAGTGACGGCCGATTGAAGCAGATTGCCGCTGACCTGATAAACCATTTTGAACAGCGTATATCAGCGTCAGATGGTAAGGCAATGATTGTCTGCATGAGCCGCAGGATTTGTGTTGCCTTGTATAACGAAATTATAAAACTACGTACACACTGGTATGACGCCGCCGATGACAAAGGGGTTATCAAGATAATCATGACCGGCTCTGCCAGTGACCCTCTGGATTGGCAGGAGCATATCCGCAATAAGCCCAGACGACAAGCGATTGGCGACCGGCTGAAAGACCCTAAAGACCCGCTCAGGCTGGTGATTGTCCGTGATATGTGGCTCACCGGTTTTGATGCGCCATGCCTGCATACCATGTACATTGATAAACCAATGAACGGGCATAATCTGATGCAGGCCATTGCCCGTGTTAATCGTGTATTCGGCGATAAAGAAGGCGGACTTGTTGTTGATTATATTGGTATCGCCCAGGACTTGAAAAAGGCCCTGGCTATTTATACAGAAAACAAGGGCAAAGGCAAGCTGGCATTTGATAAGGAAGAGGCTGTTGCCAGGATGATAGAGCTTTACGAGATAGTGGTTGATATGTTCGACCGTTTTGATTATCGCAAATACTTTGCGCTCGAACCCAAAGAAAAGCTGAATTTCATACTCGATGCGGCAAACTACATTTCAGAATTAACAGGAGAAAAAGACGGTAATCTCATCAGGAACGGCAAAGAACGCTTTAAGGAAAATGTGATTCGGCTTCAAAAGGCATTCGGGCTTTCTGTGCCTCATGCGAGGGCTTTTGAAATTCGGGATGATTTGGCTTTCTTTCAGGCACTAAAAACCCGCTTCTCCAAGTTTGATGAACAGGGTAAAAAGCGCACAGATGAAGAAATAGAAACAGCTATTCGACAGATTGTTAATGATGCGATCATTTCAAAAGAAGTCATTGATGTGTTTGATGCCGCTGGAATAAGAAAGCCGGATATTTCTATTCTTTCCGATGAGTTCCTTGCAGAGATTCAGGGAATGTCCCGCAAGAACCTTGCCCTGGAATTACTCAAACGGCTTCTCAATGATGAAATAAAAAACCGGAAAAAAACCAATCTGGTGCAGGGCAGGAAGTTTTCTGAATTGCTGGCTGAGGCTGTAAAACGCTATCAGAACGGACTGATTGATTCCGCAAATATTATAGAAGAACTCATCCACCTTGCAAAGGATATACGCAAGGCTGACCAGCGTAGTGAGGAGTTAAATCTGCGCGTTGATGAACTTGCTTTTTATGATGCTCTCGCAGACAATCCAACCGCTGAAACTGTTTTGGGCAACCAAACTCTTAAATTGATTGCTCATGAACTTGTCGAAAGCGTTAGGAAAAATACAACGATTGACTGGCAATTGAAAGAAAGCGTTCAAGCCAAGCTCCGGGTACTTGTGAAGCGAATACTTAGAAAATACAAGTATCCGCCGGATAACCCGGCAACCGGTGAATATACTGTTTCTGTAAACAAAGTGCTGGATCAGGCAGAGTTACTGGCGGATTTTTGGACAAAAGATGAATAAGGAATCCGCCTTTGCCGTCATCTGTGATGTGAGGTATTTTGCTAAAGAGGGTTTTATCTGACATATGCAACAACATAAACACCAAAAACGGCCTGAATGGCTTAAGACAAGATTACCGGTTGGCGACAATTACCTTCATGTAAAAAGACTGCTACGGTCATCTGAACTTCATACTGTCTGCGAAGAGGCAAACTGTCCTAACATCGGAGAGTGTTTCAGTCAAAGGACGGCTACGTTTCTTATCCTTGGGGATGTATGTACGCGGGGGTGCAGGTTTTGCAATGTAGAAAAGGGGGTGGCTCAGCCTCTTGATTTTGACGAGCCTGAGAGGGTTGCAAAGGCTGCAAAAGAGATGGGGCTTAAACATATCGTGGTGACCTCTGTTACGAGGGATGACATCCCTGATGGCGGGGCATCTGTTTATGCCATGACAATATCAGCCATCAGAAAGTATAGTCCAGAGAGCACAATTGAAGTCCTGATACCGGACTTCAAGGGCTCTGATGAGGCGCTGAATACTGTAATAGGAGAAACCCCCGATGTGATCAATCATAATATCGAGACAGTTCCAAGGCTCTACAGGACAGTAAGGCCTGGCGCTGTGTATGAACGGTCACT
>Ga0209324_10003025_pt1 | contig 11520 bp, 12 predicted proteins | sample Rifsed19ft3_FD_184015 | JGI IMG/M metagenome (GOLD analysis project Ga0209324, IMG submission 184015) | Soil microbial communities from Rifle, Colorado, USA - sediment 19ft 3 (version 2) | ecosystem: Environmental > Terrestrial > Deep subsurface > Rock core/Sediment | place: Rifle, Colorado...
ATCAAAGTTAAATTTCTTTAAGAAGGTACACACGTCCAGGTCGGTGCTGACTTCATAAAGAAATTTAACTTTGATCCAAGGGTACTGGCAGCAGTAGAAGAACATCACGAAGATAAACCATTTTCCGGGGTGGAGTCAGTTGTTGTTTGGATAGCCGACGCTATTTCCGGAAGCCGCCCCGGGGCTAGGCACGAGTCAATAGAAGACTATGTAAGGCGCCTAAAGGATATTGAAAATATTTCTACATCTTTTAAAGGTGTAGATAGGGCTTTTGCGATTTCAGCTGGTAGAGAGGTGCGTGTGGTCGTATTTCCAGAGCAAATCGATGACGCTTCTGCCACGAAACTGGCTCACGATATTGCTGAAAAAATCCAGCAGAGTGTGACTTATCCTGGGCAAGTGAAAGTGATTGTTCTCCGCGAAACCAGAGCGGAAGCAATTGCCAAGTAATTGGTATGTTGTGCTAAGAACGGGCGTTATATATTTTATAATCTTGATCTTGGACTTATGAAGATTTTATTAATAGGTGATGTTGTTGCAAAATTGGGTCGAAAGGCGGTTGGCGAAGTTTTACCAGACCTAGTGAAGAAGGAAAAAATAGATTTGGTTATAGCCAACGTTGAAAATCTTTCTCACGGAAAAGGTATCACCGAAAAATCAGTTGATGAGCTTAGAAATGCTGGAGTAGACATAATGACCAGTGGTAACCACATTTGGTTCAAAGAAGATTTTACCGAAGTTTTAAGTAAAGACCCAACAATCATAAGACCCGCAAATTATCCGGCAGACACAGCAGGCTATGGTTTTACCTATGCCAAAGTCGGTCGTGAAAAAGTATTGATAATAAATTTGATCGGTAATCAAATGATGAACGAACCCACAGACGAACCATATAGGACAGTTGATGCTATTTTGCTTGACCAAGTGGAAAAGGAGAAACCAAACTTTATTATAGTAGATTTCCACGCTGAGGTTACAAGTGAAAAAGTAGCTATGGGTTGGTATTTGGACGGAAGAGCGAGTGTAGTTTTTGGTACTCATACCCACGTACCCACCGCAGATATCAGAATCTTACCAAAAGGGACCGGTTTTGTCTCTGATGTGGGTATGACTGGAGCTGCCGACTCTGTTCTAGGTGTAAGACCGGACATAATTATAAAAAAGCAAAAAGATCCGTACCCAATAAAGTTTGAATGGGTTGAAGAAGGTCCAAGGGTATTTGCTTCGGTTCTGGTAGAAACAAACAAAGACGGAACTACGAAAAATATAAAGCGAATAGACAAAACCCTTGCTTGACTGTTTATTTTTCTTGACCCTCTGTGTAATATTATGAATAAAGGAGGTGGTAATAATGCTTAAGGCGGATATTATTGAGAAAGTGGCCAAGGAAGCAAGACTAACAAAAAAGGCAGCAAAAGACGCCGTAGACAGTGCCTTTGGTAATATAATTTCCTCTTTGAAAAAAGGAGACAAAGTAGTAATTTCTGGTTTTGGTACCTTTATTATTAGAGGGAGAAAAGCCAGAAAAGGGAGAAACCCAAAGACTGGTCAAAGTATACAGCTTCCGACAATGAATACAGTCGGATTTATAGCTTCTAAGGGAATCAAAAAATCAGTAAGGTAAAAAAGTTAAATAATCACCGACAAAAAATCGCTTGGTTTTATTATTTTAGTTTCTCCGAAGCGGCCCACTTTTAAAAGCTCTCTGTCGGACGTAATTAAAAAATCTGCTTTTCCTTCCCTTGATGCCTCCAACAACCTATTATCAGAGTAGTCCGAAACAATATTTATTTGATTTTTTGGAAATACCTGGTTTTCTAATGTATAAATCGATAGGATTGATTTAAAATATTCCCCGCTCACATTTATCCTTTTCAAGATAAACTCGACTTCTTCCAGTAAATCTTTGCTCCAAATCACCTTTAGCTCGCCGAACTGGGCCAGTTGGATTATTTTTCTTGGAGAGCTTTTTTCGTTCCAGTAGCTGGCTACAAACAGATTTGTATCCAAAACCACTTTCATTAATGTTAATTTTACATTAAACTACTGTGCAATGGCTAAATCTGCTCCTAACCATGATGATATTCTAGAAGAAGCGAAAAACGTACTATACGGTAATTTAAAGATAGGCTACTCTTCTTGGGCAGAGGAAAATTATAAATACGTAAGTCCTTCTCCCAGCCATTACCCTTATCAATGGATGTGGGACAGTTGTTTTCACGCAATTACCTTATCCCACTTTGATGTAGGACTTGCCAAAAACGAAATCAGAAATTTATTAAAATTCCAAAGGGAGGATGGTTTCATCCCGCACGTTATTTTTTGGCCGAACAACGGCGCATGGGCGCCTTGGTTTGTCCTTGAGAGTAAAAACACCTTCTTCCCCAAGACCTCACAACTTATCCAACCACCACTCTTAGCAGAAGCGGTAGAGGTAATTTTTAAAAGGGACGCTGATCCGAAATTTCTTTACGAAGTACTACCAAAGTTAGTAAGGTTTTACCGTTGGCTGGCAGAAAATAGGGATCCGGATAACGATGGTTTAATATCCATAATTGCACCATACGAGTCTGGAATGGACCAAAGCCCCTCATTTGACGAGATCGTTGGTATCCACAAAGATAATTTCTTAAATGTCGCCCTTACTGGTCGTAAAGTAACTTTCAAAAATATGTTAAGGAAATACGGTTTAAACAATATATTTTCCGACGATTATTTTAATGTTGAGGATGTAGTAGTAAACAGTATCTACATAAAGAATTTACAATTATTAGCCAAGATCCTAAGTGAGATTGGCGATGAGCAAAACGCAAGGTATTTTCACCTATTGTCCCTAAAAGCAAAAAGATCTTTAATCGACAAGTGTTATGACAAGAAGAGAGGGTTTTTCTTTGACATCTACTCAAAAGAAGAAAAAAGAACCCAGATCTTAACCGTCAAAGGGCTGATCCCATTGATTCTAGATTTACCCGGTAGTATAGCAAGTACTCTAGTTAAAAAACATTTACTAAATGAAGCTGAGTTTTGGTTGCCTTTTCCAGTTCCAAGCGTCGCAAAATCTGAACCCACATTTAGATCGTCATCGAGTACCTTCCTGAAAATGACGAATATTTGGCGTGGACCCACCTGGATAAACATGAATTGGTATATAGTCAGAGGTTTAAAAAAACACGGGTATAAGAGAGAGGCAGAAAAAATAATTGAAAAAAGTGTTGATCTAGTTCGCAGGGAAGGCTTCAGAGAGTTTTTCAACCCCCTAACTGGTGAAGGTTATGGAGAAAAAAACTTTGGTTGGTCTACACTAGTGCTCGACATGATCCTTTCTTAACTACCATTACTATGTTAAATTTGCCAATATGAAAAGACTGTTAGTGATAGTAGGACCAACCGGGACTGGAAAAACTAATTTAGCCTTAGACTTAGCTAAAAAGTTCAACGGAGAGTTGATTTCCGCCGATTCCAGGCAGATTTATAAAGGGATGGACATCGGAACAGGTAAGCTGCCAGGAAATATAGAATCTAGAATGAAGAATTCAGATTTAGAAAAGCACGATAAATATTGGTTGGTGAAAGGAATTCCGGTACATCTTTACGACGTGATCACTCCGGATGAGAGATTTTCAGTAGCAGAGTATCAGCAACTGGCTTACAAAGTAATTGATGAGATCCATTATAAACATAAGCTTCCGATTTTAGTTGGTGGGACTGGGCTTTATATACAGTCAGTAACTGAAGGTTTAAAAATTCCAAACGTTCCACCGAACAAACGGCTTAGGAAAAACTTTGAAGTGAAGCCACTAAGTTCATTAATTTCAGAACTGGAAGCTGTAGATCCTCGTACCGCCGAGAAAATTGATAAGCAAAACCCAAGGCGTGTCATCCGGGCTCTTGAAGTTTTTTATCAAACAGGCGAAAGCATGTCAAAACTAAAAAGTAAGTTTAAAATCGATTTTGATTTACTCAAAATAGGTTTAACTTCAACAAGAGAGCGTTTATACAAAAACGCAAATGCTAGAGCTGACAATTGGTTTAGGGGAGATTTTGTAAAAGAGGTAAAAAATCTTATTAAAAGTGGTTACAAAGAGTCAATTGGGTTGTCGACCCTTGGTTATCGTCAGGTTGCGATGTATCTTGAAAGTAAAATCTCTTTGGAGGAGGCAAAACAGAGAACTATCTTTGAACACCACGGCTACATAAGAAGACAAAGTACATGGTTCAAAAAAACTAGAAATACCCATTGGTTTGATATTCAAGAAAAAAATTTTAAATTTGAAATAAATAAACTAATTACACCCTGGCTAAAGTCAGTCTGAACCGGCACTTGTTGCCGGCGTAGTAGCAGTTTTGCTAAAATTAAGTAAGGTAATAATAATGAAGCAAGTTACAACGGTTGAAATATCTCTAAAATCCATAGTTTATACTTTGGCTCTTATTGTTTTAGCCTTGGTAGCATGGAAAATAAAAGGGGTACTAATAGCACTCTTCATCGCCTTTATTTTGATGAGCGGCTTTGCTCCACTTGTTGAATTCCTTACGAAAAACGGTGTAAACAAAGCTCTATCGGTCGCGCTCACCTATTTATTAGCTATATCCTTTCTAGGAATGTTGTTTTTCTTTGCTCTCCCACCCCTAATTCAACAAACCCAAGAATTCGTAATAAAAATGCCAACCTACGCAGATCAAATAAATTTAACCTTCAACAGTAGTCAAATTCCCGGGTTATCTAGTAGCACCCTGGCAGAGATTGTATCAAATAGATTGGACAGTGCCCTTTCGAACCTGCTTCAGCTGGCATTAAACGTATTTAATATATTTATCACCTTCATCACCATAGCCGTATTTACTTTCTATTTATTATTAGAAAGAGAAAAAATAAAGAAAAACGTGTATTTGTTGGTTCCTCATTTACCTAGAAAGGATGTTGAAAACCTAGCTTATAAAATAGAGGAAAAAACCGGTGCCTGGGTCAGGGGCCAAATAGTGTTGATGATTATTATAGGAGTATTTACTTATATAGGACTTACGATACTTGGAATTGAATTTGCGCTTCCTTTGGCAGTGATAGCTGGACTTCTTGAAATAGTTCCAGTGATGGGCCCAATTATATCATCCATTCCTGCCATAATGATCGCACTAGTTGAGGGTCCAATCCTGGCAATAGCCACCATAGCTTTATATATTCTCATCCAACAACTGGAGAACAATGTACTAGTGCCTAAGGTAATGGAGAAAGCTGTCGGTCTCTCTCCCTTAATAACGATCTTTGCAATTCTCGTGGGAGGAACCTTGTTTGGTATTATGGGGGCTGTTTTAGCAGTTCCAGCTACGGCGATTGGTCATGTAATCGTTCAAGATCGATTCCAAAAACCGTAAAGTAGAAATTAAAGCTCAATTTGAGTAAACCAAACTAAAAAACCCATATACGTACATATCAGTACTAAACCTGCGATTTTCGGCTGCAGTTTTCCAAAAACAGGCACAAGGCTAAAAATAGATAACAGCGCTGCGGTGGTCGTTATTAAGTATAGGGATGGGCGGTCTATTGCAGCGTTTCCCAAAACACTAATTAAACCAAGAGCAATTGTAAGATCTAATATCGAAGCCCCAAACAGGTTTCCTACGCCAAGATCTTCTCTTCGCCTTATTATAGAATTTATGGAAGTAACTATCTCGGGAAGCGAGGTCCCAAAAGCAATTACCAGCGTGCCAACCACGATTTGGGGTATTCCAAGTGTAGTGGCCAGAGCCGTGGCGGACATAATGAGGAAATAAGCACCAACAAAAAGCAATAAAGCTCCCGATAAGAGGAAAAATATTTGGCCGTAATTGTCGCCGTTGGTAAAGTAATCTTTTAGCCGCTCAAATCTATGTTCCAGTTCTCCTAGTAAGCTTTCTTCGTGCTTTGAAATTATAGACTCCAATAGTAGGTAAGCTGCTCCAAACAAAATCAACAGGACACCAAAGATTTTGCCTATGACTCCAAAAGCCGAGATTAGAAATACCACAGCCAAAGTAGTAAGAAAGATTTGCACATTTCTAACAAAGTAAGCCTCTTGCATCTTTGTGTTAGAGAATAAAAAGACAATCCCTAAAACAAGGCCAATGTTAGTTATGGGGGACCCGAAAACAGTTCCTATACCAAGAGCAGCCTGGTTTTCTAACGCAGAAAAGCTACCAATTACTATCTCAGGAAGGGTCGTCGCAATACTTACGAAAGTTGCACCGATCAGAATTCTTGGCAAATAAAGCCGTTTGGCCAAGTGAATAGCAGAGTTTCCAAGCCAATCAGCACCAAAAATAACCGCTAAAAGAGAAATAATAAAAACTATTAGTTCAGGCATTAGTTATATCTTACCTAATAATTGAAATTTGTGCCAAACTTTGCTAAAATAGATGAGCTCAAAGGTAATCGGATGATCGGTCCGATCCAATCGGACAGGAAAGTCCAGGCTGCAAGCCGACACCCAACGGGCCGTAAGGCCCGACTTGTAAGAGCTAGTGTCCTATTTAGGTCGAGCCGAGGCCAAGATAGGAACGGGCTTCGAAATGACGGAGCTCGAGAGCAACAGAGACGTAGTCCCGATCCTCGGTGCTTGGATCGGGAGTGAAACGGGCAATCCTAGGGGCAGCAATCGCCGAAACCTGCATTGACAGTCGGGATAGCAGGAAAGACGCGAGCACCCCGTTTAAAGCGGGGGAGGTTGGCAATTTTCGTCAAACTCAGATAGATGATCGTCTAGAAACAGAACCTGGCTTATGAGTTACCTTTGAGCCTCAAAGAACTCCACCATAAAAAGTGGAGTTTTTTGTGTTTGCTTGCTACTTCTTGACAGAAGCTTTTTAAGAATTAAAATGTTCGTATGCTTGCTAAAGTAATTTCTTCCGCTACTTTGGGGCTGGACGCGATTCCAATCACCGTTGAAGTAGATATTGCTACTCAGGGACTGCCCGCCTTTACTATAGTTGGATTGCCAGATAAAGCCGTCGAGGAAAGTAAGGAAAGAGTGCGCGCCGCCCTGAAAAATTCAAACGCCGAGTTCCCCGCCAAAAGAATTACTGTTAATCTAGCTCCGGCGGATTTACCAAAAGAAGGCCCAGCTTATGATTTGCCTATCGCCATTGGTATGTTGGCCGCTTCTGGGCAGATTGCAGCAGATCTTTCGGATTCACTTTTCATTGGCGAGCTTTCGCTAGATGGAAGTTTACGTCATACAAACGGAATACTACCGTTTGCTGTGTTGGCTAAAAACAAGGGCCTCAAAAATGTTTTCGTACCAGCTGAAAACGCTAAGGAAGCCGCAATTGTCGAAGATATCAATGTGATTCCAGTAGAAAATATCCGCCAGCTATTTCTCCATATTGTCGGAAACAAGAGACTGAAGCCGCAACCCAAAGCGAAAGTGGATCTGTCAGCTTTTAATAACCCTGAAGTAGATATGAAAGATATTCGTGGTCAGGAAACGGCAAAAAGAGCTTTGGAGATCGCTGCTGCCGGCGGTCATAATATTCTACTTAAAGGACCACCTGGTGCGGGGAAGACACTTTTAGCTCGAGCATTTCCCGGTATATTACCGGATCTTACATTTGAAGAAGCTTTGGAAGTAACAAAGATATTTTCAATTCTAGGAAAGATAAACCAAGACCAACCAATCATAAGCTCCAGACCTTTTAGAAGCCCGCACCATTCGGCAAGTGCGGTGGGTATAATCGGTGGAGGTACCTACCCAAAACCAGGAGAAATATCCCTTGCCCACCGAGGGGTTTTATTTCTAGATGAATTTCCAGAGTTTCCAAGAAATGTTCTCGAAAGTTTAAGAGGTCCACTTGAAGATGGTCAAGTTACTGTATCTCGAGCATCCAGCAGCATATTATTTCCAGCAAAATTTATCTTAGTTGCTGCAGCTAACCCGTGCCCGTGTGGTTTTCTTGGGGATGTGAAAAGGGAATGTACTTGTGGATCGGGACAGATAACTCGTTACAATAAAAAGCTATCGGGGCCAATATTGGATAGAATTGATTTGCATGTGGAAGTTCCAGCAGTTAAGGTAGATAAACTGACAAAAGATGAGCAGACCGAATCGTCTGAGTCTATAAGAACTAGAGTTCAAAAAGCTCGGGATTTACAGACTTATCGATTTGCAGGATTAAACACCTCAAATAACAGCGAAATGAAGCCAAAAGAAGTGAAGGAATATTGTAAGTTGGATGCAGGATGTTTGGATCTTTTGAGGGTTGCGGTCAGTAAAATGCAGCTTTCGGCCAGAGGTTACACCCGTGTCTTAAAGGTTGCTTGCACAATCGCAGATCTCGATGGCTCTAGGGAGTTAAAACCAGAACACATAGCAGAAGCTTTGCAGTACCGATCTAAAATCGAAGCTTAAATGAAAGAGTAGCCCCTTAAAACGAAAAACCCCATTATAAAAAGGAGTTTTTCGTTGTGGTAAAAAGTAAACCACAATAACTTATTAAGCTTATTATCCGCCAATTTTAAACATTTTTGTGCCGCAGTTTGGACAAGTTCCTCGAAGTGCTTTCCTACCGTTTTTCATGGTGACTTGCTCTGGATTGCTAGCTTCTCTTTTTGTGCGACATTTTACACAGTACATTGAGGCCATATTGGTAATTCACCTCCTTCAAACTTCATCGAACTAGAACTTAACCTAAATCTGAAAAAGCGTAGCACAGGCTTACACGGCTGTCAAGTTAATAAACTAAAACCTGACCAAAAACGGAAAAACCCCGATCCAAAAACAATAGGGGGTTTTTCCGTAATGGTAAAAATTATTATCCGCCAATTTTAAACATTTTTGTGCCGCAAACTGGACAAGTTCCTCGAAGTGCTTTCTTACCGTTTTTCATGGTGACTTGCTCTGGGTTGGCAACGTCCCGTTTTTCGCGGCATTTTACACAATACATGGAAGCCATAATTGAAGGTGTCAAATATCAGTTAGCTATCCCCTAGGTTTTGTCAAACCTAATATCTAATACTTGAAACTTATTTTTCACCCCCTTTCAAGAAATTTGTTTAATTTCGAAGTTAAATCTCGATTCCGAGGCTGCGTAGCAGCAGCTTAGCAAAGTTTGTGCGTAATGTCAAGTTGAGTCCTATTTGAAAAATAAGCGTAACTACGATTACCAACCCAATCCGTTTTATATCTCCGTATATACCCGAAAACTCATCTTCCGATTTATCCTTTTCCGCAGATATTTTTGGCAAGATTTCTGGAACGTACTTTACCTTTGGGGTTTCAACCCTAGAGTCACTCCCGGTTGTTTCGTTGGCCTGGATAGTTTCTCTGAGCTTACGAAGCTGAGCGGCCATCTTTTCCTTGCGGGTTTTTCTTGGCATAAGCTTTAATCTAAAAAATTATTAAAAATCACTAAACTAGGATTATTAAAACAAAAAAGTCTTGATTTAGCAAACACCAGTTGCACTTGACTGGCTTAATAAAAATATGTATCTTTTGAGTACTAGTTTTGTTCAAAAGTCGTTCTCAAAAATAAAGGCAGATGCAAAGATTCAAAAACTTACCTAATAAGTGGAAGATTTTATCAGTAGTTTTATTTATTGTATTTGTTTCTACATGGGGATTAGTGGGTTTTGTTATCGGAAGAAAATCTGCTTCAGCCCCACCCGTGGGCACATTTAAAAATGAAAATATCCTCCCTGAATTTGCTGAAGTTGCTAGCCCCATAAATGGAATTTTGTATACGAAGACCGAATCAGAAAATTGGAAAACCAAACTACCTTTGGCAGTTGTAATTGAAAACCACACTGATACTAGGCCTCAGTCAGGACTGAATAAAGCCGATGTGATTTATGAAGCTTTAGCGGAGGGTGGGATTACCAGGTTTCTCGTTATATTTCTATCAGAGGATTCCCGGATCGGTCCGGTGAGAAGTAACAGGCCTTATTTTTTGGATTGGGTTAGTGAGTATGGTGCTGGGTATTCACATGTTGGCGGTAGTCCGCAGGCCCAACAACTGGTAAAATCTTACAAAATAAAGGATCTAGACCAATTTTTCATAGGATTTCCTACCTACGAAAGAGTTAGTAATAGAAACGCCCCCCACAACGTTTATACGACAACTACTAGGCTGCGTAGCATAGCTTCATCTCGAGGTTACAAGGGTCCCGTGAAGATTAGTTCGTGGTTATTTACGGATTTGGAAGCAGTAGAAAGCGAAAGAGGCAAAAAATTTATATTAGACTTGGGGTTTCTTGGCACTTTTGGTTATGATGTTAGGTGGGTTTATGATAGAAAATCAAATTCCTATAAGCGTTTTATTGGAGGAGCCAAGCACACAGATGCTGAAGATGGTAAACAAATAACAGCAAAGACGGTTGTAGTACAATACGCAAGTGTAAGTCCCGATTCGTCTGGGCACGGGAGAGTAAAAATACAGACAATTGGTGGTGGTAAGGTTCAAGTTTTCAAAAATGGCGTGGTTGTGAGCGGTACTTGGAGGAAAAAATCAAGGACTGACAGAACCAGATTTCTTGATAGCAGTGGTAAAGAAATAAGTTTGAATAGAGGCAAAATTTGGATTGAGGTTGTGCCAATCGGATCACAAGTCTCAATCTCAAAATAATACTTCTGCCAAAATAAAAAGGAGGTACAGATGGAAGAGCTAAATTTAGCAGCTAGTTTACTAAGGCCCCTACTAATTTCTAAAACTAGGGCAAAACTACTGACCATATTTCTAAATAACCCCGGCAAAATATTTTACGTTCGGGAGCTGGTTAGGATGATAAATGAGCAAATAAACGCTGTTAGGGCAGAACTAGCTAGACTGGAAAAATCTGGTATGCTTCATACTGAAAATAGAGCTAACAGAAAATTTTACGGATTTAGAAAAGACTATATTTTCCACACTGAACTGGCGGCAATAATAGCCAAAGCCTCTGGACTTGGCGGCGCTCTTATAAAGGAAAGAAACAAACTGGGTAAGATTAAATTTGCGGCTCTTTCCACTGGATTTCTACGTAGAAGGGCAGCCGGACCTGCTGACGTTGATCTTTTGGTAGTAGGAAATGTAGTCTTGCCTCAGCTATCGGGTCTAATAAAAAAAACAGAAGGGGCGGTTGGTAGAGAGATAAATTACACAGTTATGAGTGAAGATGAGTATTCCTTTCGTAAAAGACGTAGAGACCCATTTGTTACAAGTGTTCTTGAGAAAATTGGAGTTGTATTAATTGGGGACGAGGAAGAACTAGCTCGGTAATTTTCGGATACTTATGTTCAAAAAACCACCCGTTGTGTTATTAATTATAGTAGTTTTAGGAATAGGTTCAATTCTAATAAACTTACCAAAAATCCCACTAAATTTTACCCTTGGTTCAATAAAGATAGATCGGATTATCGAAAACCCCGATATAAATCTAAAAATTTCCGATTTCGAATTTGTCAGGGATCTAAATCTTAAACTTGGTTTGGATTTACAGGGAGGAACAAACCTGACCCTGCAAGCGAATGTGGAAAACATACCTGCACAAGAGAGGGAGAAAGCACTTGAGGC
>Ga0209324_10003026_pt1 | contig 11520 bp, 13 predicted proteins | sample Rifsed19ft3_FD_184015 | JGI IMG/M metagenome (GOLD analysis project Ga0209324, IMG submission 184015) | Soil microbial communities from Rifle, Colorado, USA - sediment 19ft 3 (version 2) | ecosystem: Environmental > Terrestrial > Deep subsurface > Rock core/Sediment | place: Rifle, Colorado...
GCAGTTAATGCAGATGCTAGAATTACAGGAATGTTAGACACATACATTAACTTGATTGGATAAACTGCAGAAAATCCCCTGTACTTTGTTGATACAATCGGGATTTCTATTTTTATTCCCTGTGTATAAACTAAAATCAATAAAATTCCTGCTGTTAGAAACAAACCAAAAAGACTAGGCAATTGATTAGCTCTAAAGAAAACGTCTAACAAGTTACCGCCATTCATAATTGAACCTGCAAGATATGGTATTATCCCAGTCAAACCACCATCTCCAGCAGGAACTGGACTAAACAAACTCCACAGCATTTGTTGTGCTACTCCTGCAGCAATGAAAAGACTGATTCCACTTCCAAGCCCCCATCCTTTTTGAATTAATTCGTCCAAAAACATGATTATAACCGAAGCAGCCATTAGCTGACCTATCAAAATATACCCTGCTTCTGGAGATGGAAGGTTTGGACCATAAACAGACAGTCCGTATAGTGCAGACTCGGCAATAATTACAATGTATGTTACTAGTTTTGTAGCAGTCTGAAACAGGCTTCGATCTTCAGGTTTCTTAAAGTCAAGGTGAAATATTTCAGAACCTTTCAGAAGCTGCATTAATAGTCCTGCTGTAACTATTGGTCCAATACCAAGTTCTACCAGCGTACCTTGTTGAGATGCAAAGATCACTCTTGCAAATGCAAGAAAGTCAAACTGAGGAGTTGTTGCACCATACAAAGGTGTCTGAGCCATTATCATGTAGATTAAAAGTGCTAATCCACACCATGCAAGTCTAACTTGTAAGGAAAGTTTCTTTTTTGGTTTTGGTACTTGTGGAATGTAGTTTTCAGCTTTTTTTACAAATTTTATAATTAAATTGGTAGGTGTTCCCTCTACACTCATGCTTCTGCAAGCACCTCGCCCCCAGCTTGTTTTACTTTTTCTTCTGCAGAAGCAGAGAATCTTTCAACTTTGATAGTGTAGGCATTCTTAGTTTGACCTCCACCTAGAAGTTTATCATAACCAAGTTCTATGAGATCTATAATCTTTTTTCCTCCTTCTTGTTTTCCGAATTTCGCAAAGAAAGAATCTAGATCCCTTACACTAATCCATTTTCGCACAAGGTTTGGGTGCGGTGGGTGAGTAGAATCATGACCAAAATGATTTGGATCGGTCAGGAGCATCTTGATAAAATGGTGCTTGTGCATGCCAGACCTGCCAAGACCTCCCTTGTGACCACTTGCTCTATGTTGACCAATTTGTCCCCATCCCATGTGTCTTCCTCCTCTGAGCCTTCGTGTTTTTCTAAGTCTTGTTGCCATTCTACATCATTTTCCTCACTTGTACAAGAAGCTCCTTATGACTACCTAAAATTCCGCCCTCACCATACATCTTCTTTGTATTTCGCTTAAAGCCATTTTTTGGTGGCGCTAGTGCAAACCATGGTTTCAATGGTTTTAATTTTGATAATGAAGCTGTTCCTTCCACTAGAGATTTAGCAAGTTCATCGGTGTTTTTGAATCCTAGTTTGGCAATATCTTCCGCAGTAATTTTTTGATAACCACCTTTTCGTGCCTTTTTTTCTAGCAGTTCCTTTGTAGTAGACACATCTAATTCCTGCCAAGAAACGTAATGTTTGATCTTATCAAGCATGCCTTTAGTATTATCTTTTGCCGGAATTATTGTTGCTCTGAATTTTTTATCCAAATGTAAAAGGTCAAGCGTAGTTCTAGCCCAATGTGGTACGTTTACTGTTCCTCTCATTCTAACTACTAGGAAAGAATTTGTCATTTCAATCAACCTTGGCTAAATGTCTGTCTAAGACAGTTGAGAACAGCTTTTGATGTAGAATTCATCGTATTTGTAGAACCTTTACTTTTTGTCCACACATCTTTTAATCCTGCAAGTTTCAATAGATTTCTAATATTTCCACCAGCAACTAATCCAAGACCTCGTGGGCCTGGAATAATTTCAATCGTAACACTTCCTCCTCTCCCACGTACTTTAAACGGAACAGAGTGAAGTTGATCACATCTACATTCCCAACTTCCACAACCAAGTTTCACTGGGCTTACTGCAAGATATGCAGCGTTTGTAGCTTTTTCAATTGCAATTCTCATTTGTTTTGATTTTCCTTGTCCTATCCCAAGCCATCCACCTTCATCCCCCGCTGCAACTAGTGCCTTGAATCTAGTATATTCACCGTTTGTTGTTTGTTTTTGTACAATTCCTACATCAATTACTTCGGTTTTAATTCCTGGCAAAAGTTTTTTGATTATTCCCGCTTCTTTAATTCTGTAACCATTTTCATAAATTTCGTTCATAGATGTTATTTTTCCAGTGCTTACCATAACACCAAGGCTTGTCCTTGGAACCCATACTTCTTCTTGTTCTTTTCTTTCTCTTCTGACTCTTTGTTCTGTATGACTCATTTAGTTTTAACCTCACTATCTATTGCAGACTTGACCTTATCGATATCATTTGTAACTTTAAGATGTTTACCGCCAAGTCTTTCTTGATCTGGAAAAGTTTCATTATCTGCTGGCACTTCAAGACCAGCGTCAATCACGCCTTTTAGTGCTGCTGCCATTCTTTGCGTATATTTTCTTGTACCGCTGTAAAGAACTGCGTCCTTTGTTCCTTTAACAAGAGCTTTCTTTCCAGCAAGGTAACCAGTAAGATATGCCGCTGGTATACTCTTTCTTGAACCTTTCCAGCCTTTATTTAATAATGATCTAGAATGTGCTGATGCGAGAACTTTATCTCCTTCCATTTCTGGTTTGTGAATTTGTACTAGTGTATTCTCGTTTGAAATCTGTACCGTGATAAAGTCTCTCCTACCCATGAGAAGATGCTTTCTTTTTCTATAGTTAGTCTTCTCTTCTCTTAGTCTACGTAATATTTGCGAATATACCATTTACTATCCTCTTTCACAAAAAATTTCGGTAAAGCTCTTATAAACGTTAGACTTGAAGTAGTGAAATCATAAGAGATTTTTGAGCATGTAAACGATTTTCAGCTTCATCCCAAACAGCTGATTGAGATCCATCAATTACCGAGTTTGTAACTTCTTGTCCACGCTTTGCGGGAAGACAATGTAGAAAAATTGCGTCTGGTTTAGCTTTTTTCATCAAAGACGAATTAACTTGAAATTTGGGCAAGAAATCCTTAGTCCTATCAGTTGATTGATGATGTATTGACACAAATGTATCAGTCACTACAACATCAGCATCAGTTACAGCTAATACTGGATCGTGTGACAATTGAATTTCACCCACCTTTTTTGATTCTTTTACAACATTCCTGTCTGGTTCATATCCTTTTGGTGTTGCAATAGAGATATCAATTCCTGTTTTTACGCATCCATAAATCATTGAATTGCAAACGTTGTTGCCATCTCCTATCCAAGTAAGTTTTAAGCCAGTGAGTTTTTTCTTTTTTTCTTTTATTGTCATAAGATCAGCCAATATTTGACATGGATGGAAAGAATCAGACAGACCATTTATTACAGGTACTGTTGAGCTTTTTGCAAGTATTTCTACTTCGTTATGTGAATACACTCGTGCCATTATGATATTAACATAACGAGAAAGTGTTTTTGCTGTATCTTCGATTGTTTCTCCCCTAGCAAGTTGTAATTCCTCAAAAGATAAGTTTAGAGCGTGTCCGCCTAGTTGATACATTCCAGTTTCAAAACTTACTCGTGTACGCGTAGATGACTTTTGAAATATCATAGCAAGTGTTTTGTTCTTTAGTAAAGGCTTGTAAATACCAGCTTTAAGATCTTTTTTTAATTTTATTGCATTATTTAGTATTTCTTCAATTTCTTTTTTATCAAGCTCATTCAGCGTAAGTAGATCTTTTGTTTTTAGTTTCATTTCTTACTCCAACCAAATAAAGAATGCTTCTTTTTAGGTTTAGTATCATCTTGCTCCATGGTTTGTTGCTCTTCTAGTAACTCTGTTTTTGGTCTACCCTGTGAAATCCATTTTCTGATTTTTATAGCCAATTCCATAGCTTCTTTATCATTTTCAGGTGGTTTGATGTCAAACAATTTAGAATATTTCTCAATATCTTTAGTAGAAAGATTCTCAAATGGATCTTTTTGATCCATTGTTTGATCTTGTTTTGATGTAGATTTAGGCTCCTGCTTTGTTTCTACTTTGATTTCTGGTGTAGCCAAAATTACTTTTGGTTCTTGTTTTACCTCTTGTTCTATCTTTTCCATGTTAGTAACACTATCTTGTTCTTGTGTCTCTATCTTAGCTGTTTGCGTTTGGATAGATTCTTCCAGTCCTAATATGGATTCTAGAAAAGTATCTTTATCAAAGATTTTCAAATCTTTGTATTCTTGACCAACACCTAGATACAGAATTGGAGTAGATGTGATCTTTACTATAGAAATTGCAGCACCGCCACGAGCATCAGCATCGCTTTTTGTCAGAATTGCTCCCTCAAATTTGGTGTATTGATGAAATTCTCGTGCTTGATTTACAGTATCATTACCTGCAAGAGAATCACCAACAAAAATTCTCAGATCAGGATTTACAACTTTATTGATTTTTGATATCTGATCCATCAGATTCTTGCTTGTTTGCATTCTTCCCGCCGTATCAATTAGTATACAATCAACTTTGTGAGATTTTGCGTAAAGCACAGCATCACGTGCAACAGCAGCTGGATCTGAACCATAGTTTTGTGCTATGATTTTAAGATTCAATCTCTTTGCATGTTCACTTAGTTGTTCAATAGCGCCTGCTCTGTATGTATCAGCTGCTGCAATAACAACGGAAAATTTGTTTTGTTGTAGGAGATGCGCTATCTTTGCCAAAGTAGTAGTTTTCCCAGTACCGTTTATGCCTACGAATAGTATGATGTATGGCTCACCTGTTTCTTTTTTCTTTTGAATGTTTGATAAAATGTCAATTTTTCCTGCAGCATCAAATAGATTTGAAATGTTTTCTCGTAAGCTCTGCTTCACTATATTTTCTATTTTTTCTTTTTCAACAGTTGCTCCGATTAGTTTCTTTTTAAGATCTGATTTTATAGAATCAATTACTTCTGTAGCAACATCAGATTCCATTAATGCAATTTCAAGCTCAAAGAGAACTTCGTCTATATCCTTTTCCTTTAGTTCCTTTTGTCCAAAACTCTTTGTTGCAGAGGAAAATGCGTTCCTTAGTTTTTCAAACATAATGTATGCCTTTATTGCTTTGGATTACGATGTTCTTGAATCAAGTGATTCATTTCTTGCTGTCCGTGTTCTAGTCGTGCTGCTATTTCTTGTCGATGAGCCGAAATCTGTTGTAGCGCAACCTCCAATTCCTTAATTCTTTGTTCTACATAATTAATTGCAGCAGCTTTATCCTGTTCTATTGCAGCTCCTGCTCCGATATTTACAATCATTTTTTCTTTAGGTGAAATTGTAGCTTTAACATATGTTCCCATTCCAACAGGCACAAGAGTTTCGTATGGTGTATCTTCATTTATTGCAGTCATTGATTCAATTGCACCTGATGCTTCCTGTAAAAGTTTGATGACAGCCTCTTCTCTTTGAATCAAGTCAGCCATGTAAGCTTCAAGTGCTTGCATTTGTTGTAGTAGTGCTTGAGCTTGTTCTTCACTCATTTGCAAAAAATTCTCTTACCCGCCTATAAATGCATTCTGAAGAAGACTTCCATTCGAGAGTCTGGGTTAGATAAAAATTCTCTCTGTTCAATTTCAGGGTTTGAGATGATGGTAATTTTTTGGTGTTTTGTTGACTCCACGAATTGTGTTCTGTTTTGATTTTGTTTGCCTCTTTAGTATATTTTTTATATTTTCATCAGTAGGATTCTTAGGCAACGGATGTGTTTTTACTTCATGATCTTGTAATTCTTCCTTTGAATTAAAATCTAAACCATGACGGTTACATCTGAATGGCATATTATTGGTTACTTTTATGAATATTTGAAGTAGTTGTTTTAGATTGTGTTAACCTGATTTTGTTTTGATGCTATTTTGATGATTTTCAATTTTATTGTATTGTAAATCTAGCATGATCCCAGCTTGTTCTGCTGGAATTTTCTTTATACTTCCATGTTCCCTAATAAAATAAAACAAAAAAAGAGAAGAGTTATGCTTTTGCTTTTGAAAGTCGCTTGTCTACTTCGTCCCAGTTTACCACATTCCACCATGCAGTAATGTAGTCTGGACGTCGGTTTTGGTATTTCAGATAGTATGCGTGTTCCCATACATCTAGTCCTAACAGAGGAACCAATCCCTTTGTTCCCGGACTAGTCTGGTTTGGCATAGTTGTAAATTCAACTTTCTTGCTTTGTGGATTGTAAACTAACCAACCCCAACCACTACCTTGTATTGCGCCAGTATCTTTTGTGAACTTTTCTTTGAAAGTAGCAAAGCCACCAAAAGATGAATTGATGGCATCAGCCACACTTCCACCTGGTTCTCCACCTCCATTTGGTTTCATGTTGTTCCAAAACAGAGCATGGTTATCATATCCTCCACCGTGGAAGTTTACTGCACCTCTTACATTTTCAGGCACTTTGTCTATGCTGGATAGCAGTTTGGTTAATTCCATGTTTTGCAATTCAGCACTAAGACTTTCCAACGCGGCGTTCAAGCCATTTGTGTATGCTTGATGATGTTTAGTATGATGTATTTCCATTGTCTGAGCATCAATATGTGGTTCTAACGCATTGTATACATAAGGCAATGTTGGAAGTTCATATTTTGCCATACAAATCTCACGAGTATATACAATTTATGGCTTTGGTTACATAATGAATTTTATCTGATGGTATTTTGATAAAAAATGGATGTATTCCAAAATCATATTTTGCCTGCTTGTTGTTTTGTGCATTACCCTACTTTTATCTCATTTAAAAACTAAAGAATTTGGAGAAACCTATCTTGAAAAAAGTGTTCCCCTAATAGGAGCTGATCTTCCTAGAAGTAAAGGTTTTGAAGGCAATGGAATAAAAATTGCGGTAATAGATACTGGAATAGATTACAATCATCATGATCTATTTGGTTTTGGTCCTAATGGAAAGGTGGTTGGCGGATATGATTTTGTGGACAATGATGAACAACCAATGGATACCAATGGCCATGGTACTGAAGTAGCTGGCATAATTGCGGCAGATGGAGACCTAAAAGGAGTAGCCCCAAAAGCAAAGTTACTTGCTTATAGGGTTTCAGCAACTGGTGAATCTGTCTCATCAGAATTCATAGTCAGTGCAGTACATCGTGCAATTAAAGAAAAAGCAGATATCATAAACATAAGCTTAGGCGTAAACAAAACAAACGAAGAACTTGATAGAGCTGTAAGTGAAGCTGTAAAGAAGGGAATTGTTGTTGTCACAGCTGCAGGAAACAGCGGCCCTGGAATTCAGACAATTGGAAGTCCTGCAGAAAGTATTGATGTAATAACAGTCGGTGCTTCATATAACAACATAACATCAAGTATTGTTTCAACATTAGAAATAGAAAAAAAACAATATGAAGTAATACCAATGCGTGGAACCACTCCATTGTCTGAACCAATCATTGAAAAAGTTGTCTTTGGCGGCTATGGCAGATATAGTGATCTGATAAATGCAAATGTAAAAAATTCTATTTTACTTGTCGAAAGAGGTAGCGATGTTAAGGATGAAAAAGTGTTTTTTTCTGAAAAAGAATACAATGCTGCACAAAGTGGTGCCAAAGCAATAATAGTTTACAATAACGAACCAGGCATATTTTTTGGCGAGCTTGTTCATCCAGATTCAAGCATAAATTACAAACCAAGCATACCAGCTTTGTCAATGTCAAGAGATGACGGACTTGCGCTAAAAGCAATCTTACAAAATGAAACAATAGCAAACCTCGATGTGTTTTATCATCCAGATTTTGTGACACCGTTTAGCTCACGTGGGCCAGTCTCACCTTTTTACATAAAGCCTAACATGGTAGCACCAGGCGTATTCGTTAATTCCACATCCATAGGAAATAGGTACAATCTCACAAGTGGAACAAGTTTTGCTGCACCACATGTGTCTGGCGCTGTAGCCATACTTTTACAGAAAAACCCAGATCTTGAACCATCTGAGATTGCTTCATTACTTTCCACCACATCAGACACAGTATCAAATCCTTATGGCGACATCTTTCCTGTAGAAATAGCTGGTAGTGGAAGAATCAATCTTGCAAAAGCATTTTCTGCAGATCTGGTTATAATACCACACAGTCTTGTTTTCAATCTTTCACTAGAAAATCTAACTGGTACAAAGTCACTACATTTGAAAAGTCTCCAAGGAAAAACAATTCCATTGAAAATAGAAATTTCGTCAGAAGAAAAGAGTATAAAATTTGAACATTTTATTGAAGATGATCTTCTTCATATCAAGACATCTATTACAGAACAAAGACTTGGGGATTTTGAAGGAATGCTGACAATCAATGATGACGCAACACTTTATCACATTCCTATCCTTATACATGTAACAAAAGGAACAATCAATACTAATGAAAAAGAAGGATTGTTAAGTTTTAATCTATTTTATCCCGAAAATTGGACATATGCAAAAATTTCTTTGACAAACAGAGAAACTGAAGAAACTCTGTTTACATCAATTACACCAATGAAAAATTCTACACTCAAGGTTTACGATATAGGAGAATATTGGATCGAGGCACAGATTACTACTAACAATACCATTGACAATGCATATGGAACAATTATAGTAAATAGACCCTCAGAAAAAACAGGATTCGAGTTACTGGAGACATCAGACATCCCATTAAAACAAGTTCTCATAGTTTCTGGAGTACTTTTAACATCTGTAATAATAGGATTAAAGATTAGACGGTCATAAGATACTTATTCTGAAATTTGTGGGCCAGCATCACGTATTTCCTGTGGTGTCTCTCCAAATTTCTTAAGATTCTCTATAAACATGCGTGCAAGCTTTCTAGCAGACAAATCGTATGCATCCTTTTCAACCCAAGTGTTTCTAGGGTCTAGTATTTCAGATGGCACATCGGTACATGATGTAGGCACATCTAGATTGAATATGTCATCATGACGATATTTTACTATGTCAAGTTTTCCAGTAAGTGCGGCAGTAACCATATTCCTTGTATATTTTATGTTTATTCGCTTACCAATTCCATATGGACCGCCAGACCATCCTGTGTTAATGAGATAAACAATCGTATTGTGTTTTGTGATTTTTTCTCCAAGCATCCTTGCATATACAGATGCATGGCGTGACATGAATGGAGCTCCAAAACACTCTGAAAAGGTTGCCTTTGGTTCTGTGATTCCTCTTTCTGTACCAGCAAGCTTACTTGTATATCCTGACATAAAGTGATACATTGCACTATCTTTTGTTAGTCGCGCTATTGGCGGCATCACACCAAATGCGTCAGCAGTTAGAAAGACAATTACTTTTGGATTTCCACCTAAACTTGGAATGACTGCCCCCGGAATGTAATCAAGCGGATAAGCAACTCTGGTGTTTTCAGTTATACTTCCATCATTAAAATCTGGTTTCATTGTATTTTTATCGATTACAACATTTTCTAAAACAGCGCCAGATCTTATTGCGTCCCATATTTGTGGCTCTGCATCTCTATTGAGGTTTATGCACTTTGCATAACATCCACCTTCAAAATTAAACACGCCTTTATCGGACCAACCATGTTCATCATCTCCTATTAACATCCTATTTGGATCTGCTGAGAGAGTAGTTTTACCCGTACCTGAAAGACCAAAAAACAAGGCAGTATCACCATTTCTTCCAATGTTAGCTGAGCAGTGCATAGGAAACACTCCTCTATCTGGAAGAATGTAATTCATTACAGAAAACATTGCCTTTTTTATTTCTCCAGCATAAGAAGTAGCACTAATCAATGCAAGTTTTCTTGAAAAGTTTATCAGAATAAATGCATCAGAGCGAGTTCCATCAACCTCTGGAATAGATTTAAAGTCATTTATTGCGATTAAAGTGAATTCTGGTTTGTGAGACTCTAGTTCTGCAGCTGATGGTCGTATGAATATTTCTCTTGTAAAGAGGCTCTGCCAGACATGATCATTTGCTATACGTATTGGTAATCTGTTGTCAGGATCTGCGCCGATAAATCCATCAAAAACAAATATCTCTTTTCCTTCCAGATGTTTTTTCATTTTTTCAAATAGTCTATCAAACTTTTCCTCAGGAAAGGGATGATTGACTTTACCCCAATCCACTTTGTTATGAGTTTCATCATCATCTACTATGTAACGGTCATCTGGTGATCTACCTGTGTATTTTCCTGTTTTAACAGAAAGTGCGCCTGTAGAAGTGAGGATTCCTTCGTTTTTCAGTACTGCGAGATCTATCATATTTTTGACAGGCAAGTTTCTGTGTATCTTGTCTGTTCTAATTCCCATTTCTTCTAGTTGAGAGACGAATTTACGTGTGATTGTTGATTTCAAGTCCTCAATCATGTGATAAAACACCGCCTTCCATTTCCTTATTATCTCTTACTGTACTAGAAATCATCAATTTTGTTCCCAGAAACGTATTTATTTTAAAATTCGAACAGAGTCTTCTACATGCCGATCAATAAAGAAATCTTGGAATTGCGAAAAAAGGTGTCAGACCGCAGACCAGATTTTATCAGACAAGAGAGTTGGAGATATGATAGACTTGCAGAAACATGGAGGAAACCCAAGGGTATTGACAATCATCAGCGAAAGCAGAAAAAGGGTTGGCCAAAAATTGTTAGAGCAGGTTTTGGTGGACCAAAAATTGCACGTGGATTACATCCATCGGGATATACTGATAATTTAGTTTACAATGTAAAGGACTTGGAAAAACTTGATCCAAAAACCGATGGAGTAAGATTTGGCCATGGGGTTGGAAAAAAGAAAAGACTTGTAATTATAGCTAAAGCCAAAGAGAAAAACTTCAAGATGTTTAACGCAAGGGTGTCAACAAGTGGTAGTAAATCTTAAAACAAAGAGACAATTAGTCTCGAGAATTTTAGGAGTAGGGGCAAATAGAGTTAGATTTGACTCGGATCATCTTGATGATGTTGCAGACGCAATTACACGAGACAACATACGAAGTTTAGTTACTGCAAAGATAATTGAGATAAAATCAATAAAAGGGACTTCTCGTGGTAGAGCACATTTTAAAAAACATCAGAGACGAAGACGCGGAACAAAACAAGGTTCAAAAAAAGGCAGGAAGGGGGCTCGAATAGGCAAAAAGGAAGTTTATGTAAAAAAGATACGCGCTATGAGACATCAGATTAAAGTTTCAAAATCAAGAAAAGAGATCACAAACAAAGATTATTGGAATTTGTATAAGCAGGTTGGCGGAAACCAAGTTAGAAACCTAGCGCACTTAAGAAGCTTAATAGCAGAAATTCGTTCAAAAAAAACATAGCTAGAATCTATAAATAGATTTTTCTACGTCTAAGATTTTACCATTTTTAATTTTTATTCCTTCATTTGATAACATCTTAGCTTTTACTTTTTCCCCCCAAGCATAGCCACCTATTT
>Ga0209324_10003028_pt1 | contig 11518 bp, 11 predicted proteins | sample Rifsed19ft3_FD_184015 | JGI IMG/M metagenome (GOLD analysis project Ga0209324, IMG submission 184015) | Soil microbial communities from Rifle, Colorado, USA - sediment 19ft 3 (version 2) | ecosystem: Environmental > Terrestrial > Deep subsurface > Rock core/Sediment | place: Rifle, Colorado...
ACGGCTCCGATGCCAAGGACGATCCCCGCCTTGACGAGGTCCAAGGGGACGAACGGGATGACCGTGCGGAACATGAGATCGCCGAACGAGAGGCCCCCTCTCGACGCGACCAGCCCGAACCCCGTGGTCCACCATGCATAGAACCAGACGGACCCGAGCAGATACACGAGTCCCGTGCCTGCCAGGAGGAGGAGCCCGAGGAACGCGGGACGGCGGTACCGGACCCGGGAGTCGACGGCCCACCCGATTACGAGCGCCGTTACGATGAATCCGAGGATGTAGCCGAACGTAGGTCCCGTGAGGATTGCGAGACCTCCGACGCCGTGGTAGAGCCCCGGCAGGCCATCGAAGAGGGGCTGCGGATTCGTGTTCGATCCGGCGAACCAGGGAACACCGAGAATTCCGATGAACGCGTATATGACTTGGCTCAAGCCGCCGTAGTGCTTCCCGAGCACGACAGCGGACGCCAGGACGAAGAACAGCTGACCCGTGATCGGGACCGGGGTCCATGGGAGGTACACCTTGACGAGCGCTCCGAATCCTGTGAGACAGGCGAAGAGGCCCGCCAATCCGAGGTTCACGAGGAAATCACTCTCGTACCGCCATCGATAGAAGTTGTACGTTCGGTTTCGGACGCGAGTGATCGTGGCGCTCGCAGCCAACCTCCTTCACCCCCTCGGACCGAATGGCCATACGGAATATAACGCTAGTGTTGCGCGCCGCGTCTCACGAGACCTTGAGGTGTGAAGCGATGTCCGTTGTGTAATTCCCCGATCGGAACGCGGCGTCCTCGAGGACTGTTCGGTGGAACGGAATCGTCGTTCTTACCCCTTCAACTCGGAACTCCGAGAGCGCCCGCAACATTCGACGTATCGCGAGATCGCGGCTCCCGCCCCACACGACGAGTTTCGCGAGGAGTGAATCGTACAGGAAGGAGACGGAATGGCCTGCCGCAACACCGGCATCGACCCGAACGTGCGGCCCGCCCGGTTCGATCCAAGTCGAGATCGTGCCCGGACTCGGCATGAAGTTCTTCGCGGGGTCCTCCGCATTGATGCGGCACTCGATTCCATGCCCGCGACGGCCGATTTCCGCTTGGGCGGGGAGGTGCTCGTCTCCCGCCGCGATCTGCAACTGCATGTGGACCAGGTCCAACCCGGTCGTCACCTCCGTGATCGGATGCTCGACCTGGAGGCGCGTGTTCATCTCGAGAAAGTAGAAGCGGCCGCCGGAAACGATGAACTCGACCGTGCCCAGGTTCACGTAGCCGGCTGCCTGTGCGATCCGCACCGCGGCGTTCCCCATCTCCTCCCGGAGGTCCTCCGTGAGGGCCATGGATGGAGTCTCTTCGAGCAGTTTCTGAAAGCGCCGCTGCACCGTGCACTCCCGTTCGAATAGATGGACCGTGCGACCATGGCCGTCGGAGGCCACCTGGATCTCCACGTGCCTTGGGCCCTCGAGGCGCTTCTCCACGATGAGCCGTCCATCGCCGAAGGAGGCGACGGCGAGTCGTCGCGTGGTCTCGAATACCGCCTTGAGCTCGTCGGGGCTCCGAGCGACCTTCATCCCGATTCCGCCCCCACCTGCCGATGCCTTCACGATGACCGGGTACCCGAGTCCTTCCGCGACCGCGGTCGCGTCCTCGACGCGTTGGACGATTCCCTCGCTCCCGGGGATGATCGGGAGGCCGATCCCCCGGACGAGATCGCGGGAGGGAGCCTTTCCCCCCATCGCGTGCATCGCTGCAGCAGGCGGGCCGATAAACACAATCCCGGCCTGCGTGCACGCCTCGGCGAAGGCAGGATTCTCCGAGAGGAGGCCATACCCCGGATGGATCGCCTCGGCGCCCGTCTTCTCCGCGATGTCGAGAACCTTTCCGATGTTCAGGTAAGTTTCGGAGAGCTTCGATCCGCCCAGTGGGACGGATTCGTCCGCGTGCCGTACGAACGGGCTGCCCGCGTCGGGCTCCGAAAAGATGGCGATCGTCCGGATGCCTAGCTCGCGGCATGCCCGCATGACGCGCACCGCGATTTCTCCCCGGTTCGCTACGAGGACACGGTTGAACATCGGTCGACGAATCGGTGGCTATTCCTAAAGTCTTTCAGCCGAGCCGTTCGAAAGAAAGATAGTTATCCCGAACGGTCCATGCAACCGGCGTGAGGCGTTGGGGGATAGCGTTGCTCCTCATCGTCGTTCTCCTCGCGAGCACAGGCGTGGCTCGCGGTGCGCACAAGCCTCACTACAAGGGGAGCGTCGATTCGCTGGACCCGGGGACGTGGGAAGCCCATTTCCTCTGGCTCCGGAGCGACTACTTCAACTACATGGGGGATGTCTGGTGGGAGGTCACCGTTGATGCGCCCGGGCGCGTCGACGTCCTCTTCTTCGATCTCCCGAATTTCGCGGCGTTCCGGGAAGGGGCGAGCAATCGACCGCTCCTGGAACCACTCCTCTCCGGCTCCGACGGGACCCAAGGCATTTCGAGCCTGACCGCCGACCTCCCGTACTTCCTCGTGCTCCGCAACCCCGGGACCGCGACGGCTCGGGTTACCTGGGAGATCTTCGCCGAGATCGATTGGCGCCGATGGCAGGGGGAGCCGCCGGGCCCAGCGTGGGATTTGCCGATTCATCAGGCCTCGCCGCCGATGGACCGGTTGGACTTCTGGGAAACCACCTTCACGGAGCCCGCAGTGTACGTCTACCACTGTTATCCCCACCGCGACATGACCGGAATCATCGAGGTCGTGGAGTCGAACGAAGCGCCGAGCCGGGTGAGCGTGGCGATCGACGAGATGGGCTTCCACCCGGAGGTGATTCGTGTGCCCGTCGGGACCACGGTGAACTGGACGAACCTCGAAAACCTGACGCACAGCGTGAACCTCGGATTCGTCGCGGGTGGCCTTGTGATTCCTCAGGGCTCGACGTCCTTCCCCACGCTCGCGGTCGTCTTGGCCATCGCCGCGGCGGTCGTCGGTGCGGTCGGATTGCTTGTTTTCCGAAGGAGGGCGCGGCGCCTCGAACGTCCTTCAAAAACGGACGCGTCGCGACGAACGAAGTCGGGCCGCACGAATAAGGATAAATAGCGTCCGTCCCTTTTCTGTTCGAAACGACCTATCATCCCGGAAATCGATTCCTTGGGACGGGAGGAATGGGGTGGCACATCGGAGCGCCCGGTACGACTACGGCGGCGACCGATACGTCTTCGTCGAGTTCAGCATCGACATGGAGCTTGAGCAGAACTTCAAGACGCTCTCCATGGCGGAGGCGATCAAGCAGGTGGATATCCCGGGAATCGTGGAGGTCATCCCGTCGATCTGTTCCTTGTTGGTTGAATACGATCGCACGAAGATCCATGCAAACTCACTGATCGGTCAGCTCAAGGAGATCGAACGGTCGATGACCCACCTCACGCAGATCCCGACGCGGATCATCGACTTCCCGATCCTCTTCGCGGACCCTTGGACGACGGAATGCGCGGAGGCGTTCAAGTCCCATCACAACACGGGGCAGGTCCCAAACATCGACTTCGTGGCGAAAGTGAACGGCTACAAGGACCGCGAGTCCTTCATCCGGGCTCTGTGCGCGACGCCCTACTGGACCGTCATGGTCGGTTTCACCCCTGGCCTCCCCTGGCTCTATCCGCTCGGTGTGAGCAACGAGGAGGCGATTCAAGCGCCGAAGTACAACCGACCGCGAACGTGGACCCCGGACCGGTCCGTCGGGCTCGGAGGCGCCTTCCTCGCGATCTATTCCGTCCGGAACCCCGGAGGCTACCAACTGCTCGGCCGCACAACGAATCCGATTTACGATGCCCGCCAACGGCATCCCGACTTCAAGGAGAATCCCGTCCTGCTCACGCCGGGGGACATCCTGAAGTGGCGATCCGTGACCCGCGAAGAGTACGACCGGACTTGGGCGGGGGTCGAGGACGGCACGTACCGCTTCGGCATCAAGCCGGTCACGGTCGAGCCGGAGGAGTACCTCCGGGACCCCCGAGGCTACACCCGCGCGCTCATTGGAGGGAGCTGAGTGCTCGAGGTCGTCCAGCACGGGATCGAGGCGTCTGTACAGGACGTCTACGGCCGCCACGGCTACTACTCGCAAGGGATTCCGCCCTCGGGGGCGCAAGACGGCGAGAGCCTGGGCCTGGCGAACCTCCTCGTCGGGAACGATAAGAACGAGGCGGGAATCGAAATCACCCTCCTCGGCCCCCAGATTCGGTTCCGAGACGGGCACGCGATCGCCCTCACGGGAGGCGATCTCTCCCCGAAGGTCAGCGGCGAGCCCGCGCCGATGTGGGAGGCGTTTTCCGTCCAGAAGGGGGACCTCCTCACCTTTGGGAGGATCGTGAACGGGTGCCGGGCTTATCTCGCGGTGGCGGGCGGCATCGACGTTCCCGACGTCCTCGGCAGCAAGGCGACCTATGCGCGGGGCGAGATCGGTGGGCACGAGGGTCGGCCTCTGCGGAAGGGGGACGCCCTGCCGGTCGGGAAGTCGAAAGTCCGTGCGGCGGACTTGGTCGGCCGACGCGTCAAGCGGGACCGGATCCCGCGGTACACGAACCGGTGGGAGCTTCGGATCGTCATCGGGATCGAGAGCTATGTATACACGGACACCGGGATCAAGACGTTCCTCACGACGGACTGGCAGGTGTCGAGCAAGATCGACCGCGTGGGATATCGATACACGGGACCGCAGCTCGAGTGCGTGAAGCGCACGCCTCCCTTCGGGGCTGGCTCGGATCCGACAAACGTCGTCGATTCCGGGTACCCGGTCGGGAGTGTGCACACGACAGGGCCTGGCGTCGAGCCGATTCTCCTCCCGAACGACGCCGTGAGCGGAGGTGGGTTCGCGACGATTGGCACCGTGATCACGGTCGATCTGGACCGCGTGGGCCAGAGCAAGACGGGCGACATCACGCGGTTCAGGCCGGTGGGCGTCGAGGAGGGCTACCGCGCCTGGGAGGAGCGGGAGAGACATCTGACGGAGTCGTCGATCGAACAAGGCAGGTGAGCAACGTGGTCGTGCAGGTGGACTTGAACTGCGACATGGGCGAAAGTTACGGGATCTGGAAACTCGGACGGGACGAGGAGGTAATGCCGTTCATCACGTCGACGAACATCGCGTGCGGATTCCATGCGAGCGACCCACACGTGATGCGGAAGACCGTCCAGCTGGCGAAGAAGCACGGCGTCGGCGTCGGAGCGCACACGGGCTTTCCGGACCGGGAGGGATTCGGACGCCGCTACATCCAGGTCACGAAAGATGAGTTGAAGGACGACATCATCTACCAGATCGGCGCCCTCTCCGGTTTCCTGAAGGCGAACGGGATGAAGCTCCAGCACGTCAAGCCGCACGGTGCGATGTACACGGTAGCCGTGAACGACATGGAGCTGTCCGAAGGCATCGTCGAGGGAATCCAGGAGTATGATCCGGAGCTGATCCTTTTCGCGATGCCGAACTCCCTCACGTACCGGATTGCGGAGAAGCGCGGTCTCCCGGTCGTCCCGGAGGGGTTCGTGGAACTGAACTACCTGCCGAACGGCTCGCTCGCATTGGAGCGGGCGAAGAAAGCCTGGGATCCCGAGGAGGTCGCTCGCCGATTCGTTCGCCTGATGAAAGAGGGCAAGATAACCACGGTCACGGGAGAGACCATCTCGCAGAAAGTGAAGAGCGTCTGCATCCACGGCGACGCGCCGAATACGCCCGAGATCCTAAAGGCCCTCGAGGCCGCGATGGCGCGCGAAGGCATCGAACGTGCGAACATCATGAAACTCCTGTGATTCGCAAAGGCTAGGGGCGGGAAGAATGGACGTGACGGCGGACATCCCCGGGATGATCATCAAGGTCAACGTGAAACCGGGAGACCGGGTCCAGGCAGGCGACGCACTGTTCGTCCTGGAGGCGATGAAGATGGAAATGGAGGTCGCCTCTCCGGATGGCGGGACCGTCGCCCAGATCCGTGTGAAAGAGAACGATGTCGTGCAGGCGGGGCAGGTGCTCGCCGTCCTCCGTTGAATATCCTTCGATTCTCGGGCACGTTTCCCCTCGCGGCGTTCACGAAAGGGCATCCAGAATTGAACGCGGAGCGACAGCGGAGAAATTGTTAAATATCGTCCTCGCGTTCTCGGAGGCAGTCTGGGGAGGTAGGGAGTTGGCGGAGAGTTCCGAGAGGCAAACGGCTGTGCCTGAAGTGCCTGAGGGTCGGAAGATGTCTCGGCGCAGGTTCCTCACGTACGCGGGGATCGGCGCCGGAGTCGCTGCCGTCGCAGGCGCTGGTGGCTATTGGTTGCTTTCTCGCCCGCCGCCTCCGCTACAATGGTGGGGCGTCGGCACGGGCAATCCGGAGCAGGACGTTTGGCCCGGCCTCGGCGACCAAGTCATTTTCACGACCGCGCCGTGGGATCCGGTGCCCGTCCTGCAGCGGATGCGGACCGGAGGGAAGAACGAGTACGACGTGATCTCAAACGCGGGGACGTTGGACGACCCGCTCGCCGAAGACGGATCCATTCTCCCGTTCGAACCGCAGGATGTCCTCCCAAGCTGGAGCAAGATCTATCCCGAGCTCCGACTGAACAACCCGACGATCACGGTTGAATCGACCGGCGAAATCGTGGGCGTGCCGATCGTCCAGAATGGGGACTCTGTCGCGATGCTCCTCGATGAGATCTGGGGCCCCGGTACGACGGTGCCGGGCCAAGGCGGGGACACGTACGGACTCCTGTTCGACGAGCAATTCAACCAGCAGACTTCGATGGAATCGTCGTGGGCGTGCGCGATTTACAAGGTCGGGAATTACCTAGCCCGAAACAATCTCGCGACCCTAGGTGACCTGGACACGTACAGCAGCGCGGACCTCGCGACGATCAAGAACTTCATGCTCGCGGAGAAGAACGCGGGCCAGTTCCGAACATTCTGGACGGGCTGGGAGACCGCAGTCGGCTTGCTCACCACGAAGGACGTCGTCGCGATGGACACCTGGGAGCCCGTCGTCTTCGCGCTGAAGGCGGAAGGAATCAACGCGTACTACATGGACCCGAAGGAAGGGTTCTACCTCTGGAACATCCCGATTTACCTGACGCCACGCGGGAACACAGTGACCCGGGACCGGTCCCTCCGCCTCATGGAATGGACCCTCCAAGGTTGGTACGGAGCGCGCATCACGACAATCCGCGGGTACCTGACCGCGACGCCCGACGCAATCACGTACGCCGGGGCGAATCCGAATGCCCAGGGCGGTCCGTACGACGCAGCCTTCGTCCAGTCTCGACATGACAAGGTCAAGGGGAAGTTCTCCGACGGGGTCAGCGTCTACGGAAACCAAGCTCCCCCCAACATCCAGGCGTACCAGGACACTTGGACGCAGGTCATCGCTTGACCGAGTGAGCGGATCTCATCTCGGAGGGCTGGAGTGCTCCCGCCGAAGACATCCGGGGTCCTCGACCGACTCGCCGAGTACTTCTCCGACCATCCGCGAATCCTCCTGAGCCTCCAGCTCGCGCCCGCGATCATCTTCGTCTCTGGCGTCGTCTTCATCCCCCTGGCATCCGTGTTTGCATGGAGTTTCTGGCAAATGGAGGGTCGTCGACTCGTCCCCGCCTTCTCGATCGATGCGTACGCGCGGTTCCTCGGCGCGGGAGGAGGCACGTTCCGGCTCGAGGTCTTCGCGACCTCCCTGCGGATCGCGGTCACCCAGACGGCCATTGCCCTCGTCCTCGGTTTCGCGATCGCATACTTCGTGGGCGTCAAAATGCGGGGCAACAAGTACGTGCTGCCCTTGCTCCTCCTGTTCGCCATCCCGTTCCTGACGAGCTACCTTATGCGCACCCTGAGCTGGCACGCGGTGCTGCAGCGGTTCGGTCTCATCAACACGGTCCTGCTGGGCCTGGGCATCGTCAGGGAACCTATGACGTGGTTGCTGTTCTCCGAATTCGCGGTTCATGTGGGCCTCCTGTCCACGTACCTGCCATTCATGATCTTCCCCGTATGGCTCGCAATGAGCCGAATCGACCGGACCGTCCTCTCGGCGAGTGCGGACCTGGGCGGGACGCCGAAGGACACGCTCTTTCGGATCGTCATCCCCCTGACGCTTCCGGGCATCCTGATTGGTTGCATCTTCGTGTTCGTGGGCGTCCTAGGGGATAGCGTCGTACCCGCCCTCCTCGGGGGACCCGGCGGAAGCAGCACGCTCCTCGCGAATCTCATGGATCGAGCCGTGAGCGGCGACGACCTCCCCCTCGCGGGAGCGATGGCGTCGATCACGCTCGCAATGGCGATCGGCCTCATCCTGGCGTGGGAACTCTTCTTCGGTCTCAAGAAAATCGGTGAGATATGAACTCCCCCGAGACTCCTCAGACAGTCCGTCGTCACCCCGTCGAACTGTTCCTCGAGAGGCACGGGATGAAGATCTGGAAAGGGTTCGTCGGGTTCTTCATCCTCTATGTCCTGCTGCCGCCGCTGCTGCTCGTCGCGATCTCCTTCGACCCATCCGGCGTAGTCCGAATGCCGACCGGATTCAGCCTCCAGTGGTACGAGGTGATGATTAACGACCAAGCCCTTCAGGGCGCGATCTTCAAGTCCATCATCCTCGCCTTCCTGACGACATTATTGGCCACGTTCTTGGCGCTCATGGCGGCCCTCGGATTTCGGAAGACGAAGTACAAGACCCTGGTAATCGCGGTACTGATCCTCCCAATCTTCCTCCCGGGCATCATCCAGGGGTTCAGCCTGAGCATCGTTCTCAGCCAGTTCTTCGGGGTGGACAGGAACTTCTTGACAGAGCTCGCCGGCCACGTGATGTGGGCCTTGCCCTTCGCCTTCTTGGTCGTCCTTACGAGCATGTCGGCCGTGAGCCGGGAATGGGTCCTCGCGGCGTTGGATCTCGGCGCAAACCCGTGGCGCGCCTTCAAGGACATCGAGTATCCGATCATCAAGCCCGGCATCACGAGTGCCGCGATTTTCTCCTTCGTCCTATCGTTCAACGAGTTCAGCCGGACGTTCTACCTCTATGGGACCGGAGAGACCCTCCCCATCTATGTCTGGAACCGGATCTTCGTCGCGACGAGCCCCCAGACCTTCGCGATCTCGGCGCTGACGGTCATCCTCTCCCTGACCCTCGTCGGCCTCGCGACCTGGTACCTGACCCGGGTCGGCCGGGTCGCGAAGGAGACGTTGGAGAAGGGACTGGCCGAGCAGCAGGACATGCCGGGGGGATCGCGGAGCGGCGAACCTCCGGCGGTGGCGGACTGATGACGCGCTTTGGGGATCTCCATTTCCCCGGCGCGCCCAGGATCGAGGTGAAGCCTCCGGGGCCGAAAGCCCGCGCGCTCCTCGCGTTGCAGGAGAAATACGAGAGCGCCGCGGTCCTGTACCCGAAGTCCCTTCCCCTGGCACTCGAGGAGGCGAAGGGCAGCACGGTGAGGGACGTCGACGGGAACCTGTACCTGGACTTCTACGCGGGGATCAGCGTCCTGAACTTCGGCCATTCGAATCCGGCAATCCTGAAGGCGGCGGAGGCGCAGCTGAGGCGGCTCACGCATTCCCTCGACTTCCCCCACGAGACCCGACTCGAGCTGATCCGGACTCTGATCGAGACCGCGCCCGGACGTCTGCGGAACGCCTCACGCGTCCTCTTCGGCAGCCCATCCGGCGCGGACGCCGTGGAGTCCGCCCTGAAGCTCGCGCGTCACCATCGGAACCGGTACGCGGTGATTTCCTTCGAAGGAGCGTACCACGGTCAGACGGTCGGGGCCCTGGGGGTCGGCGCGCAGACGAGGGCCAAGGCAGGCCTCCCGCCCCTTGCGGCGGAGACACACTTCGCACCGTTCCCGTACTGCTATCGCTGTCCGTTCGGGAAGGGAGTGGACGGCGGAAACGGCTGCTGCATGGAGCCTGCCCGCAACCTCGAGCGACTCCTATCGGATCCATACAGCGGGGTGCCGGAACCTGCGGCGGTCATCCTCGAACCGGTGCAGGGCGAGGGAGGTATCGTCGAGGCGCCCACGGAATTCCTCCGGGAGGTTCGGCGGATCACGGAGGAGCGTGGAATCCCTTTGATCGTGGACGAGATCCAGTCGGGTCTAGGCCGCACGGGCGACCTGTACTCGTGCGAGGCCTCCGGCATCACCCCGGACCTGATGCCCGTCGCGAAGTCGATCGGGGGCGGACTCCCACTCGCCGCCCTCGTCCTCCGACCGGACCTGGACGCATGGGAACCGGGGGCGCACGTCGGGACGTTCCGCGGGAACCTGGTCGCGATGGCCGCAGGGCTCGCGGGGCTGCGGTTCCTCGAGCGGGAGAAGCTCTTGGACCACGTGAACGAGATCGGGACGTATCTCAAGCGACGATTGATCGAAATGGCGGACGCGCACGAGTACATGGGTGACATCCGCGGGCGCGGGCTCATGCTCGGGATCGAATTCGTCAAGGACCGCACATCGAGGGAACCCTGGAAGGAGGGAGTGCGGGAACTTCAACTCGAGTGCTATCGTCGAGGGCTGCTCGTTTGGAAGGCGGGGCATTTTGGGAACGTCCTTCGCCTGTTGCCGCCTTTGGTGACCACGAGGGAACAGGTGGAGAAGGCGGCCGACCTCCTCGAAGATGTGGCGCGAACCGTTCGGCCGTAACCCAAGAATCGGCGAGGATCCCAGGCTGCCCTCCGTGCGCTCACTAGGACGTCGGGATGAGGATGCGGCCTGCTGCGGCCCGAAGCGGGTGCCTTGATGGCATGTCGTCCGGCCGACCCTCGAGCTAGCGCTCGTTCTTCCGCTCGGCTTCGGCGCGCCTCTGAAGTTCCTCGCGCGACACATCCTCCGTGTGCGTGGCGATCCACCAGGAATTGCCGCAGAAGTCCTTCACACCACCGGTCCGATCTCCATAGAACTGGTCCGCGGGCTCCCTGAGGGAGGTCGCGCCCGCCTTGAGGGCCCGCTTGTACTTGGCGTCCGTGTCCGTCACATACACGAGCAATGACACCTGGATCGGCTTCCATTCGCCCATGGCGTCGCTCAACTGCAGCACGGAATCCCCGATCGTGACCTCCGCGTGCGCGATCTTTCCGGTCGGATCGGTGAACCGATCCTTCTCCTGGGCATCGAAGGCTTGCTTCAGGAACTCGATCAGTTTGGCCGCGCCATTGACCATCAGGATCGGCGTGACGGTATGATATCCATCCGGTATTGGCTTCACTTTGCTTGTCATGGCACTCCCCCTCGGGGGCGAGGTCATGGGCGAGACCCATAAAAGGCTAGGCTCCGGGCGGGTGAACCTGCTCCGCCGCACGAGATGATCTGCGCGGAAGTGCCACGGGTACGACGTAGTGATTCGAATTGTGTTATACTCAATGTAGGACAAAAGTTCAAATCAAAGTAGGACGCTGTTGCTTGCCATGCTTGAAATCCGCATGCGGGTCGGCCCAAAGGGCCAAGTCGTCATCCCGAAGGTGCTCCGGGACGCGTTCAAGATCAGCGCCGGCACCGAGGTCACCTTCTCCGTCGAAGCGGAGAAGATCGTCATGCGGGCC
>Ga0209324_10003029_pt1 | contig 11516 bp, 11 predicted proteins | sample Rifsed19ft3_FD_184015 | JGI IMG/M metagenome (GOLD analysis project Ga0209324, IMG submission 184015) | Soil microbial communities from Rifle, Colorado, USA - sediment 19ft 3 (version 2) | ecosystem: Environmental > Terrestrial > Deep subsurface > Rock core/Sediment | place: Rifle, Colorado...
CGGGGCCGCGCAGGGCGAAGGGGCGACCCAGGAGACGGGCCACCCGCTCCACGTCCCCTTGCGACAGGGCATGGCGGACGGAGCTGGAGCCAACCTTCTCGCCGTCCTCGACCAGGAGGGGCGCCACTTCCAGCCGGAAGCCTAAGGACTCACCGGTGCTGCGCAGGACGCTGACGGTACCCTCGCGGTTGCGGCCCAGGGCGAAGTCGGTCCCGACCACGAGGAGCTTCATGTCCAACTCCTCGGTGAGGAGCGATAGGAAGTCGCGCGCCGAGAGCTGGGCCAGCTCCGAGGTGAAGGCGAGGACGGCCACGGCGTCGAGGCCCGAGGGCCTGCAGGAGCTCGACGCGCTCCTCCAGGGAGGTGAGATAGGTGACAGCGGTGCCGGGGTGGAGGACGGCCCGGGGATGGGGGTTAAAGGTGACGGCTACACTGGCAAGCCCCTCGCGCTGGGCGCGCTCCAGGAGGAGCCCCACCAGGTGCTGGTGGCCCCGGTGGACGCCCTCGAAGACACCGATAGTGACGGCGCTAGGATGGCCAGGGGCGATGCGGGAGAGCTCGCGGCGGGCCAGGGTAACGGTCATGATCGGGCGGTCTCCACCAGAGCGCGGAGGTTAGCCTCCGGCGTTTGTGGATCGATGGAGCAGTCAGGGGCCAGGAGGAAGCGCCGACCTTGGGTCTCTTCGATGGCGCGGCGGGCCTCGGCGGCGACGTCGGCGGGGGAGCCGCCGCTGATGGTGGACTGGTGGGAGACGCCGCTCATGACGATCCGCCCTCCGGCGGAGGCGGCGACATCGGTCAGGGAGGGGTTGGTGGCGGAGTGGGCAGCCCAGTGGAAGGCGCTGACGGGGTAGTCCAGGAGACGGAGGAGGTGGTTGTTATCGCGGCAGACGCGAAGGACGTTAAAGGGGGCGCCCTGGACGGCGTTCAGGACGCGCAGGTCAAGATTTCAGATACGAACGGCCAGATACGAACGGCAGGGCAGGTAAGCGAAGCCGGCGCCAGCAGAAAGGAAAGCCCAAGGTTAAGTCCTTTGCTTTCCATGCGAGCCGCTGCTTCGATCCCGGTCGCCCGCTCCAGATGTGAGAGAAGGGTCGTCTAGATGGTCGTCGTCAGACGACTATCTGCTTGGGCTCATAGGAGGCCCTTGGGCGAGAAGCGGCGAGGCCGGGCGGTCCTCTGCCCTTCCTAATCGACGACGCGAGGCTGCGAACTGATCCTGGCAAAACGGTAGCCGAGGCCGCGCTCCGTAAGTATGTATCGCGGGTTTCGTGCGTCGTCGCTCAGCTTCTCCCGCATCCGGGCGATGTGCACTTTAAGGAGTAGCACATCGTCACGGCTCTCAACTCCCCAAACCCGGGCCACGAGCACGTCGTGAGGCACGACGCGGCCCGCGTTGTTCACCAGGTGAGAGAGAAGCCGAGACTCGATGGGTGTCAGCTTGATAGACTCCCCCCTCACCACAACCTTCGATTCCCCCAGGTCGATGGTCAGGTTCTCGTCCACCACGATGCGGGCAGAGGTCTCTACGGCTTGAGGTCGTGACCGTCGGAGGACGGCCTGCGTCCGGGCGAGGAGTTCCAGGGGGTCGAAGGGCTTGACGATGTAGTCATCGGCGCCTATATCCAGGCCCTTGAGTCGATCCGTGAGCGTCCCCCTGATGGTCAGCATGAGGATAGGCACGTCCGAACGTTGCCGCAGGCGGCGACAGACGTCGAGGCCGCTTATTCCCGGCAGGCCCACGTCCAACACGACCAAGTCCGGCTGTTGCTCTTCGAAGAGCTTCAGGGCCGTTTCTCCATCACCGGCAGCAATAACCTCGCACTCTTGCCACCGAAGGTTGAAGGCAAGGGTTATCAGCTCCGCAACGTCGGGCTCGTCATCCACCACCAGAATTTTCATCGCTACCCTCCTTGGGAAGGGTGAAATGGAAGGTGCTGCCATGGCCCGGCCTGCTGGTAACCCAGATCTGCCCTCCGTGGAGCTCTACCACCGCCTTGGCAATGGCCAGGCCGAGGCCAGAGCCCGCCCGCTTCCCGGGCCCGCGGGGACGCGAGTAGAACCGCTCGAAGATATGCTGCTGCTCCGCTCGTGGGATGCCGGGCCCAGTATCGGTGATGCGTACCAGGTAGTCGCGCTCCTGCTCTTCGAGGACAGCCGTCACCTGGCCTTGCGCGGGCGTGAACTTGCAGGCGTTGGAAAGCAGGTTCGTGACCAATTGATCCAGCCGCTCCTTATCACCGAGAACCCAGCACGGGCATGAAGGGCATTCTACTGTAACGGTTAGGCGATTCTCCTCCGCCAGGGGTCTTACGGCGGCAACGCTATCCTCCAGGACCGTCCTCAAGTCGCAGGGCTCCAGGTGGAGGGCGCCCTGCCCGCTCTGCAACCAAGCCAGATCTAGGACACCTTCCAATAGCGTTTGAAGCCGCTGGGTATTCCGCGATAGGCTGGCAACCAGGCTCTGCGCGTGCCCTCCCCGCTCTGACGTGGCGGATGTCAAAAGCCCCACCGCGGCGCGGATGGAGGTGACGGGGGTGAGCAGTTCGTGGGAGACGCCAGTCAGGAACTCATCCTTGAAGCGAGCAGCCGCGGTCAGCGCCTCGGCGTCCCTGGCCTCCGCCCAAAGATGGGCGTTCTCCACAACAATGGCCGCCTGGTTGGCCACGGCCTGAAGGAAGCGGATGTCTTCCTCAGTGAAGGCCATCTCATGGCGGAGATTGAGCAGGATCAGCGCCCCCAAGGTGGAATCGGTGGCCACGAGGGGAACACACACTGCGCTCGGCCGCGCGCCTAGCCGGCCGCGAGCTGCCATCAAGAGCTCTCGATTTTCGGGCGTCAAGTCGGCCACGTTGACGCCTATCGCATCAGCGCCGATGCAGAGGAGCGGCTCCCTTCGCTGAAAGACCTTGCCCACAATGCCCTCCCCTGGCCTCAACCGGACGCGTGAAAAGGGCTCCCACTGGTAGCCCACCACGGCCTTGGCACCAAGACAGTCCTCCTCAGCGTCATACAGAAAGAGGGCTGCTGCGTCAACCGCCTCAAAGGGGGCCACGGCACGGGCCAGGATCGTCTCCAGGAGCCTATCGAGATCCCTGGCTGCCTGAAAAGTGGTGGAGATATCCAAGAGGGTGGCCAGTTCTCTGGTGCGGTGCTGGACAGTGTGTTCCAGCTCCTCGTTCCAGCGCTCCATGCGCCGGTGCCACGTCCTAAGTTGGCCTCGCATGTCGTCCAGACGGCGGGCGAGAACGCCTATCTCGTCCTGCCCCACCGCGGGCACAGGCGTCTCCAGATCGCCTGCAGCGATACGCTCGCTGGCCCAGATGAGCCTGCCCACGGGCCTGGTGACCGACCGCACCAATACCCAGGTCAGCAGCAGGATGACCAGCAGAGACAGTCCTCCAACCATCAGCGCCTGCCAGCGCAGGTTGTTGGCGGGTGCCAGCACGTCCTCCTCCGGCTCACGCAGGACAACGCCCCAGGGGATGCTCTCCGTGGGAGCGAATGCGAAAACGTCCTTGCGGCGTTCGCCCTTCTCATCGTGGCAGCTATGGCAAGTGGAGACGTCGGTTTCCTGGGCGGAGATGAGGTCGGCAAAGTAGGCAGAATGCTCGCTGGTGCGGACAAGCGGCTCGTCTATGGATCTGCTGATCACTGTGCCACGTTCGTCCACGAGTTCGAGGTAGGCTCGCTCCCCCACACCTCGGGCGGGCAAGGAGATAGTCGAGCCTAGGTGGTCGGGGTCGATGAGGCCCACCAGATAACCGGTGACTGCCCCATCGGGTCCTGCGACTGCAACCGCCATGCAGACCCCAGAGCCGTCCTCAAAGGGCCAGGTGCCGTACACGGGGGACACGCTGCTGTCCGCTTGTGCCGATCGCGGGCAAGGGTAGTCGGCAAGGCTGGCCCCCAGGGCATCGGAGAAGGCCGCGTCGGTAGCCACCACACTCCCATGCTGGTCAAGGATCAGGATGTGCGAGAACTCCTCCTGTCCCTCCAGCAGGGAGGGCAGTTTGCTCCCGGCCTGTGCGGGGTCATACCCCTCTTTGCTCAGTTGCGCCGCCATCGCCTCCAGGCTGCTGCTGTGGTGAGACATAGACTCGTCGATGCGCTCCGCCACCAGTTGGGCGATGACCAGGCGCTGCTGGAGGAGGCGATCGGTCTGTTCATCCACGGAGCGCACTCCCAGGAAGGCCACCACAGAGATGACCACGGCTAGTATGCCCGCAGCGAAGACCGCCACCCTCCACCTTAGGCCGCTGGGCAAACCCAACCTCATGGCCGTTACTCGACACGCTCCAAGCGGGCCCTGAACCAAGTTGCGATAGGTAACTTCCGTGTTAATTGTATCATTATTGTTATAAGGGCCTTCCTCAGCCCGTGTTCCTTTGCCAGGGGGCGCTCGCCGGGAGGCCACCGCTGGCCGCCTCCGGCCGGTCGACGGACGTCTAACCTGTCCGGCGTCTGAGAAGGCAGCGAGGTGTCTCCGGCTGTGGGAGGACGTACCCGGGGGCCGAGGGGCTCAGTGCCAGCGCCTAGCGGCGCTTCCTGGCCTCTTCTTCGACCCCGCGCCACCGAATGGGTGCCACCGCTCGGACAGCGTTGCGCAGGCCCAGATAGGCCGCGAAGAGGAGGCCAACAAAAGGCAGGACCAGTACGTACAGTAGGCCCAGCAAGGGCCCGATCAGCAGCACCAGAACTCGCGACACCCGGTGGTAGGCCTCCCCCTCCCCTGGCGGCAGCGTTTCCCCGTCGGGGACGGCGACGAACTCCCAGGTCTTGTTCTTCCAGTAGATCCCCTCGGCCACGACTTCGCCAGGGTAGTACTTGCGCCTCATTGCTGACCAACCCCCTGCCAGCTGAGAGCGCCCTCTTGCGGTCGCTTTTCAGTGGCTTTCAATTGGCCCTCATCGTCGCTGTCCCAGGCGCCTTGGGGTATCCGGGCCATGTCGCCTCCACTTCCATCGGTGTCGCCGTTGGCCAAACAGTAGCCGCCACCGTAGTGGGTGAGGATATGGCACGGGTGTCGGGGCTCGGCCTCGATCTTGCGGCGGAGGCGATAGATGTAGGTCTTCAGGTACTGCGGCTTGTCACGGTACTCCTCGCCCCAGATGCGGGCCAGCAGGGTCGTGTGGCTGACCACGTGGCCGGCGTTGCGGGCCAGCTCCTCCACGATGCGGTACTCCTTGGCCGTGAGGTCCAGGTTCCTGCCCCGCAGCCTCACCTGGCGCTGGGGGAAGTCGAACGTCAGGTCGCCCCAGCGGCAGCGGAGAAGGCCCGGCCGCTGGTTGCCCGGCATCGCCCTGGTGCGGCGCAGGCGGGCGTCGATACGGGCCATGAGGATGCGATAGCTGAAGGGCCTGGTGATGTAGTCGTCGGCCCCCGCCTCAAAGCCCTGCGCTACGTCTTCCTCACGGTCCTTGGTTGCCAGAAGGATCACATGGACGTCTGAGCCAGCGCGAAGGCGGCGGCATACCTCGAAGCCGTCGACGTCGGGCAGCGCTATGTCCACGACCGCCAGGTCCGGGTCTTCCGCCTCCGCTATCGCCAGAGCCTCCGTCCCGTTGCAGGCGGTGATCAGGTCGTAGCCCGGTCGATAGACGTGGAAGGCCTCACCTAGGATCTTTATGGACTCCTTCTCGTTATCGACCAGCAGTATCTTCACCGTTCGTCACCCTTGCCTGTTGTTGTTGTCTAGCCTCCTGCTACTTGTGATATCCTTCGTTGCGGCCCTAAGGAGTCGAGAACCTCCTAGTTATCACGCTAGCACGGCGAAGTAACAGCTGTGGTTTCCCCAAGTAGCAGGATTGTTAAGTTGTGCAGACTCTCTTCCCTTCGGTTCGGCCCTGCTCTCCAGCGGGGACAGGGTGGGCTGAAAGCGGAGGGGATGCGTCCGTCTTGTCAGACAGAGCGGCCCAACGGCAGCGGCCTGCTCCTCTGGCGAGGGGGGTTTGTGATAGAATTAACAAGGAGCGCCCTGTGCACGAGCTGGCAGCAGCCCAGGATGTCCTGAAGGTTGTGCTCGAGACGGCCCAGGCCCAGCGGGCGCGGCGGGTCACGGCTATCTCATTGAAGGTGGGACGCCTCTATGCTATCGACCAGATCGAGAGCCTTATCGCCGCCCTCGCCAGCGGCACCATAGCCGAAGGTGCGAGGCTGGAGATCGAGGCGGTGCCTGGCCCCGGGCTGGCGGTGGAGAGCCTGGAAGTAGAATAGAGGGAGGCCATGGCCGTCCGAGCGCAGGTCGTAGTTCGGGGTATCGTGCAGGGAGTAGGCTTCCGTCCTTTCGTCTACCGCCTTGCCCAGGAGCACCGGCTCGCCGGGTGGGTCCTCAACTCCACCCAGGGCGTGGTCATTGAAATCGAGGGCGAAAGGGACCGGATCGATCGATTCCTCACGCAGCTCACGACCGGGCCGCCGCCCCAGGCCCTAATCGAGAGGGTCGAGACCAGTTTCCTGCCTCCGATGGGGTACTCCTCCTTCGTCATTGAGGCGAGCCGTGAGGGAAATGAGTTCGTCCTTATCTCACCGGACATCTGCATCTGCGCCGACTGCCTGAGGGAGCTCCGCGACCCCCAGGACCGTCGCTACGCGTATCCGTTCATCAACTGCACCAACTGCGGCCCGCGCTTCACCATCATCAGCGATATCCCCTACGACCGCCCAAAGACGACGATGCGCGTCTTTACCATGTGTTCCCGCTGCGATGACGAGTACCATGATCCCGGCGACCGCCGCTTCCATGCGCAGCCCAACGCCTGCCCTGCTTGCGGTCCCCAGGTAGAGCTCGTCGGCAACGGCGATCGCCTCTGGGAGGGCACCTCTGGGCTGGAGGCCATCGACACGGCCCGTCGCCTGCTGGCGGAAGGCGCCATCGTGGCGGTCAAGGGGCTGGGTGGCTTCCACCTGGCCTGCGATGCCACGAACCCGCGGGTGGTGGCCACCCTGCGCGAACGGAAGCGCCGCATCGACAAGCCCTTCGCCGTCATGTCCCTGGACGTGGAGACGCTCGGCCGCTACTGCCAGGTAAGCGAAGGGGAGGCGCAGCTCCTGGAGGCGCCTGCCCGCCCCATCGTCCTTCTGCGCCGCCGGCCCGATTCTCCTATCGCGCGAGAAGTGGCCCCGGGCAACAATTACACGGGCGTCATGCTTCCCTACACCCCCCTGCACTACGTGCTGCTGGAAGGAGCGGGCCGGAACGGCGCTGAGTTTCCCCCGGCCCTAGTGATGACTAGCGGCAACTTCAGCGAGGAGCCTATCGCCACCGATAACGAGGAGGCGATGGAGCGCCTGGGCCAACTGGCCGACTACTTCCTCCTTCATAACCGCGACATCCACGTCCGCTGTGACGATTCGGTCACCCGGCTCGTCCGGGGGCGGGAGGCCATCGTTCGTCGCTCCCGTGGCTACGCGCCCTTCCCAGTCCGGTTGAATTTGGAGCTGGAGGAGGTTCTGGCCTGCGGTGCGGAACTCAAGAACACCTTCTGCTTGACCAAGGGGACTTACGCCTTCCTCAGCCAGCACATCGGCGACATGGAGAACTACGAGACCTACGAGAGCTACCGTTCCGCTATTGAGCACTTCCGGCGGCTGTTTCGGGTGGAGCCGCGGGCCGTTGCGCATGACCTCCATCCGGACTATCTGGCCACTCGCTACGCCTTCGAATTGGCGGAGGCGGAGGGACTGCGTAAGATCGGCGTCCAGCATCACCATGCCCACGTGGTGAGCTGCATGGCCGAAAACGGGGTGACCGATGAGGTGATCGGCGTGGCCTTTGATGGCACCGGCTACGGCGCCGATGGACGAATCTGGGGCGGCGAGTTTCTCCTGGCGGACTACAGCCGCTTTCGCCGCCTGGCCCACTTCAAGTACGTCCCCCTGCCGGGTGGAGAGGCGGCCATCCGGCGGCCCTATCGCATGGCGGTGAGTCACCTGTTGAGCGCTTTCGGAGAGCAGGCGCTGGACCTCCCCCTGGAGCTATGGTCGCGGGTCCACCCGGCGGAGCTCGCCCTCATCCGGCGCATGACGGAGGCGGGAGTGAACTGCCCCCTGACCTCCAGTTGTGGCCGCTTGTTCGACGCCGTGTCGGCCTTGCTGGGCGTCCGCGGCGTGGCCAACTACGAGGGCCAGGCCGCCATTGAGCTGGAGATGCTGGCCGCTGAAGGAGTGGACGAGGCCTATGATTGGGATCGCTCATCGGCCCATCCCATGGTCATCGATCCTGCTCCCCTGCTGCGAGGCGTCGTATCGGATATGATGCGAGGGGTGGACACCAGGGTCATCTCGGCCAAGTTCCACAACACCATCGCCGCCGTCATCGCCGCCGTGAGCGAGGCCGCCCGCCAGAGGGCGGAGGTGAACAGGGTAGCCCTAAGCGGCGGCGTCTTTCAGAACGTGTATCTTCTGGAACGCACCCTCGATGAGCTGGAGCGACGAGGGTTCGAGACGCTGACTCACCACCAGGCGCCCGCCAACGACGGCGGCATCGCCCTGGGCCAGGCGGTTATCGCCTCCGCCCGCGTCACTAGAAAGGGGAGCTAGCCATGTGTCTGGCCATACCGGCGCGCGTCATCGAGATCAATGAGGGGGAGGGACTGGTGGAACTGGCGGGAGTGGTGCGGGAAGTGAGCTTCATGCTCCTCCCCGACGCGCGAGTGGGCGACTACGTCCTCCTCCACGCCGGCTACGCCCTCCAGAAGGTGGACGAGGCGGAGGCCGAGGAAACCATCCGCCTCCTTGCGGAGATCGCCGAGGCCGGGAGGTCCCACGCATGACCATGCGTTACGTGCAGGAGTTCCGCGATGGCGCTGCCGCCCAGGGTCTGGTGGCTCGGATCGAGGCGGCGGCCAGCCGACCGGTGAACCTGATGGAGGTGTGCGGCACCCATACCGTGTCCGTCTTCCGCCACGGCATCCGGGGCCTTCTGCCGCCGCCGGTGAATCTGCTTTCCGGCCCCGGCTGTCCTGTCTGTGTCACCACCAACGCCGACATCGATAAGGCCATCGCTCTGGCCCAACAGGAAGGGGTGACACTGGCCACGTTCGGCGACATGATGAAGGTGCCGGGCAGCTATCAGAGCCTCCAGCAGGCTAAGGCCGATGGCGCCGACGTGCGGGTGGTCTATTCGCCCCGCGACAGCGTGCGCCTGGCTCGCGACAATCCCCACCGGCCGGTGATCTTCTTCGCCGTGGGCTTCGAGACCACGGCTCCCACCATCGCTGCCTCCCTGTTGGAGGCCCAACGGCTGGGCGTCACGAACTTCTACGTTTTCGCGGTGCACAAGCTGATCCCCCCGGCGATGATCGCGCTCTTGGAGTCGGGGGAAGTGCGCATCGATGGCTTCATCTGTCCAGGCCACGTCAGCGTGATCATCGGCTCCCGGCCCTATGAGCCCATCGCCAAGCGTTATGGCGTGCCCTGCGTTATCTCTGGCTTCGAGCCCCTGGATGTGCTCCAGGGCATCGAAATGCTTCTCCGCCAGACCGCCGAGGAGTTGGCGGAGGTGGAGATCCAGTACTCGCGGGGCGTGCGGCCGGAGGGCAATCCGCTCGCCCGGGAGCTCATGTATCGGGTGTTCGAGGTGAGTGATGCCGGCTGGCGGGGCTTGGGCTGCATTCCGGGTAGCGGGCTGAAGCTGCGGCCCGAGTATCGTGCGTTCGATGCCGAGCAGGCCTTCCCTGTGGAGCCGCCGCCGACCAAGGAGCATCGGGGCTGCCTCTGCGGCGAAGTGTTGCGCGGCGTCATCACGCCGCCCGAGTGCCCCCTCTTCGCCAAGGCCTGCACCCCGGAGAAGCCCATCGGCCCCTGTATGGTGTCCAGCGAGGGCACCTGCGCCGGCTGGTATCAGTATGGCCCCCGTTCGTAGGAGGATTTAGTTCGCCATGGCCAAGGCCAGCAAGATACTTCTCGCTCACGGCAGCGGTGGTCGTCTCAGCCATGACCTCGTAGCCAAGGAGTTCGTCCCCCCTTGGCAGAACCCCATCCTGGACCAGCTCAACGACTCGGCCGTGTTCTCCCTGAGCGCCGACGGCAGCGGGCCCCGGTTGGCCTTCACCACTGACTCGTACGTGGTCAAGCCTCTCTTCTTCAAAGGGGGCGACATCGGCCGGCTGGCAGTGTGCGGCACCGTGAATGACCTGGCGATGGTGGGAGCGAAGCCCCTCTACCTCTCGGCCAGCTTCGTCATCGAGGAGGGGTTGCCCCTTTCCACGCTGCGGGCTGTGGTGCGCTCCATGCGGGAGGCGGCTGCTGAGGCGGGCATCCAGATCGTCACCGGCGACACGAAGGTGGTGGAGCGCGGTGCCGCTGATGGGCTGTTCGTGAACACGGCCGGCGTGGGCCTGGTGCCGGCGGGACTGGAGATCGGCGGCGACCGGGCCCGGGTAGGCGACGCCGTCATCCTCTCTGGCAGCATCGGGGACCACGGCATCGCGGTCCTCTCCCAACGGGAGGGCCTGGAGTTCGAGGCGGCCGTGGAGAGCGATGTAGCTCCCCTGAACGGACTGGTGGCGGTCATGCTGGCGGCGAGCCCCAACGTTCGCGTTCTGCGCGACCCCACCCGCGGCGGGCTGGCCACGTCTCTGAACGAGATAGCGGCTCAATCCAACGTGGGAATAGCCATCGAGGAGACGACGATCCCCCTAAACGACAGCGTGTGGGCTGCCTGCGAGATGTTGGGCTTCGACCCGCTGTACGTGGCCAACGAGGGCAAGCTGGTGGCTGTGGTGGCTCCGGAGGACGCTGAGCAGGTGCTGGCTGCCATGCGGGCCACTAGGTATGGGGAGCAGGCAGCGATCATCGGCGAGGTGGTCGCTGAGCCCGCCGGCAAGGTACTGATGAGGACAGCCATCGGCGGCACCCGCATCGTCCACATGCTGGTCGGGGAGATGCTCCCCCGCATCTGCTAGCCTCCGGCACGCGGTGACGGCCGCGGCCTCAGCGCTTCGGGCCTAGTCCCTCCCTTTCGTCTCGAGCCGGAGCCCGGCTCTCGCCCTGCCTTTCTGATACAACATTGCCGACAATTGCAACTCCAGTGCGACGATCCGTAACGAGAATTGCAACGGTCACGGCATAAGATTTAGTAGGAATAAAGGCCAAGCCGATCTTTGCTCCTGGGGCAGCGCCAAAGGCAGCGCGGAAGCAGGGCAAAGGAGTGATTGGCCAAAAGGGGTTGGCGCATGGGAGTCGCAATGGCCCTAGGCCTGCTGCTCGTTGCTCTCGTCATCGTGGCGGCTATCATCATCGCCCTGGGCTGGGGCATGGTCCAGGTTGCGCACCTGGGCTTCGTCGCTGCACGAGGCGCGGTGCGCCGCGGCCGTTCCTGATCCTGGCGTGGCCATTCCCTCAGGCCCAGGCAGAGCGACAGCCGCTAGCGAGAGATGAGCGCCGCCATTGGCGTAAGCACGCGAAGAAGAGGCTGGGGCCTGCGGGTCGCCGTAACGTTACGGCAACATGGCAGACGCAGGATAGATGTACCGGCCATCTTAGTACCAATGGCCTATAGCAACCTCATCGTG
>Ga0209324_10003030_pt1 | contig 11515 bp, 28 predicted proteins | sample Rifsed19ft3_FD_184015 | JGI IMG/M metagenome (GOLD analysis project Ga0209324, IMG submission 184015) | Soil microbial communities from Rifle, Colorado, USA - sediment 19ft 3 (version 2) | ecosystem: Environmental > Terrestrial > Deep subsurface > Rock core/Sediment | place: Rifle, Colorado...
CATCATAAACTTGTAGGGCGAGATACTAAGCAGACAAGCACAAGAGCAGGCGCTGTCTCCCCTGACAACCTGCAACTGAACTCCCAAAAGGATTACTTGCTTGGATCGTTGTATCGTGGATCGGGTAATTCAGTCTATGGGAAGACACATCCCTATTTGAATTTAGAAGATCTGGTCTTCTGCATTCAAGGCAGTAATAGTTACTTTAAAAAGAATAATTCAGCTTGGAAGCGGATTAGCCCGATTGCTAATTATTTTGATTCTAGTAACGAAAATAATTTGTTGAATATTGGTGATATCCAACAATTACTTTTACTACCATTGATTGTTAGTATTTCTAGTATTTTATATTTCTATTTTTCTAGTATTTCATCTCCTCATCATTCTCTTTAATACAGAAATACAGAAATACAGAGAAGACCGGATACGCCAGCTCGACGACTCGCTGCCAACTTCTAAGTTCAGTAGGTAAAGGGGATGATAGGTCTAGATGATTAAAATAATAGTCAATTAACTTATGGAATATGTCTTTGGAATAAATTATGGAAACACTAGAGAATAAAACTAATCGTGCCTTCTTTAAGAAGATTTTAGATGACTTGAATCGTCAGTTATACGATTTTGATATACGTTTGGAGAGACTAGAAAAAAGACTAGAGAGAATTGAAATCGTTAAAATAACCGAGACGCCAGTCGAAGATATTCCCACTATAGATGACCTACATACCGTCAGAGATGACTTGACAAGTAGGATAGATGATATCTGGAAAGCAGTTAAAGAAATTTTGAAAAATAGTGAAAAAGGTTCTTGACATTTGTTAAACCTGTGATAGAATATGGGTACACTAAAAGAACCTAATAACTAAAAAATGGAGGTGCATTAAATAACCCAAAACCTTCTCTTCTCACTTCTTTCCAAGGTGTCTTGGAATAAACCAAGGCACCTTTTTAAACCGCCTACACAACACAAATGAAAGCAGAAAAAACAAATTTAGTAGAATTGATTATACTTCTTCTATTAAAAGATGAAGTTAAATCTGGGGTAGATTTGAACTCTGAATATGGTCTTCTGGTAGAGCGTGATATCGGTACATCCATTTATGTTTTACTGAACAGAATGGTAGCTAAAAAATTTATCGTTACTGGATCAACTAACACTTATCCATTTAAAGGATACGAGATAACCGATGCCGGTAAAAAAATATTCGATAAGTATTATAAAATTTTTAACTTGAAAGAAGGGGTAAGACTACAAGAAGAAATACAATAGAAATATTCCAAAGGTTAAAAAGGAAAATGATGAATCTTTACTTAATCTCACAGACAGAAAATCGCGGCTATGATAGATACGATGCAGCAGTAGTAATTGCTGAAACTGAAGATGAAGCACGTAACATGCACCCAATGGATTTTAAAAAGCTTTCCATAGTACCAAAAGACAAACCATTAGACCTTGATGATTGGACTATACCTAAAAACGTCAAAGTTATTTTTCTTGGTATTGCGGCGAATGAAGCAAAGCCAGGAATTGTTTTGGCTTCATTCAATGCGGGATAAAGAAAATCACTAGCGGGAGACTGATGCTCCATGGAAAGCATGAAGAAATTAGTCGATAGAAAAATCCAAGCCCTCTTCAAGGCTAACAGACCAAAAGATAGAAAATTTTTTTTTCAGTTGCTAGTCGAGGCCGGCAAAAGGGATGTCATTGAAGCCGAAGAATTTATGATTGATCTTTTCGGAGAACGACTCGAATGCAAAGAACCTGGATGCGGCAGCTTCGATTTTAAAGGCTTTATATGCTGGAATTGCGAGAAGAGGATCGAATGAAAGCCTACTTTAAATGTTGCCCAAGGTGCGGGGAAGACACGGTTACCGCAACCTTACCAATTGATGATTATTGTTCTGTTTGCGGGGAAGATATCCGGCAATACATACTTAACAAAATAGAAATTTGTGAGGTCGTACAAGAGAAAACGAAAGGTGGTGTCGGAGAAGATTAATATGGGTGGCGAAAGAAGGGGTTACAATTGTTTTTTAAATGGAGGTCAATATGTTTTATTTGATAGCTGTTCTGGGCTTGTCTCAAATCACTAGCTCCGTGGCTGTGGCCACGGTGACTGGAAACTCTGGAAGTCCGATAGCGGTGGGCGTCACCGGCACGACCACGCCAACCCCGGTTACCGGGTTCACCTGTGCGATTGCCGGCTCAACCACACGCCTTACCGGGATCGTTCCGGGGCCGGTATTGAGTGGCAATGCGGCGCTTTTTTTCCAGACCGCAATCGAGCCCGATCATGTCCGGGTGGCCTGTGTCTTTGCCTTGCCGCCGGATGCCAGCGGCTCGTTGGTGCTGAATGACACGACGCTATTCACCCTCAATTATCTGGTGCCCGCCTGTTCTGCGGAGGCCGTTGTACTAAGCCCGTCATCTGCTTTTGGCATCGAGGTCCTGTACTCGCGCCTACCAGGCCTGGCGCCGATTGTCCCGGACCTTGTTCCTGGCGGCTACAATTCAATCGTCAATGACCACGCTTTCCAGCGCGGTAACGTCAACCGTGGCTCGCCGAACGTCAACATTTCCGACGCCATTGATCTCTTGCACTTTCTGTTTTTCGGGTTCATCCCGTCTTTCGACTGTGCTGGAGCCCTGGACGCAAACAACGATGGTGTCTATGATATTTCCGATCCAGTTCGGATTCTTACGTCGCTGATAGGCATCACAGGAGCCCTGCCAGCGCCTAATTCTCCAATGGTAACGGTCCCCGATGGCGGCTCTGTACCATCAGCCCTTGGCTGCGCCCAAGGGGAGGTTTGCTTCTAACTTTTTCCTCGTTTGTTTCGTGCCCGGCGCGGCAGATTTGTTCCTCCATACCAGGTCGCCGCGTCGGGTTTTAACAAAATTATAAATTCGATAAAAATTGATGACTATTTTTAACCTAAAGTGTCAGTTCGAAGACTCATCAACACCATGAAACTCACCAGAGATTATTGTGACCATTGCAAACGTGACGTGCCAGCTCTCTACAACCAACCAAGTCATCTCCTCCATCTCCTCCTCTGTATCTCCACAGCTGGGTTATGGGCACCGATCTGGATTTACTACACTTTCATTGCGACCAACAACTGTATTCGCTGCGGCAGTAAAACAACCGCACCTAATATGCCTGGCCGATTCATCGCCATACTTCTCTGGATTCTGCTTGCCGTGGCAATTTATGTCTATTTCACATCATCGGACAGAGCAACACCGTTACAGGAGTTGAGATATTTGTTACCAAAGTTTTAACAGAAATAAATACTTAATAGGAGATTATGGATATAAATTTTAAATATAAGATTGGTGATTGGGTAGCCGTAAACATGCCCATCCTTCTTAACCTGGTAATGGCCAATCTTGTAGTTGGGCAGATCATCTCAAGGACCATGGAAGAATGTTCCGGAGGTATACAGCTAAAGTACACCATGCAGGGTTATTTCATTGAAGTTAAAAACGGTATAAACATAACCAATATCATACCTAGCGTTATCAATGTGCATGAAATGCATTTAGTAAATTACCAGGACGCTATTACTTTGTTGGACATATCCTGGAAACGACAACAGTACCTTCCTATTACAGAGTTATCGCCAAAATCCAACTAGTAGTATAGGGAAACGTACCATAAAAATGTATTATTGGAATATGCCAAAGGAATAAAATGACTGTATTCGATGAAACTGCCAAGGAACTGCAAAGACAAAACATTAAATGGGGCGAACAAAATCACGTTCCATTATATTGGATTGGTATTCTAGGAGAGGAATTCGGCGAAGCTTGTAAGGCAGCAATAGAAAGTGATTTATCCGCATATCGGAGAGAACTTATCCAGATTGCAGCCGTCACAATAGCGGCAATCGAATGTTACGATAGGTATGAAAGAAAGGTATGAAAGGAATCTTTATGGAACCATACAACTATCTGATGCAGTTCTTTTCTTACGAGCACCTACCCAAACATCTTCAGGAGTATAGTAAACAATTCTACGATCTAGCTATGGTAATAGAGAAAACATTACCATCGAACCCAGAAAAAATAATGGCTACAAGGAAGCTTCTGGAAGCGAAGGACTGTGCGGTAAGAGCCGTACTCTTTAAGTAGTAAATATAATCTAACCACGTAAAAGAAAGATCAGACAAAAACACATTGTGATTAAAATGTACTATTGGAATATGCCAAAGGAATATAAATGCATCCACTCCAAGCAATGTCCGATGGTTTCAGCCAAGAACGGCAAACTCAACGTGCTGAATCTCAACTTACATTAGGCAAGCTTACCACTCTTCTCAAGCTTCTCAATCCGGATAGATTCATTATCGGCTTAGGTTTTCCGATGAGCTATCGAGGCTACTACGGAGATTTAGCTTTCAATGAAACCTTGACCATGGAACTAATTACCGATCTACTCACAAGAATTCAAAATGATTGTATGGGTAAAGTATTTGAAGGCTACAAAGGCGGTGAATATGTAATGGGTGAGAATACCCCAATATGGACTGCAACATATGGTTGTCTTGGCAAGAAAATAATCGGGCTAGATTCTAGCCAAGAACCTATCAAACCTATTCTCAAGGAAGACGATTAAAACATGCATGAAATAATGCTTCGTTTGAAATATTGTTGGATTGTATTACGATACGGCATTCCGTCAATAACTCTTCGTGATCCAAGTTCCATTGTGCGTAATTGTGAAATACAACGGGTACCGATTTACATAGCACCCTTAGCTACACCCTCAGCTAATACTCCAGTTAATGCTCCCAATATCTATTTAAACACTATTCATGGACCTTTACCGAAAGGGTTAGCAGTAATTAACCATGAACCTTTACTTGATCTCTCAAACGAAAAATAATACTTGGGACACTTACGATGCAGCGGTAGTAGCCGCTGAAACTGAAGACGAAGCACGTGTTATAGTCCCAAGATCATCTAGATTTCAGGGATTACCGAAAGAAGAATCATACCTTGATGATTGGACTACACCTGAAAATGTAAAAGTTCATTTTATCGGTATAGCAGCAAAAGGAACTAAATCCAAAGTCATATTAGCTTCATTCAATGCAGGATAAATCATGTTAGAAACAAATTTAATCGGTAGACAGTTCGAGGATTACCATAAAAATATTCATACCATTGTTGAAGTTTATTTAGACAGGGGGAAAATACAACTGATTATAGAAAGTCCAGAAAGACAATTATGGGTAACTGATCTCAATCCATCTTTCAAACTCTTACTTGAGAAGGATAACCAATGAAATACTTTCTTCTTCTACTCCCACTACTCTTCAACTCAACTGCCTGTAAGAAGAAATCCCATTCCCCTCCCATACCAAACTATCTTGGCAATCCTCTCATTGCTGATCCAGCTATTCAAACCGAACTAAAACTAGCTTCCACCAAATTAGAAGTAGTTAATCTAATTGGTCATCCTTTATCCATCAAATCCTGGTTGAATATCCGTGACGGTATATGGGATTTTTATGATGAGTGGACTTACACCTATACCAATCTAGATACCAATTATAATTTAATCCTCAAGGTAATATTTCTTAATGGGATTAAATGGACAATTAATAAATTTGAAACACCATGACACCACGATTTGATAAAGAAATCCTGGCAAGGTATGAATACCTACAACTTTTACGAGTTAAAGAAGAACAATTAAAAATAAAAACCAAAATAGAAAAAGAAATTAAAGAGTTAGAATTACGACTCAATCCCATCCCTCCACCCATCCCACAACTAGATCCAGAAGATATACTCGATTCGGATTCTAATGAATCTTTGTGGAAGATAATTAAATCTTTATTCAAAAAATAAAATGCTAACCTTTAAATATTACAACCCATACTTAGGAGATTTTATAGCTGGTCCAATACCAATTACACAAGTACCCAAAGAAATACTTAATAAAATTCTACTTCATCTCAAGGAAGGAAAGATAGGAGAAGTTTTAATCGAAGAAAATAATCTGGGTAATTACAATATTTCCTACTCTTACTACTCCACCAATCTACACAATGATTATCTAGAGCTAGAAAAATTTATAAAGGATGTGAATGGATAAATTAATTAAAGAATTCTTTGAGGAAGTAGATTTATTTTATTCAATAGAAGGGATTGATGAACAACGTAAAGGCTTCTCAGTTAATCATCATTACTGCCGTATGCTAGAAGAACTAGGAGAGCTGCATACTAAATTAATTTTATTATGCGACCAGGATATCTCAGGTAAAGAACAGGAAGATAGAATAAAAGCTTTAAAAAAGAAATGTACACAAATAGCAACTCTACTATTCCTGATTTACGATTTTAATTTTATTCCTGAAGATAAATTTTAATCCCGGTATGTTTCTAGAAGGGTAGTAAGCATACGTATCAACCTAGATTTTATTTTAGGGTATGTTTGTATAACCTAGTAGATTTTATTTTGGAGTATGAAATTTTATTTTGAAGTAGGTTTATACAGGATAGTAGATTTTATTTTAGAGTATGTTTATATTTTGATGGAAGCATAAGAGCACATGGTGTGCCAAATTTCATCCGGAAAGCCAAGCATATGAGCTTTATATGCTTGGCTACTATATAGGCCTCATATACCTGGCTACTATATAGGCCTCATATGCTTGACTACTATATGGTGCTCATATAGTAGTCAACTACACTGGACTAGTTGGCATATCCTCCCCTAGCTGATCACTCCTATCCAGAACATCATAATCTGGATATCTTGATCTGAATGACCTTTATCAGCGAGGATATCGATCATCATGTGATGCGCTGTACTAGGCCCATACAACAGGCACAATTCCTTGTATTGGTTTCTCATTCCTATTCCTTGCCCTTATCAGGGTTGTTGAGGCTGTGGTGGGGACATTGTTTATTCTGGCAATCCCCTACCAGTAAAGAGGGGGTTAGACTTGGGCTCCACTCATTAAGCACTCCGGATACGGTATAGAAGAGTACTCTCCCATCCTTGCTGTAATCCAGCAATGTAGGTTCCAGTGTTGGACGCTTGCTGATCCGCATTCTTGACAGTAGTAACACAATTCATAGCCTGTCCGTTTAACCGTAGCAGAGGATATCCACCCACAAACCGCACAAGCCATATACACTTTATTCATATTGATCTCCTATAAAAGGTTTCTGAAACAGATAAATCCAACATCACTATCCTAACAGATAGCACTACAATTGCAAGGTGAATACTCAAAATAAAATCAGTATGCTTCGAATATAAGGGTTGACAATTGTCAAGTAGATTAACTATTGGAATATGCCGATGGAATATTAATCTCGGAGTACTTCAGGAAAATAAGTAATGAGGAGCTTATACAATTGCTTTGCTTCAGTAACAGTATTGAGATTATAGTTTTGTTGACGCGTCCAATGAACCTTACCGTTTTGCATATACTGGTATTTTCTCAACGATAATCTAGGTTTAGAATATGAACCATCTTTTCTACGATACAATCTAAATGGAATAAATACAGAACACCAAGATTTAATTGCAGATTGAATTAATATTGGTTCACAAATTAATGTGAACATTGGCGGATACTTGTTTTTTGAAGAACATCCACTACCATATTTATTATTACGTAACAGTTCAAGATGGTCTTTACCATCCAAAATATTCTTCTTACTTCCCTTACCTTTTCCTAAAATTATCATATTGATTAATAAAAAAATCCCTTACTATTACAGATAAAATAACAGTAAGGGATTATACCTTATCCTGTGCAATTAGCTACTTAACATCTCTGACCATAACTTTTTCTCCTCACACAGGGTGAACCATTCTCTACGTAACCTAGTCGGTTTCAATTCATCATAGGTGAACTTACATACCCAATATTCCTTCTTGTTTTCATCAATACACCTAATTATTCGACTAGTTTCAATACAGGTAGTATTATGCGCTAGCCAAAAATCGAAATACTTTTCTACTTCCTCTTTATGGGCATAAAACTTTCTGACTTTGTGATTCATTATTCATACTCTCCAATAATTTCTTGGTACAAATACTCTAATGCTTCCTGATAGTTCTCGAATATTGTCCAATCGGTACAATCCGTATATCCTGGAGCCGATAGTCTCGCTCCAATACCAAGAATAATTCTTACAGGATAATTCCTGGCTAAATACTCTCTAATTTCTTTCTCGGAGAGTACATCTAATGGGTAAAGTTCCTCCCCATCATTAATTTCATACCAAAGAATATTTTCGGTTACTTCGCCTTTCATGAATCCTGTGTCAGTTCCTCGCTCAAATACTAACCACTCCTTCCCTTTATCAGTAAGATTAATACTTGTGATTTCTTCTCGACAATTATCACAGGTCGGAAAACTATCCCATTCAGAATCAGCAAAAATAGGACTATCATCAATAGCCGGAATACAATTTGTACAATAGGCTTCACCGTTATGGGTATATCCTACAATATCTGTGCTATTCATTGATAATGTCTCCATTTTCATTGACTTTTAATTCAAGAAATTCTGTCTTACCAAAATTCCTTATAACCTGAATTTGTAACAAGCTTGATATTGTTGAACCAATTAAATATCCATCATAAATTATATCCCTTAATACAGGCAACAATTCTTCGTTATCAAAAACACTATGTTTGCTTCTCAAACGATATTCAAGCTTGCGTAACATCAATATCCGATAGGCATCAATATTCATTAATCGTTCCTTCTAAGAAAAATTAACTTGAAAACCTTGACGATAATCCAAACTAAAAAAAACATGGAAACCATCGAATCAGCATCTGCTAATATCATTTACCCTCCCTAATATAATATTTCGCATAAAGTCCTATTTGACCATCTAAACAATTATAATATTCGTAATTCCAGATAAGTTTATCAAACGCATAATCCATATACGCCAATTCTTTTTTAAACCATGAATTTCTATACCATTCAGAATCCGGACGCATATTGCAAGGTATGATTAAAATTTCCTTGCCATTGTCCCAAAGTTTTCTGGCTTTACATTTATTTATTTTTTTTAACAATGAATTATCAGAACATAAAAAGATTTTTTCCATAGTACAAATATCATCCATGAATAGGGTTTATGAGGGGGAAAGGTTAGGATGGTAGCTAAGTACCATCCTAACCAATAAACTATGCTATCGGGCTTGCTATGACAGCCTGGATACGGCTAGGTCATATGCTCTAGACCGGAGATCAGCGCCAGAACCTAGGATAGCCGATTCCCTATCCGATGAATCCCTTGACCTATGATGATCAATGTATTCCGTGACAGCATTATATGCGCCGTAAAGGGTTCCTCGACTAAATTCGGAACCTTTGCCAGCTTCAAACAGTTCTTCAAGCTGTCCAGCTTGGCGAGGAAGCAGATCCTGAATGATGTCGTAACGTTCCCGCTCCGACTTCGGAAGCAATCCTAGATCCAGCACATCACCGGATGTGGAGGCGCGATGCTCGGTAACAGACAATACATCGTCAAGCGATACCGATTTTGTGGGATTGACTTGTTGGAGCTTCTCTTTTGAATCCAGGATTTTTTTCTCGGTAGGAGGAAATAGTTCCAAAACAAATTTCTGAAAATCCATCTTGGAAAACCTAGTATGTTGCATACTCCGATAAATCTCAACCTGCGCATCAAAATCTAGCATCGCTTGCTTAAGGTAGACTTCAACTTGTTGAAGTTTTCCATCTTGACTTGGAGTATGTTTAATCCTGGAAATCATGTTGCCGTTTCTTACCATCATTGTCGCGCCATTCAGACAGATCAAGCGAAGTAGATCCAAAGATGGTCTAGTCGAGCATGCTCCAGCATGACCAGAGATAATTTGCATCCTCAAGCCTACCGTATCTCCCTTTGAGACATCTGCTTGGATATTTTTAAAATATCCCTCTAGACAAATTTTTCGTCCTCCGTTCATCTCAAAGCAATTCCATTGGGTATTTTCGACATCTAAAAATGGTGAAAAATGCTGGAACAATTCAGCATTATTTTTTGGCTCATAATTGTTGCCGACAATCCCAAGTAGCCGACCATTGTCCGATCGGATAATCCCATTATACTCCTCTGTGAGAATGGGATTATCACCGTATCGAATTGGGACTTTTTCTACTTCCCAGTTCATGTTATTCTTCGCCAAAATTTCATTCAGTTTTTCGTTCATATTCTATTCCTTACAAAAATTTATATTCCATCGGCATATTCCATAAGTTAATCCAGATACCATTCATACTTCCTTATTTTTCCATAAGATCCTCCGTTTAAAATTCCTATTTCGATCAAGTTAATTGGAATAATTTTATTTTTTGTATCCCAAATAATTTTTACATGATCAAAATAATATAGTCTCCCAGTCAAGATTAACTTTTTGTTTTTATACACAAAAATTTTTCTCATAACTTAAATTTTTTGTCGCACAACTAATTGTGTTGGCGCTTCAGTATTGTCGAGGATTTCTTGCACTTTTTCGATTCCAACATGAGTTTCAATCCATCCACGAAAATCAGGATATTTTCTCGAAGAAACTTGGAGGAAAGCTTCAAGGTCACCTTTTTCAATTGGGATTTTCGCTTGAATCATCACCTTGATCTGCCCCTCAATTTCATCCTCCCTTTTTTTATATTCCCTTCTGATTTTCGACTCTGCAATAAGTCTGGATTCACGAAGTACTCTATACTCATTCATGAGTTTTTGGGTAATAAAAACTTTCTCTGTGACATTAGATTTTGCCATCTTTTATCCTTTCAATTGTGATATTCCATTGGAATATTCCAATGGTTAATTCGATTCCGCTTCCTCCGATCCATCCATCTCCGGATAATCGGATGGTAGATAAGCTTTTTCAATTAGAAAAATTTCTTCGCTTTCACCATTCTCTGCTGTCACCATTGCCCATTGGAGCGCTTCAAATAATTCATCCATCTTTTTTCCTTTTTGGGATATTATTTTGTAATTTCCATAAGTCAAAATATCCCTTAATTGACTTATGGAAATTTAATCTCTCTGGTCTCGCTGGTCTAGATGACCGTGGCAAAACCCTATCACTAGAGCCGTGATAATATTCCATACCGACATCGTATCATGTTTTTTATGTATGTCCACAAAATTTTGAAATTTTTAAAAATATTAAATTTCAAAAATTAGGCACAATATTTGTTGCCTGCAAAATCTGTGCCTAACTTTTGTTAGCAATTATCATACCATACTAGATCGATAATGCTAGGTCCGAAAAAATAGCATCGGTGAAATCGAACTCAACGTGTAAGATCCTCGAAAAATCGATTCTAAGGCCCTTTTTCGGCCCTTTTTTTCGTAAAAGGTCGTGACATACCATCGCCAAAATAAAGTGTCTAAAAAGGCCTTTTAAATCGATTTTCGCTTAATTTTCAAAAAAATAAATCGTTTGGAATGATTTTTGCGTCCAGGATGGTCTGGGATGGTCTGGGATGGTCTGGGATGGGATGGTCTGGG
>Ga0209324_10003036_pt1 | contig 11509 bp, 9 predicted proteins | sample Rifsed19ft3_FD_184015 | JGI IMG/M metagenome (GOLD analysis project Ga0209324, IMG submission 184015) | Soil microbial communities from Rifle, Colorado, USA - sediment 19ft 3 (version 2) | ecosystem: Environmental > Terrestrial > Deep subsurface > Rock core/Sediment | place: Rifle, Colorado...
TCTCTGGAGGTTTTCCTCTCGGGGTCGGAACTCAGTTCATATGACAACCACATTCAGCGCAGGCTGTCGGCCATGCAAGGCCAGTTCGCAGACGAAACTGCGTTCGAGGCGATGCTGCAACGCGAGGACATGGTCCTCTATGAGGTATATGAGGTCAGGAGGCCTGAGATCGCGGGCGAGCTTCCCCACGGGCTCTCGATCGTTCACCCGGGAAAGGTAGGGGCTGAGTACTTCATGACCAAGGGTCACTTTCACGCAGTGCTTGACACGGCGGAGATCTACTACTGCCTGCGAGGCCAGGGGGTGATGGTCATGGAAACTCCCGAGGGCGAGTGGGCGGTTGAGCACCTTCAACCTCACCGGGTGCTCTATGTACCCCCGCGGTGGGCTCACCGCTCGGTGAACACGGATCCGAACGAAGACCTGGTGAGCTTCTTCATCTATCCCGGAAATGCCGGGCACGACTACGCTTCCATCGAAGCGCGCGGATTTCGCAAGCTCGTCCTGGAGTGGGAGGGCGCCCCCCAGATAGTAGACAACCCGCGCTGGGTCTCGCCTGGGGATCGGTGATGCCCGACCTGAGCGAATTCCGGGTTCTGGTGACGCCCACTACCTACGGTGTGAATGACATCTCGCTGCGGACGGAACTGGAGGCGCAGGTCAAACAGGTCGTCTACAACCCCAGGGGACGACCCCTATCCGCGACAGAGCTCGTGGAGATCATTCCCGGTTGCGATGGCTACATCGCCGGCCTGGATGAGATCGACGCAGGGGTCATCGCTGCGGCAGACTGCTTGAAGGTCATTGCCCGATACGGCGTGGGTGTGGACAAGATAGACCTGGAGGCTGCCAGGGAACGGGGAATCTTGGTCACCAATACACCGGGCGCGAACGCGGTCTCGGTTGCAGAACTCACCGTAGGCCTGATCCTGTCGTTGGCGCGCATGATTCCTGCCGCGGTGCAGGCCACCAAGTTGGGAGAATGGCCCAGGTTTTCCGGGATCTCACTTCAGGGTAAGGCAGTCGGGCTGCTCGGCATCGGGGCCATTGGAAAGGAAGTGGCCAGTCGCTTGGCCGGCTTCGACTGTACCATCTTGGCTTACGATCCGACCTTGGACTCCGCCATGGCGGAGGCACTGGAACTCCAGCCGCGGTCCCGTGATGAACTCATCCGGGAAGCGGACTTCGTGTCCTTGCACTTGCCTCTCCTGCCGGATACGCGTGGCATGGTCAATGGCGAGTTCCTGAGTCGAATGAAACCTGGGGCGTACCTCATCAACACCTCCAGGGGCGAGTTGATCGACGAGGCGGCGCTGCTACAGGCCCTCCAGACCGGGCATCTTCGGGGCGCCGCGTTGGACGTCTTCGCCGAGCAGCCTCCCGGGGCGGACCACCCGCTCTTGGCTCTTCCCCAGGTGATCGCGACCCCGCACATGGGGGCCCACACCGACGGTGCCACCGACGCCATGGGATGGGCGGCCTTCCATGACTGCCTGGCGGTCTTGCGGGGTGAAGAGGCCGCCCATCCCGTGTTCTAAACGTCCCCAATGCTAGAAAGGCTACGTCAATGGACAAGACAGAAACGCTCAACCGCCTTCGGAAGCTCGGTCTGGTGTCGGTCCTGCGGGGCCCTTCTGAGGAGCTCACCTTGAAGATGGTCGATGCGTTGGTCGAGGGGGGCGTCTTGGGGATCGAAGTCACCTACAGCACGCCCAATGCCGCCGAAGTCGTCCGCGCATTGGACGGGAAATATGGGGATGAGATTCTGCTGGGGATGGGAACGGTCACCGTGCCCGAGCAAGCCGCGGCGGCTAAGGAATCTGGCGCGCGCTACATCGTGAGCCCCCACTGCGAAGAGCGGCTGGGGGAGGCGATGGTTGCCACCGGGCTGGCGGTCATGATCGGGGCCTTAAGTCCCTCCGAGGTTGTCCGGGCCCGTCAATTGGGCGCTGACGTGGTGAAGCTCTTCCCCGGATCGCTGGGTGGACCTGACTACCTCAAGGCGCTACGGGGGCCCTATCCGGATATCCCGTTCATGCCCACCGGAGGGGTTGAAGCCAACAATATAGCGGATTGGTTCGCAGCCGGGGCGATAGCTGTCGGGGCCGGCAGCAACTTGTGTCCCACAGCTTGGGCGAAGGAAGGGCGGTTCGCCGACATCACGGGACGCGCGAAGGAGTTCGAAGCGGCCGTGGGCAAGGCTCGTTCCCCGCGGCCCTAGGCCGGAGCCCGCCGAGCTGTGCATCGGCGGCGATCCCCTTCGAGGTTTTCGAAAGCGAGGGAGGAAAGAGCTCGCATGTCCGACGACATGCCCAGCGGAGCCTATGGGGTGGTCGGCAAGACAGTTCCCACCTTCTACTTCGTAGGGGTCTCAACGAGTCGCTCCAGCATCATGGAGGTCTTCCCCCGATGGGCCGAAGCCCTCGGGCGGCCCGAACTTGTCATGGAGGGTATCGATCACAAGTTACACGATCATCCGGAGGCCTATCGCCGGACGGTCGCCCAGATTAAGCATGATCCGCTGTCGCTGGGCGCGCTGGTCACCTCCCACAAGATCGATCTGCTGGAGGCTGCCGAGGACATGTTCGACCTGCTTCACGAGTCGGCCAAGCTTACCGGCGAAATCTCCTGCATCTCGAAACAAGATAGCAAGCTGGTGGGCCACGCAAAGGACCCGCTGACCGGCGGGATGAGCCTGGACGCCATTCTCGGCGAAGACTACTTCGCTCGGACGAGCGGCCACCTGTTGTGCTTCGGCGCCGGAGGCTCGGGGAAGGCCATTTCACTCCACTTGATCAATAAGCATGGCGGCGCTAACCGCCCCGAGCGGATGGTGGTGGTCAACCGCTCACAACCTCGCTTGGACAAGCTGCGGGAGATGGTGGAGAGCCTACAGACCGACATCCGTTTTGAATACATCTGCAATGATGATCCCGAACCGAACGACGAGACCATGGAGAGCCTGCCTCCAGGCAGCGTAGTGATTAATGCTACGGGCCTGGGCAAGGACCGGCCCGGTTCTCCCATCACGGACGACGGTCTGTTTCCTCAAGATGGGATTGCCTGGGAGATCAATTACCGGGGCGAACTCGAATTCTGGCACCAGGCCAAGGCCCAAGAGATAGGGCGAGGGGTACAGGTCGAAGATGGCTGGCTGTACTTCCTGCATGGCTGGACGCAGCACATCGCGGAGGTGCTGCACGTCGGGATCGATCCGCCGACCTTCAGTCGTCTGGCGGGGATCGCCGACCACCTTCGCCCACCTCTGGTATATCGGCCGCGCGGAGAGAAAGGGCGAACCTGAGGGCCTACGCACACCGCCGGCCATGACCGGGAGATCCGCGGGATGATCAAGATCGGGATCTACTACGCCTACTGGACGTCTGACTGGGATGTGGATTTCAACCCGTTCATCGACAGGACGGCCGGGCTGGGTTTCGATGTCCTGGAGGTCAATGCCGCTACGATCGCCAGGATGACCCCCGAGGAGCGCCAGCGGCTGAAAGCGCACGCTGATGACAGAGGCATTGCACTGTCCTATTGCATCGGCTTGCCGCGGGAATGCGACATTGCCTCGGAGGGCGAAGCGGTGCGCCAGAAAGGCATCGCCTTCCTCCGGCAGATCGCTCAGGCGATCGGTGAGATGGGCGGGGGTACTTTGGGGGGCATTCTTTATGGATGCTGGCCGGGAAGCCTGCCAGAAGGCCAGACGGATCGGGGCCGCTACGTACGGCACAGCATCGAGAGCATGAAAGAAGCCATCGTAGCCGCTGAGGACAACAATGTCACCTTCTGCATGGAAGCGGTCAACCGGTTTGAGCAGTTCCTCCTGAACACCTGTGAGGAAGCCCTGGCCTATGTCGACGCCATTGGCAGCCCCAGCGCCAAGATCATGCTGGACACATTCCACATGAATATCGAGGAGGATCTCTTTAGGCAAGCGATCCAGCAGGCGGGGGACAAGCTCGGCCACTTCCACATCGGGGAGAACAACCGCAGGCCGCCCGGGTACGGGCATATCCCCTGGACCGAGGTCGGCGCAGCGTTGAGAGAGACCGGCTACCAGGGGTATGCGGTGCTGGAACCCTTCCTGCGGCCTGGGGGCGAGGTGGGGCGTGACATTAAGGTATATCGCGACCTCAGCCGGGGCATGGACCTGGATCAGGAAGCGCGCAAGGCCCTTCAGTTCATCAGAGGGATCTTGTGACTGTGACGACCTGACCCGCAGCGCGGCGGCTTACCCGTTTCGGTCTTCGCCCTCAGGGCGTTGGGCTCCTTCGGGGTCCGGCAGCCTGGCAAGGAAGTCGAACACCGGCTTGGTCAGCTTGAAGAGGCCGATGTACTCCTCCACCAGCGGTCGGTAGAAGGCGTGGGTGGCCATGTTGGGCTCGAGGCGATCGGTCGGTCGGGTGAAGCGTTCGGCGGTGGCTGCCAGGTCGTCGAAGACTCCCACTGCAAACCCTGCCAAGATGGCCGACCCCAATACCGCGAACTCCTGGCGATTTAGATTGACATACGGGACGCCCAGCACATCGGCCTTGATCTGATTCCAGAGCTTGCTTCGGGCGCCGCCTCCTATCACACGCGTTTCCCTGAAATCCAGGTCCGGAACCAGGCTGCGCACAATGCCCAGGTAGTAGGCATACTCGAAGGCCACTCCTTCCAACATCGCCCGGTATAGGTGAGCCTTCTTGTGGGCCCAGTTCAGCCCGATGTACAAGCCCCGGGTGTTGGCATCGCTCGGGCAGACGCGCCCGCCGAGATGCGGAAGGAAGAGCAGCTTCTCCGAACCTGCAGGCACCTCGGCGGCCAGCTGGTCGAGCAGCTGGTAGATTCTATCCCCCGAGGCTGCCGCCAGGGATTTCTCGTGCGGTGCAATCTCGTCTCTGAACCAGCGAAGATTCAAGCCCCCACCGTTGATGTACGCTAGCGAGTAGAAGAGGCCAGGGATCGTAAGGTGAGCTGTGAAGAGTGTGCCGTGCACCTGGTCAGCCACAAACTGATCCACGCAAACCGCCAACACTGAGGCCGTGCCGGCGACGTCGAAGACCAGGCCCGGTCGGACCATTGCGGCCCCCAGCATGCCTGCAGTCTGATCCCCGCATCCTGCGGCGATGGGAGTGCCCGATGTCAGCCCGCAGGCAGAGGCGGCCTCTCGGGTTACGCGCCCGATGATCTCCTCGGGGCCAACGATGCGTGGAAGCTTGTCCCCGTCCACTCCAAAGCGCTGAAGCAACTCCTCAGACCATTGGGCAGCTCGCGTGTCGCTGAAGCAGCTGAAGTGTAGGTAGGTCCGATCGACAAACGCCTCATCACCGCGAAGGCCCGCCATCCGACCTGCCGCATACGCTCCCGGCACAACAAACTTGGCGATCCGCTTCCACACTTCCGGCCGTTCATGCATCCACCACAGGATCTTGGCGCCATGCGAGAAGGTTGGCGGACCGCCGGTGAGGGCGATGATGCGCGCCTGGTCTTCCTTCAGTTGAGTGATGTAGTCCCGGCAGCGTGTGTCGAGCCAGGAATCATAGACCGTGGGCGTTCCCCATTGTGCGTCAACCGTGCCGATTCCGGACATCTGACCATCGAACGCGATGCCGGCCACATCCGCCGAATCGATGCCGCTCTGATCCAGGCAGGACCGAATGGTGCGCAGTGCAGAACCATAGATCTCATCCGGCTGCTGCTCGACCCAACCCGGGCGCGGATAGTAGAGTTTGGATTCCTCGTAGGCCTCGGCCTTCAGGCCCCCGTGCACATCAAAAATGGCGGCTTTGGTGCCCATGGTTCCGAGATCGACGCCGACGAGGTACGTCTTGGCCACGTTTCATTCTCCCGAACGGGATGGCTCAAGCAAGATCCTCATCTCGTTGCCGGCCCTGGAGCGCTCGAACCCTTGGTGGATGTTCTCCAGCGGCAGCCGGGCGCCCACCAAGGAGTTCAATTCGAGTCGCCCGGCACCGAGGAGCTTCATGACCGTTCGATATTGGCGCACATTGGAGCCGGTGGTCCCGGTCACCACCAGCTGCTTGTAGTGGATGAGGTTTGCGTTGGCGTGGAGGTGTGGCTTGTCTTTGGGCAAGCCGCCGAAAAAATTAATCCGCCCCTGGGGCGCGGCCAGCTCCAAGGATTGCTCCTGGGCTTTCGCGACGCCCGTGGCAACGATGACCACATCCGCACCCTCCCCTTCGGAGGCCTCCAATACGGCGGCCTTCAGGTCTTGCTCTTGCGGATTGACCGCCAGATCGGCGCCATGCTCTCGAGCCTGTGCGATGCGGGCCGGCGCGATCTCGGACACGATCACGGCGCGGGCGCCGGCGAGCCTGGCCAGCAGGAGATGCATGATCCCGATCGGCCCGGCCCCCATGATGACAACCAGATCTCCCGGCCTCACCCGCACCGCCTCCTGCCCGTTCAGGCAGCAGGAGAGCGGCTCTGCCAGCGCGGCCACGGCGGTCGGCACCTGGTCTGGAACGTGCGCCACGTTTCCCTGACGAATGGCATCGGCGGGAATGAGCAGGTATTCGGCAAATGCCCCGTCCAGGCTGATGCCGAAGGCAGTGTAGTTGGCGCACAGGTTCGTCCAGCCCGCCACGCATTGTGTACAGACCCCGCAACCCATGTTCGGTGCAATGCCCACACGGGTGCCTGGCACCCATTGCGGCACACCCGGGCCGATCTCGACGATCTCCCCGGCAAATTCATGCCCGAGCACCCGAGGCGTCCCGGGTGGAATGCGATGGTGTCCGTTCTGGTGGATCCGCAGGTCCGTGCCGCAGATGCCGGCTGCCCCTACGCGCAGCAGCGCCTCTCCGGGCCCGGGATTCGGGAGGGGGAGATCTTCGACTCGGATGTCGCCGATTCCGTGGTAAACCGCAGCTCGCATCAATCCTCGTATGAAGACAAGCCGAAGCGGATGGGGCGAAGCCGGGCGCTCCTGTTACCGGAGGAAGCGGCGCCGGCGCCACTGGTCAAAGACGACCACCAGGATGATCACCAGGCCCTGCACGACCCTCTGCCAGAAGGCGCTTACATTGAGCAGGTTCAGGCCATTGTGCAGCACGCCGATGATCAACGCGCCGATGAGCGATCCGGCCACGCCTCCCTCCCCGCCGAAGAGATTCGTCCCGCCAATGACCACCGCCGCGATCGAGTTCAAGTTGGCGTCATCGGCCATCAGGGCATTCGACGAGTTCAGGCGGCCAGCAAGCACAAAGCCCCCCAGCCCGGCCATCAGACCGGAGAGTGCGTAGACCGCGATCTTCGTGCGGTCAATGTTGATACCGGCCACCCGCGCCGCCTCCCGATTACCGCCGACGGCAAATGTAGCCCTACCCAGGCCGGTATAGCGAAGTATGGCCCAGCCGACAAGGGCGACCACCAGGGCAATGATGCCAGCGACCGGTATGCCATAGATATCGCCTGCGCCGAGCCAGATCATCGGCTCCGGCAGGTAGCCCTTCAACTCGGTCGCGGTCAGGTGGGAAGGAACGGGAAGCCCACCGGTCACAAGCAGGGCGATGCCACGATAGATCGTGAGTGTCCCCAAAGTGGCAATGAAATCCGGGATCTGTCCCTTCGTGATGATCAGGCCATTGAGCATGCCGCACAGCGTCCCGACCGCAAGCGCGATGATCAGTCCGAGGCCGAATGGAAGCGGCCCGATGGCAATTCCCAGGATCTCCACCCGCTGGGTCATCAGCACGGCCGCCACCGAGGCAGAGATGGCAGCCATGGCGCCCACCGAAAGGTCGATCCCAGCCGCCAGGATCACTAGCGTCTGGCCGACCGCAAGGGTCGCGGTGATAGCGGTTTGCCGTGCGACGTTGCTCAGGTTGCTGAGGGTGAAGAAGAACGGGGTGGCAGCCGCCAGGTACGCGCTGAGCAGCACCAATGCGATGATCGGCCCGCCGCGCAGTGCCAGCTGCCGAAGAGTCCCGCTTATGCCGTGTGCCTCGGCTCTCGACTGGACGGCGCTGACCTCTGTGCTAGCCGATGACTTGTCTGCCATTCTCGCCTCGTTGACGGTTCAGCTCGCACTGCGAAGGATGAGCTCTTGGGTCGCCTCTCCGCGTTGGTACTCGGCGGTGAAGCGGCCGCCTCTCATCACCAAGATGCGGTCGGCCATGGCCAGGATCTCAGGCATCTCAGACGAGATCATGATGATTCCTACGCCCCGCTGAGTCAGGTCGTTCATCAACGTGAAAACCTCGGCTTTGGCCCCGACGTCGATCCCCCGGGTGGGCTCATCAAAGATCAGGATCCGCGATGCGCTCGCCAACCAGCGGGCCAGGACCACTTTCTGCTGATTGCCTCCGCTCAAGTAGATGACCAGCCGGTCCAGCGCAGGGGGATGGATCCGCAGGTCCCGGACGTATTGGGAGGCGGTCTCGGTCTCTCTCTGCAGCCTGAGCGCGCCAAAGAGTGGGATCTGGCTGACCTCGGCCAGCGTGATGTTCGGAGGGATGGGGAGCATAGGGACCAGGCCCTCGCGTCGATCGCGGGTGAGAAAGCCCAATCCGCAAGCGATGGCGTCGACCGGATGCCGGATGTGGACTTCCTTGCCCTCGACAAAGATCCTCCCCAAGGCGCGCGGCTCCAGGCCGAAGATGGCACGCGCCAACTCGGTCTGACCCGCTCCCATCAGGCCGAAGACCCCCAGGATCTCCGATCTGTGCAGCTCGAAGGACAGGCCCTGCAGGGATCCGTCAAGGGACAGGTCCTCAACTTTCAGGATGGTTTCGCCCAAGGCGGAGATGTGCTTGGGAAACTGCTCGGTCAACCTCCGCCCGACCATCATCCGGACCAGTGCATCCTCGTCGGCTTCTTCCACCGGCAGCGTTCCAACCAACTGGCCGTCGCGCAACACGGTCACCCGCTGACCCACGCGGGCCACCTCGGCCAAGTGGTGGGTGATATAGACGACGCTCACGCCTCGCGCTCGCAGTTGCCCGATGATCTCAAACAACCGCTCGCGCTCGGAGTCCGATAGTGCGGAGGTTGGCTCGTCCAGGAGCAAGATGCGGGGATGATGGGCAAGAACGCGGGCGATCTCCGTCAGCTGCTGCTCGGCGACGTTGAGATGCCGTACGATTGCCCGGGGATCGATCTCGACTCCCAGTTCCTCGAGACTCCCGGCGGCCCGCCTGTAGATCTCAGACCAGTCCACCGCTCCGAGGTGGCCCTTCGGCAAATGCCCGAGAAAGATGTTCTCGGCAACACTCAGGCTGGGCACCAGACTGAGATCCTGGTAGACCATCCCGATGCCCAGCTGCGCCGCCCGCTCCGGATTCAGATCACCGACTTCTCTTCCCTCGATGAAAATGTGTCCACTGTCCACGGCGATGGTTCCGCTGAGGATCTTCATCAGCGTGGACTTCCCAGCCCCGTTCTCGCCCAACAGGACGTGGACTTCTCCTTCGTACAGAGCGAAATCCACATGGTCCAGGGCATGCACGCCCGGGAAGGCCTTGTCGACCTGTTCCACCCTCAATAGCGGTTGATCAGAGATCATGTGGACGCTCGCCCGGGAGGGACTAGCTACTGGGCCGTGTAGCCGCCGTCCATGCTGAAGATGGAGCCGGTGGCATAAGCGGCATCCTCGCTGGCGAGGTAGAGAATCGCCGAGGCAATTTCTTCTGGGATCCCGAGTCTGTTGAGGGGACGGACCACTTCCAGTTCTTGGCGGGCTCTGGCAGGGTCGGCGGCTCGGCTGACAGCCGCTTGGACCAGCGGCGTGTCCGTCGTCCCAGGACACACACAATTGACCCGAATCCCGTGCCTGGCTAGATCAACGGCGCAGCTGCGGGTCAATGCTATCACACCACCCTTGGATACATTGTAGGCCACCTGACTGCGGATGCCGACCAGGCCCGCCTCCGAGGCCACATTGATGATGACCCCCCCGCCGTTCTTGATCATGGCCGGGACAGCATGCTTGGTGCAGAGAAAGGGGCCGGTCAGGTTGACAGCCAGGACCCGTTCCCAGTCCGCGAGAGAGACCTCAGCTGCGTCCCCCTGGACATAGACGCCGGCGTTGTTGACCAAGACATCCAATCGCTTCCAGCGTTTCATCACCTCGGCTATCAGGGTGCGCACTTCACGTTCTTCGGACACATCGGCGCGGATGAAATGCGCATCGCCTGACTGCGCCTGGGCTTCCTTTACTGCCTTCTCGGCCTGGTCCCGAATGATGTCCACGATGACGACGGTGGCGCCCTCCCTGGCGAAGGCCAACGCGGCGGCCTTGCCAATACCCATGGAGGCGCCGGTCACGACGGCAACCTTGTCCTGGAACCTCACCTCGATCTCCTCGTCAATCCCAACCGGCAGTCAACAGGGGAGCCAACCTGTTGTGAGTTGGCTCCCCTGCTGTCATTCAGGTGGTGATGGCTACGGGCAACTCGCCTTGATCTCCTCCCAATCGATCGGAGGCAGCACTGGTTCGGGATAGAACAGCCGGGCGTTATCGACGAAAGCGATGCGTGGGCGGATGTCGAAGGTCTCGGGAACATCCATGCCACACACTGCCATCACGGCGAACTTGGTGCCGAACCAGCCCCAGTCCGCAAACCCGTGCGTGGTCTCGCCGACGATCTTGCCCTCCGCGATGCGGTCTACCGATTCAGGGGTCACGTCGTTGGTGAAGACCGCCACCTTCTCGTCCCCCAGCACCGGGCCTTCGCTGGCCAACTCCAGTCGATCCACGGCCGAAGAGGCCAGCATGGCCCCCAGGCCCATCTCATTGGAGGCGGCCCAGATGAAGTCCAGGTTGGTGGGGTTGGTCTCGAGGAAGGCTTCGGTGCAGGCGATCCCTTTCTCGCGGTTCCAGTCCGCGGCGCAGGGCACGCCGACGACTTCCACGTTCGGATACTGGTCGACCACGTTGTGGAAGCCGTTCAGCCTGGCTGTAGAGAAGAAGCCTCCGGCGACGCCCTCAACGATCGCGCCGCGGGCGACGATGGCGGCCTTCTGCTCAGCGGTCAGCCCATCGTAGAGGCCCTTCCAGAACTCATGGTCCAGGTACTGGCCTTCCTCCACCGCGACGGTCTCGCCGGTACCCAGGACTCCTGGACCACCAAAGTAGTCCAGCAGCGCATACGCAGTGACCTCAGCGCCAACGGTATTGTCAAAGCCGATATAGGACACGACCTCGATGTCGGGCTGCTTCTCCAGCAGGTTGACGATGATCACCGGGATGCCCAGCTGATTGGCCTTCTGCACCACGGGCTTGATGACCTCGAGCTCAATGGGAGAGATGGCGATCACATCCACCTCTCGCTGGATGTAGTCCTCGATGATCGCCACCTGGTCAGCAAATGCGATGTGCGTGGCCGGGGACTGAGAAATCAGCTCGACGTTGAAGCCGGCTGCATTGGCGTCATCGACTCCGAGCTGGAAAAAGTCCGTGGCCGTCTTGAAGACACCGGTAATGTCGGGAGGCGTCCAGCCAATGACGATCGGCTGCTGCCATCGAGGCACCGGCGCTTCCTCCACTTCCTCAGTCGCA
>Ga0209324_10003041_pt1 | contig 11507 bp, 13 predicted proteins | sample Rifsed19ft3_FD_184015 | JGI IMG/M metagenome (GOLD analysis project Ga0209324, IMG submission 184015) | Soil microbial communities from Rifle, Colorado, USA - sediment 19ft 3 (version 2) | ecosystem: Environmental > Terrestrial > Deep subsurface > Rock core/Sediment | place: Rifle, Colorado...
CCGAGTCCGTCGCCGGGCCGACGCGCCTCCGCCGGGCCCGCGCTCGCACGACGCCCGGCACCCGACGCCGGCGCGAGACGCCGATAGCAGTCCCCCGGGTTACCGACAAACTCATGGTCATCACCGAGCACGGGGAGCGGGACCAGATCGCGGTCCTCGAGGATCGAGACCTCGTCCAGCACTTCGTGACCCGCGTCGGGGCGAGGTCGATGGTCGGCAACGTCTACCTCGGTCGCGTGCAGAACGTCCTGCCCGGCATGGAGGCGGCGTTCGTCGACCTCGGTCGGGGGAGGAACGCGGTCCTCTACGCGGGCGAGGTCAACTACTCCCCCGAGGACCTCGAGGGGACTCCGCCACGGATCGAGCAGGTCCTGAAGGGCGGGCAGGCGGTTCTCGTTCAGGTGACAAAGGACCCGATGGGGGGCAAGGGCGCGCGGCTCACCGCCCAGATCAGCATGCCCGGCCGCTACCTAGTGCTCGTGCCGAACGCGAACGTGTTCGGCATCAGCCGCCGGCTCCCTGATGCCGAGCGCCGGCGCCTGAAGGCCATCGTCAAGAAGGCGAAGCCCGACGAGCACGGCCTGATCGTCCGGACGGCCGCCGAGGGGGCATCCGAGGAGGCTATCGCGGCGGACCTCGCTCGGCTCATCGCCGAGTGGGAGTCGATCGAGAAGCGCTCCAAGCGGGCGAAGGCGCCCTCGCTCCTGTACGAGGAGCCCGAGCTCACGGTCCGGGTCGTCCGCGACCTCTTCAACGACGAGGAGTTCCGGGAGCTCGTCACCGACTCCCCGCGGGTCCACGAGACGGTCAGGGGGTATCTACGGGAGGTCGCGCCCGATCTTGCCGACAAGGTCACCCTCCACGAGGGCAAGCTCCCGGTGTTCGAGGAGTACCACGTGGTCGAGCAGATCCACAAGGCGCTCGACCGCAAGGTGTGGCTGCCCTCAGGCGGCTACCTGATCATCGAGCGGACCGAGGCCATGACGGTTATCGACGTGAACACCGGCAAGAGCGTCGGCAAGACGAACCTGGAGGCGACCGTTGTCGGCACGAACCTCGAAGGTGCGAAGGAGGTAGCCCGCCAGCTGCGTCTGCGCGACATCGGCGGGATCATCATCATCGACTTCATCGATATGCTCCTGGAGCAGAACAAGAAGAAGGTGGTGGACACCCTTAAGGAGGCGCTCGCGCACGACAAGACGCGGTCCCAGGTGTTCGAGATCGGCCCGCTGGGCCTGCTCGAGGTGACGCGGAAGCGAGTCTCGGGAGGCCTGCTGGAGTCCTTCTCCGAGACCTGCCCGCAGTGCGAGGGACGCGGGTTCCTAATCAACTACGAGCGCTAACCTGGGAGGATCCATGTACGCGGTGATCAAGACGGGCGGCAAGCAGCAGAAGGTGAAGCCGGGCGACGTGATCGAGGTCGAAAGGATCGTCCACGAGGGAGACGTTGTTTCCTTCCCGCCCCTATTGGTTGTGGACGAGGACGGCGAGACCCACTACGGCAAGGAGATCGAGAAGGCCGTGGTCACTGCCGAGCCACTCGGCGAGAAGAAGGGCGACAAGGTGAAGGTCTTCACCTACCGCCCGAAGACCGGTTACCAGCGCCGCGGCGGCCACCGCCAGACCTACACGCTCCTGGAGATAAAGGAGATCTCGCTCGGTGCCGTGAAGAAGGCCGCCGCGAGGAAGACGGCTGGGGCCGAGTCAGAGGTGGCGGAGGAGGCTCCGGCGGAGGGGGTCTCCGAGTAGGGCGTTTGGTACGCTCGGACGCGCCATGGCACACAAGAAGGGTGGAGGTTCCTCCAGGAACGGCCGGGACTCCGAGTCCAAGCGGCTCGGCGTGAAGGCCTTCGGCGGGCAGGTCGTGTCCGCGGGCTCCGTCATCGTGCGCCAGCGCGGCACGAGGATCCATCCGGGACAGGGTGTGGGCAAGGGCGGGGACGACACGCTCTTCGCGCTCGTCTCCGGCGAGGTTCGCTTCCACTCCTCGCGCAGACGGCGCTTCGCCTCAATCGTCTCGCAGGCCTAGCCGCTCCGAGCGGCAAGGATCGCCCGAACCCAGCCCTTGATCTCTTCCCTGGTGTCGGCGCTCCGCGCGCCCAGGTAGGTGGCGTTCCTGCGCCGCTCCCTCCGCCTCGCACGGAAGCCCTCGGCGTCGAGCGGGGGCGGGGGGGCGAAGTACACGAGCAACCGGGACGGCAATCCCTCGCCGGCCAGCTCGAGCACGAGGACGGGGGAGCCGAGCACGCGCTTTGCCCCGGCGATCCGCGCCACCGGTATTCGCTCGGAGGTTCCCTGGCCCTTGGCCGTCACCACGAGATCGGTTCCCTCTAGCGCCATCGTGCTCTCTACCTCCCTCGGAGAGCCGGCGCGGACCACCCATACCTGGGCCTGCATGGGCTCAATCTTGACCCGCTCGGCCCGATTTCGACCACAATGCCTCACATGAGCTTCGTCGATGAGGCGGGGGCTGTGGCCCGCGCCGGTCGGGGCGGAGACGGCTCCGCCTCGATTCGGCGGGAGCCGTTCACTCCCCGCGGAGGGCCCGATGGGGGAAACGGCGGACCGGGGGGCTCGGTCGTGCTTGAGGTCGCGACCGGCGTTCACGATCTCTCCGCACTCGCCGATAGCCCTCACCTCGTGGCCGCGGGCGGCAGGCCGGGCGGTCGGAGCCGTCGCGATGGGGCAGCCGGCGGCGACCTCGTCGCGCCGATCCCCGACGGCACCGTGGTCACCGACGATCGCGGCCTCGTGGCGGATCTCGTCGGGGAGGGCACCCGGGTCGTGGTCGCTCGCGGGGGACGAGGAGGGCGGGGCAACGCCGCGCTCGCAGGGCCGCGCAATCCGGCGCCGGGGACGGCCGAAGCCGGCGAGCCGGGCGAGGAGCGCCGGCTGCGCCTGGAGCTGAGGATCGTCGCCGATGTAGGTCTCGTCGGCTTGCCCAACGCGGGGAAATCCACGCTTCTCTCTCGCCTCACTGCTGCAAAGCCGAAGATTGCTGACTACCCGTTCACAACGCTCGTGCCGAACCTAGGCGTGGCCGGCGACGAGCGCCGGTACGTCATCGCGGACGTGCCCGGCCTCGTGGAGGGTGCCTCGGAGGGCAAGGGCCTGGGCCACAGGTTCCTTCGGCACGTGACTCGCTGCTTGACGCTCGTGCACGTCGTCGACCTCGCGGCCGCCGACCTCGTGCAGGATCTCGCGACGGTGCGCGCCGAGCTCAAGGCCTTCGACCCGGAGCTCCTCGACCGCCCCTTCCTGGTCGTCGGGACGAAGGCCGATCTCGTCGAGGACCCGCTCGGTGTCGTTCGGATGGCGCACCGGGAGGCTGTGGCGGTGTCGTCGGTCACGGGCGAGGGGCTGGAGAAGCTCGAGGAGCGGCTCGGGTCCGTCCTGGAGGAGGCCCGTGCGTCGCTGCCCCCTCGTCGGACCTTCGCGGTGCTGCGACCCGGCCGCGACCGGTTCGTGGTGCGCCGCGAGGGCGAGCGCTTCCGCGTGATCGGCCGCGAGGTGGAGCGCTGGGTGGCCGAGACCGATCTCGACGATCCGGAGGAGGTCGTGGCGCTCCAGCGCCGCCTCGTCCGCGAAGGCGTCGAGCGGCAGCTCGCGGCGACCGGCGCCCGGCGGGGTGACGAGGTCGTGATCGGAGACCGGGCTTTCGAGTTCATACCGGAGGAGGAGGTGGCTCACGGTGGGGCGTCGTGAGGAGCTCGCGATCGAGGAGCACGCGGCATGGGAGGAGCTCTCGACGATCGTCCGTCGGCTGTCGCCGGAGCAGATGGAGAGCCCGGAGGTGACCGCCGATGGATGGTCGGCAAAGGACCTCCTCTGGCACATCGGATGCTGGTCGGCGGAGGCGGCGCGGCAGCTCGAGCGGATCCGGATGGGAACCTACGAGGAGCGCGACTGGGACGACACGGACGACCTGAATCAACGCTACCTCGAGGAGTCACGGCGGATCGATCTCGCGACCGTTCGAGCCGAGTTGATAGCCGCAAGGAACCGCATGCTCGAGGAGTGGTCGCGCCTCACGGACGTCTCGCCCGACGCCGTGGAGTGGTTCGAGGAGTCGGGTCCTGTGCACGTTCGGGAGCACATCGAGGAGCTTCGCGCGTACGTGGAACGTGCGCCTGAATGATGCGCTGCCGCGCCGGAGTTGGGCCGTAGGATGGGACCGTGGGACTTCGCCTGGGAGTGATGGGCGGGACGTTCGATCCCGTCCACCACGGTCACCTCGTCACCGCGGAGGAAGCGCTGGCGCAGTTCGAGCTCGACCGCGTCATCTTCGTGCCGACCGGGCGGCCGTGGATGAAGGAGGGTCGCGAGGTTTCCCCGGCCGAAGACCGATACCTGATGACCGTGATCGCGACCGCGAGCAACCCGCGGTTCTCCGTGTCGCGCGTCGAGATTGAGCGCGAGGGACCGACGTTCACGGTGGAGACACTTCGAGCGCTCGCAGAAGAGCACCCCGACGCTGAGCTCTTCTTCATCACCGGCGCCGACGCGATGCTCGAGATCCTCCATTGGAAGGACCCCGAGGAGGTCCTGTCGCTCGCGGGCTTCATCGCCGCGACCAGGCCGGGCTACGACCTCTCGCACTTCGAGGCCGAGCAGGCCGCCTCCCGCGCGCGGGTGACGGTGATGCAGGTTCCTGCCCTAGCGATCTCGTCGACCGACGTGCGCGAGCGCGTCGGACAAGGGCGGCCGATCCGCTATCTCGTGCCGGAGGGCGTGAAGAGCTACATCGAGAAGGCCGGCCTGTACAGGTGATGCTCGACACGCGTCCGCCCCGCACGATCGACATCACACGGGCGGAGCGCGGCATGGCCAGACGCCGGCGGCGCCGCATCACGGCGTCCGTAGCCCTTGTAGCGCTCGTGGTCGCCGGCGGCTGGGCGCTGCTCCCGCGCCCCGCGCTGGAGCCCGCGCCTCCGCCGCTGCGGCCCTCGACGCTGACGGTCCTGCTCGTCCGCGGCGGTTCCAAGCCACTCGTCGCGGTCGTGGGTTCCATGGGAGACCCCGGACCGGCGGCCCTGGCGATCCCCGCGGGGATCGCGATCACGATGCCGGCCGGAGGAGAGGGAACCATGGCCGACGCCACGGCGTTGCCGGCTCCGTCGATGCGCACGGCGGTGTCGAACCTCGTCGGCGCCTGGGCAGAGCACTACGCCGTCGTGGAGCTCCGTGCGCTGTCTCGCGCCGCGGAGAGCTCCGGCCTCGAGGAGACGCGCACGATACTCTCCGGCCCGGACGCGACCGAGCGCTGGCCCGGGATCCTTGAGTCGATTCTCGCGGGGCCAGAGCATCTTTCAGCGAGCGCCCTCGCGGAGTCCGACGACGCTGCCGCCGTCGCGGAGGCGCTCGCGGGCGTTTCAGGGGCCGAAGTCGAGGAGCTCCCTGCCGTCCTCGGGCAGGGCGGCGCCCTCCGCCCCGACCCGGAGGCAGCCGATCGACTCGTCGTGCGGCTGTTCGGGCTCGCCGCAGCGCCCACGTCCGTCGTGGTCATGAACGCGAGCGGCTCGCCCGCGGCGGCCGAGCTGGTCGCCGAGCGGTTGCTCCCGGCGGGCTTCCGGCTAGTGGTCTCGAGCGACGCCGAGGCCTTTCCGACCACCGCGATCGTCGCCTCGACCCACGGCGACCGCGCGACGGCCGAGCAGGTCCGGGAGCTGCTGGGGGTGGGAGAAGTGGTCGTCTCGCGTGTACCGTCGGGGCTCGGCGAAGTCACCGTCATGATCGGGGAGGACCTCGGGAACGGATGAGCGGGTGCAGGTGAGGGCGTCCTCGGGCGCCGAGCGGGAGAGCCGCCAGCTCGCGGTCGCCGCGGCTCGGGCGGCCGCCGCAAAGCAGGCGGAGGAAGTTCTCGTGCTCGAGGTCGGCCCTATCCTCGCGATCGTCGACTTCTTCGTGATCTGCTCCGGCACGAGCGATCGCCAGGTGAAGACGATCGTCGAGGAGGTCGAGGAAGCTCTCCGCGCCGTCGGCGTCCGTGCGGTCCGGCGCGAGGGCGAGGACCAGGCGGGCTGGGTGCTGCTCGACTACGTCGACGTGGTCGTGCACGTCTTCGGCGAGGAGGAGCGGGAGTACTACGGCCTCGAGCGTCTGTGGCTCGATGCGGAGAGGATCGAGTGGATCTCGGACGCCCAAACGGCCGTTGAGTAGACTCGGGAAACCGGGCCCATAGCTCAGCTGGTAGAGCGCTTGGCTGGCAGCCAAGAGGTCAGGGGTTCGAATCCCCTTGGGTCCACCATTGACCCTTTGTGTGAACCGAGGAGAGAGGCAAAGGGTTCCTCGAACGTTAAGTCCTCGACCTCTCCGTCCCGGACACGGATCGTGTTGAAGAACGCGCGGTTCCACATCTTGCGGACTTCGGGCCTCGCCTTCCGGTAACCGGCAGCGCAGTCCTTCGCGAGGTCGAGCGCAAGGTCGATGATCTGCTTCGCCTGCGCGAGTTTCTCTCCGTCATTCGCGAGCTGTGACTCGGCCTCTGCCACCTCGGCGTTGATCCGGGCCTGCTCGCGCTTGAGGGCGGCCACATCGATCGCATCGGCGTAGTAGGCGCGAAGAAGCTTCTCCCGCTCGTTCGCGAGCTGGCGAAGGTGTCGACCCAAGAACTCTGCGGCCTCAGCTCGGTGCCGCTCCCGCTCGGCGATCTCGATCCGGAGCACGTGCTCCAGCCTCCGCCTGAGAGACGCAGGGACCCAGACGCCTTCGTAGAGAGCCTCGACCCCTCGCTCGATCTCGGCGGCTGGTACGTAGCGGCCCTGCGAGCAGCTAGTACGACCGGTGTTCCGTCCAACGCAGCGGAAGTAGCCGAAGCGGCCCTTGGCCACCGCGTAGTAGAGCCTCGACCCGCACTCGGCGCAGACCAGGGTGCCCTTCAGGTAGTGGTCGTGCTTCCAGCTACGCTCCCCGCCGGAGGAGTGCGATTCCAGCACGCTCTGCACCCTGTCGAACAACTGGCGGGAGACGACCGGCTGGTGGATGCCCTCACGCTCCACGCCCCTCCAGCGGACAACGCCGGCGTAGACGAGGTTCCGGAGCATACGGTGGATCGCACTCTTCCCGGGTGGGTTGCCCAGGCGGTTCCGAAGCCCCTTCTCCGCCAGAGTCGGTGAGTAGGTCAAGCGAAATCTCGCCCGTCGAGTAGCGCTCGAAGGCCCAAACGACGAGCGGTGCCTGCTGGTCGGGCTCGAGCACCGACTCGCCGCGGCGCCCAGGGCCGTCGCGACGGACGTTCCGGTACCCGAACGGAGCACGGACCGGCCAGCCGCCCTGGGCGGCCTTCTGATCCATGCCCTTTCGGATCTCCTGGCCCAGGTTGGCCGAGTAGAACTCGGCGATCGAGGCCAAGATCCCCTCCACGAGCTTGCCCGAGGCCGAGTCCTCCAGGCTCTCGGTGACCGAGTGCAGCTGGACGCCAGCCTTGCGAAGGGCGGCCCGGACCGCGGCGTGGTCCTCGAGGTTCCGGGCGAGGCGGTCGAGCTTGTGGACCACGAGGCAGTCGATGCTGCGGTCCTCGGCCAGGCGAGCGAGCATCGCCTGCAGCTGGGGTCGATCGGCGGTGCGGGCCGACTCGCCTCGATCGACGTACTCGTCCGCGAGGTCCCAGCCGTGGTCGGAGATGAACCGGCGGCACGCCTCGGCCTGGGCGGGGATCGAGTACCCCTCCTCGGCCTGCTCCTTGGTCGAGACCCGGAGGTAGATGACGGCCTTCACGACGCCTCCTCCCGAATCAGCTGCTCGGCGAGCGCGAGCAGCGCCCTCGCGAGAGGCCTGAGGGTAGCATCGACCTCTGCCAGCACCGGCTCGTCGCCGGCGTCGAGACAGGCCTCCTGCCCTCGGAGTCGGTCCTCCGCGGCCTCGTCGCCTCCGTCGCTCCGGTGGGGGAGTCTGGCTTCGGTTGGCGCGTCTCCGCGCCGCGGCTTCAAGGTGCATGTCGGGGCGGCAGGGCGCGGAACCGGGGCGTCGCCGATACGGGGGAGATCCGGCGCCGATGATCCGGATCGGCGTCGGTGAAGTAGCGCCCGAGGCACCGGGTGGGTCGGTACAGGTCGCGAGATCGGGCCCGGAGTTCGCTCAGCGAGAGGCGATCGCCGTCGGTCGGCACGTGCTTCCATGCTGGGCCGAGCACGCCGAGTTCGGTGAGCCGATCCTCGGTTGCGACGTACATCGGGAACGAGCTCGCGAGCGCGCCCGAAGCGTGGAGGCTCCCGACAGCCGAGCGATAGGCCGTTGCGACCTCCCCCTCGCGCTCCTCCTGCGGAACGAGGATGAGGAGGTTCGGGAACCCCGTCAGCTCCTGCTCCCTCGTCCACCCCGCGGCGAGCTTCAGATAGCCCTCGAGCTTGCGCGAGAGCGCCCGGGAGGCTTCGGTGGCTCTGTCGTACTCCAGGTAGAACTCGCACGCTCCGCCCGGATGGAGGTACCGCCCGAACCCGTTGGGCTTGACCTCGCCGGCCCTGGTCCTGACCGAGTGCTCGGGCCGCCACGTGGCCAGACAATGGCCCTGCAGGGCTCTGGAGGCCTCGGCGAGCGCGCAGAAGAACGCGTTGACCCCGAGCCGATGAGCGAGCACGAGGTTCGTCCGGTAGCTCGAATCGGGGACCCAGGGAAGGTCCGAGACCCGCACATCTTTCGCGTCCGCGATCCCGGAAAGGCCGGGCTTCGTCAGGTACCAGCACGCGGGAGCCCTCCCCTCCCCGAAGCCCCTCCCCGAAGCCCCTCCCCACCTGAAACGATGAGACCAATCCCAGATCCTTCAGCTCTCTCATCCGGTGCTGGCACCGCCTGAGGGAGCGGAAGTGAAGACTCGTGATCTGGTGGGTGGTGAGGACCTTGTGCTCGAGCAGGTGGAGCAGGACCTGAAGGTCCCGCTCGTCGATCGCGCTCGCGCCGCGAGAAGTACGTTTCGTTCTGCTCGAACCATGATTCGGGCACAGTCCTCCCCCCTCCTTCGGTTCGTGGCCTGCGGCGTAGAGGCCCCGTGACCTGCGGTTTTGCGCTCTCGCGCCCGGCGCCGTCGCGCCGCCTACGCGCCGCGTCTCACGGCAGCGCGACAGCGCGACGCCGCGCCAGGGCGCGTGCGCGCACACCGTCGGGTCGACGGATCTTCAGTTCGTGCCCGTGCTCACCTCTCCTTTCCGCTCGCAAGGCGTCCTCCGGCCGCCGACAGAGCTCGCCTTCGGTCATCCGGCACGGGGCTCCCTCGCGGGGCTACGCGGTCCTTGCCGGCGCTCCGGTCCCGCTCGCTCGCCGTCAGAGCGCTCGTCCGGCCTCCGAGTCCTCCGAGCGCGCCTCCTCGTGAGGTGCCCGGGTTCGGGGCCGTCTTGATCGCCCGTTCGGCCCGCGTCATGGACCGGGGCGCGCCAGCCTTCCCTTGGATCGCCGCTCGGGGTCCCGAGCCGGCGGCCGGTGGCAAGAGGGCCGTCGCCCTTCGGGGCCTGCTCGCGGTCAAGCGGTGGATCGCCGTCACGTCTTCGGTTGTCTGCTCGATCGTGAGGGGTCCGAGTCCCCACTCAGTCCCCATGCGGCTCGATCCTGAGGGATCGCGGTTCCTACTCAGTCCCCATCCAGTCCCTCTTGAGTTCCTCATCGTGCCTGGGGGAGCGGGATCCGCGCCACGGAACTCGGATTCCCGTCGAGGACACGTGCGCGGCGGCCGGAACTCGGTGGGAATTCGGCGGGAACCCATCGGGGACCTGCGTCGCCGCCGACGAGTCGACGGGCCGAGCGGTGCCACGCTTCGACCGCTGCGGCGGGCCCTGTTGGCAGTCCGGTTCTGAGTCGCGTCCATCACCAATACAAGGGCGCGCGACGGCCTCCGAAGCGTGTCGCCGTGAAGGGGGAGAATCCGGGGAGCTTTCGGGGAGTGCAGGTCAGGAGGTTGTCGCGAAGGCGCGGCCTCCAGGGAGAGGGGGAATCGGCGGGCCTCGACTCCGAAGACGCTTCCGGGATGGGAGTGGGGACTTGACCGTCGAGCACTTCAGCGGCGTCGGGGACACTGGGCGTCACATCGCATCGAAGCTCTGCGTCCGGCCGTCGCCACCGGGCTGCCACAGAACGCCGCGCTCGCGTGTCAGAAGGACATGGAGCAAGATCGGACGGGGGTGGTATCGACCGTGGATCGAGAGCCGGGTCTCCGCAGCCGGCTCGCCGACTCGTACGTGCGGTCGGCGCCCGGAGGCATCCGGCTCGCCTACCTACTGACCGGCGACAGGGCCGCCGCAGAGGACCTCGTCCAAGAGGCGTTCGTCCGCTTCGTGGGTCGGCTCCGGTTCCTCCGAGACCCGGATGCCTTCGAGCCGTACCTGCGACGCACGATCATGAACCTGTCGAAGAACCACTTCCGGCGTCGAGCGGTCGAGCGCGCGTACCTGGAGCGCGAGGGTCGGAGGATCGAGGACGTCAGCACGGACCCGGACGTCGCCACGTCCGATACGCTCCGCTCGGCGCTGCTCCGGCTCCCGCTCCGCCAGCGCTCGGCGCTCGTCCTCCGTTACTACGAAGACCTCCCGGACGCGACGATCGCGGAGCTCCTCGGCTGCCGCCAGGCGACGGTGCGCTCGCTCGTCGCCCGTGGCCTCGAGACACTCCGCACGACCCCAGAGGTGACCTCATGAACGACACCGACGTCCGAGACCTCCTCACGCGCGTCGCCGGCGAGGTGCCGGCCACCCCCGTGGATCCGGAGCCGTTGCTCCGTCGCGGCTACCGACGGATGGCCAGGACGGCGGTCGCCGGCGCGCTCGGGATCACCTGCGCCATCTTCCTCGCCGTTGCGGGCGTGGGCCTGATCCGTTCGAGCGCGCCGACGACGATCCCGGGCGACCAGGGGCAGCCGACCGAGCCGCCGGAGACCGTCACCGGCGAGACGACCGGCACGTGGACCGGCCCGTGCTTGGATTCGCAGGACGGACCGCCGCCGAGGGGGTGCCTCGGACCGCTCGACGAGGGGACGTACACGTCGCAGCGCTTCGAGCCCGCTCTCACCTTCACCGTCCCGGCCGGATGGAACAACCCCTGGGACACGCGCGGCTCGTTCGACCTGTGGACGCCGGGGTGGTCGGACGGGTGGGACGACCCCGACGATCCAGGGATCTACGTCTTCGATCACCCGGGGCTGACGCTCCACCGCAACGTCCGCGTCGCCCGCGAGGGCTGCTCCGACGCCGTCGACGCCAGGGCCGGCACGTCCGCGCTCGAGCTCGCGACCTGGGTGAGCGACCATCCGGGGATCGCAACGGGTGGGCCGTCGCCCGTGGAGATCGGCGGGCTCGCGGGCTACCAGCTCGACGTGTCGATCGCCGAGGGGTGGCCCGAGAGCAGCTGTCCCGGGATGGAAGGGTTCGTGTCAGTGGAGCCGATCGAAGGGGCCTGGCTCGTCGGGGGGGCGGGGGAGTGGTACGCCACCTCTCGTCTGATCCTGCTCGATCTACCGGACGGCGGAAACGTCCTGATCGAGGTCGACGGCACCGAGGTGGACGTCGCGATGCCGGTCGTGCGCTCGT
>Ga0209324_10003046_pt1 | contig 11500 bp, 15 predicted proteins | sample Rifsed19ft3_FD_184015 | JGI IMG/M metagenome (GOLD analysis project Ga0209324, IMG submission 184015) | Soil microbial communities from Rifle, Colorado, USA - sediment 19ft 3 (version 2) | ecosystem: Environmental > Terrestrial > Deep subsurface > Rock core/Sediment | place: Rifle, Colorado...
TCTAAATTATAAGACGCATCATTCTCAATAGTTAAATTATAAATAATGCCGTTTTTATAAGGAAGTCTTTTTACGGATTTTACTCTAATATAAGCAAAATCGTTATCTACTTTAGAAAATGACCTATTTCCATGCTCATACCATGTAAGAACATAAAACGGTTTTGTTTTTATTCCATTAGTTTTATGACTAAAAATACTTTCTTTATCTTTTTTAAGATGTGGCACATAACCAAGACAAAGCAAAACATCTTTCATTTGATGAATTAAAGTTAAAGAATTGGAGCCGGCTTTATTACCGACTGTTTTTTTGCCATAGATATGTGTACATCCATCTCCGTTACGCCAACTTTCCACGATTGTTTTTAATTGAGATAATGATAATCCTTCAAGAAAATCTGGTAATAATTCCTTATTATTCGAGCCCTTACCGCATATTTTCTCAAATAATTCTTTTAATTGAATAGAACACACATAACAATAAATATCAGATTTATCTCCAAATTTATATTTGCCTTTAATTCCAAATTTTTGTTCTATTATAACTAATAATTTTTTAGCTACACTCTCTTCATCTTTACTTAGAGAAAATTGAATATTACCATTATTGGTACTACCCTCCGCAAGATACCAACCAATTAATTCGCATAATTCATCATCAATAGAAATTTTTAATTTGTATATATCATGATAGTTCTTATGAATTCTTTTTAATGGTGTGACCCATTTATTAAGCTCTATTGTTTTTAGAGTTCCGGTCCCTATATTCTTATTTAAAGCATAAAGAGTAATGTCTCCAGCTTTTAAAGCTCCGGCTTCTATCCATTTCGGAGATGGGGTTTTTATATTATTATGCGGCTTTGTTTTTCTTTTATTAAGATTATATTTTCTTTCTTCTTTTCTTTGATTTTTGAGTCTATAAAGATATTTATCCCAATCATATTTTTGAATTGTTAGAATTGGATGATGAAGTGTGACATTAAACGGTTCACTAAATTTTGATATTTTGAAAGACGCTATTTCATTATCTTCTTGTAATTGTCTTTTATGAAGCTGTGAGATTGGTTTATATTGTCCAGTATGGGTTATAGTCAATTCTCCAAGGCTTACGTCTTCTACTGGTTTTATGCTGTTACGAAGAAGTATATTTGTGCCAGGCAATAAGCATGGGTCAAGCATTTTTACTCCAACTATATTCTTTGATTTACCACGCATCATGCGAGTGGCTTTACAATAATATCCACCATTTTTAGAGTATATTTTCTTACCGCTGATAGCTTTTTTCCATGCCCCAACAATAGGCTGTAATTCCTTTATTGCTATAAAGGATGTTTCTGGCATGTTTTTATCTTTTAGACCGCGTTCTAAAAGGGGAAATTCTTTATGGATAAAACTAACTAAATCCTTCCCAAGCTCTACTTCGTCTTGAATTTCTTCAGCTTCATCCCACATTATTTCCATATAGGCATTTCCAGCTATCATCATATCCCGACAAACAACTTGTAAATGAAACTCTAAATCTATTTTATCTATTATATCTTCTAAAAGCTTTCGGGCATCTTCATGGCCATATTCAATGGTAAATCCCTTTGCAGTTGCGAGATTGACAATTAAATCAACACCAGCTTTTAAGTCGGGCATCGAGCGATATAAAACACGATATTTTGGCAGGTCTGCTATTGGTAGCAACCCATAAACGAGATTATAAGTTGAATAATAAGGCGGATAAATATAACCAAAACCAGAGCCTTTTGGAATCTCTTTAATTCCCAACGTGCCACGGAACCAATCTGGAATCTTTCTCCACCATGGAGAAACTGGCATTGAGCGTTCTGCTTCTTCAGGAGCTAACAATCTCATAGCTTCAGCTGGTATTCCTCCTTGAGAGGAGCCATAAATCGGTCTTGATTTATCTTTTTTTGCCATTGCTTAATCGGCCTTTATCCATTCTCTCATATAATTTCTACGATATTCTAAAATCTTATCAGCTTTCAAGCCAAACAGCTCTCTTTTTCTCACGGGCTTTATTGGGGTCTTTGGAGTATCTTGTTACTTTACCCGGCTCATCAATTGAAATCATATTTATTTTCTCTTGTGGATGCTTTTTTAATATCTTATTTATTTTAAGGTAAAGGTCTTCAATATCTTCGCCTTCATCATACATGCTCATTTCAGATTACAACTCCCCCAATAAATGATTCCTCGTCTGAAATAAACATATCACGTTCTTGAATTTTGTCCCTAACAGTATCCCCCACAAATTGAATAAATGGTTGTGATTCTTCTTTTTGCTCTTCATGTAAAGCGATACACATTGCCAAGGCCATATCATCTTTACCTGTTTCTTTTCCACTATATTTTGAATGAAGGCCGCTTTCAGTGCTTGTTCGTTCAATACCATGAAGCTGATTTATTTGTTTTGCACCAATAGGAAGCTCTTCGGAGAAGATTTCGATTAAATCTCGCTCAAATAATATACGTAGATTTACCATCATTCTTTCTTTTGTTTCGTTGGTAAGCATATAACCCCATACTTTTGACCCACCAAGTTTAGCCATTAAATTATCATACATTGTCTCGCCGGGGCCTGTTTGGTCAACCTTAATATAAGTTGGATTAAACGCTTTATCCAATCCGATTATCACCCGTTCTTGTTCATTGTAAGGCATGCCAGCAAGAGTGGTAGCAAATATCTGTCTAAATTTACGCCCTTTCTTCTCAAAAACGACTATCGCTGTTTCATCTTCCTTCTTGGCGAAATCTATTCCCATTAAAATTATATTTTCAGAAATATAAGCATTATGACAGGTTTTAATCGTTGCCCGTGGATAAATCAGTTCAAAAGGAAAGAATGATATTCCCTCATCAATAAACTCTGCATTATATTCACGTCTAAAATTTATTTCGTCAGTATCTCTTCGAATATCTTCTTCTTTTAATCTTTGACATCTATACCATGGAATTTCATGGTATGACCAAATATTATTCTTTGGTAACTCTCTTAATCCCTTATAATGAGCTTGAAGAGGTTCTGCTATTTCATAAAACTTACCGATTTTACCGAGGGGTGTAGAAATAATCGTCATGCCTCCACCAAGAATCATAAACCCTTTTGCCACATCCCATAGTCCAGGTTCGCGTGCAGAAGCAGCTGCAAACTCGTCAAATATAACATATGTTTTACCTTTTAGACCAAGACCGCGTATTGTTTGTGGTGAAGCTGGAAGAGATAATATTCTACTTTTATTAGGCATCATAAATTTCTCGTTTCTATTAATTTCATAACTTGGAGTTAAAGCCTGAGGAAGAGTATTCGCAATGCCTTTTACTTTATCCATCATCTCATATGCTATGCGTTCAGCCGTTGAAACCATAGCGATATCAACATTTGGCTCAGTTAAAACCGTATGAAAAGCCCAACCGGTAATAGCCGTACTTATTCCGGTCTTACGAGATTTATTTACTATTTTAAATCTGCTTCTATCACGCACAACTCGTCTTTGATATGAGTCGAGCTTCCATGGAACAAGCTGTTCTATGGTTGGGTCTGTAATACGGGTGAGTCTCTCAAGAAATGTCACCGGTTCTGAATATTCAAATAAAATCATTTCTTCAGTAAACTCTTGAAAGCTTTTTACCGTTTTTATTCACATCGAGCAGCTTTCGCAAAAACCGCAATTTTTACATATGCCAGTTCCATCATCTAATTTATTACTACATATAGGGCAATTCAACCATATTATCACATTACTCCTTTTTGATGGTCATATAATTGCTCCATGCTTTCCTTTGCAACCAAACTTCTATCCTTACCATTTCCAAGTGATGTATCCACAAAATAAATAAATTCTAAAAGCTTAATTAAATAAAATCTTGCTTCTTCATTGTCTTTACATTTTTGTAATAAGGCCGGAATAAACCATCCTTCAATTAAATCCAGTCTTTGGGCAGGTGTATCTTGCTCCCTCTTCTCTTTTAATATATTTATTTGGGTTAAATAATCCTTCTCCATTACTTTCTGTCTAGAAAGTTGGTCCAATAATTTAGCAAGCGAATCAAGATAGTTTCTCTTGGAAAGGTCTTGCCCCGGTTTTTCTTTTATGCGTTGATAATTAAGCCAATATTCAGATATTAGTTTTTCATATGATTCCGCAGAGCCAATCTTCTCTCTTTGAGTAAAGACCGTATCTGGAATTATTTCTCCTTTCTCGGCAGCTTGCTCGATTAATTCTTCAGAATGGAGTTTGTTGCTATGTCTTTTATGATGTTGAACATAAGACGGATACCAAGGTTTTCGGTCTGGATAACCCGTTGCGAGAAAACTGCATATCTCTCTATAAGAGAGGTCTCCTTTTTCGGCATGAATATTTACGTAATCTATATCCTCTGTCTTAACATATTGACAGATTTTACACTTTCTCATTTAGACCCACTAAACATGAAGTCCGGTATTGGCTGATAATCAGAGCAATATACTCTGACCGTATTTTGTTTACTCCGCCAATCGATGTCTCTAAATTGACATGTTTTACAAAGATGGTGGATTTTAACTCCTGATATTATTACAAAATCACGGTTTTTATACTCCGTGATTCCTGTCTTTTTCATTAAGAAACTACACTTAAAATAGTTTCTTTCCTTCCCTTTTCAAGTAAATAAAATCCACCGGAAAAGACATTATAATCGGGAAGCGTATTAAAATTAAATTCAATAATTCTGCCAACTAAAACATGTCTAAAAATGGAACATTTTCTATGCTTGATTAAATCGATTATACTATTATGAAGCTCCGCAAGGATTAAATTCTCGTCCCACAGTTTTTCAAGCTCGACCAAGGAAGTAAATCCTGATTCTCCTTTGGTTGGTTCCCGGGCCCCAAAAATTATTCGCCAAGCATGCATGTCTTGCCATAACGTATAATCCCTAGCATTGGGATATACTATTTCCCCACTAGGATAGTCATGGTCAGACATGGATATTTTGTCTCTGAACCCGGCTTTCATCCCAAAGGTTGAGGGCTTTCCCTCAATAAAAATACTATCCTTTGTCCGATATGATTAAGTTATATAGCTTCCTGTGGGTTTAAATACTTCAAACGGCTTTCTAAAAGACTGAGGATTAATATTGAGTCTTACTCGGTCATTATGCCTTTTATATTCTCTTCTCCATAACTGTTTACATGTAATACATCTTTTATTAAGATTGGGAGCATGTAATCTTGGGCTGAAGTATCTTCCGCAGTTTTCGCATTTAATCTGTCTTGTCAAGTCCCACTTCCTTAGAAAACGTATTGTCTCTTGCGAAAAGCCCAAAGCCCGACTTAATCCGTAATATTGAGAGAAGCTCAAACCAAGCTCTTCAGTTGTTAAAATGAAGCTACCAGTTATCGTGAACAATTCACCACTAAAAACTCTGTTTCTCCTATCTTAATTTTATCTATAAACAGTTGTTTAAATTTGCTTGTCAGCCCAATAATAACTTCATTTGGATTAATCGCTGGTATAATCAGCGTTAGTTCTTCCTGATTTAATTGATATTCTCTTATGAATTGCTCAAAGGATGTAAAACATATTATTGTTGATTTAGGTTCATTCATTGATTAAATCTCCATAAGCATCTATGAGTTTTTTATATGCCTTCGATGTTTTTAATCTCTCTCCACAAAATGGGCAAAATTGAAATTTAGAGGAGTATCTTCGCCTGTAAAACATCTTATTACCAAGACATTTTGCAGAGCAAACCTTTGAAAGTGAAACATTGTTTGGTTTTATATTATATCTTTTTAATACCTCATAGACCTTATTTCTGCGGCCATAGCCACCCCAAAAAATAGCTATTTCAGCTGGGGTATATCCTTTTTTACTTAATCTTAAGACGAATTCCGTGAACGCGGATGGTTTCCACAATTAAACAATTACCCCTCTAGCTTGCTGGCGTTTCCATATCCAATCGGCTGTTGGTTGTTCTACCTTTTGCACTAATTCCACTATCTCTTTCATTCCTTTAGGGGTTTTCCTTCCAAAAGCTGTTGTATAATATTCTGTTTTTACTTCGCCGTTACCATTCTCAAGAAGTTGATATCTTACTTGATATACGTTTGTTGGAAGTCTGTCTAATGTAAGCCATTTTACCTTTCTATCATCAACATATATTAATTCTTTTTTCTTTGATTTTTTACGTGTAATCTTCGTTTTCATTCACCTTCCTATACGATTTTAGGTTGCCTACGTCAAACCAGTTTGCGGTATTGATATAGGACTTTAATATTAAGCCTTCTTTTATTATCTTAGGAAAGACATCTAAACCAAAATCACTTTTACAATCTCCATTACATGGAATTATTTCATCGTTTATATGATGTTCAGTATGTAAACCGGGAGTCATTTCTATATAGTCTAAAACATTCCTTTTTAATATTGCTATGGCAGACCAAGAATTATAAGGAAGTTGTTCTTTCTCATTAAAACTTGTTATTGTATCAAGATTTGTTTTAATTATTCCAACTTCACTATTTATCTTATCTTGAACACTAAGAGTCCCCGCATAGATTAAATTGTCTTTATGTATTTCATGTGTCTCATATAGCTCTCTTAGATTTATTTTAGTTAGTATATCGCCATAATAAATTAGAAAATCATCTGTAATTAAACCCTGTGCGTTTTTTACTTCTCCGGCTGTCCCGAGTGATTTTTCCGATTCAGAATATTGAATGTTCACGCCAAATCTTCTTCCGTCTCCAAAATAGTCTTGAATATATTTACTCCACTGCTTGCTAATACAGAATATAATATCAATAAAACCATAATATCGAAGCGTTTCGACTATAATTCTCCCTATTGGTTTGCCGCCAACTGGGAACATTATCTTGGGAATAATTTCGGAATACGGTTTTAATCTTTCTCCTTCTCCAGCAGCTATAACGATTGCTTTTATCTATTGTCCCCCTCGCCTTTTATTTTATTGTTTTTTAATCTGATATTTAGCTTTTTTAAATTGCTTTTCGCTATACTATCTAAAGGAATACTAAATTCTGTTGCAAGTTGTGCTAAATACCACAGCGTATCACCGAGCTCTTTTTCTATCTTACCTCGCCTTTTCTCTGTTATTTTACCTTCATCATCTCTTATAATTCTCTTTATGTTTTCTAATACTTCTCCTGCCTCTCCTGCCAAACCTAATGCAGGATATAAAAACCCCATTCTAGATGTTTCTGGATAGTATGAATAAGGCTTTTTTAATCGAGGCATTTCAAGAATGGGATACATTGCCGTCTTTCGTGATTTTACCTGATATTCATTCAGGTCCATTACCATTTCCACCATAGAAAATGAAATACTCCAAAGCAGATAATCCGTGCTTCTAAATCTATTAAAATCGGGTGTTTTCTATGCATGAATCCAACTTCTAATGATAATCTAACTCTTCCAATCGTCTGTCCTATCACAATCCATGGGTCACGAAATCTTTGAATCGATACCACTACATATCAGCCAGTCTTTCAAAGACTTTAGGATTTTGTGCTATAACCGCTTTAGCAAAGTCTTCAGCGAGTTTCTTCTCTGGTATTTTATATAGATATCCACGAATACCAGTATCAATTTGCGACCAAGCACATTGAAGCATGAAATAACGAGACTCTTTAGACATATACCATTTTTCCGGTGCTTCAATATCGTGTGTAGGAATAGACGGATTTATTATAATAGTTTCTATTATGCCCACTATACCACTCCATATATTACTAAGTCTTGATTTTAGACTAATTGGACTTTTAATCCAGGGAGCTTCCCAATCATAGCCTGCCGATGATGCTACCTCTATTTCTGTCATTTTGTCTCTTTCCAATCCTCATTCGCTGTTTGAGCGACTGCTTGCCCATTTATGATGAGAGTTGCAATGGTTCTATATCGCCCTGTAGTAATTTGAACTTCTGCGTTTAAATCACCATGAAGCTTATCCGGAACAACAAACTTCAGAATATGACTTTTCATAGATTATAATCCTCATATCTTTCCATATTAACCTTTACCCACTCTATTGTCTTTTTAATGCCTGTTTTTAAATCTGTTTTGGCTTCCCAACCAAGCCGTGATTTTGCGAAATATGGGTTTCCAACGAATCTTTGTATATCGCCAGCCTTTGGCGGTTTAAACTGAACTGTTTTATCATTAAAATCTTTACCAAGCTCGGAAAGTATTATATTAACTAAATCTAATAATGTATATCCAACACCAGAAGCTAAAAGAAACGTATCATCAGAAAAACCAGAATTAAATCCAGAATGAACTGGCTGCTGTTGAATTACTTTAAGATAGGCATCAACTATATCTTCAACGAACACAAAGTCCCGTGTTTGTGACCCATCTCCCCAAATTGGTATTGGTTTGTCTTGTAAAACATACGAAATCCATCTGCAACAGAAGTTATAAAGTCCTGCGTTGGGTTGTCTTGGGCCATACACATTGCTTGGACGAATAATATAATATTTTAATCCATATAATTTCCCATAAAGTCGAGTTAAAAGCTCCCCATAATATTTATTCGTATTATAAATCGAGCTTGGTTGATATTTACCTGACTCATCTGCAAAACCAATTATATCACCGTAAATAGAACGACTGCTTGTATAAATAAAAACGCCATTAAAATCGGCTTTTCTCAAAGATTCAAGTAAATAAAACATGCCTTCTGCATTTATTTGAAAATCCTTCTCTGGATTGGTGATTGATTCAAAGGTTGATACCTGGGCCGCACAATTAATAACCCAATCAAATTCTCTTCCGCCATAATTATTCTTAAAGAAGTCTCCAAGCCCCAATATGTCTCTATTTAATATCTCAATATCATGATTTAAATTATCTCTACGTCCTGTAGAAAAATCATCTATTACTGTTAAATCTTGAATGTCATTATTCCATAAGGTATCAACTATATGCGAACCAATAAAGCCAGCACCGCCCAAAATACAGACTTTCATTCTAAATCTTCCCAATTAATACATTCAATTAAATTATGTTCTGAGCGTTTATATCCTTCAAGAGCCTTTCTTTTATTATTAGTAGATAACATACACCATTCCTTTATGTTTTCGTTTTTATCAGTATCAACTAATAATAATGTAACATGAAATCTTTCAGTGCCTCTAAGCTCTTTTATTGATTTTTTACCAGACATATTTACTCTCATTAACTCCGAATTTATTCTTCATATACTCGTTAATTCCAACCGTGGCCTGTATCATATCGCGTGGAATATTAAACTTCTTAGCTAAACCATTAAAAGCTTCTATATCTTTCGGCAAACAGCTAAGTCCAAAAGCTTTACCATGATGACTTCCATACTCTCCTATTGTTGATTCTTGAGATAAAATGCCGGCTATACTATGAGAGTTAACTTTTATCTTATCAGCTACTAATTTTATTTGATTCCAAGCCGATATACGAGAGGCAAGTAAAAAATTATTAGTATATTTAATTAATTCGGCTGTTTCCCAAGTCGTGAAATAGTAATCCTGTTTAAATAATGGATGCTGAAATAAATCTGTAAAGAATTCAATGAAGCGAATATGATTATCATAATCTTTATCAAAACCAAATATAAGCGGCCCACCAAGAATAGTATTAATTGGGTCTGCTTCGGTCATAAATTCTGGATTAGATACTAATATATAACCACTCTTTTTCATTAATGGATATACCACGTTTCGCATTGTGCCCGGCAAGACAGTGCTGCCCATGAATAAGTATCTTGGTTCTTTATTGTTTTTAATTTTGGATAACGTTTCTACGACGTTTTTTACGGCTGTTAAATCTTGTTCGCCGTTTTTAGTTGGTGTAGGAACAGTAATAAAAACAGCATCTCTATTTAAATCTACTAATCCGTTGGCATAATTGGTTTTATCGCTTATCTTCCATCCATCAAGTTGTAATTCATACATACGAGAAGGACTTATTTCATGAAAATCAACATCATGGTCTGCCAATTTAAGACATTTACCAAGGGCTAACCCTACTTTACCGGCCCCACAAATAAGAATCTTCATTTTTTATGGCCCGGGAATAAAAATATACTCTTTACAGTTATGGTTTATTGGCCTAGCTTCTTCAGGTGAAAAGAACTTTCTTCCACAGAAAGTGCATCTATATTCGATTTGGTTTTCCAATTAAATCAACTCCAACTTCTATGTTTCTCTTCTACACACTCGCTGCCATCATATTCAGTTACTTCCCAATCAATCCCATCCGGTATGGTTACTATTTTTAATTTAGATACAGATGAACTATTCGCTTTTTCTCCAAGTTCTTTTACTATCTTAACCAACAAAGGACAGGCTCGTGCGTCTTTATGACTCCAATGATGCTCGTCTAAAATATAATTATCTCCATCAACAAATCGACCATGGAATTTATCGTCCTCTTTTAATTTTTTCATATTTACATTTCCTTTACTATCAATATATCCATACTTCACATTAAAATCTTTCATATTAGGATTATCAATACCATGATACTCTCTAATACTTATTATTTGTAAATGAGGGTCTTTTAATTCATATAGTCTTCTTATGGCTGCTATTGATAGATGAAAGCCACCGAAACAGCTATTAATTACTACTTTCAATTTAAATCCTATTTTTAATTAATTCTCTAAATTTAATGCCTTCCTTTCGTAAGATAGGTTTCGCTTTTTTTGCCTGTGTTGGTGTCATAAACCAATCTCTATTCTTGAAATCCGTGCCTGTATCGAAATCTCCAACTTTTTTTACAATCTTCTCTTCAAACTCAGGATTAAAATAATGCATACTAAACTGAATTAAATGTTCTGTTTTTATTCGGGTCATTTAAATCCTCTCAAGTATTTTAGATAGGTCTTTTATTCTATCTTCAATATTAAATTTCTTGGCCATCTCTATCCCGCCCATTGAACACGTCTTATATACGTCTTTGGCCTGTATTAAAGTCTTGACTTTCTCGGCAATCTCATCTGAAGAGGGAATTAAATATGTTTCTTCCACAGAGATGCCGCTTTTAATATCAATCTTCTTCTTTTGAGTATATTCGTTACAAAGCAACCCATTATACCCATCTTGGATTAATTCAGGCGTTGTACCAGCATTAAGTCCAACAACTGGTAAGGAGCAGGCTCCGGCCTCTATAAAGGGGAATTCGAATCCAATGGTTCCACCTACGCTTGCATAAATATCAGCCCTTTGATAATATCTCGCCATGTTTTTATATGGTTCCATTTCTGATAAGAAATAAACATACTCAGAAAGATTATTATTCATGATAAATGGTTTGGCCCAACTATAATGCTCTTTTGTTTGTGCATATTGAACTTTGAATATAAGTCGAGTGTTTGGATATTCTTTTATTATCTTCGGTATGGCTTCCAACAGAGCTTTATCGCCCTCCATGTTGGCATGAAGCCATAGACTAAAAATATAAAAGAACCGTTTATTCATCTCTTGAGGTTTAAATATATTCAGGTCGATACCAGGA
>Ga0209324_10003047_pt1 | contig 11499 bp, 8 predicted proteins | sample Rifsed19ft3_FD_184015 | JGI IMG/M metagenome (GOLD analysis project Ga0209324, IMG submission 184015) | Soil microbial communities from Rifle, Colorado, USA - sediment 19ft 3 (version 2) | ecosystem: Environmental > Terrestrial > Deep subsurface > Rock core/Sediment | place: Rifle, Colorado...
TTCAGGATATTATCCCGACCTTCTTTTAAAGAAAGAATATGTTCGTTGATCAATCCTATCAATGTCTTGATATCCCATTCGTTTCGCGTGTTTATTGTGTAATGATCGTGCGATGCAACTTTAAACACATTATTGTCTCTAAAACATCTTCTTGCTCTGCCGTACCAGAGTTTGCGCTTAATTCTATAAATTTTACTGAAGACTGCCTTGCTAAAAACTTCCTTATTTTTATAGATCAACGGCTGATTCCCCTGTGAAAATCTACTGCTGGTGAGATTCTTACTACTATCTATATGCAAAGGAAATACGAATGCTTCATAACAACCTATCAACTCTGTTATTTCTGCATCTGTGCATATGCCCTTTAGAGAATATAATAACCGAGATATATCCTTAATCCTCCATGATAGCGGTAGATTCCTCCTGTGTTTTGCACATCCAAGATCAAGCAGATAAAATAATGTTAAGTTGCCAGTATCTATGAGTATATTGTCAGCATGGAGTTCACCATGGAAAATACCGTAGTTATGCATTGTATTAACATAAGAAATAATGTTTCTGAGCAATGTATTTTTCTTTGATAACCCATAATCCGTTGATGGTTGTTGGATATTGGCTAATAGTTTTCTCCCCGATAAACAATTTGGTATCTCCTTTGAAATTATGTAACAATCTTTAAGCATTCCAAACCGTCTTTTTTCTCCCACTGCAACGGGTTCCGCTGTAAGCAGGTGCTTATTGAGCAGCCGATGGCTTTGATCCCATTCCCTACTCGCCTTTGAAGAGGAAAATAGTGATTTAACGCTTTCCAGCCTATTTCTCACAATATACCGCTTTATATAAAAAGTCTCCTGATTGTTTACATATTTTAATATCTTTTTAAAGTATCTGTTACGTATTACCTCACACTTTTCTTCAGTGTCTACGGAGTCTAACATTTTTTTTAAAGGATCAGAAAGTGCGCCATTTACGAGCCATCGAATATTATTGCTGAAATATTTATTAAATTTTTTATTTATTAACATTTAATGTTCTTCGATAGACCTGTAGTGTTTTTTCGACATTCGATTCAAAGGAATACATCTCTGATTTTCGCCTTGCGGCAGAGCCCATTTCATTTCTTTTTTCCTTATCCAAGAGTGCATCAATATAAATTACCATTTCCTTAGCATTGATGGGATGGTTAATGACAAAACCTTCTTTACCTTGCATAATGATCTCTGACACTCCACTCGTTTTGCTAACAACGACCGGAAGTCCTGATGCCATTGCCTCGAGACAGGCTGTGCCAAAAGCATCGTACTCACTCGGGAAAACAAAAATATCCCCTGCTGCATATATTTCCTGGATGTGTTTGCATACGCCACCAAAGATTACCCTGTCTGCAATACCTTTTTCTTCTGCGAGTTTCAGGTATTTTCTCATCCTCCCTCTCCCCACAACAAGCAATTTTACCTTTTTATCCCTGTCAATTAAAGGCAGTGCATCTATAGCATATTTCAGACCTTTTCTCTTAAACCCTGAACCAACGAACAGCAAAAGAACTTCGTCTGATGTAATACGGTATTTTGCCCTTACTGTATCTCTATATTGCAGTCTCGCACGAGGTGTAAAGGCATCGGTATCTACGCCATTATAAATAACCTCAATGTCATTTGCAGGTAATTTGTAATGGCGCATAATTTCTCTTTTGCATTGTTCTGAAATGCAGGTAATTTGCCTGTAGCGTTTTTGTTTTAAAATAATCTTTTCAAGGATGAGCAGGCTTGAGTGCCTCGGATTCAGGCACATGACTATCCTGCCAAATGCAGTGTGCATCAGGGAGTAGGTATGCATCATATAATCCCAGTGACATCCACCGCCAACCCGGTAAATATCTTGAAATAGTGTTTGTGTAAATCCATGAATGATGTCAAATTTTATCCCCGTTTTTTTTATAATCTTAGGGGCATTTACGGCAAAAGTCCAGTATTTTAAAGGAGACCAGAAGGTAATTGCGGAAACATGATGAAAGATCAAACGCTTGTCTTGGTTTTGACCAAATCGATGGGCAAATATGTGAACTTCATGCCCGTGATTAAGGAGTTGTCTGGATAAATTAAATACGTAACTTTCCACCCCACCCTTTTCTTTTATAAACTGAAATACTATCAATGCAATCTTCATGGTAAAATAGCTTCATAAATTTTTGTCGGGGGATTTATTTACTAATTCTTCTTTGATTATTGCCAGATTATTCCGTGCCTTTTCGTTGTGGGAATCATACTTAAGCGCCTCTTCAAATTCAGAGATAGCCTCATGTAATTGTCCGTTTCCAGCATAAATGATACCTAAATTATTATGTGCCTTTACATACTTTTTGTTAAGTTTAAGGACTTTCTTAAATTCGTTGGATGCATCCGTTAGCATTCCTTTTTGGTAATACATCGTTCCAAGGTTGAAATGTGACTGGATATACTCAGGATTTATTTTTATAGCTTCTTTAAACGCAGCTATTGCCTGGTCAAAAAGTCCATTTTTACTATATATCGTTCCAATATTATTGTACGCAGCATGATAGAGTGGATACAATTCCAGTGAATTTTTATAATAGTCCAGCGCTTTCTCGTAGTTTTCTTCTCTGACATATACGTTTCCCATTGCATGGTGGAGCAGCGCCGCATTTGGCGCTTCTTTCAGAGTTTTTGAGAAAAAGGTCTTTTCATCTATCCAATCCCGATTCCTTGAAAGCGTTCGGCCTGAATAAAAGATTAAGAGCGCAATGAACAGTAAAATAGTAACATACTCCAATATTGAGAATGAGCACTTCAGGGTTTTCCAGGCATTGGTCAACAGTACCGATATTATGCCACAAAAACCAAGAGAAGGAATGTATAAAAACCGTTCTGCCGTGACAAAGCCCATATCCCAGGGGGCCGAGATACGAATAAAATTCGACAGTGGCAACAACGTTACTAAATAGAAAAGTATTAAAAAAGACATGCCAGCCCATCGTTTTTTCAACCAGACGATTAAGAAGATAAGAACGGCAACCCCAAAGATGGATAAAATAATAGTGGGTTCGGTTATGGAAAAAGACATGGGATTCTGAATATACGCACTCAGGTGTGCAGGATAAATGAGTTTAAATAAATAAATGAAAATGGTTTTTGTAAAAGAAAGAGTCGTGGGATAAAAACCTCTCATTTCCTCCCCGCCCGGATTGACTACGGTATGGATTCCTAAAATAATAAATCGAATGACACCATATAAGAGGATGACGAAAAAATAAGGCGTACTTAAAAGCAGGGATATTTTAAATTGCCCTCTATTCCTCAATCCCGCAAAGTAATGAGTATACGCAATTAATAAAAATGGTAACGTTGCTACCATCTCTTTGCAAAGCATAGCAAGAGCAAATAGGATAATTGAGCATACATAAAATATTTTCCCGTGTTTTAAAAATAGTTTTAATACTTCAGGACTGTTTAAAGAGCAATTTTTTTCGTTTATGGGCAGCGAATGTATTGCTTTTTGGTATAAGTAAAAAGCGGACAAAAAGAACATCGCCGCGATAATATCAGTACGTCCGGATATCCACGTTACCGATTCTGTATGAATTGGATGGCAGGCAAATAATAAAGAAGTGATGATAGAAATAGTATGATTATTGAATAAAGAGTTAAATATCGAGTAAACTAAGATACAGCTAACGGTATGAAAAATTATATTTGAAAGATGGAAACCCCACGGTTTTAGCCCCCACACGGCATAATCGATCATATAACTGAAGCTTATAATGGGTCGGTAGTAACCATATTTGAATTCAATGGTATCATCGGTTGTGTCAAAAAAATCCCTTACAAAATTTTCCCAGAAGCAACCCCATTTGTTAATTCCTTCGTTATCAGCAATCAAAACCATGTCATCCCAGACAAAACCATTTCTTAAGGCGTTGAGATAAACCAGGAAAGAAATGAAGATGATAAGAAGGACGGGGAAATAATACCGTATTTTATTCATTATCTTATAAATATAAGCCTTTCATGGAATATTCTCAAGCTAAATTACGATTTGTCTCCGTAGCTTTTTGTTATTTTGCTACGGGGCTTAGGAGGACATAGGTATTTCCACGAACACGCTGGGATGCCAGAACCTGATGAGGACAAGCAGATTGGATTTGTTTATAATACCGATTAGGCATGAGAAACAAGCTGCTTCCTCCTATTTCTAATCGTCGGCATATCTCTTGTTTGTCTGCCGTTAAAAAAGAAATATGCATATTTGGTATGATGCTGAAATACCATTTTGCTATTTTTGTGGGATTCCAGGGTGAATCTTTGTCTTCAAAGATGGTATCGGGTATACCCCAGAAATACAGTGTGCGTTTATCAGGTTGCGAATGTTGCGCAATTGCTGTAGTTAATTTTTGGATTTCTGACTGATGGGAGGCGTAACGTAAGGGCAGTACGGCGAAGATTGAGGAATAAATCAATAATACTATAAGAATGGATTCTCTAGCCAGACGGGGAAATTTTCGGGCAATAAAAATCCAGATTGTAACGCTTCCCACGGTGGATAGAAGGGCAATCATCAGATGGGGATTTGGAATTAGTGTGGAGACCTTCGAATCTATTGCTCTGAGGGTGAAGATATTATAATTGTAGTTTGGAATAAGGAGGAAAAATCCACAAAACAGAAGTACGCAGGATGACGTGTTTTTCCAGTTAATCCCGGCCTCAGAGAAGGCATCAGTAAAAAACTTGCCTGTCAGGATGGCAGCGGCTGGATAAATCGGTAATAAATACCAGTATAGTTTGTTTTTAATAAAAAGAAGCACAATAACCGTATTACCCATTCGGAAGTCCCAAAGAAACGGAAACACAATGCTGTCAGCCAGAACTTCAACGGAGGTTTGTTGAAACAGGGTTCTCCCTGGACCTGCGGGGTGAGCCAATCTCCTGTAATCAACATTTCTCGTGAAATAATGGCATAAAGAGCTTCATCTCCATTGTGAATGCTATTGCTGCCCAAGTGATAATAAATAGTAAAGGAAGAGAAAATAATTAGGGAGAAAACTAGGATACGGAATTTCGCTGAGGAAAAGGAATTATGAAAGAGCCGGCTGATTGTTACACACGTTTTTGAATATTATATAATTCTGTCAAAGGGGGAAATAGCGAAGTGATTAGCATTCTTGTAACAATTTAGTCTTTTGAAAAATTTATCAATCATGAGCTCCGTAGGAGCAACCTGTTTGTAGCAAGATAGAATGCCATAACAGATATTAGCTCCGTTAGGAGCGACCTGTTTGCTCCACATTTATCTCCCACTCATTGTGAGGAAACAGGTCGCTCCTACGGAGCTAATCATATCTTAATAACGATTAATTGCTACAAACAGTACGCCCTTAACAGGGCTTAATTTTTCAAAACACTAAATTGTTACGCATCCTTTGGCGAATTGGTTTTCACCGTTCTATTGTATGTAACCGAGACTCCGCAGCATTTCTTCTTTATCTTTCTGAAGGGGTTTTTTCTCGCCTGTCTTGGGTGCGGGTGCCAGGGAAAGAAGAAGTTTCTGAAGGACTTCGCTCTGCTGTCTCGTTTTTTCAGGTTGTAAAGTCGTCAGATTTTTCCGCTCCGTGGGGTCATCCATGAGATTGTAAAGTTCTTTGGCCTGGGTTTTATCATTAATAATCAATTTCCAGTTTGTACCAATGAGGGCATTCAATGGAGGAGCTTTGCCGTTATCAAGCTGGGCAAGTACATATCTTTCTTTTTGTGGAGAAACCTGTCTTCTTTGATCAATCAATGCGCGCCCCTGCCAGGACGGCGGCGCTTTACCTCCCGCAATAGCCAGCAATGTAGGTGCAACATCAACTAAACTGGCAATTTCTTTAGAGTTAGTAACAGATACTGCTTCTGGCGTCCGTATAAAAAAAGGAATGCGTACTGTATAATTATAGAGATTTTGGGCATGGCCAAGTCGTCCGTGTTCCCTGAATTCTTCCCCATGATCGGCTGTGAAAGCCAGGACATATTTTTCCAGGGATGGGAATTTTTGAAACAGGTTTTTGATATGCTCGTCACAATAGTTAATTTCCGAATCGTAATGTGATTGAGCCAGAGTCAGAATACGCTGGCCTTTCGCTTTGATCTCCTTTTTTAGCAGTAAAGGACGATATAACGAACTAATCCTGCCAGATTCTGCTTCTGTTTCGTCGTTTTGATATTGTTTCAGCCACGGTTGTCTGGCTATGTATGGAATATGGGGATCGAAGTAATGTAGCCAGATAAAGACGGGGCCATTATGTGTTTCGATTTCGTGTTTCCACCTGAGAAAGGATTGATTGACTTTTTCTGCGGGACAAAACCCGACGCAAGCGTATCGATCAAACCCGCGTCCAAAGCCGAGTTCTTTCGTAAGATGATAGTTGGCAGTCACGGCATAAGTCCGATATCCCAAAGCTCGCAGTTGTTCAGGTAAATTAGGCAACTCCTGTGGAACAGGTTCTTGTTTGTAAATATGCTCCTTTTTAGTGAATCCGTACACTATCCCGTGCGAGGATGGATATACGCCGGTTACCAGAGAAGTTGCAGCGGGAACTGTCCATGACGAAGTACTGTAAGCATTCGTGAAGACGATTCCATGCTCGGCGAGCTTTCCTAAAAAAGGGGCGGTATTCCTTTTATATCCGTAAAACGGCAGGCGGTCTGCGCGCAGAGTATCTACGGTGATTAGGAGCAGTGATGGGTGATTTTCTTTAGTTATAAGACTCTTTGTTTCTGAAGCGTAAGAAAAAATCGCGAGCAGCCCGATTAGGAGAAATATCGCAGCCTTTGGGATGGTTTTTCTATATTCCATAATGAATAAAAAAGGGTTTTTCCATACCGTAAAAGATACCGAAAAACCCTTTTAATAAAAATTCCAAGATGGCTATTCTATAAAAATATATCTACAAAATATTATTTTTCTACACTCTTAAATTGGAAATTAACGATGAGATTACAGTCCTCACTGTCCTTGATCTTGAGTTTTACCGATTTGGGTTTAACAAGACCGTTTTTGCTGGCGCTTAAAGTATAAATCATGCCAGGCACACTGAGTTGCCCCCCCCAGCGGAGCAGCTGGGGGGGCCAAGATAACACAATCTACAAAGAGATTGAGATCATGGACTCTTCCTAGATTCTCGGATCTTCACATCCTTAGAGGTCGCCGGGAGCGAGTTCCCTTGCGGGCTGGTCGCAAAGCCGATGAACCGGACACTCCCTGCCCCTGTTGCTCTATACTTCCAGATAAAAGTCTTGGATTGTTTCGGCTTCTTAATGGTTGCCGAAGGAGGCTTTGGCCCCGCCAGGAGTTGAACAGAGCCATCCCCTGTTACGGTGAGTACCGATGGTGTTACCGTGGCGGATTGAGTGCCAATGTTTTTGACCTTCATTTCGACCTTAATGGTCTTGCCCACCTTGATTTTTTTGGGACTGGCTTTCAGCGACACCCCGAGGGTGATGGGTGGCGCTTCTGCTGTTACATTAAACGCACCCAGAATTGCTGCGACTTCATCTCCGGTTGTGACAAAAACATCTCTGAAACCTACAGGGGCATCGTCAGCAATGGTGATATTAGCAGTTGCGCTTGTTGGGGAAGTAACGGTCGTAGTGTTTACCGTGATACCGGTTCCGCTGAAACTGGCAACTGAAACCCCATTGACAAAGCTGGTGTTTTCTCCCACAATTGTTACATTCAGGGTTTTCCCTCGAAGACTCTCCGATGGATCCACCGATGTAATGCGAGGTATTAAAGGCGGAGGGGCCGTCACCAGGAAGGGACCCACGACTGTCTCGAATGCAATTTTTGCATCGGTCGTTACAATGACATCCCGAAAACCAACGGAGGCAGCCTCATCAATCGTGATATTGGCTACGGCAGATGTGCTGTTTAAAACCCGGGTAGAATTGACCGTTATTCCTGAGCCGAAGTCTGCAAGGGACTCTCCATCCACAAAGTTTGTGTTGGCCCCAGCGATGGAGACATCAAGACTTTCCCCCTGAGCGCCTTGTGGAGGGGTTACTCCTATAATGGTCGGGTTAAATGGGGGAGTAACCACCTGGAAGGAGCCTGTGCCGATAGCTGTCTCCGTAGTGTCCCCACCTAGTTGTGTTGTTACCGTCACATCGCGGAATCCCAGGGTTGATTCTGAAGAGACTGAAATGTTTGCAGTGATGCTTGTAGGGGAATTGACCGTCAGCGAATTAACCGTGATCCCCGTGCCCGAGAAGCTAACCACGCTGGAACTTTGAAAGTTTGTGTTTGCACCGGTAATCTCAACATTCAGGGTGCTTCCCTGAGGCCCATCTCCTGGAGTAACAAGCCCGATGGCTGGGACAACAGAGGACACTGCAATATTTGTTCCCGTATTGATGTATCTTTGTGTTTCTTCAGGATCACCAAATTTGATTCCGGAATTAAAGGTAAAAAATCCACCCGTTTCCACAGAGATTTCAGAAAATGTCCGTATTGCACCTTCGATGCCTAATGTGGGTTCTGGTGGGTATTCATCGAGGGCATTCTCAGAACCGCTGGGACCCATGTACCTCTTCTCCTTTGAGAGGTCGACCGCTGCTGAAAAGGTTTCTTCGGTACAGGAGCCTGAGAGCAGGGTGGAGAGTGTCAAGCTCTTAGATCGGAAAAGTCCCTCCACCGCCTCACGAGACGGACCGTCCGGCCTTGAGTCGGCATCTGTAAAGAGCATAGCTACTCCATCCTTTTTCAGAAGCCGCCCTGCTGTCAGAAGAGCCGCATTCGATGATTCAGGACAGTCACCTCCCCCACTGGCAAAAAGGCTGTTGATCACAGCTTGGAGTCGGTCTGGATCATTGCTAATAAGCCTGTTTGTGACATTATCCTTAAAGGTTATAATGGCCGTGTCCGGAAAAGGAATTCCCAGTGTACTGTTCAGCTCATCGATTATGGAAACAAAGTTCGAGAGTACCGAGCGCACGCCATCGATCTCATTACCCATGCTCCCGGTGTCATCCACGACAAAGGCAAGGGATACCCCTCCAACCTTGAAGTCCTTGTTGATCGTGGTCAGGCTGGCGCTTACATCAACATTTACCGCAGTGTCAGGAATTTCTTCCGTGCAGTCGTCTTCTTCAGGAGGATTATAGTACTCCGTCGGGAATTCGGCGTCTACACGCGTTACTATAGCCATCCTGCCGCTGGTAAATCCGTTTGCGCCCATCGCCTCGATGAGGAGCCGGTATGACCCTGGCGGGAGACCGCTGATTACAAAGCGGCCAGTAGTATTTCCATCGTATCCGCTGTATCGGGTAACCTGGATATTTGCATTTGCCGTGTTAACGGCCCGAACGTTCACGCCCAAAACAGGCTCCGGGGGATCAGTAAAACACCGGGTAACCGTTCCTTCAATGCCCCCGAACGTTGTGGAAAAGCTAGCTTCCGGGTAGAGTTCTGAGAACCCGGCAATATCGTCCTGTTCTACGGTCCTTCGGTTGGAACCCGTTCCACTTGAAAAGGGATGCATCGTGGGAACAGAGGCAATGTTGATAGGATCCAGGGCGTCACTGGGAGCAGAGGCGCTATTAAACATGCCCACCGAGCAATGTGCCAAACCCTGGATGTGTCCAAGTTCGTGTACTTCAGTAGACTGGCGGTCAAAATCTGCCCTGGTACCGTTCAGGAGAAGGTAAGCGTCTGTGATTGCTCCCTGTCCTCCAACCACTTCTCTGCGGGATGGACCGTAGCCATTGACGGATGCAGGATCGAGGCCCACAGCCGCAAATGAGGAACCATCCTCATCAAAAATCACCTCCTGTTGCCCATCAGCTGTAAGGTTCCCCCATGCAGTCCCGAAGTTAGCCCCGGTGAAATCAACAGCAGCGCGGGTTGGTGTCCCTAACACATTTTGTGCTGTAGCCACGTTATTCCATGTATCAACCGCAGTTTGGATTTCCGGTAAGATATCAGTTGGTCCATTGTCCACGACAAAATTGACCGGAAGGGTTCGCCATTTAACAGGCAAGAATGTCCCCCCACTCTCAATTTGGAAGAACTGATAAGCTGAAGCAGTATGGGGCATTGCAATTCCCATAAAAGCGAAGACCAAACACAAGAAGAGGTAGAAAAAATATGCCTTTCCGCGGTGTATATTGTGGTGTATATTGTGTTGAGCCATTTTCATTTCTCCTTTAATTCTTAAGCTATTTTATAATATCTTGCGTTAGAGATATTTATGCCCAAAAGTTAGCAAATTTTTATAGGACAAAACTAGCTGTTCTTCCCACTCTCATCATCTGAGTTTTCCAATGGAGAAAAGAAAATCCTCCAATGGCGTAAATTTGGGGAGGGTAGAGTAAGCGGTATTGTCACGGGCGTGAAATAAGGGAATGTCCGTAGGATTCGGGACAACGATCTTTTCTTCAGTCTTTGGCTTCGTGCAGACCTCAAAGACCCCTTGCGGGAAAATGGTTGGATATCCGTCAGCGTTATCGCGACCGAGAAAAAGCACGACTTCTTTGCCTGGAGTAAACCTTGGGGTAAACGGGGCATCCACTTCAACATTTCCAATGCGTCCTCCAAGAAGGCGAAGGATAAAACGATCTTTGGGGAAACTGCCCTTTACCGTTTGGAAGACATCAAACTCTGAAAATGTAAATATATTTCCGCCAGTCACCTCTCGCACATCAGAGGAACGACACTTGGCAAAAACGATTCGAGAACTTAGCCTGGCTACCTCGAGAGTCGTCAGATCCCGAAGATCTCCCGCCTTGCCGGGCTGTGATAAACCAAGGGGGAATAACATGAAAAGTATGAATCCAATGCACCTCAACAACTTTCTATCAGTTCTATACATGGTGATCCTCCTTTAAAAAGTGAGAAGTATTTCTTACCTAAAATTTAGTCTCGTAATAAAATCCTTGAAACGAAATGAATTATACACATCCTGCTTCAAGAATATTTAATTGACTCCACTACTGGCCTTTTTCTTGACATACCTTTCAAATAGCTCGCATTCTTGCTTTTGGCTTTTTAAAAGCTCCAACTTGGGAATATCCATGATTAACCTCGTATTTTCTCGCATTTTCCAATATATCCTGCTATAAACTATCGGCCTAGACTTCAGACGAACCATGAACTATGAACTCTACCATACACCTCCAATGTCTTCTCCGCTATCTTCTCCCAATCATATCTTTCGGCTATCATCCTTATCTGTCTTTTTTTTCCTTCCCCGGTTAAGGCTTTGCCGTCACTGTTGCGCCTAAAACCGGATGAAATGCCTTATCTGATACAAATCCATAAACTGTTAGTGATGATGAGGCTTTAAGGTCAAAAACTGTACCTTCCATAGCAAATTTTTTTCTTCCTGCTTTTTTTCCTTCTGCTGCATACGCAGAAGAGGAATTCGTTCCTGCTATTCCTAACATCACGCCAAAACATACAGCCAAACACAACATAACCCATTTCTTACCCATAGCTGTCCCCTTTCTTTAA
>Ga0209324_10003050_pt1 | contig 11497 bp, 11 predicted proteins | sample Rifsed19ft3_FD_184015 | JGI IMG/M metagenome (GOLD analysis project Ga0209324, IMG submission 184015) | Soil microbial communities from Rifle, Colorado, USA - sediment 19ft 3 (version 2) | ecosystem: Environmental > Terrestrial > Deep subsurface > Rock core/Sediment | place: Rifle, Colorado...
CTTGGAACGTCACAAGGGATAGCACATTGCAGATGACTGATTATTTTGATATTAAGGGACTTTCAACTATTATTCTTGTATCACCTAACGGCGAAGTAAAGGATCAGTTCACTGGTCTAACAGATATCAATAAGCTTTCTAATGCGATAAATAATCTCATTTAAAGCATTATATATTTATCTAAACTGATTCCTTGCTGATTATGACAGGGCAGATTCAACGATGGTAGACATAATAACAGTATTCATATCTCCATTCATACTGGGGTTATTTGTTCTTCTATCACCCTGTGGGTATGCATTAATTCCAGGATATATCGCCTATAATCTTGGATCCGATATTACAGTTTCAAGAGCTTTGAAAGGTGCGGTAACTGCTACTCTTGGACTTATCTCGATATTTTCATTAATAGGAATTGCCGTAACTTTTGTAGGTTGGTTGGTAAAACCGTATATTACTTTGGTAACTATTTTAGCTGCTGTTATAATGATAGTATTCGGATTATCTATCTTGTTAGGCGTAACTTTTCCAATGACTGGTTATTCTTTTGGAAATTCAAACAGAAAGGGATTATTAGGTTTCTATTTATACGGAATAGCATATGGTCTAGCAGCATCGGGTTGCACTGCCCCGATTTTTTTCTCCACAGTTTTTCTCGCTATAACAAAGGCCGGAACTATAGGTGGCTTTATATTCTTTATCTCATATGCTTTAGGCGTAGGATTACCACTAATTGTAACTAGCTTTCTAGTAGCCACAGCTAAAACATCAATAATATCAAGAATAAACACCTTAACCCCCAAATTATACAAATTAAGTGGCGTAATAATGATTCTAATGGGAATTTATTTGATATATATCTACTACAATTCAGGACTACTAAGTCTTCTGTAATTTGTAACCTTTGAAATACATAGTATCTTCATGGTATGACTTAGAAATGCTCTATCAGAATATCTATTTTAAACCGGGAATAATAAAACATTTTATTTGAAATAGTTTCTTCGATAAACGCAACAGATTACTTAAGAAGAACGACAATTTTGGAAAATGAAGAGTTAGAACATGAGAGTTGGCGTATTGTACTCTGGAGGTAAAGATAGTGCGTACGCGACTTATTTATCTAAGCTTCAGGGGCATATTGTAGCTTGTTTGATAACTATTATACCAAAAAAACCAGATAGTTTCTTATTCCATTATCCTAATGTCAAATGGACAAATCTCCAAGCTACATCAATGGGTTTAGAAAGTGTTAAACTGGTAAGCTGCAGTGAAGATGAATCTAAAGACCTTGAAATAGCATTAAACGTTGCAAAAGATAGATTCAAAATAGAAGGAATAGTCACAGGAGGATTAGCCAGTAAATATCAGAAAAACAAATTTGAGCTACTATGTGAGAAAAATCATTTGAAATGTATTTCACCTTTATGGTTAATGGATCCCGAAACTTATATGAGAAACCTAGTAAAACTGGGTTTTAAGATTATGATTGTAAGTGTTTCAGCAGATGGATTAGGACAAAATTGGCTAGGTAGAATTATTGATAATAATACTATAGATGAACTAATACAATTAAATATAAAGAATGGACTTAACATTACGTTTGAAGGGGGCGAAGCTGAAACTTTTGTTATTGACTCGCCTCTCTTTAGTAAAGCGATACAAATCAAAGAAACAAAGAAACATTGGTATTACGACCATGGTTTCCTAGAGATACTATCCGCTGATTTAACTAATAAATAGACCTAAAAAGTCAATATTAATATAATTGGTGATAAGAAATGCTTTCATCTCTTCAAAGCGGTCTGAGAAACGCAGTTAGCAGATTACTTGGCGTTGACGTTATAGATGAAGCTGCTGTGAAAGCATTCGTCAAAGATTTGCAAAGAACTTTACTACAAGCGGACGTAAATGTGAAAATAGTGCTACAATTATCAATAATAATAGAACAAAGAGCTCTTCAGGAAAAGCCGCCAGTTGGTCTTCCTAGGAAAGATCATATTGTGAAGATACTATACGAAGAATTATCAAAAATATTAGGTGAAGAAATAGAATTCAGTTTACAGAAGAATAAGACAAACATATTATTATTAATAGGAATCCAAGGAAGTGGAAAGACTACCGTTACAGCCAAAATCGCAAGATATCTTACCAAAAAAGAGTACAGTGTAGGAATAGTTGCGGCAGATACCTTTAGACCCGGAGCATTGATTCAGCTTAAAATGCTCTGTGAAAAAATCAATGTGCCTGTATATGGAGATGAAAACGAAAAAAGCGCAGTAAAAGTAGCAGCAGAAGGCATTAATCACTTTACCAAAAGTAATCTAAACGTAATAATTATCGACACATCAGGAAGACACAAAGAAGAGAAAGGACTCATCGAAGAAATGAAACAAATCAATTCAAAAGTAAATCCAGACAAAGTACTTTTAGTTATAGATGGTACCATTGGGCAACAATGCTATAGTCAGGCAGAAGCATTTCACAACGCTGTACCTGTTGGTGCTATAATAGTCACAAAGCTTGACGGCGCATCAAAGGGTGGAGGCGCACTTGCGGCAGCCGCAGCTACAGGAACAAGAATAGCGTTTATCGGAACAGGTGAAAGAATAGATGATTTAGAAATTTTCTCACCAGTTAGGTTTGTAGGACGTTTATTAGATATGGGTGATTTACATGCACTGCTTGAACGAGTTAAGGACATAGAGCTTGAAGCTGATAATAAGAAAATACAAAGAATTACGTCAGGTAAAATGACAATTGATGATCTTTATTACCAACTCGAACAAATAACTAAAATGGGTTCTTTAAAGAAAATCCTTGAATTAGTGCCTGGTTTCTCTTCGAACTTAAAAGATCAGGACATGGAAGGTATTGAGACGAAGCTTAAACGTTGGAGAGTAATTATTCAATCAATGACTAAGTATGAAAGACAAAATCCTGACGAATTGAACTCTTCAAGAATTCGTCGAATAGCAAAAGGTTCTGGTAATGCAGAAAAAGATGTTAAAGAAATGATGAATAAATACAAACAAACAAAATCTATGATTAAAGCCAGTAGAGGAAGAGAATTAAGACAAATGATGAAGAGGTTACAACAGTAAACTATGCCTAACAAACTAGTTCTAAAGAAGCTTCTACAAAAATATAATCTATGTGATCCATGTCTAAAGAGACAATTTCCATTAGAAGAAGAATCAAATCTATTGATGTACAAAATCAAAACAAATAACATTAATGATAATGAAATCTCAGATGAGAAATGCTATATTTGCGGTGGCTTGATGTCTTCTGTCAATAAATATACTGATATGATAATCAGTTCCTTAAATGATTATCAACAGGAAAGTTTCTCAATAGGGTCAAGAGTATCAACTTCAATTATAGAAAAAGAGGATGATCTAAGGTCTTTTGCAAAGCTTAAGGGTGGGCAAAACTTCAAGACTCATTTCTCAAGAGAACTTAATAATTCACTATCTAAGAGACTGAATCTGAAACCAAATTATAAGAATCCTGACCTAATGATTATTGTAGATACACTTCTAGAAAGAATTGAAGTATCAACAAAATCAATATACGTTTTCGGTCGGTATAAGAAGACAAAACGCGGTTTAGATCAAAAAAGGAAAAGATGCCTAAATTGCAGAGGAAAAGGCTGTAGTGAGTGTCATCTAATAGGTTTTATAGACAAAGCTAGCGTCGAGGAAAACCTAATGTTGCCATTAGTTTCTCTTTTTAAAGCTAAGAAAACAAAATTCACCTGGATTGGAAGTGAAGATAAACAAAGTCTAGTTTTAGGTGAAGGTCGCCCTTTCTACGCAGAAATAATTGAACCTAAAGTCAGGTTTCCTTCCAACTTATTTTCAATAAAGGCAAGTAATGGTGTGTCGGTCAAAATGATAAGAATTCTTGATGTTAAGCCCAATAATAATATTAAATTCAAAGTTAGTGTCAAATGCAATTGTAGAGCTGATAGTGCAATAACTAAGAAAGATATTGATAAACTTGAAAAACAATTTAATGGATCAATAGTCAAAATGCTATCAAATAATAGAAACCGTCACCTTCTTAAGACAATCCATAGTTTCAATGTGAATTCAGTAAAAGGACTTTCTTTGGTAATCAATATTGAATGCGATGGTGGACTAAATATAAGGAGCTTAGTAACCGGTGAAGGCACCGAAGTAACTCCGAATATAGCTTCCACACTAAAAAGAAGAATAACTCTTGATGAGAAGAAACCTTTTGACGTCTTAAATGTAAACTATTCTGAATACCAATAAATTAAGAATGTAAATAGTTAAACCTCACTTCTAGAAGTAGGCATGAAGTTACACTTGACATCTATAACAGCTGTCATTTCCGTTTCAAAGAAGATTTTGCAACGCCAAATTGTTGCGTCATAGATATTTCTATAAAGAAAATTCTATATTCTAATTTCTCATGATAAATATCAACTAATTTTACTTAAAGCCAATCATCCTATAAGAAATAACAAGATACTACAGAAAATACTACAGAAAACTGGTTGGAAATGTAATTTCAATGGTATTTAGTAAATCTTACTCAAAAAATATATTCGATGAAACTTGAAGACATTCGGATTTTAACGGTTTTTATTCTAAATATATGTAGTTTTTCGAATGTAAACAGTATTTTAAACACAGCATTAACAGATTATTTCCCAAAACAATATTAACAAATAAGAAATCAATCTAATATTTCATATTAATATTTATGAAATAAGTGTGTCTAGTAACCTTATTAAAATTCAGTATTACTTTTCATTAATAATCTTAATTATTTTATTAATTGTTTCTTCGGGTAGAAGCTTTTTCCATCCTGATGTGAATACCCATATTTCCTCTTTACTTTTGGGCATAATGTTTGTTATTTCGACTGCTTCTTTCTTTGTTAATCCAGCTTCTTCGACTAATCGCTTACAAATATTTCTTGCTTCTTCAGATGAGGTTTTTGTAAACTTTGAAACATAGTCAAGTGTTCTTCGCTGAATCTGATCAATAGTTTCTACATCAATTTTTCCAAGTATATCTTTGACTTCAGGAAGTGTAATTATTCTCTTTTCTTTTGAATTAGACATTTCTATTCTTCACATTGGTTTATTTCTAAATCTTGTTAACTTCAGTATTTGTCTTATGTAATTTGATATGTTCAAAGCGAGCTATAACGATCTTGTTCTTATTTCCAACAGGAACTCTTATGTATAGAGACCTTGGCCTGACCTCTTCCACTGTTCCAACCTTTCCATGAAATCTGCGATGAGGCATACCTTTTACCTGACTAGGATCTATTTTTATTACAACTTTGTCTTGCACTTTGTACTCAGTAAGGAACGCAGATAGACCTTTTTGTTGCCTGCCTTTACTCAAAAGTTTTCGTGTCTTTTTTCTAAACCCTTTACTATGTGGCATAATATTTCACTTTACTACTGCTAGTCGACAACTCGTAATATAACCCAAATATAGGTTTATGGGTTCATAGTAATCTACGCATAGTAAAATCACCACACCAAATAAAACACCCAACAAAGTACCTGAAAACATTTAATTTAACAGCAGTATCCCACCTACTTGATGAGGATACTTCAACTCCATACTGATTATATTGAATATCAACCAATAGAAAAAGAGATAGAATTAGCTGAAGAAACCAATCTTGAACAAGTGAGACTGGAAGAAATAGTTGTTCTATTAACTTGTATTGAAAAGAATGATAACGAAACGACTGCTAACAAAGCAATCCAAGATATTCTGATTTCAATAAGAAATATCGGAATAAACCGTATAATAATTTATCCCTATGCACATTTAAGTTTAAACCTAGCACAGCCATCAGAAGCACTGAAGATACTTAAAGAGATGGAACTAATTGCAAATAATTCTAAAATAAATGTGTACAGAGCACCATTCGGATGGACAAAATCTTTAACAATTAAAGTTAAAGGACATCCTCTTGCAGAACAATCAAAAACAATATTATCCGAAGATAAAACAAAAATAGAAACAAGCTCTTCAGCTTTGAAATCTGAGGAGAAACTAGTTTCTCATTGGTATATACTTCATGCAGATGGTCAACTATTTGAAGCTAGCAGTTACAGTTTTAAAAGGAATTCAGGACTAGAAAAACTTACAAAATACGAGATATCGAAAGTTAGATCTTCTCCTATGATCCCTCCTCATGTTACTTTAATGAAGAAACTCCAAATAGCAGATTATGAACCCGGTTCAGATTCAGGAAACATGCGATATTATCCAAAAGGACGCCTAATAAAAAGTCTGTTAGAACAATTTGTAACTCAAAAAGTAAAGGAATACGGTGGAGTTGAAGTGGAGACACCAATAATGTACGACTTAGAACACCCTAGTCTAGCTAGTTATCTCAACCGTTTTCCAGCTCGTCAATACGTCGTAAAATCTGAAAATAAGAATTTGTTTTTAAGATTCAGTGCTTGCTTTGGCCAATTCCTAATAGCTAAAGATATGCAAATATCATATAAACATCTTCCATTCAAACTCTATGAATTAACTCGTTACAGCTTTAGACGAGAAAAAAGTGGAGAAGTCTCAGGTCTAAGAAGATTACGAGCATTCACGATGCCTGATTGTCACGCAATTTGCAGGGATTTAGATCAGGCTAAAGAAGAAGTCCTAAAACGGTTTAAACTTTCTATGGATGTCCTTGATGGAATAGGATTAACAAAAGATGATTACGAATTGGCAATGAGATTTACAAAACAGTTTTATCATGAAAACAAAGAATTCATAGGTTCTTTATTAAATATTATTGATAAACCTTGTCTAGTTGAAATATGGGACGAGAGATTCTTCTATTTTGTCTTTAAATGGGAATTCAACTTTGTAGATAATCTAGATAAAGGTTCAGCTTTATCAACAGACCAAATAGATGTTGAAAATGCAGAAAGGTATGGAATAACCTATATTGATGAAAAAGGCGCAAAGAAATCACCAATAATTCTTCATAATTCTCCAAGTGGCGCGATAGAACGCTGCATATATGCTCTTCTCGAGAAAGCATTCAAAGTTCAAAGTCGAGGAGAACCACCCTGTTTACCATTATGGTTGACACCTACACAAATAAGACTAATTCCATTAAATTCAAACTACCAATTATTTGTCGAAAAGCTATGCGACGAAATAGAGCTTGATAAAATTCGTGCAGATATTGACGATAGAGAAGAGACAGTATCAAGAAGGATTAGAGATGCGGAAAAAGAGTGGATACCTTACGTAGCTGTAATAGGTGAAAAAGAAGTTTCCTCAGGAATATTACAAATAAGAGATAGATTCACAAGGAACATTAGGAATGTGAAGCTTGAAGATCTTAAAAAAGAGATTTATCAAAAGACTGAACATAAACCGTTCCAACCCTTATCTATGCCAAGAAATCTAGCAAAGCAGCCACAATTCCCATCTTGATTAATTGAAAGTATTATTATATCTTACTTTGGTACTTGTGTACTAAACTAATAAGTTCAAGCATTAGTTTAGAAGCTGCAATCGCAGTAATGCCTGTATCATATTGAGGACAAACTTCAACAATGTCAAAACCAAGTAATTTTCGCCCTTCTAAAACATATAAAAATTCTAATAATTGAGCCGTTGATATTCCAGCTGCTTCTGGATTACCAACACCTGGAGCATACGCAGGGTCTAGAATATCCATGTCAATCGAAATATATAATTGATTGAACTGCTTTACAAAATCAAGTAATACTTTTTCTGAATGTTTTGTTGTCAGGATTCTATTGGTTGTGATTGTTTGTAGTCCAACTTTATTCTTATAATCAACCTCTTCTTGTGAAGCCGCTCTTAAACCAACATGAATTACATTTTCGGCATTAGCTTGTTTTTCAATAAATCGCCTTAACCACGTAGTATGACTGAAGCTAATGCCTACAAATTCGTTACGAAGATCTGCATGTGCATCAAATACTATAAAACCCGTATTCTTTGGCATTGCATTAAAAGTAGCGTAAGATAATGTATGTTCGCCACCTAAAATAGCAGGAACCTTACAGTCTGAAAGAATTTCTGATACAACTTTCTTAAGAGAACTAGACATTCGTTTTGCATCACCGATCTGACATAGATTACCCAAATCATTAATTGGACAATTCTCCAAATCTACATTTAGACGGTTAGAGTATATCTCAATATTAAGAAATGCTTCACGTATGGCATTCGCACCAAATTTCGACCCTAATCGAAATGTGGAAGTTGAATCAAATGGTACTCCAAGTACTTCAACTAAATTTGGAACACCGTCCTTTACGTATGTTATTAATGGGTTTTTTGCAACAAATAATTCCCGATAGCTCATATTTGCTTCAATAAACCTACAAGTTATTATTAATAATCTTAGTTTAATTGTAAGTCCTTGGAAATACAGTCTAAATTATGAACTTACTTCTTCTTGCGCATAGACATTGCTGCTACGGCCAATAAGACTACTACTACCAAAGCTACTAGTAATGGTAAAGTGTAATCTTGAATTTGACTTGGATTGGCAGTCGTTTTCGTCGATATTGACGGCGTACTGGTAGTAATTACCTGAGTAGTAGTAACGGTAGAAATTGATGTCAATGTTTCTGAGCTGGTCGTTGAAGAGGTGCTAGTTGTACTGCTTGTGGTGGTTGTACTTGATGTAGATGTAGTACTTGTAGTCGAAGTTGTAGTCGAAGTTGTAGTCGAAGTTGTAGTCGAAGTTGTAGTCGAAGTTGTAGTCGAAGTTGTAGTCGAAGTTGTAGTTCCTGTAACTATGTTAAGTGCAATATCTAGAGTTTTAGTTATCTTAGTGTCAGTAACTCCTTTGGCATTCACTTTCAGGGTAATCTTGCCTGGAGCTGCAGAGGAGGCGACATTAATCTTTACAGTAACATCGCCTTGATCATATGCTGGAACATCAACTGGATTTGGTGTAAAGGTAGCCGTAACTCCTGCGGGAGGAGTTACCAGTGATACCTGAGTCTTTCCTTCGTAACCTTCTTGGGATATAATATTAATCTTGATCTGTAGAGAACCACCTACAGGTATATCCGTTACTTTAGTGGTTGAGTCAACTTGTACGTAAATATCAGGTTCACCTGGAGCAAGCCCTAAAGCCACCTGAGGACTTAGGAACAAAATTGCCATTATCAGTATTAATCCAGTCCTATTGGTCATTTTTCCCACCCTTAGCCAGCGGGGCCAGCTAGACATAAACCTGCTGGATAATGGCATGTAAATTCATCCCCACCACTGATATTTCCGCATACTAATCCTGAAGAGCATCCGGCGTCGAATGCACATACTTTGCAATCTTCGCCAGGATCTACAGCACCATTACCACAAGTAAGCTTAAGCTGTGCACATTGAGAAGCTGGTAACCCCTCTGCACAGGTGTATGCGGGTGCATTAGGTAGAATTGCGAGTACTTTAACTGTTGATGTGTTTGAAAAAGTGAATAAAGATAAGCTAACAACGAGAATTACTCCAAGTAATGCCATAGGAATTAGGAGAACTTTATTATTTAGCATTTTTTCGACTCCGTATATAATATACTGAAGATATACCGATTAATAAGATTATCGTTCCGCCGATTATCGCATAATTAATAGTGGATGAATTGTCAGGATTAACTACATTACTCTGAGTTGTTGTTACATTGTTAGTAGGTAATGCAAATAGGAATACAAACCCTGACCTTAGATCCTCGGCAGTTCCTAAAAGGGGAGTACCCGCAACTACTTGAGCTAGAACCCAGTTGCCATGAGCTGTGGCTCCTATTACTGTCGGAATGGATAGACCAAGTGTACCGAAGGATCGATTCCATATTTTTGAACCTGTTGAAGCGTCAAGTACATATAGATTTCCGTCAGGTGATGGTAAATATACTAAACCTCCACTTACAGTAACTCCACCTTTCAGAGCGACATTATCAAAGAATTGAGTCCATTTAGCCTTACCAGTTGATGAATCTATCGCGTAAAGAGTTGAGTTTATTGGTCCAGTGGGCTCAATATGAGTAGTGATGTTTAGAATACCTGTATCTCCAATATTACTTACTGGTTTGACTTGAATTATACTACAACTATTAAATGTTGACATGTAGATTGTTCCATATGCAACTGCTATATTAGATGAAACTGCTCCAAAAACTCCTGGGCATTGTATTGAAGGGTCTGTAGACGGATAGTTAAGCCAAGGTTTTTGGGTGTTCCCACTATTTTGTCTTTTTACATTTGGAGGGTCAAACTTCCATAATAAGTTACCTGTCTTTGCGTCAAGGCTAACTAAATACCCGTTTCTACAAGCGGTGTGCACTATTTTCTTACCTCCAATGTTATCCAGAGCTATGTTTCCATCGCATCCGTATCCGTTAATGTCATTGGGGGAAACCTGGTAAGACCAAAGTATCTTTCCAGTTGAAGCATCGATAGCAATAACAGAGTCACTATAAGCATTATTATTTGGTCTGTTTGAAGCATTCCATTCGGGAATAGGTGAGCCAGTGCCAATGTATACGATTCCGGTCTCCTGATCAACTGCCCATTGACCATTTCCTAATTTCACATTATCTCCACTATTAGTTGTCAAAGATGTCTTCCAAATGATATTCTTACTTTCTAAACTAATACCAGTAACGTAGCTTAAAGAACTATCTAATGTTTCAAAACCTGCTGGAGATGTTACTAATACTTTGTTTTTCTCGTAAAATACGGGAGCAGAGACAGCTCTAAAGGCAGTTTGATGCACTTTAGTTCCTTGTTGGATTTGGCCGCATAAAACTTGAGGTGCAATGTCTACCTCAATAGCTCCGTTGTATGCATTATATCCTTTTATCGAACAATCTAAATCGACTAACCACACTTTTTTATCAAAGTAATTAAGGCTACGAGAATGAACATTTTGATTTTCAAGACCAAACCTATTTGGATCAAATACAGAAAGCTGAGAATACCACATCATTCTATTGTCTTCAGCGTTGAGTGCTAAGAGTGATTGCGATCTATCAATTAGATAGATAAATCCGTTTATCATGAGAACGGAGCTCGTTGTTAATGCAGTTTCATTTCCAATAAAGAAAGATGCTTTACTAAGTGAAGTCATCCATTCCTGTCTAAGAGTATCTACATTATTCCCATTAATGACGTTTTGAGGATTAAAATAGGTACCTTTATCATCAAAACCTGAAAAGCGCCAATTATAACTTGTATCTGATACCTGTGAAATAGCAGGAGCAGAAAAAACTAAAAAAAGAACAAGACAAGATATAAGTGAATTTAAGATATTCTTCGGAAAGTTCATTATTATTAAGACAAAACTATCTTTTATAAAGATTTCCAACAATCTGGTGTGTTGCATAATTTCAGATTTCGTCATTTGTTTATCTAAAACTCACATCTAAATGCATTTAATATTCTCTTATCTAAATAGCATTTGCGATTAAAGTCATAGCAAGACTGTTTTCATGAGTC
>Ga0209324_10003056_pt1 | contig 11491 bp, 11 predicted proteins | sample Rifsed19ft3_FD_184015 | JGI IMG/M metagenome (GOLD analysis project Ga0209324, IMG submission 184015) | Soil microbial communities from Rifle, Colorado, USA - sediment 19ft 3 (version 2) | ecosystem: Environmental > Terrestrial > Deep subsurface > Rock core/Sediment | place: Rifle, Colorado...
AGTGTGCGACAAAAAGCCCTATCACGGAAGAAGAGCTTCAGAAAATGAAAACGGTATTTGCAGATCTTCCGCTCCGCGCCGCTGCGCCGACAATTACGAAAGACACGGTTATTTCCCGCCCGACAGGATGCAAGGCGTGCAACAATACGGGTTATAAAGGACGTATCGGATTATTTGAAATGTTTCCCGTGGATGAAAAAGCGGAAGAAGTTATCGTTTCAAATCCGACACAATCGCAATTGAAAGAGTTGGCACATAAAAACGGCATGATCACGATCAAACAAGATGGATTTTTAAAAGTATTGAGCGGCATGACGACGATAGACGAAGTAGAAGCCGTCGCAGGATAGTGAGTATCCTGGAAAAACAAAAAACTCATGAACCTGCAGGCAAACACCATGACTTTCAAGCCAAGAGGAAAGAATACATCCGAGGAATAGCTCAGTCGAAACCAAACCACCCGAAACTGAGACGTGTCCCTATTTAAGGTCAACGAAGAAAACCTTAATTGCCTACAGGTTCATAAGTTTTTTAATGTATGCCCGATTATAGCAAATAGGGGTTGCTTTGTCAATACCTGCAAAAAGCATGTATATATGGTACAATTGGCATGACTTATCCCCTTTTAGCACTCTCTTATGCCGCCAGAAGAAGTACTCAAAAAAGATGATCCAACACTCGATCTCGCCCTCCGTCCGACCCGGTGGGATGATTATATCGGCCAGGAAAAAATAAAAAACAATCTCCATATTCTTATTGAGGCCGCAAAAAAACGAAAAGAGCCAATCGAGCATGTTTTGCTCTATGGTCCTGCGGGTCTTGGTAAAACAACGCTTGCAAATCTCATCTCCAGAGAGACTGGCGCATCACTGAAAATGACATCCGGCCCCGCGATCGAAAAAGTAGGCGACCTCGCCGCTATTCTCACGAACATGGAGGTGGGCGATGTATTGTTCATCGATGAAGTGCACCGTATTCATAAAACAGTGGAAGAAATGTTGTACCCCGCCATGGAAAACAGCACGCTGGATATTATTTTAGGCAAAGGACCATCGGCGCGCACGCTCCAACTGCAACTTCCCCGCTTCACGATCATCGCGGCAACGACGCGCGCAGGACTTTTATCATCGCCATTCCGTTCGCGCTTTGGAGCAACATATCGCCTTGAGTTTTATACGAGAGACGAGATTAAGCGGATCATCGCGCGCTCTGCCGCGTTGCTGAATGCGAAGATCGATGACGAGGCGCTTGGTATTATCGCTGACGCATCACGCTTTACCCCGCGCGTCGCAAATCGTATTTTAAAACGCGTGCGTGATTATGCGCAGGTGCATAATGTAGACACCATCTCCGGAGAGACCGCAAAAAAATCATTGGGCATACTTGAGATCGACCCGATCGGACTTGAAGCGACCGACATCCGCATCCTTGAAACGATTATCACAAAATTCAGCGGCGGGCCGGTGGGCATTAAAACGATCGCGGCATCCACATCGGAAGAAGTGGAAACGATCGAGGATGTGTATGAGCCATATTTATTGCAGATCGGCTTTTTGAGCAGAAGCCTGAAGGGGCGCATCGCTACAAAGCTTGCCTACGACCATCTCGGCATTCCTTACGCGGGCACACAAAACCAAGGAACTCTATTGTGAGTAAAAAGTCCTTAAGGTTTGTAAAGTCGAAAATAAATCAATCCACTTTATAAACTTTATGACTTTATAAACTTTTAACTTAATCTATGTCCGGACATTCAAAATGGAGCACCATTAAACGAAAAAAGGCGGTCACTGACGCGAAAAAGGGGAAGGAATTCTCAAAGATATCGCGTATGATCAGCATCGCTATCAAGGAAAAAGGAGCATCTCCTGATACCAATCTTTCATTGCGGCTCGCGCTTGAAAAAGCAAAGGAAGCAAACATGCCGAGTGAAAACATTCAGCGCATTATGAAAAAATGGACAGGCGACGATGCGGTGCAATTGGAAACACTGCAATTTGAAGGATACGGGCCGCACGGCGTTGCGATCATCGTGGACTGCATCACTGACTCACGCAACAGAACATCGCAGGAAATGAAACACTGTTTTTCAAAACATAACGGCAGTGTTGCTGTTCCCGGTTCGGTATTATGGATGTTCGACAGATGTGGGAAAGTTTTTGTATCCGCTGAAACCGCAGGGACGCCGTTTTTTGAAGAACACGCAATCAATGCGGGCGCACAAGACATCCGCCAGGAAGAGAATGGTGCGATCGTTATTACAAAACCAGACGAACTCTATCAGATAAAAAAACATTTGGAAGACAATGGCATTGCAGTTGAGCGCGCGGAATTTGATTATGAGCCGAAAAATGTTATTGTCATCTCCGATCAGGAACAAAAAAAGCAGATCGAGGATCTGCTTGAAGCGCTTGATGATAACGAAGATGTTCAGGAACTCTATTCGAACGTCGAATTTGCGGAATAATTTCTCACTCTACGCACTATGATCGTTTTAGGTATAGACCCGGGGGAAACGCTCATCGGGTTTGGTGTTATTAAAAAAGACGGTGCACGCATCGTTCTCCTTGAATACGGATGTATCGTCATCCCCACCGGAACGCGCTCATCGGCGGAAAAGCTCCACGAACTTGAAACAAAGCTCACCGATGTTATCCGTACGCACAAACCGGATATCGCCGGCATCGAGAATCTCTTTTTCTTTAAAAATCTGAAAACCGCGATAAAAGTGGCTCAAGCGCGCGGCGTTATTTTGGCAACATGCCAGCGCAATGCCGTAGAAGTGTTTGAATTTACGCCATTACAGATAAAACAGGCGGTTACCGGCTATGGGAAAGCAGAGAAGAGGCAGGTGCAAAAAATGGTGCAAATAATCCTGGGGATGGCAGAAACCCCCAAACAAGACGACGCGGCGGACGCATTGGCCGCCGCGATCTGCGCACATAACAGCTGCGTGCTGCTGAAAAAATTAAAACAGAGTTAGTATTCCGGGGAAAATTTATCCAATTTATCTTCAACTCCTTCGGTGTATCCGCCGATCTCATCGTCAATGGCCAAACCACCCTCTTCTTCAGGGGTGTCGTCCCACGCTTCCAATTCCAATTCTTCATCCGCGGGTTCTTTTTCAACATCTGCTTCAAGCTCCTCTTCTACTGCCGCTCCCTTGTTTTCGGATTTCATAGTATAAAAATACGAATTCTGTTTCGCTCTGCTTTTTGCCTCGCGAAACAAAACCGGAGTTTAATGTTTTAAGTTAATTTCGAAGATATTGTATCAATTTTTTTCATACTGTCAAATCTTGAACTTTTCCCAATTTATGGTAAAATAAATTTCACTGCAAATGCCCCGGCGAAAACACTACACTCACAGGCCAAAAAAAAGAAAAAGTTTCACAACAACAATGCTTGTTGTTGTTTTTAGTATTTTTTTTGTTGCCGCGGCTGCGGGTGGTGTTACCCTTATTTCCATTGCCCGATCACTCCCTGATCCGCTTGCCATCGGCGAGCGGAAGATCCCTGAATCGACAAAAATATTCGACCGCACCGGAAAGGTTCTTCTGTATGAGATCCATGGGGAAGAAAAGCGCACAATCGTCCCTTTTGACCAAATATCTCAATATGTGAAGGACGCGACAATCGTTGCCGAAGATTTTAACTTTTATCAGCACAGCGGTATTGATATCAAATCACTGTTCCGTGCGCTGTTTGTCGATCTTGTAAAAAGGGAGTTTGTGCAAGGGGGGTCGACGATCACCCAGCAGTTGGTCAAAAACGCGTTTTTGACCCGCGAACGAACGATCATACGAAAAATAAAAGAAGCTATCCTTTCGTATGAATTGGAAAAAACACATACTAAAGAGGAAATATTCAATTACTACCTCAACCAGATCCCCTATGGATCAAATGCATACGGCACAGAATCGGCCGCCCAGACGTTCTTTGGAAAAAAAGCATCTGACCTCACGCTAAACGAAGCCGCAATCCTTGCCGCGGTTGCGAACGCCCCCAGCCGCTATTCTCCCTACGGTCAGCATAAAGACGAACTTTTAGCACGAAAAGATTTTATTCTTGAACGGATGCGCGCCGTCGGCTTTATAAGTGACGACTCCTTTGAGAGGGCAAAAAATGAAACGCTTGTTTTTCAAAAACAGCGAGGGGGCATCAAGGCGCCGCATTTTGTCATGTTTATTAAAAACTATCTGGAAGAAAAATATGGTGCCGACTATGTGGAGAACGGGGGTTTAAATGTATATACCACGCTTGATTACAACCTCCAGCAGATCGCGGAAGACGCAGTGACGACCGTTGGCGAGATCAATGAAAAAAAATATGATGCGCGAAACGCGGCTCTTGTCGCGGTGGACCCGAAAACCGGAGAACTTCTCGCCATGGTAGGGTCGCGTGATTATTTCGATATCGACAATGAAGGAAATTATAATGTTGCAACATCAAAAAATCGCCAACCGGGATCGTCATTCAAACCGCTCGCATATGCGGCGTTCTTTGAAAAAGGATTTACTCCCGAGACCGTTCTTTTCGATGTAAAAACCGAATTTTCAACTGATCCCACCCAAACATATATTCCCGGAAATTATGATGAACGGTTTCGGGGGCCGGTATCGGCAAAAAGTGCCCTTGCACAATCGTTAAATATTCCTGCGGTAAAAGTGTTGTATCTTGCAGGGATGCGTGAAACACTGAAGCTTGCGCATGCCGTGGGAATATCTACACTGCAAGATGAAAGCGCGCTGGGGCTTTCCCTTGTTCTTGGCGGCGGTGAGGTGATGCCCATGGATATGGCATATGCATACGGCACATTTGCAAATGACGGCGTGCATAATGGAAAAACATTTATTTTAAAAATTGAGGACAATACAGGCAAAACTATTGAAAAGGCGTCCATAAAACAAACACAGGCTCTTTCCTCTAATGTGGCGCGCACCATCACTTCCATCCTCTCTGATAATACATTACGCGCACCGGTATTTGGTGAGAGAAGCCCTCTCTTTTTTGAAAATAAACAGATCGCCGCAAAAACCGGCACCACACAAAAATATCGCGACGCCTGGGTCGTCGGCTATGCGTCATCCATCGCCACTGCCGTGTGGGTAGGAAATAATGATGGCACACCTATAGCAAAGGGGGGCGGCGGCATCGCGGCTGCAGGGCCTCTGTTTCATTCGTTTATGGAGAAAGCGACCGATCTCCGCCCCTCGTCGTCATTCCCCTCTCCTGAGCCGATATACAGCCCCACACCCCTGTTGAACGGATCTTACTTCGGTGAAACTACCGTACGCATAGATAAAGATTCAAAAAAACTTGCCACTGCATTAACACCTCCTCAAAAAATAGAAGAGAAGATATTTCGTTCCGTACGCACTATTTTATACTATATCGATAAAAATAATCCTCTTGGAGGCGCGCCCGAAAACCCCGAAGCTGATCCTCAATTTTATAATTGGGACTCCGGGATCCGCGAATGGATTACCCTCAACACATCGTTCTCTATTCCAACGGAACAAATACCAATAGAATATGATGACATTCACACGGAAAGGAATGTCCCCCGTATGAGCATACTATCTCCTTTACCCTATACCGGCATTTCGGGAGCAGTATATGTACAAGCAACCGTCCAGGCACCATTTCCTATCAAAGGCGTTGATTTTTATCTTGATGACGTTTTATTATTCTCTGACTTCCAATATCCGTTTGAAACAATACTTGATGCATCATCATTCTCTTTTGGATCACATGTCCTTTCTTTAAAGGCATATGATATCTACGATAATATCGGTATTTCCGAGGTACCTCTTATACAATAAAATACGCGGGTTACGCGCATTTTATTGTTTCTATAAATATCCCTTCCTCTTTTAATCTTCCTTTTATATCTCGCTCTCTGAGACGTATTTCGTTTGCGAGTATATGATGATTCACGCGTAACACGAGATCTCTTTGGCACCGCACAACCTCTACCCCGTCCCCTATCACACTACGCACTATTTTTTGTGTTTTTTCTTTTTTTTCAATTTGCCGTATCGGCTCAGTGAGATTATTTTTATCCAGCGCGCGGGGAAGAATATTTTTTAACGATGAGAACATATTATGTTTTTATCGGCATCACCACATACTGGTACGAATCATTTTTTGATTTTATGATCGCGGGGAGAGCCGCTCCATTCATCTCAAATACAACCTCTTCTTCTTGAATATTCATAAGTCCGTCGAGAAGATATTTATAATTAAAAACCGCTTCACCATTTTCTCCGGTTATATCCGTTACAACCGTTGATTGAAACTGCCCTTTTGATTGTTCCGCTGCGTGAATATGTATCTCGTTTTTTCCAGCATCCACGACGATTTTTATATCATTTATTTTTGACGCAAACACGCTCGCAAGTTTTATTTTTGATATAAATTCCGCTTTTTGAATGGTTATTTTTGTTTTACTGCTTGTAGGAATTATTTGCTCATAATTTGGATAATCTCCGGTAATAAGGCGCGATATGAAATGAATATGCGGGAGAATAAACACTATTTGATTTTTATCCGTATACAATTCCATCATTTCATCATCGTGAGTAATAATTCTCCCTAATTCCACCGCTGTTTTTAAAGGAATAATAAAGGCGTGTTTTTCCGATGTGGTGTATGTGTTTTTTTGGTATAGTTTTTTTTCAGAAAGGCGAAAACTATCTGTTGCCACTATTTTTGCCGTATCTTCATTAAAACGAAATAACACTCCTGCGATCTCGGGAATGGAATAGGATACCGCCGCTGAATTTACTACTTGATCCAGTGCTTTTTTTAATATCCCTGATTGTATATGAACGCTGTGTTCTTTTTTTACTTTAGGAATAAGAGGAAACTCGTTTTTTGGTAATGTAGGAATAGTGGTTTTTATATTTTCAGCGTCGATGGTTAGTACTCCGTCTTTCTCCTCTAATTTTATTTTTATATTTGGAAGATTCCCTATAAATTGTGAAAGAAGTTTTACCGGAACAACAATCTCGCCTTGTTTTTCAACCTTTGCAGGAATTTCAACCTCGATTCCAAATTCAAGATCGGTCGCGATCCCTTTTAATAATCCATTTTCCGTTTTTAATAAAATAGAATTTAAAATAGGAAGTTCTTGATTTTTTGAGGAGATTCTTTCAAGGATAAATAACGCCTCTTTTATATTTTCTTGTAAACATACTATCTTCATATTATTTAAGATATAGATAATTCATTATAGTAGTTATAGGGGTTTTTTTAGGGGATAACCCACTTTTCTTTCGGTGGTATGACGGTTTTTCCTGTGGGTAAAAAATGGATAACGCTGTAGATAAAAATGGGGAGAAGGAGTGTGCATATCTTTTTCTCTTTTTTCTCCACATGGTATCCAGTACTTATCCTCCCCCTTATTCACCCATTATGCACAATTTTTTTTATTAAATTTATTTCCTCGTTCAATGATTCATCTTCTTTTAATTGTCTGCTGATTTTTTCACATGCGTGCATAACGGTTGTGTGATCTCTTCCCCCGATCTTGCTTCCGATGGAAGGGTAGGAAAATTTGAATTCCTCCCGAAGGAGATACATAATAACTTGCCTTGGTTTTACGATCTCTTGCTTCCGCGTTTTAATAATAAGCTGTTTTTCATTTACCCCGTAGAAGTTTGCAACCATTTGAATGACCTGCTTGATATTTATATTCTTTTTTGGTGTTTGGATCGATGGATAAAGGATTTTTTTTACCTCTTCGACACCAAAAGACCCTTTTGATATCTTCATGTGTACAATCACTTTATTAAGAGCTCCCTCAAGCTCTCTAATATTCTTTTGGAAGTTATTTGCAATAAATTCAATAATCTCCTCAGGGAGAGATATCTGCTTTTTTATCAATTTATTTTGGAGAATGACGAGGCGCGTCTCATAATCAGGATAACCGATGTCAGCGATCATGCCTCCCTCAAAACGTGACTGGAGACGATCCTCAAGCGTCGGGATGGCCTTTGGTGGGCGATCAGAACTGATAATGATCTGCTTATTCTTTTCATAAAGAGAATTGAATGTATGAAAAAATTCTTCCTGTGTTTTATCTTTTCCGGCAAGAAATTGAACATCATCAATGATAAGTACGTCGTTTTGTCGATATTCTTCTTTGAATTTATCCATTTCCCTGCTCTGGATCGCGGCAATAAGCTCGTTGGTAAATTTCTCCGATGAAACATACTTCACCTTTTTCCCTTTATACAAGCGCAACACCTCATTTCCTATTGCTTGGATAAGGTGTGTTTTCCCCAGACCGACGCCCCCGTATAAAAAGAGAGGGTTATAAACAGTACCGAGATTTTTTGTTACGGAAATGGCGGCGGCATGCGCGAGCTCATTTGCCGAGCCAACAACGAAGTCGTCGAACGTATATTTTGTATTAAGATTTGTTTCCGCATCGATACCGGTGAAATCAAGTTGGTTATCGAGCGGAATCTCCCTTTCCTCTTCCTTCTTCTTTTTTTGTTTTGCTGCGGTCGCCACCGCCGCGTTCTGCGCAACGGATGAAATGACAAATTTTACATCTTTAATATCCACAGCAACGGAGCGAATTGATTTTAATATAAATTTAAAGAATTTGTTTTCCAGCCACTCTTTTGCAAATGAGTTCGGGACGGAAATAAAAACAACACCATCCTGTTTTGTCTGGATGTTGGTGTGTTGAAACCAAGTGTTGAAGCTTGCCTTTGAAACGCTCAGCTCAACCTCGGATAAAACGTGTTGCCAAAGCTCCTCGTTCTCCATAGGTTTCTCATGAATGAAATACAAAACCTTTGAAAGTATACCATCTGACGGGGAGGCGATAAACGGGTAAAAAACAGCTATTTCTGTTGATATGGTGTGGATATCCTGTGTACTACACCGAAAAAACCCTTTTTTGTTGACTTTTATCCCCTTTTCCCCGTATAATCGATGGGTACGAAACTATATAATAAAAGTAACCTACATGCCAAAAGTATACAAACCAAAAACTAAGAAAAGATTGCGAAAACATGGATTTCTCGTGCGCATGGCAAAAAAGACCGGCACGAGAACAATCACACAGCGAAGACGAAAGGGCAGGAAGAAGCTTTCTGTGTAATTTGTAAAAACGTGCTCCAAAAAGAAAACAGGCTGAAGAAAGAAAAGGATTTTCGCGTAGTACTGGGAAGGGGGCGATACGTTGTCACCCCCCTTTTTTTATTAAAATATATACCCAATACCCTTTCTTATAACCGGTACGGATTTGTGGTAAGTACGAAGGTGTCAAAAAAATCACCCATGCGCAATACGATAAAAAGGAGAATGAGAGCAATCGCCAAAAAAAACGAAAAAAAAGGGATACAAGGGCATGACATAGCGTTCATCGTAAAAAAAGAGATCGTGGGGAGATCATTTCAAGAAATACAAGAGATCATGGCGGAGGCATTGCAGAAAGTGCCGCAACAATTTTCACGGATATGAAAAAAATTGTTTTATTTCTTATCGTTCTGTATCAAAAGACCATATCTCCCGATCATGGAGCTGGGAGATATGTGTGGCGCGCGCTTGGCATGCAATGCCGGTTTTATCCCACCTGCTCCCAATATATGGCGGAATCCGTGGAGAAGTTCGGTATAAAAGGGGTGTGGGGAGGTATGCGGCGGATCGGGCGGTGCCATCCTCTTCATGAGGGGGGATATGATCCGGTAGACCGCTTATAGAACGTATAAATATAATAGTATGTTTTTTTCTTTATATAACGAATTATTATACCGGCCGCTTTTTAACGTGCTGGTGTTTTTGTATGAAACCGTTTCGTTTTACGATCTCGGTATTGCGATCATTGCACTTACCGTACTGATCCGTCTTGCGCTCTATCCCCTGTCCCGGCATGCGATAGAATCACAAAAGAATATGATGGCGGTACAGCCGGAGGTAAAGAAACTCCAGGAAAAATATAAGGATAATAAGGAAGAGCAGATGAAGCGGGTCATGGAGCTTTATAAGGAAAAGAAGGTAAATCCGTTTTCTGGATGCATTCCTATTCTTATCCAATTACCCATTATTATTGCGCTGTATCAGGTTTTTCTTGCGGGATTTGATGACGGAAGCCTTTCCTCTTTATATTCATTCATTCCTAATCCCGGATCGCTAAACCACTCGTTCCTCGGCATCCTCGATCTTTCCCTTAAGAAAAATATTATTCTCGCGGTGCTTGCGGGCGCGCTGCAATTTTATCAGTCAAAAATGATGCTTGATGAGCAAAAAAAGGTCCAGGCAGCGCCGTCAAACGACTTTTCTGCAAACATGTCCAAACAGATGACCTATACCATGCCGGTGGTGACCGTGGTCATATCGTATACTCTTCCTGCTGGCCTTGCGTTGTATTGGACGGTAACCAATCTCATCTCCATTATTCAGCAGAAACAGATATTGGGACGGAAAAAAACCGAACGCAAACAATAGTGAGTACGCTGAAAAAAAAGATAGCGCAGAATTTTCTCATTTCTTTTGGAGGGAGGTTTGTAGCGGGAGCACTCGGCATCATTTCTATCGGGCTTATTACTCGTACTATCGGAAGCGACGGATTCGGCGCATATAGTACGGTATTTGCCTTTCTATATGTATTTTCCATGTTTGCCGATTTCGGCTTGCATCCGCTGCTTACGCGGGAGATATCAAAGAAAGATGCGGATGAGGCACATGTTGTTTCATCGGTGTTTTCAGCACGTGTCTTACTTCTTATACTTTTTCTTGGGGTGGGATGCGGCATTGCACTGGTTACCCCGTATACGACTGCGGTGAAAATAGGGATCGTTATCGCAGCATTCGGATTTTTTTTGCAGTCGAGCGCGACAGTGCTCATGGGAATATTTCAGAAATATCTCAAAACAGGCATTCCGGCCATTGCCGACATCTCCGCGAGGGTCACACAATTTGCACTCGTGTGGTATCTGTTTGTGATCGGGGGAAATTTCCTTTATTTCCTGGGAATATTTACCTTGGGAAGCTTTGTATACTTCTTTATCATATATGGATGGGTTCGCAGACGCATCCCTTTTTCTCTCGTATTTCGCATACATGAACTACGAAGGATATTTACGGAAAGCTGGCCGATGGCGGTGTCTTCCTTGCTTGTGCTCATCTATTTTAAAGGCGACACGATATTGTTGTCTTTATTAAAACCGGCGCATGATGTTGGGATGTATGGGGTTGCATATAAAATTCTCGAAAACATTATATTTTTCCCCGCAATGTTCGTAGGATTGGTCATGCCGTTATTATCCCGGTATTTTATTGATGACCGGGAGATGTTTCGCGCGGTATTTCAAAAAACATTCGATTTTCTTGTGATTATCGCGCTGCCGCTTGCGGCAGGCGGGATCTATATGGCGCGAGACATTATACTCATTCTCGCAGGAACGGGGTTTGAGGAGGCGACAGCGCCGCTCCAGGTGCTGTTTGTGGCCATGGTGTTCATCTTTTTCGGATCA
>Ga0209324_10003069_pt1 | contig 11473 bp, 15 predicted proteins | sample Rifsed19ft3_FD_184015 | JGI IMG/M metagenome (GOLD analysis project Ga0209324, IMG submission 184015) | Soil microbial communities from Rifle, Colorado, USA - sediment 19ft 3 (version 2) | ecosystem: Environmental > Terrestrial > Deep subsurface > Rock core/Sediment | place: Rifle, Colorado...
GTTTTTCTAAAGAGGTTGTAGTCATGGTTCTTACTCCTTGAATTCAATGTTGAAATATCGGATATTTCAGAAATCACCACCCAGAGCTTGCCTTGGCTGCCGTAGATACCCACGGGCAAAAGCCCGTGACACTCTGCACTTCGGGTTATCAGGGTACGCGCTCTTAACCGCCCACTGCCCGCCCTAGAAAGTACGGCCAGACTACTATGGCCAGTATAACCTGCCACCATTCCAGATTGGCATAACCGATTGTAAATAGCCAGCCGATGAACCAGATAGGGCCTACCAAAGTCGTGGAGCGGCGGTGGTACCAATGTTTTTTTCTTTCCTCTTCCATGCTTTCCTCCTTTTACAAGATAATCTACTCTTGATTTGATAACTCTCCCGGAGGTGATATTTCGGGCTCAATCGTAGCTGCCCTTTTTCTCCAGCGGAGCCATAGAGCCCAGGCCGTCACCAGCGCGGCTATGACAGCAATATAGATTTCCATATGAACATCGGTAAGGAGTCCTGCCTGCCACAAAACTACGCTATAGTTCAATAAGCCGTGCAGGACAGAGGCTATGAGGTAGAACTGCCATCCCCGGCCCTTGGCCAGACCATACCCGGCCAGGGCGGGAAAAGCGGTATGGGCGGCTACGACAAAGAACCTCACGAAAAACCCAGTCAGTGCCATGAAGCCGCCAGTTTGCACTGCTTCCCAGGTCCACCCTGAGAGTGCATATTGTGCTTCGAAGATGCCAAATCCAGCTCCGGCCACAGCGCCGATGGCCAGTCCCAGCTTGGGGTCAATATTCTTGCCGCTACGCCACCAGTAGACGACCACCGGCACCAGCTTTGACCCTTCCTGCACCAGTCCACCGAGGAGTATTTGTGGTATCCCCGCCAGAAGAATCCAGCGCATGAGGACCTCCTGGCTCCAGAAATGATGCAGTGCTTGTCCACTCCAAACCCAGAGAGGGATTTGAATAAAGCAAATAGCAGCCAGAGTTAGAAAGGCGCTGCTTACGAGGACTGCCCACAGCCAGGGTTTCTTAAAGAGCGGTGGCCGGTAACAAGCCAGCCAGACCGCACCGAAGGCTATAGCCAGACCAATACCCCAGGCGCCGGGGTTTTGAAAGAAAGCTTTGAAATAGCTGACCATGTAATCTATCATGTATTCCTCCTAAGCTTTAAACTGGTTCTTATCCAATTCATCATAAGTGTATCATTCGATGCCTTTTAGCTTTCACATTATACCTGTGTATGAAATAAAAGAATATACCCTTGGGCAGGAATGCCCAAGGGTATATTGCAGGTTCTGATAAGGCTTTGGTCGCTGGTTCACATCCCGCCGCTGTTTTTCTTAATAATCCCGCGTAAAATTCCTCTCCATTGATGAGAGAGGATTTAGGTGATGGTGAAATCCTCCACAATCTAATTCCCTCCCGCCAGAAGTCCCCACAAAAGCCGAGATTTCATGGGTTATAAGCTTCCTCTTTCTGTAGCCGTTTGTCTATTTTATTTCCCCCTTAGAATAAGGGGGATAAAGGGGGTTACTTTCATAACTCCCCTATCCCCTCTTACATTAAGAGGGGAATTTTTAAAAAACTTGCTTTTTGCGTCCGCGAGAGGAGGGAGAACTATAAGGGAATTTTGCAATTGACTATAATTGACTTTTCTTTAACGATTTAAACGAGCTTCACAGTTTCTTTGTATAGAGGGACTTTTATGGTCCACCCCGTCCTCTCGCTCAGGAACTTCGCAAAGCTCGTGGCTGCCTTTTCTTCCCCGTGAGTGATGAATACACAGCGCGGCGGGACACGGATATCAGATAACCAGGCTAGTAGTCCATCACAGTCGGCGTGCGCCGAGAACCCATCGATTTTTTCAATATGTGCTCTCACCGGATGTACTTGCCCCAGTAGGCGGATTTTCTTGGTGCCGTCCAGCAATATTCTGCCCGGCGTCCCCTCCGCTTGATAGCCGACAAATAATATTGTGCTTTCTGCCCTCCTGATGTTATTGACAATGTGGTGCTTTACACGGCCACCGGTTACCATACCGCTGCCAGCTATGATGATACTGCTTCCCTTGATGTTGTTAATGGCTTTGGACTCTTCCACGCTCTGTACCATTTTGAGGTTTTCAAAACTAAAACAGGAATTACCCTGGTGCAGACGCCGCATCATCTCTTCGTCAAAGAGTTCTGCGTGACGCTTAAATACTTCGGTAATCCGTGTTGCCATGGGACTATCCAGAAAGACGATTAAAGGTGGAATTTCTTTACGTAAAAACAATTCATTCAGGTGGTACAGCAGTTCCTGGCTCCGCTCCAAAGCGAAACTGGGAATGATGATGTTGCCCCCCGCGCTTACCGTCCTGTTGATGCAATCGCGCAGTTGTTTTTGAATATCGATGCTCTTGTGTTCTTCGTGAGTACGGTTGCCATAAGTTGACTCTATAACTATATATTCGGCCTCGTCAAAAATAGCCGGGTCATTTACTATGGGGCGGTCAGGCTCGCCGATATCACCCGAAAAAATTACTCTGTGGTTCTGGCCATCCTTCTGGATGTTTATACTTATGACTGCCGCCCCCAGTACATGCCCTGCTTCATAATAACAGCTTTCGATATTGCTATTAATTCTGGCACAGCTCAGATATTCCACGGCGGAAAAATGCGGCTGAACTGCTTCGGCATCTTCTACGGTGTACAGGGGTATTTCCGGATAAGGACCGCGGCGACCCTCCCTTTTATGACGTTTTGCTTTATATATAGCGTCTTCTACCTGCAACTGTGCGGCATCGAGGAGGATAATCTCGGCTAGCTCAGCCGTCGCCTGAGTGCAGTATATCTTGCCCTTGTAACCGTCTCGTACCAGTTTCGGCAGAAGTCCGCAATGGTCGAGATGGGCATGGGTCAAAAAAACGACATCGATGGACCGGGGGTCGAACGGAAATGGCTGCCAGTTTCTCTCCTGGTACTTCCGCTCCTGGTACATGCCGCAATCTATCAGCACACGGGTATCCTGGCTCTCTAAAAGATAGCAGGAACCTGTAACATTCCCCGCTCCGCCCAGAAATGTCAGTTTAGCCAGCACAGATGATGCGACTCCTTAATAATTTATTTTAACCTGGAAATTTCACACGGCATATTACCAGCTATTATAGCTTACAGTTTCATTACAAGCTGGTGCAAATCCCGCCACTGTCAATTAGTTTTGCTTCTGAATGTCTTCAACTTTTCTTTTTTTGATTAGAACAATATGTGCTGTAACCCCAATAGCAATACAAATTAGTATTATCCTGATAATTATGTTCTGTACTCCAAAAGTTATTGTGAGTCCGATAGTTAGCCAGAGTAGAAGGATGGTAAATATCTTTATTCTCATAGGCATTCCTCTGCCTTCAATATAGTTCCTGACATAGTCTCCAAATATTTTGTTGTTCATAAGCCATTGATAAAACCGCTCAGAGCTCCGCATATAACAAGCAGCGGCGAGTAATAGAAATGGGGTTGTAGGTAGAATCGGGACAAAAACACCGATAATCCCTAATCCTGTGGATAAGGTACCTGCTCCAATTAGAAGCTTTCTCTTTGCTGTCGTCCGCATCTGTATTTATAATACAGCCCCTTTTGATTTCATGATATACCCAAACATTCATTTTAGCTATACAGTATGTGTCACAAGTTGATAGCTAGAAGGGGGTCGGGGAGAAGTGTCATCATTAAATGACTTAGGTCTAGCTTGAATACTCTTTTATAGCCTCCTTAGCCCTGGTTATGATTTCCTCGTCAGACAATCCGTACGATGTTATGGCAAAAGAGCCTGCTACCTTGCCCTGGTTTTTCTCTATTTTAGCCCTTATGTTCGCCAGAGCTTTATCTGCATTGTCGCCACCCATGGTAAGGAACGGAATAACACTTCGGCCTTCAAAATTTGTCTGGTATATAAACGAGTTAACGGCCGGTGCTGGTCTGGAACCCCAGTTTGGAGAACCGATGAATACTCTTTCATACTGCTTTAAATCGACATCTATGGGATTTATCTTACTCCCCCAGTTCATTATAGCGGCGAAGCCACCAGTCAAATAGACGAAGGGCCCTAGTTTTCTGGGCTTTGTCTCCTTAATCTCCACTAGCGTGGCATTCAGCGCTTCGGCGATTACTTGAGATACCAGCTTCGTTTTACCTGTCAAAGAATAATAAACTACTAACGATTTCATGCCCGCTCCAGAGTATTTATTTCTTAAATTATACCTCACCGGTGGATAGGCTGATATATTAGGCAGGATATTACTAGATTAGTGAAGGCTGAAGATATCTTGAGGTTCTATCGGAAGGAAGAAGGGATAGGTCTTTGTCTCCTGAGTTCGCTTACTTACTCCCCTCCTTTGATAAAAAGAGCCATACCTCCAGCTATTAAGGCTATATCTATGATGAAATCAATCGGTTCCTGGAATAGAGGCTCGATTAGGGACGTAAGAATGAAGATACCAAGTATCATTAGAGTTACTCCACCCAAGATTTTCAGTAAGATACCCATAATTCACTCTACATTGGAATGGTAGAAGGTCAACACTCTCAAAAAGTCATTTTTCAAATCTGCTGGCTGGGCTACCCGCCAGCAAAAGAGATAAATCCTAATCTTAATTATACCACTTGCAAGCTCAGTGAAGTTTGAGGATAGCTTGAGGCTCTATCGAAGGCTTGAGTCTTCCCTCTGTTACCCTGGGGCAAAGTTAGCGGTGATTACGTAGGTGCCATACATGGTTACGGTAGTGGTGGCATCCTCGACATCGGCAATGGTGCCTACATCACCAGTCCACTCGACAAACTGGTAGCCAGCATCTGGAGTCGCCACCAGGTTAACCACCCTTCCTTCGCTATATAAGGGAAACGCTCCCTCACCGGGCTTGGTTACCGAGCCTCCTTCTGTGCTCGAGATGCTCAGGGAATACCGAACACCACCAGGAGGACTAAAATCACAGCCTACCATTGCGGCAATTAAGGCTACCGCAACCAAAAAGATACTGACTCTTGCCACGTAATGGTGCCTCTTCGAACTAAGCATTATCTTCATACTCCGCCTCCTTGAATAAGACGGATTCTTTTCATTGGCTTTCCAATAATTCAATTATATCCCTAAGTAACCTCAAACAGAAGACCTAGCCCAGGCCAACATTTGCTTAACACAAGAGCTTGGGAATGTTGACCCACAACAATCTACCGAGACAGGCTCTCATAAGTTTACCGTGCTATACTTACTAAAAAGTTGCAACTGTGGAGGTGTGTATGTCGCCACGTAAACTTAAGACTGACCCCATAATCCTTGAGATGCCGTCCCAGAAGATGGCCGTTGTCCAGGGAAAAGGCTCTCCGGACAAGGTCTTCGCTAAGATATTTCCTGCTCTATTTGGCTCAGTTTATACCTTGAAGTTTGCCCTGAAAAAGATGGGATTGGAGTCCTTTAAGGTAAGTTGCCCTCGTGCTCGCTATCCCAATGCCCATCTCTATCCCAAAGGAGAATGGCTCATAATTGCTGGTATCCCTGTGCCCGACAACACTACATCCTTGCCCCAGAAAGAACCGGGCACTGAGGTAAAGATTGAGACTTGGAAATATGGCACGGTAGCTCAAATTCTCCACCTCGGCCCTTATGACCAAGAGAAGGAGACCATTGAGCGCTTGCAACAATTCATCACGGCCAATGGCTATGAAATAGCTGGCCCACACGAGGAAGAATACCAATCAAGGCCCGATGCTAAGGTAATTAAGACGCTAATCCGGTATCAGGTGAAAAAGAAGAGCCAATAGCCTGATAAACGTGTGCGTGGAATGGCAAACATCCCGATGTTTTTCCCTGGTAATAATCTATCTTCTCTTTGCCCTCAGTGCTATAATTTTTAAAAGTAGCCAGTACTTCTAAAAGGAGGTAGTTATGGAACCAGTGTGGATAGCCATTTCAATCGTTGCCCTGGTTGTTATTGTGGTGCTTTTGCTTATAGCCAGGGGAAGGCAATATCAACAACCCTCAAACCTCGCCATAGTCGGTATATGTTTAGTGGTTCTGGGGATTATTTTCGGTGATTCTCGTGTGATAGGGTACTCTCTCATAGGTGTCGGAATTCTTTTTTCAGTAATTGAAGCTATTAGAAACAGAAGATAATAATTTGAGGTAGTCTTTCTGTATCTATATCGAGACTGGCCCTCATAAGCCCTTAATCGCTGGCGTAAATCCAGCCGCTGCCAGCTTTAATTCTTAAAGCCCTATCGTTAAAGAATGGCGGTGATAGCCTTATGCTCCAGCGATTATTGAGACACGCTACCTTAATGATGACTAACAGGTATTGCCAGGCAGTGGGATGTTACGACGCGGTGGAGGCTCACAAACGTTATTTACTGGTGGATAGACTATACGGCTAATTCATTTGGAGGCACTAACAAGAATATATTCCTCTCTTGCCTGGCCCACCCATGCTATAATGTAGTTCATAGAACCATCGGGGAGCGTGTTTTTTGAAGGAGCTGGGCAGGAAAAACGGAAAACTAAAACCGATCGTCAAATGGGCTGGGGGTAAGAGGCAACTACTGCGAACGTTGAGGCAGTATTACCCCAACAATTTCCACAGGTATATCGAGCCGTTTCTAGGCGGGGCTGTTATCTACCTAACACTAAAGCCAAATTTGGCAGTACTTGGGGATTCTAATGAAGACCTAATCGATTGCTACACCACAGTGAAGGATCAGGTCGATGAACTGATCAAGGCGCTCGAAAATTATGCCCCTCATGTACTGGACAGGGGATTTTATTACGAGGTACGTGATCGGAACGCGGCCGACCTTGCACCTGTTGAGCGAGCAGCGCGTTTCATCTTCCTCAACAAGACCTGCTACAACGGACTTTACCGTGTGAATCGAGACGGGAAGTTTAATGTACCCTTTGGGAAACACGAGAGACCCCCCCGACTTTACGATGAAGCAAATCTCAGAGGTGTGTCACTCCTTCTACAAAACGCTGAATTAGTGGCAGGTGACTTTGAGGAGACAGTACAGTGTGCCTCTGAAGGGGATTTCTTGTATCTTGACCCGCCCTACCATCGCTCTAACAACTCACACTTCACTGCATACTCAGTGAATGGTTTTACCGAGAATGATCATGTGCGTCTTGCTAGAACCTTTAGGGCTCTGCATGCACGGGGGTGCAAGTTACTTCTTTGCAATTCTGATACTAGACTAGTACGGGAACTCTACCATGATTTCGTAGTTATCCCCGTCATAACGAGCAGAGCGATTAACTGCATTGCCGGAAGGCGCAGCGGTTTTCCTGAAGTATTGATTGCGAACTATGGTCAGGGACATCCCAAAGAGAGATAAAAGGAGGATATAGCTGGGGAGTGGTTAGTCCGTTTTCACTTGGAGGATCCTATGAGTCCTGAAGAGTTCATCAAAGGTGATCTAGTTTCCGGCACTAGCCTTTGTAAAGCCGTTAGTGTAAGGAGCAGTGTATCTTATAGAACGACAGTTCCGAAGGGACGTGTCACCTTTGCACTGAGTGAGGGTTACAGCATAGATGCGGAGCTGAGGCGTCTCGTTCGGATGGTCAAGCCAAAGGAGAACTGGAAGCGTTTTGAAGATGCAATCTGGCTTCTGTTAGCGGAGTCCGGATTTTCAGAGATGAATGGTCTGGAAAGGTGCTATGTGAACGTTGGCGCGAGCAAAGAGCCCGGCATTCAGGGTAGTTGGAAAGAGTTCGACGTTCTTGAAAAGATTCTATTTTCAACGTAAACTGATTGTAATAAATCGGCCTTCTTTATGTGAAATGTAAATATTAATAGGTAGAAATCAAATGAGCGATATTTTCCAAACTCTAGCTTTGAAAGTTACTCCGAAGGAAGACCAGCCTCATAACTCTTTCTACATCCTGACAATACCTGCTTCAATCTTAGCATCAATGAAACTTATACCTGTTCGATATCCTACTTTACGAAAGGGAATCCAGCGTTTAACAGATGAAAAACGTGTTAAAGAAATAGCAAATTACATAATTAACAAAGAAGCAAGTTTTCCCAACACTATAATCGTTAGCTTGCCAGATCTTTTTCGCTTAGAAATACCTGTTATTCCAGAGACCGCAATTATTATTGACGGACAACATAGGTTGTTAGGCATTGAGTACTCCGGAATTGATATGAACATTCTGGTAACTGCTTTTCTAAAGATACCCGAAGAGAAACAGGCTGCCATATTTAGAGATATTAACTTCTACCAGCGCAAAGTTAACAAAAGCTTGATGTATGACCTTTTTCATATCGCAAAAGACGCTGATTATCCGCTAATGAGAGCTATAGACATTGCAGAGAGATTAAACGAAGAGGGCCCATTGCAGGGCCTAATTAAGCTCACTGGTGTCGGTCCTGGTATAGTAACACAAACTATATTTGTCGAAACTCTCCAGCAGTTTCTTAGACCGGGTGATATCTTTACACAACCCCAATACGAAGAGGTAGGAAGCTTAGAGATACAACTACGGGTTATCAATTCATACTACGAATCCCTTCATGGCCACTATCGTAATATTTGGGAAGACCCGAATTCATACGTTTTGTTGAAGACACAAGGTATATACGCTTCATTAATGCTTCTGCGTGATTTGCTTGCATACTTTCACAATAAAAGAAAAGGATATATACCGACTGCGCGCGATTTCGAGCCATTCACATCGTTGCTTCCCCAGAAAGTAACGTTTCGGCGAGAAGACTATGGTGATGCTTATCTTGGTGCAGGGGGACAACGCCGTCTCCATCAGTTATTGTTGGAAACCATATCCTCTATGTTAGTCGAGTAAGGAATATTTCAAATAGTGGATAAAATAGATAAGTCTACCCGCCGCCAAACTATCGAAAATGCATTTAAACAGTATGAATATATGGACAATATTTCCGATGCTATCATTGATTCTTTCTCTCACGGAACTGAAATTAGACCGATGGCTTTGAGAGACTATATATCCAGCCGTAAACTACTTTCGGGCACAAATTATCGTGTCGTAAGGGATCCAGAAATAACAAGGCTTCTTTTTCTAGAGGCCGATGAGTATCTAGCAAAGGCTTTAAATAATCTCTGCTCAGGTTGTGTCTGCCAACACAAAGGCTATCTTTCATGGGGTGAAGTGACAATATACTACTCCAGCTTTTTTGCCATCCACGGACTATTGAGATTACAAGGCAAATCACTAGGAACAAGTTATATTTTGTTTCCTTATTCGATACGAAGTCCGGCTTCAATTGTTAATCATGAATATGTAGTCACTTTACCAATCCCCGTCAACGGTATCCACGAAGACCTTTGGCGTAAGTTTTTTGATACCTACTCTCAGAATATTGAAATAGATCAAATGGAATATACGGACGCGATATTCTTTTCAGATATACAAGATATAGTGCTTGAAGTCGAGCGACGCAATAGATTCAATTACCAGATGTTTGAATCTTATCAAGAGGTTTTTAACTCTATTGAATTGAGCCGTCGTCTCCTTTTCAATTTAAAATCAGTAGATCCGTTATTTTTTTCAAAATTGACTTACTATGTAAGAGATGCAGACAGAAAATATATAGCGAAGGCAGCCCTTAGAATACAGCTACTGCATTCTCTCTTGTACTCAATTGCCGAAGGAACTAGTCTCCAAACCTATTTTAATGACCGCCATGATAATCGTTTAAATTATCTCGATTCAGTTTTAGCTGATTCTACCCCAATTAACCGATCATGTATTGAACAAGGTTGCCTAATTTGTCCTTATTCCAATATCCCTTAACTCATTCTGCCTCTGAAATTAATTGCCAACATTTTTGCTAACGAGCTTTTCACCACTATAAAAGACCTGGGTAGATGGAAGCCTTGGTCGTTGGTGCAAAGCCAGCCGCTGCCAGTCATTTAGCTTAGTTCTCACGTTCTGTTATTAGCCCGGCCAGCTGCAGTGCTTTTATCGTAGCCACCACAGGGTCATTCATGTAAGTACTTGGCTTAGCAGCTTCAAGCAAGCCTTCTATAATCAATCGCAAGTTATAGACTTTTATATGTTTTTTCTCGAGGTAATCTGTAATTGTTTGCTCTTCCCCGAAGCTAAATTTTCCTACAAAGAGACAAAGCTGAATATGCTTAAGGGGATAGCCATATCTACTACTTGCCTCTTTTAGTATACCATCGCGTACTTCAATCTCGTTAAATATTTTATATTGATCAAAATGTGTCTTTCTGCTGGCATTTGCTATTTCCTTAAAACCTTGCCTGCTGACTCCTCCTGATCCGAAAAACGACTTTACAGATCCCAATAGCAATGAATTGGATCTGGCTCCTACAATATCGACTTCATATCCATGAGTCTGATATTCCTCATAGCTGGCTTTCTTAGTCTTCCTTTTTACCGGAAACTTAACGTTCGTAGTGACAACATAGCCTTGAGATTCGAGAAACACCTTAACAATATGTTCAAAGGCTTCCATAGTTACCTCCCATTGCCTATCATAGGATAGACGGCTAAAGGACTGTTGGCACTGGTACTGGTCGTTGGTTCAAATTTAGCTGCTTCCGGCTCTGATCTTGTTCCTACATCGCTCTCGGCTATTCTGGCATTTACCCGTTTCTTATTGAGGTTTTGCCTAACCTTTCTCAATGATTTTTGATGCTTTCTTTCTCTTAGATATGTCTCTTAGTCTCAAAAACCCAGGTATCGATAATAATGCAATAGCCGAGGCCGTGAATACAATACCAATAACCAGTATCACGGTACTATAAGGCAGTTTTACTTCGAATACGTAACCAACAAAGTTAATCCACAATAGGGGTATCCCTGCTGCTAGTAGTAATCCCCTGACTCCACTTAAAGACCTGCTTCTGTTTTTTATCGCTTTCATGATTTGGCTGATTTCATATATTAAGAAACCAACGATGATCACGTAGAAGAAGGTCACTGTTATTAATGGATACCTCGGTAAACCAGTCACCACAATTGCAGAGAGACATACCAAGAACAGGGGAAATACGGAGATCCCATACGTTCTGTCATATATACGCTTTACCCACTTACGCTTTGAGAGGTAAGGTATGGCAGTAAGCGCTAACAAAACTCCTATGAACAAGAAGGCTATTCCTAAGTATTCGATTGCCACCCTAACCCTGGAAGGCACATTATCAAATGTCTTGTCTGCCAGAAGTTGTAACATAAAGGTACCAGCCAAAAAATAGGATATTGCTGCAATTGCTTTGTCTAACTCTTGTTTCATACTCTTCTCCTTTTCAATTCTATGTCGCGGTATCGCCATCGTGAACTGCAAGAGGAAAAAACAACCATGATTCTATTCGCAGTAGTAATGAGTGTCAATGGTAGATTTCTAAGCCTATTCGTGTACCCACATGTCTATTTGACTTCTCTTGGTTCTTGGCTATCGTCTATTATCTTGGAGGGAAGAAGCCCTCGGTCGCTGGTGC
>Ga0209324_10003074_pt1 | contig 11465 bp, 11 predicted proteins | sample Rifsed19ft3_FD_184015 | JGI IMG/M metagenome (GOLD analysis project Ga0209324, IMG submission 184015) | Soil microbial communities from Rifle, Colorado, USA - sediment 19ft 3 (version 2) | ecosystem: Environmental > Terrestrial > Deep subsurface > Rock core/Sediment | place: Rifle, Colorado...
TCGCTGGCCTCCTGACAGATTGCCCACCAGCGTGCGAACCGAGGAGATCCTGATCCGAAGGCTTCCAACTACTCGCTGGGCTTCCTGTTCCATACGACGCCTCTGCACGACACCGAATCGACCACTTGGCTCGCGACCTAGAAAGAGATTCGCCGTGATGTCGCGCTGATCAACCAAGGCCAGATCCTGGTATACGACGGCCACGCCACGCGCCTGAGCATCGTGCGGACTGTGCAGCTTAACCTCAAGCCCGTCAATCCAGATATGGCCCCGATCGGGAATGACGGCACCGGCCAAGATGTGCATGAGTGTGCTCTTCCCCGCTCCGTTATCGCCTACTAACGCCAAAACCTCGCCATACTCGAGCCCGAGATCAACGTTCTCTACGGCCCTCACCGGCCCGTAGAACTTCGTCAAACCCTGAGCCAGGACGGCCTTGTTTCCATTTCCTTCCGCCATCCCTACCACTCCCACCGAGTCACCAATGCCAGGCGGCTGCAGCGAAGGCGCCCCTGTTCACTGCACAATCCGCTTCCTGAGCTGAATGTCTACCACCACGGCTGTAATGATGATCAACCCTGTCACGAGATGCTCAGCGAAGAGTGAGACCCCCAGGTGGATCAACCCGTTCGCAATAAGCGTAAGGATAGCGGCTCCAATCGCGGTCCCCACCACACTGCCAGCGCCGCCGAACAGATTTGTTCCCCCGATCACTACAGCCGCGATGACCGCAAGCTCGTAGCCGGTCCCGGTATTGGGGTTGCCAGACTGGATCAGACCGATGAGCAATACGCCAGCGAAGCTGCTTAGGACACCTGATAGGACAAAGCAGATAATCTTGACTTGGTTCGTGTTGATTCCCGCCCGCTTTGCTGCGAGCACGTTACCTCCAGTGGCGTAGACATGGTAGCCAAAGCGGCTTTTTGCGAGAATCCAAGCGCCAACAGCGACAATCAGCGCCCCCCACAGCAGGTGCACTGATATAGGGCCAATGTACCCCCCAGTAACCTTCGTGAACCACGATTGCTCCTGGAAGTTGATGGGGAACCCGCCCGTAAGAAGCAGCGCAATGCTCTTCAGCATGAACATCATGGCCAGCGTGAAGATCAGGGAAGGCATCCGGGTCAGGATGACGCCGATTCCGTTCACTAAACCGACCAGTGCACCGGCCGCCAGCGCTGCTCCAGCTGCCATGAACGGGTTCCAGCCGAAGTAGTCAATCATCATGGCGAGCAGTATGGTGGCAAGTGCGAAGTTGGCGCCAACTGAGAGGTCGATCTCGCCCGCAATGAGGAGATAGGTCATGCCAACCGCAATGATGACTACGATAATCGTCTGACGCGCAGCTCCAAGCAAATTTTCGGCATCTCGAAAGTTTTCACCGCCCAGAACAGCAAACACAACGAAGAGGAGGACTGCCATCACCAGAAGGGCCAGCTCGCGGCTGCGCAACAGGACATCCATCCGCGCCCGTAACTGCTCAGTTCTATGCGCGACTCCCTGGACGGTGCTTTCGTGACCGACCCCGTGCGCATTTGCACTCGGGGAGACGGAACTACTGCGCGCCGGACGGTCGCCCGGCTCAGGCCGGTGCTGACCTGTAGATCCTCCTATTGTTGGTGGTTCCATGCCAAATTCCCCGCCCCTCGAGGGCACACACGTGGGCTATGGTCCCCCTGCAGAAAGGACGCTTCGTGGACACAACTTGCTCGCTCAACCTCGTGTTAGGCCATCGCTCACCTCCTCACGACAAACTACCGCGACGCAGAGCGTCAAACTCCTACCACGGCACGCCTCGCCGATCAGGCCGGGGCCCTCGACTACCTGACCTTAATCTCCGTTACGCGCACCTTGCGCCACGCCTCTTCGCGGGCAGCCACTACAGCCAAGTTCTCCTCTGTGACCACCTCAGGCCCGGTCTGGTAGTCCTTAGGTGGGTACTTCCGCTCCACAGCCATGTGTCCCAGAGCGCATGTGACCCATCCCTGAGCGTAAGGGTTCTGACCTAGCGACCATTGGATGTTCTTCTTCTTCATGTGCGTCATCACGCCGGGGAGTAAGTCGAAACCACCGTTGGCAAACTTTCCCTGCAGCTTGTTCTGGTCCATGAAGTCGCCCAGATACCAGTCGCCCCAGTCGGTATGGGCGAACGCGACGATCTTGCCCTTGTCCGCTGACCACTTCGCTTGAATGCGCTGAAGCGCCGTATTCTCGTCCAAATCAGACGCAAACTTGCTCCAAGTGAAATTCGTACCATTCTTTTTGTTGTAGTCTTTGATAGCATCAATAGTGTACTTTGCGCGTGTTTCAAGGTTCGGCGCTCCGGGGACGATCAAGGTAACAACGATTTCGCCGTCCTTCCGGCCTGTCACTTGCTGAGCGTACTTCGCCGCCAATTGCCCGTTGATGTATCCGGAATCTTCATCGGGCATGCCAACCCAGGGAATACCATACTTCTCCCGAACCGACCTCGTCTGAGCGTTGAAGCAGATCACGGTGATCCCCCGCTTCATGGCCTGCTCGATGACCCGGTTCTGGGCGGTGGGATCGGAGATCGTCATGGCGAACACATCAGGTTTGGTCGCTAGAAGCCTCTCCAGGACGTTTACAATCTCCGGAACATTGTCGGCCTTCTGCGGTCCCGTGAACTGGTAGTCCCACCCCGCCAGCTTCGTGAACTCCTTCACGCCAACGATAATCGGAATAAAGAAGGGGTCGACGCTGTGCGTCATGAAGACGATTCTTCGCCGCTTTCCGGGCGCAGCTCTCGCCACAGGCACGTCAGCAGCAAAGGTCGAAAGGAATTGCGGCATGGACATCGCCGCACCGCTCAACGCAGCCGCCTTCAGCAGGTCCCTTCGTGAGATTGTCCCGCCGGTAGGTGAAAGCTCGCCGACAGGCACATCGGCTCGTTCCTCCTGCCTTCTCTTCCGACTCTTCACATCCGCACCCCCCTTGTTCTGTAATATGCATCTGCCTCTGCCACACACGCCTTCCATCGACAGGTCGCCAACCACCCATTGCCAATCGAGGTTCCCGGACGAATCATGCCCGCGTCGCCGTCGGCGCCTCCTCGACGCGCCGACGCGCCGGCAGCGGGAATTCCGCCCAGCCGGGGAGGGTGTTCCCTGACGCAGGAAACTCCCGCGCCGTTCGGACATCCAGCACTGCCGGACGCTGAGCCGAGAGTGCACGTCCAAGAGCCGCCCTGAGACCTTCCCTCACCTCGACGGTCTCACCCCACACGCCAAAACCGCGCGCCACGGCAGCCAGATCGGGAGTGTACCATTCGCCGCTACCCGCGAGCCTCGACTCAGTGGCTACTATGGAGTCGAGGCCAAAGAGCCGGGCCTGCATGTCGCGAATGCTCAGGTACCCGGAGTTGTTGGCGACACAATAAACAACGGAAACTCCGTATTGCACTGCAGTAGCTAACTCTTGCACAGTCATGAGAAAGTCACCCTCGCCGAGCACCCCAACTACTGCTCGGCGAGGACTCGCTAACTTCGCACCGATGCACGCTGGTACGGTGAAGCCCATGGTCGAGAAGCCGCCAGCGGAGAGGTGTGTCCCCGGCTCATACACTGGAAACTCTTGATACAGCTGCCCCTGAGTATGTCCCGAGGACGAGACCACGATGGCGTCACGCGGTAGGACCTCACGCAGTTCCCGCAGCAGGAAGCTCGTCGTAAGATGATCAGACTCGCTTTGCTCCCGAACAAGATCGAGCCACTCCTGCTGCAGTCGCTCAAGCTCCTGCTGGCGCTCACCAGACTCCCATGCGCGGCGCGGCGTGCGGTGCTCAATAAGCTCACACAACTCCGTCAGCCCGGCTTTGAGATCGCAGAGCACACCGACCTCGACAGGGTAGTTCCTACCCAGCTCTATTGGGTCGATATCGAACTGCACGACGCGCTGGGGCGGAATCGAGAAGACCTCGCCGGGTTTGTAACTTCCGGAAGCCCATTCGCTGAACCGGAAACCAAGTGCAATGAAGAGGTCAGCGTTCCGGGCGATAGCGGTTCCGCACGTCGATCCCTTCGGCCCCGTGTAGAAGGCATTGAGAGGGTGATCTTCTGGGATGACCCCCTTCGACTGCGTGGTCGTAATCACTGGAATCCCGAGCCACTCCACCAACCGACGGAGCTCGAGGGCTGCGTCGGCAAGGAAGAGCCCACCGCCCGCCAGTACAACCGGCCGTTCGGCACTTAGGATCGCTTCCGCCGCCAGGTCAACCGCCGCGGGGTCCGGCCTTAGACGCAGTGATCGGGGGTGAAGCATCAATGGGTCAGGCACCGGCTGATCAAGCCCCATCGCCTGAACGTCCATAGGGAGCTCGATGTGGACCGGCCCCGGGCGGCCACTGGTGGCGAGGCGGAAAGCGGTAGGAAGCACCCGGGGTACCTCACTCGCCGAACGGATGGACCACGAACGCTTGACAACTGGCCGTGCCATCTCCCCAAACTGGCTTGTCCCATGATGAGAGATATCCTGAATCGCGCCTCGTTCCAGAAAATACGTCTGGCAGTTGCCTGTGATTACCACGACCGGGATCGAGTCGGCCATCGCCGTGGCTAACCCAACGAGCGTGTTGACCGCGCCGGGACCGACGGACGTGAACACGACAAGCGGTCGACGGGTGACCCGGGCCCATCCATCCGCCAGGTGCACAGCGGATTGCTCGTGACGGACCATCACGGTCTTGATGCGATCTCGCCGACGGGCGAACGCGTCGCAGAGGGTGAGAATGCCGTGGCCTGGTATCCCTACGGCGAACGGAACACCTTCCCTGACGATGTACTCGGCAATGAAGTCACTTGCGGTCATCTGATCGTTTCGGATTCTCATGCTCTCCCACCCGTTCATGGAATTTGGGCCATCGTGAGCGACGGAACATGACGTTCAGGTGCAGCAGATGTGAACCCTAAGGCCCTGGAAAGCTCCAGGGCTGTCTGCGTGGCGATCTTGCCCACCTCGGAAAAATGCTTTACGAGCAATCGCGATGATGGTGCGGAGATGCCAAGCGCGGCCACGACACCACCGGATGCGGAGAAGACCGGTGCCGCCACACAACGCAATTCGAGACTGTACTCTCGATCGTCGGTGGCATATCCGCGCTCGCGAATCGTCGCCAGTTCGCGAAGCAGGTCAGTTCTATCGACAATCGTGTGCTCGGTAAATCTTTGCAATCCGCCGTCAGAGAGATGCTCATACCGCGCAGGGAGATGGGCCAGCAGTGCCTTCCCGACTGCCGTGCAATGGTATGGCACCTGTTCTCCTAGGCGCGGCTTTACCGTAACGACGCTCTTGCCAGTCTCTTGAACAAGATGAATAACCTCCTTGTCATTAGGAACACTGAGATGTGCCGCTTCCCCAGTGCGATTGCGGAGAGACACGACGTACGGGAAGGCGGTGCGAACCAAGTCGGTTCGCTCCATTATGTGCCCCGCCAAGGCAACAATTCTCAGCGTCGCCGCATAAACTCGTGGGGAAGACTCTATCACATACTCTTCGGCTATCAGGCGGCGAACAAGCCGCCGTACTGTTCGAGGATGGACTTCAAGTTGTTGGGCTAGTTCGACTTCAGTATGCGGACGCAGGGCAAGGCATTCCAGCGCTCGGAGCGTCCGAACTACATGCCATGATTCCGTTTTCAGCATTGGGCCCTCCTGCGGCCCTCGGGGGTATTAAAGCAATCGTTGCGCGCATGGTCAAGATTGTCAAGCATTGGACAAAAATGTCCGACGCAGGGATCCTCCCGGACGTGGTGTGTCTGCGCCCCCTCCCGCCGTGTGTGAGGCTGGGACCCCACAGCCGACGGGACGGGGCCCGGAGCGACGGTATCCGGGGGGAAGGCCCTGCTCGCCTCCCTGGAGGCGCGAGGGTCATGTTGCTCTCTCGGCTTGTTCGCTCAGAGCCTCCGCGACTGGGTAACTCTAGCTGCTCAGACAGTGCCTATGGCGAAGAATTCGCTGTGCTCTTAGTTTCGCGACGCAGCCTCGCAATCTTGTTGTTCCTTGTCAAACCGCGTGCAGGGCAGCGGCATCCGTGTGTGCGGCCACGCTAGCGGCTAGATCGGCCGTTGGGATTCCGTTCTCGAATTGTGGCCCAAGGCTCTACGAGCCTGTAGCGGATGTGAACGACTAGGCTGTTCTTGACGGGAGTTGGAAGGGTAGCGGCATGTATCTCATAGCTCACGAGCAGTTCCCGAAGTTGAGCATTTTCGGAAGACTTTACCCAAACAGGGTCCAGTTCCGTGGTCTGTCCCGGGACAACATCCAAGGGAGGAAACTCTACGATCGCACTCTCCCCTCTTCGGATCCGGGGTCGAGGCCGGCTCTGGCCAAACAAGCGGGGGATGTGTAAGCGAGGGAGTATATCGCCGGCAGACAACACCTGGGATAGTTGAGCCCACGGTTGTAAGGTCGAAGGGGGTGACGGTTCCTTAGGAGGGTCCGGTTCACCCGGAGGCTCTCCGATGACGGTCACTTCATCTGGGAAGCGAAAAGTGAGATATGTCCGTTCACATGACCGCGTTCCCTGGTTCTGGATTGCCATTACCCAGTGGACAGTCGCGCCCATAATAGTCTCCCACTGCAGCAGTGCCGATAGGTACTCCTTGTAGGAGTGTAGGTAGGGCTCAATCTGTGCCTCGAATTTCGCGATCTCCTCACCACTCGGTTGACGGTATAAGAGATCGGCGAACCCACCCGGTCTTCGCGGAGTTCTCAGACTGGTGACGGTCTCGTGAAGCCGCTTGGCCAAGGGCTCAAGTTGTCTAACGAAGTCCTCCTCTCTCGGGGCCCCCGGACGTCTTAGCTCGATATTAGGGCTGTCGGTGGACTCGCCATTGAGCTTGAATCGCAGAACCGGCTTCGGAAGTTGGGTCTTCAAAGCCTCCAACTCTTCTTCAACGCGACGCAAGCGAATCGCCTCCGGGGATGGAGAAGGAGGCAAGCGCAACTCCTCCGGCATGATGAGGATCTGCACGCCGAGTAGCAGGGCCTTGGCCTGCATTACTGTATCGCCAGTGACCAACCGCACCGAGGTTTGCGAGTCTTGCTGCCAGCGCTTGATGATAGCCAGGAGTTGATCATCGGGTGATGCTGGGTCGAGATCGACACCGAAATCCTCGCGGCGGGCACGAACCCCGAGTAGGCGGATTATGACATTAGGTCTCGCGGTGCCTTCCGCCTTGAAGTTCTGGGTTAGCTCGCGAATGCGAGCCAAGACTTTGGTCGCGCGGTCTCGTCGTCGTTGGTTTATGCCAGCCTTGTGCTCATCTAGCTCCTTGAGGGTGGGTAGGGCCAACAGAAGCACGACGCTGTCGGCTCCGGCCAGCTTTGGCCAGTCCACGTCGGTGAAGTACGCGAATTCTATGAATATGTTGGTGTCAGGGATGAGCTCGATTGCCTGCATTTTCGAAACGTATACCCGGCTATGCTTTGTTGTCCCTCTCCGGCAGATGGGGCCCGGATCGACTGTAGCAGAGGGCCTCCACGAGCTCCAGCTTGAGGCCGACCCTGCCCAAGTCGGCTAGCCAGATGACAGTGTGGCGGCCCACGATGGCCCCCGTGCGCGAGACTGGGCCCCCCGTGCGTGAGGCTGGGACCCCCGCGGGCCGGCGGATGGGACCCCAGTCGACTGTACCACGAGGCGCCGGCCGCACTTCCCCAACCTGTGCGCGTGAGACCTGGGCGCGCTGGCGGAGAGGTCGAACCGGAAGTACCTCCAGGCGGCGGCTGAGGATGCCACCTCTGCCGAGGAATCGCCTCTGGCATAGTGGCTCAGCCCGACGCGGGGCGTAGGAATCTTCGTCTGGGATCGGCAAAAGGAGAATCCGGCACTAGGCAGCATCGCGCAAGTGACGTCCACGCTGGACCCCGCCTGACTGATGCACCCTCATTGACGTGGTGCAAAGCCAGACTCCGCTCTTCCTTCAGTGAGATCCTGTTCTTTGCTCTTACTCACTAGACAACCCAGGCCGGCCGCGCAGCTGGGGCGGATTACTGGACAGTAGCCAGCCCCCCAGGGAGTGCCACGGATAACGCTGGGACGGTGGCGGTGAAATTGGCGCGCCGCCTCGCCTATGCCACGGCCGGCCAAGGTGGGGTCCCACGTCACCGACCTCCTCAAGAATCAACTACGGCGAGACAGCTAGAACCCGTCAAGCCCATCTTTCAAGCACAAAGCGCGCGAAGATTGCAGAGGCGTATAACCCACATCTGTGTTGACCTGGAGGCCCCCCCAACCCCCCGCCGCCGGGGGTCCCGCAATCGACGGTACGGGGGGGATGCCCCCGGTGTGCCCCTCCCCCTCGCCCGGCGCTCCGGACGGCCCACTAGGCCGCTGGAGACAACCCCGACATGCATCACCCCTTCCCGGCAGAGGATCGCGTCCTAGAGGCTCCTAGGCGCTCCCCCAGACATTGGCTGTCCTAGAGGCTCCTCCGGGCATTGGCTGGCTCGTGCATCTCCTTTGCCCGCGACCGGCGACAAGAACCGGTCGGTTCTTGTCAGGCCGGGCCACGCCTGCCCGCCTGTCGTGGTGCATGTGCACCTGCCCTTCTCTACGTCATGCGCAGAGCTGGAGCGGTTATCTGAGGCCATCCCCCTCGCGCTGACCATCGAACTGGCATCCGTCTTGACAGGGAGACTATTCCTGTCCAGAATGGGAACATGAAGTGCGCCGTCTACGTCCGAGTCTCCACCGAGGACCAGGCGAGCAACGGTGTCAGCCTCGCCGACCAGGAGCGGCGGCTGCTGGCCTATTGCGAGGCAAGGGCCTGGAGCGTCTTCTGCATCTACAAAGACAAGGGCGTCTCGGGCAGGCAGGCCGACCGGCCCGCCCTGGGGGAACTCCTCGCCGACGTGAGGGCCCGGCGCGTCCAGGCGGTGCTCGTCACGAAACTGGACCGGCTCACCCGCTCGCTCCGGGACCTTGCCGACCTCATCGACCTCTTCAACCGCAAGCAGGTCTCGCTGGTCAGCCTGGGCGAGAGCATCGACACTTCGAACGCAGTAGGGCGGCTGCTCGTGAACGTCCTGGGGGCGGTCAGCCAGTGGGAGGCCGAGGCCGCGGGCGAGAGGACGCGCGACGCGCTCGCGCACAAGCGGCGCCAACTGCGGCCCTACTCGCCGACGCCCTACGGGTTCCGGCGCGTGGAGGACCGGCTGGAGCCCGACGAGAGGGAACTCGCGGTGATCCGTCGCATCCACGCCCTACGGAGGGACGGGCTGACCCTGCGGGCCATCGCCAGCGTCCTGAACGAGGACAAAATTCGCACCAAGACGGGGAAGCGATGGGCGATGGAGCAGGTGCGCTACATCTTGAAGAACCCGCTGTATCAGCCATACGTGAGGGGGGACGAGAAGCCCATCACGCAAGGGGGATGACGGCAATGGATGATGCACGCACCCAGCATGCCAGGACGCCTGTGTATTCGCACGATGATTGGACTGCATCGTTAAACGCTCTTGTGGGCGTCGGCCTCTCGCGGGAGGCGGTTCTGATCTACTCTGAGCTGGCAACCCTGTCCGGCTGCCTGCCACACCAGATCGTGGCGAAGATGGCCACTGGCGCGGTCACCTCCGAGCACCTCCCGGCTCTCCGGGCGGGAGCAGCGGAGATCGCGCGGCTCCGGCTCGAGCGGGATCGGTTGCAGGACGACCTCGACACCCCGCCCAGGGAGCACACGGGACGCAAACCGGGGGGACGGCCCAGTTAGGGGCCGGCCTCAACCCTGAAATCCTCCCCTACCCCCACCCCGACCCCCGGAGGGGGTGTAGGGAAGGCGTGGGGGAGACACATGGGGATGGTGTTGCGCCTGACCGAGAGATTGCACAGAGCACAAACGCCGCCCTGGGCGCAGGTTTGAGCTACTCTTGAGGGTGGTGGCCTAGCCCCGCCGCACGCCGCCCCCCCGTGTTGACCCCATTTTGCTATTGCGTCTCAACACTGAATTGGGCGTGGGCCCTGGCGGGCTGAAACCCGCGCCCCACAAGGGTTTATGCTATTGCCTCGAAATTTCTGAGTGCGGTACCCGTTAACCCTCCCTGCCCAAACCCTTGTCCTGCATGGCTTTCAGCCGCTAACGGGTACCCGGAAAAGCTAACGGGTACTCTAACGGGTACCGGCAAAACTTCCAAACCACGCATCTAGAGCATAGATTATAAGATTGTTACATTAGTACCCGGAGTACCCGGCATTTTTCATGTTTTGTGTGGGAGTCCGTTACCATGATTATTTCCATTTGCCGGGTACCGGAGGCAAAAACGGCTGAACCCCGCGTGGTTGTAAGGCGGAACGGTACCCGCCACTAACGGGTACCGCCCTAGCCGACGGCTGAACCCCGCATGGTTGTACGGCGGAACGGTACCCGCCACTAACGGGTACCACCTAGCCGACGGCTGAAACCCGCATGGTTGAGCCAAAAATCCGTCATGCGTGCCATGCATTACAACTTTCCACCCCCACCATCCCCGCGTGGCTCTGGGCGCCCCATGCATGACACCCCTCGTCGATTTGGAGGCAAACGGCTGAAACCAGCGTCACACTGGGATCTCCCGTGACCACCCTCCCCTCCTTTCCCTCCGCGCTGGCTATGCCCGCTTTGCCAACTTGACAAACTCGGGAAAACGTGCGAGTATAAGAATTGAGGGGAGATGTACCCAATTGAAACTGCCACAATCGCACTATCTCACGCTGGAGCAAATCCGCGAGAGTCTAGCCGCTCAGGGGCAAAAGGTGACCTACCGGACCCTGCGGTACTGGTTCAGCCTGGGCCTGCTGCCTGCCCGCGTGCAGGTACGCGGACGTGGGTCGAGCCAGGGGATGGTCCACCTTTACTCACCAATGAGCGTCGAGCGGGTGAAGCAGATCCTTGAGATGAGAACGCAGGGATTCTCCGTTCCCCAGATTTCTCGTGAACTGGCTCGCATCGACAAAGAGGCCGCCGTCCGCCTCGTCAAGACACATCTGAACATCTACCGTCCCCTGTCGCCCGATGCACATGGCGCGTGGACGGATTGGGCGACGACGTACATGGCTGAGACGGTGAGGGAATGGGCAAACACGCCCGCCGAGAAGGAAGAGCGGCTCCGCCGCATCGCTGGCCTAGAGCTGAGGAAGTTTCGTCTCATCCTCGACACCCTGGAATATCGCCTCCGTGAGCGGCTCGGAACACTGGACGGCCCGCTGGCGGAGACCATCGCGGCGCTGAGTAGCGACCTCGAACGGGAAATCGCCAAGTACCCCGATAGCCGGGAGCCGTTCCAGCAGAAGTAAGAACGAGCGCCGCGCAGCCGCCTCGCGAACGGCAACTCCTAGCTAGTCCCCTGTGACCGCTTCAGCGCTCACGGGAACACGACGGATCGACACAAGGAGAGTGATGACTGTCATGAGTAGTGTCGCGCCCCTTCCCCCGCCCCTAGAAGATGATATTCAGGTCGCGTGTAACGACACCG
>Ga0209324_10003077_pt1 | contig 11459 bp, 10 predicted proteins | sample Rifsed19ft3_FD_184015 | JGI IMG/M metagenome (GOLD analysis project Ga0209324, IMG submission 184015) | Soil microbial communities from Rifle, Colorado, USA - sediment 19ft 3 (version 2) | ecosystem: Environmental > Terrestrial > Deep subsurface > Rock core/Sediment | place: Rifle, Colorado...
TAATATCATTCGAATAGATGTCACGCTGATCCTCGCATTATTTATTCTTCTGGTGGCTATCCTGACAGTCTCGGTAGCTTTCGCGCTTAAGCCCGCTGCTGAACGTATGCGTAAAATTGAATCGCTCGAGACAAAATTAGGTGAAGACCGGGAGATACTTGCCAGGCAGGAATCGCAATGGCAGGAGTTGTTGTCCTACCTAAGGTTAGGCGTTGTGCTGGTCGACGGAAACGGTAACGTGCTGCTTTCCAACCCCGCCATGCAAAGATTGTTTGCCCTTAGCCCCGAAGAGGCAAAAGCTTCGTCCTTAGCACACTTTATCCGCCATTACCAATTTGTTGAACTCTGGCGGACAGCCAGACGGGAAAAAATCACCCAAACGCTTAGCGCCGAGGTTCCGCAAAGCAAACGATTTTTACGCGCTGAGGCGTATCCTTTACGCGAACCGTTGCAAGATCTAACACTGCTTGTTTTTGAAGACGTAACAGAATTGCGGCACCTGGAAACCATCCGTAGGGATTTCGTAAGCAATGTGTCTCATGAATTGCGTACGCCGCTGACCTCACTCAAGGTTCTGATAGAAAGCTTACGTTCCGGTGCCCTGGAGGAACCGGCTACGGCCAGCCGTTTTTTAGGTCACATTGAGACCGAAGTAGATGCGCTTACTGAATTAGTTTCCGAATTGTTAGAACTGGCCCGTATTGAATCACAACAATTCCCGTTGCAGCGTTCACCAAGTGATCCCTGCGCCGTGCTGAAGCAAGGCGTAGAGCGCTTACACCTGCAAGCAGAGCGCGCTGGGGTGACGCTGACGATCGAATGCGAGGAAGGCCTGGCGCATGTCCTGGCAGATGCTCCCCGTCTGGAACAGGTGTTGGTGAACCTGATCCACAACGCGATTAAGTTCACTCCCTCAGGTGGGGTTATTACAGTGGCAGCCAAGCAGGGGCCCGGAGTGATTGAGTTTTCGGTTGCCGATACGGGAGCAGGTATATCGCCAGATAATCAGCAGCGCATCTTCGAGCGCTTCTATAAGGCCAACCCGGCTCGCAATCGAGTTGGCACGGGTTTGGGCCTGGCTATCGCCAAGCATATCGTCGAGGCCCATGAGGGGAATATCGGAGTAGAAAGTAAGGAAGGAGTAGGCAGTCGTTTTTTCTTCACAATCCCAATAGCCAGGTAACGTTTAAGGGTCCTTTTATCCCCCAGTTTGGGTAACAAATGTACCTGTAAGCCTGTTGTCCAGCCCTCTAATATATTCAAGGATACGAATATGTTAGCCACGGGCCAAGCGAAACAAGTGAGCCAATTATTCAAGGTGCTGGGGGATCCTTTCCGCGTCCAATTACTGCTGGCGCTGGAAAAGCAGGAGGCGTGTGTCTGCCATTTGGAATGCCTGCTTAGGAAACGCCAAGCCTATATTTCACAGCATTTAATGAACTTACGTAAGGCAGGCGTGCTAAAGGCGCGGCGTGAAGGCCGCTTTGTTTACTACAGCGTGAACAACCCCGAGTTATTCACGCTGATCCGCGAAACCGCTGAAAGTATGGGCTTGAAGAGTAAGCGGGTTCTATCCGCTTCAAAAGCCACTTTAGCAGGCTGCGACTGTCCCCAGTGTGGGAATTCCATTTGATCACGGTCTAAGAAGACAGAGGAGACGATGATGCTGAACATAAAGATCTTAGGTTCCGGTTGCCCCAATTGCAAAAAATTGGAGGAGATCACCCGCCAGGCGCTTGACCTCAGCGGAGTGCAGGCTGAAATCGAGAAGGTGACTGATTACGCCAAGATCATGGAATACGACGTCCTGTCCACTCCCGGCCTGGTCGTAAACGGGCGGGTAGTCAGCTCGGGGCGCATCCCCAATACTGCTGAAATCAGCGTTTGGTTGGCAGATGCGGCAAACGCCGCCCAATAAGCAGGCCGGCTGCATTTCTTGATGGGTAGTAAAGGAATGGATGGACATCTTTTCTGGGCTTAGCGAACTGTTGCGTAGTGGATTCGGAAACCTGGCAGCCTATTTAGCGGCTCATGTGCTGCTGTGCCTGGTGCCGGCCTTCTTCATCGCGGGCGGCATGACCGCGTTGATCCCCAAGGAAGCGATCACACGCTTTCTGGGCCGCAATGTCCCCAAGTTTATTTCCTATCCGGCGGCCGCGCTGGCCGGCTCATTGCTGGCGGTGTGTTCTTGCACCATCGTGCCCCTGTTCGCCGGCATCTACCGTAAGGGGGCTGGCATCGGGCCGGCAATCACCTTTTTGTTCTTTGCACCGGCTGCCAACATCCTGGCCCTGGCATATACCGGGGTGGCTATCGGCCCTGACCTGGCTTTAGCGCGACTCGTCCTGTCGCTGGCCTTCGGCATCGGCATCGGGTTGATCATGGCCCTGATCTTCAGCCGGCAGGATCAGGTCCACGAGAAAACCACCGACGCACTGTTTGCGAAACAGAACGTTATGCAGCCTGGCGTTTTGCTCTTCTTGCTATTGCTGGTTGCCTTATTGCTTGCGGGCACCTTTAAGATTGACTTGCTCACCCAGACGGTTTATCAGACCACCTTGCCAGGGTTTGGTCTAAATAACCTCGAGGATTGGTTGTCCAGCTTAATCCCGGTTAATCTCCTATTAGGGGAGGAGGGCGTTAGCGCGCAGGGTGCGATCATGATCGTTCTCCTGACGATGATCGGGTTGACCGCTTGGAAGGGGCTGAACAAGATCCTTGATGGATTCAATCGCTGGACTTGGATTTCATTGGGGCTGGTGGCTTTGACTTTAATGGTCGGAGCCCTGGGGATATTCCCACAAAGCAGCAGCACCTTGCAACTGCATATTACCGGCCGCTTCGTTGCCATCGTTGGTTTATTAATCACACTTGGTTATGTTGGCGCGAGGCTGGAGCGCCGCTTAGTGCAAGAATGGCTATGGGAGTCGTGGCGCTTTGTTACACAGATCTTCCCTTTATTGGTGGCGGGGGTGTTCGCAGTAGGTGTTATCCGTCCATTGATTCGGCCGGAATGGATCGAAGGGGTAGCCGGTCAAAACACGGTCTTAGGCAATTTGGCCGGTGTTGTGTTTGGCATCTTTATGTACTTTCCGACCTTGGTAGAGGTGCCCATTGCTCAGATGTTCTTAAGCCTGGGCATGCACCGCGGCCCTTTGCTGGCTTACCTGATGGCTGACCCCGAGCTTAGCCTGCAAAGTATCCTGATCCTTACCACCATCCTCGGCCGCCTGCGGGCCTGGACCTACGTGGCGTGGGTGGCGCTGTTCAGTTTGGTAGCGGGGCTGATCTACGGCGCCTGGGTGAATGGGTCCTCACTAGTGTTGCTGGGGGCCTCGCTGGCCTTGTTTATCGCCACCCTGATCCTGGGCTGGAATTTTATCCAGCGGCATTATCGAAAGAACCTGCCTGTAGTACCGTTGTAAACAAGGTTCAGCACTAAAAATTATAAGAGGTTTCGTTAACAGGTTCTTAGCGTTAGGTTAACCTAAGCAACCTCGTCAGTTAACCCCTGCGTGCTAACATTCTGGCACACAAAAAACTTAGTAACATTCCTTTAAGGAGGAAAGTACCAATGAAACGCAAGATTCAACTTTTGCTAGCTCTGCTCGTTAGTTCGAGTGTGATGCTGGCAGCCTGCGGCCCTGCGGCTACCAGCACCTCGGAACCAGGTAAGCCTACTGCCGCTGCCACAAACGGCCCAAATTCGGCCTTTAGCCCGCTGAACGTCACGGGTGATATTGTTACTGCGGGTAGCTCTACGGTATTCCCGCTTTCTGAGCGAATGTCTGAACGCTTCCGTGACGAAGGGTTTAGCGGCAACATCACCGTGGACAGCATTGGCTCTGGCGCTGGTTTAGAACGTTTCTGTGAAGCCGGCGAGACCGATATCGCCAACTCAAGCCGCGCTATTCACGAAGATGAAATCGCCAGCTGTGAGGACATTGGGCGCACACCGATCGAATTTCGGGTGGGCACAGATGCTTTGGCCATCGTGGTCAGCCAGGAGAATGACTTCCTCACCGACCTCACGTTGGATCAGCTCGCCCAGATTTTCTCTACTGCAGTGATGTGGTCTGACGTAGATCCTACTTGGCCGGATGAACCCATCCAACGCTTTAGCCCAGGGACCGACTCTGGCACCTACGATTATTTCGTGGAAGAAGTGTTGGCCGATGACGCCAGCTTGATCCAGAATTCGGTGAACACCCAGTATAGTGAAGATGACAACGTCTTAGTGCAAGGCGTGCTAGGCAGCCCCTATGCTATCGGTTACTTTGGCTATGCCTACTATGGAGAGAACGCCGGCACGCTCAAGATCCTCAACATCGACGGCGTTGAGCCAACTGAGATAACTGCTGAAGATGGAACCTATCCGCTTGCTCGCCCGCTGTTCATCTACTCCGATGCAGGCATCATGATCGAAAAGCCGCAAGTGGCCACATTCATCCACTTCTATCTGTCCTTTGTCAACGAAGAGATCGTGGATGTTGGTTATTTTCCGGCTAGCGAAGCAGCTCTCCAGACATCTTGGGATAACTTCTGGGAGGCTGTAGGCCAATAAACCGAAGAAAGCATCGATTAAACACTAAGATTTGGGGCGGCCAGGTGTGTTACTGGCTGCCCAAATTTCCCTTATTAGACACCGTTTATAATGCTTCCCAATCCAAATAATTGGACTGCGAACAATGAGTAAATTGAAACAGCCATGACCAACCAGACACAGTCCAGCGAAAATACATTCTCCTTTAGGCAAATTGACCTACGCCGGCGAGGCCGCACTCGCGAGACCATTATCCAGGGGTTTTTGTTCTTGTGCGGCTTTTTATCCATTTTTGTCACCTTTGGCATTATTTACGAGCTAGGTAAAGAATCCTTATTGTTTTTTGGGAACCAGCAATGGTCCTCTACCAACAAGCCACTGGCAGCCGCCATAGACGACCAACAAACCGCATTCGAGATCGGGACGCAAGGGACAGCTATTCAAGAGGAGGCGGTTTACCGGATCGAGAACGAAGTCATTTTTGTGGAGACTGTGGCGGGAACACAAGTAACTGCCCAACGCGGATATCAGGAAAGCCTAGCGGCTGCCCACCGCGAGGGTTTGACTCTGGAGACTGAATTAAGACCGGGGCTGCAAGAATTTTTTACTGGAACTGAATGGGCACCTCAAAACGGGAAATTCGGAATACTTCCTTTACTTAACGCTACGCTGATCGTTTCCGGGATCGCAATATTAGTCGCCGTGCCATTAGGGTTGGCCACAGCGATCTATCTCAGCGAATACGCATCCAATCGGGCGCGCAACGTGCTCAAACCCTTATTAGAAATCCTGGCCGGCGTTCCCACCGTTGTATATGGGTTCTTTGCCCTGACTTTTATGACCCCCTTGTTGCGATCAATGCTTGGGAATGATGTGGTCAATATCTACAATATGGCTTCGGCCGGTATTGTTATCGGCATTCTCATCCTCCCGTTTGTGAGCACGGTTAGCGAGGATGCGTTGTCTGCGGTTCCGCGCTCGTTGCGCGAGGCCGCCCTCAGCCTGGGCGCCACCAAGTTCGAGACAGCCGTCCGGGTCGTGGTGCCGGCGGCTTTTTCGGGCATCGCCGCGGCCGTGATCCTGGCTGCGTCGCGCGCCATCGGCGAGACCATGATTGTGGCCATCGCATCCGGGGCCGGGCCCAACTTCACGTTCAATCCATTTCAGGCTGCGGAAACGATGACCGGCCATATCGTGCGCATTAGCGGTGGCGATATGAGTTACAACTCGATAGATTACAACAGCATTTTTGCTGTCGGTCTTATGCTTTTCATTATGACCCTTGCGCTAAATATTTTCAGCCAACGCATTGTGCGCCGCTTCCGAGAGATCTACGAATGAGCACCCTTCGCAAGCGACGCGAATTCATTGAATCTGAGCAACAGCTGGCTGCCCGCCATACTAAAGGGAAAATATGGCTAGCGGCCTTTCAGATCGCCTTGCTTGTTGGAGTGTTGGTGCTAGTCGTGCTTCTGCTCACAATTATCAATACTTCCTTTGGTTATTCTGCCGTCGAAAATGAAGTAGACCCAGAAAACTTAGCGGTAAATGGTGTTCCGCTGGAAGAATTGCCTCAAGAAGCGCTGGTCGAAATCTTAACACAGAATATCTCGGCTGGGTTGTTTGCCCGTTTTGAAAGCGAGCAGCCTGTTGCAGAACGCCCGGCGGAGGAACTATATGACTTGATCCAGGAGCATGTGATCTCACCGCAAGTCAAGGAGAGCTGGAATCTGGTTGACTCGCTCACAAGGCGCGGAGAGATACTGGCGGTCATTGAAACAAAGTATCCTGAAGCGGAACTCAAATTTTTTAGTTGGGTAAACTGGGATTTTGTTCGTTCTCAACAGTCCAGCCACCCCGAAATCGCTGGTATTCGCACCGCAATTTTAGGCTCAGTATGGACGATAGCTATCGCCATTTTCTTTTCATTACCGGTTGGTATTGCTGCGGCAATTTACCTTCAAGAATACGCGCCGGATAATTTTATCAACCGCGTCATTCAAACCAATATCAATAATCTGGCAGGTGTGCCGTCTATTATCTATGGCATCCTAGGTTTAGCAATTTTTGTTCGCGCCTTTGGCTTTTTTACTAGCGGGATCGCTTTTGGCGCTGCTGATCCCTCTACCGCGAACGGACGAACTATTGTGTCTGCGGGACTGACGCTCGGCATCCTGGTGTTGCCTCTGGTCATCATCAATGCGCAGGAGGCGATCAAGGCAGTGCCTAACTCGCTGCGCGAGGCGGGTTTCGGGTTGGGCGCCACGCGCTGGCAAACGGTGTGGAGCCACGTGCTGCCTAATGCACTGCCGGGAGTGCTGACCGGCAGCATCCTGGCGGTTTCCCGCGCCATCGGCGAGACGGCTCCCCTGATCGTTATTGGAGCTTCCACCTTCATCCAAGTTGACCCCGGTGGGCCATTTTCAAAGTTCACTACCTTGCCAGCGCAGATCTATCAATGGACAGTGCGGCCCCAAGGCGCCTTCCATAACATCGCAGCCGCCGCCAGCCTGGTCTTGCTAGTGCTGCTGCTGGCCCTGAATGCCACTGCCATTTTGCTAAGAAATCGTTACAGCAGGAGATACTAAACAAATGCAAACCAACCCCCAAAGCGAGCTTGCCCCGGCTCAAAACGGCAAGTACGCTATTCAAACCAATAATCTTGCCATTTATTACGGCGATTTTCGCGCGGTGAAGGAAGTCAACCTGAACATTGAGCCGCGCAGGATCACGGCAATCATCGGCCCTTCCGGGTGCGGAAAGACTACGGTGCTACGCGCCTTTAATCGGATGAATGAACTGATCCCCAGCGTGCGAACGGAAGGGGAAGTAATATTTGGCGGCCGCAATATCTACGAACGCGAGGTGGATCCGGTTGAAGTGCGGCGGCGCATCGGCATGGTGTTCCAGAAACCCAACCCGTTCCCTAAGTCAATATTCGAGAATATTGCCTGGGGAGCGCGGATCAATGGCTTCAAAGGCAATATGAACCAACTGGTCGAAGATACGTTGAAGAGCGCAGCCTTGTGGGACGAGGTTAATGACAAACTCGAACAGAGCGGGCTGTCGCTTTCCGGCGGCCAACAGCAGCGCCTGTGCATTGCCCGGGCCATCGCCGTCAAGCCGGATATTATCTTGATGGACGAGCCTTGCTCAGCGCTGGACCCGATTGCCACGCTACGCATCGAAGAACTGATGCGCGACCTGGCCAAGGAATACACCATCATCATCGTTACTCACAATATGCAGCAAGCGGCCCGAGTTTCGGACTACACTGCTTTCTTCTCTCTTTCCGAAGACGGCAAACGCAGCGGTATGCTAATGGAATACGGTGATACCAAGACCATGTTCACCAATCCTAAGCAGAAATTGACCGAAGATTACATTACCGGAAGGTTTGGCTAATGGCTTCAGAAAAACTGCGCGTCTTATTCCTTTGCACCGGTAATTCGGCCCGCTCCCAGATGGCCGAGGCCCTTGTGAATGCGCGCTTGGGTGAACACTGGCAGGCAGTTAGCGCCGGTGTGAAGCCAAGTGGGCAGGTCAATCCACATGCGATCCGCGCCCTTGCAGAAATGAGTATCCAGCACCAGGGAAAATCCAAACCCGCGGATCGCTTCATCAGCGAAGCCCTCGATCTGGTGGTCACGGTTTGCGACGACGCTGCCGAGAATTGCCCAGTTTGGGTTGGCAAAGGCCTACGCGCCCACCTCAGCTTCCCCGATCCGGCCAAGGCAAGCGGGACGGACGAAGAAGTAATGACCGTATTCAGGCAGGTGCTAAAGGATATGTCTGTGCAGATACCACTATTGCTGAAAGCAAAGCAAAAGGTGCTTCAAGTCAGGAATTAAGCGATTTTCAGCCAGCGATAGGCAAATGGGGGCAGGCTGAGGTGCAGCACACCAGCAATTAGGTCGCCGGTGGCTTTGCCAGTGAATAAGTCCGGGGGCGGGAAGAACAAGGCTTCACCATCCATCTTAACTTCGATCTGTTTTGTTTTCGAACTTAAGTTATTAAGGATCAGCAGTTTCTCGCCTTGGTAGCTGCGAAAATAGGCCGCAATACGCCTTGGGTCGTTCACCTCGGCCCAGGTGAAAGTGCCCCAGCCAAAGGCGCGATGCACTTTGCGCACGGCGATCATGTTTTTGATCATGTAGTACATCGAAGCGATATTGGCGGTCTGGTCCCTTACATTGATCTGCTCGGGCGAATAGGGGGCTGTGTCGATCACCGGTGAAAAGGTGGTTTCTGCGTCCGAAAAACCGCCGTGCTTGCCTTTGTCCCATTGCATCGGGGTACGGACTCCGTCGCGGTCATCCAACCAGATGTTGTCGCCCATGCCGATCTCGTCCCCGTAATAAATGATGGGGGAACCCGGAAGGGTGAAAAGCAGTGAATTGGCCAACAGGATTATGTCGAAATTGTTGTCCAGCAACGGAGCCAGCCGCCTGCGGATGCCCAGGTTCAATCGCATGCGTTCCATCGGCGCATACTCCCGCCACATCCATTGGCGTTCGGCATCCGTCACCATTTCAAGGGTCAGCTCGTCATGGTTGCGCAGAAAAGTGCACCATTGATTATTCCCGGGGATCGCAGGCGTGCGCTGAAGGATGCGGCGCAGCGGGTTGCTGGATTGGCGGCGAAGCGACATGAAGATGCGCGGCATGATAGGGAAGTGGAAGGCCATGTGCATCTCATCGTTATCGCCAAAATACTCCCGAACCTTTTCCGGCCACTGGTTAGCTTCCGAAAGGAGCACGCCTTCTTTGGAATAGAGGTCGAAGAATTTGCGAACTGTTTTCAGATACTCGTGGGTTTCGGGCAAGTTCTCGCAATTCGTGCCTTCCCGTTCGAACAAATAGGGGATGGCATCCATGCGAAAGCCATCGATGCCCATATCCAGCCAAAATTTCATGACGTCGAGCATCTCCCGCTGAACTTCCGGGTTATCGTAGTTCAGATCCGGTTGCGAGGAAAAGAATCGGTGCCAGTAGTATTGGCCGGCTTGCTCGTCCCAAGCCCAATTGGATGTCTCCGTGTCGAGGAAGATGATGCGCGCCCCCGGGTACTTTTCGTCCGTATCGCTCCACACATAATAATCGCGGTATTTCGATTGGCGGCTCTTCCTGGCCTCCTGGAACCAGGGGTGGGCTGAGGAGGTGTGGTTGAGGACCAGATCGGTGATCAGGCGAATGTTGCGTTTGTGCGCCTGGCTGATCAGCTCTTTGAAATCTTGCAGCGTGCCAAAGTCGGGGTGGATGCTGCGAAAATCGGAAATATCGTAACCGTCATCCAATAGCGGCGAGGGGAAAATGGGGAGCAGCCAGATGCAATTGATGCCCAGGTCCTGCAAATAGTCCAATTTTTCGATCACCCCTCGCAGGTCTCCATGCCCGTCGCCGTCGCTGTCTCGAAAGGCGCGCACATAGAGTTCGTAAAAGATAGCGTCCTTATACCAGAGCGGTGTAGGGTCCATAAGAAGAAGTTGATGGTAAACCAGTTTAGGGCTTGAAAGTTTACAGCCGTTGCAGTGACCGCCAGATGCGAGTTACCCTTTAACTGCACCAGAGAGCATGCCACGCACGAAGTAGCGCTGCAGCGAGAAGAACACGATCATCGGCAGGATTAGCGAAAGGAACGCCGCCGCGGTGAGCAAATGCCAGCCAGCGCCCAGCGATGTGACCATATTGCTGATTTGGTAGGTCATCACAGGCGTCGTGCCGCCCAGGAAGACTAAGGAAACCAACAGGTCGTTCCACACCCATAAAAACTGGAAAATAGCCAGAGAGGCGATAGCAGGCAGGGCAAGGGGAATAGCCAGCTTGTAGAAGGCCGTCCAGTGCGAAGCGCCATCCAGGTACGCCGATTCAAATACATCACTCGGCAAGGAACCCAGGAAATTGCGCATTAAATAAATGGCATAGGGCATGCCAAACCCGGTATGGAACAACCAAACTCCCCAGAAGGTGCCGGTCAATCCCCATTGGGCATACAGGCGCAAGATGGGAACCAGGGTCATTTGCAGCGGGACCACTTGCAAACCGACCAGAATGGCAAACAGGAAAAAGCGGCCTTTGAAATCCAGCCAGGAAAAGGCATATCCCGCAAAAGCTGCAAATAGGATGGGTAGGATCGTGGCCGGGATGGTCACAATTAAGCTGTTGACAAAGGCGCGGCCCATGCCCCGCGGGTTGAGCAAGTCCGTCGCCAGGTCACAGCTTAGCCCCACAGGGACTAGGTTCTCGGAGCAGTCCAACCGATAGGATCGCAAGCCGCGATAGCCGACCAGCGCATCGATATAGTTATCGATGGTGAAGCGTGAAGTCGTCCCGGATCCGGATAGCCGCTTGAGGAACACGGCGATGTCGGCAGCTTGCTGGGAATCGGGGAGGGGAGTGCCGCCCATGTGGGGCTGGCCATTGATCTCCTTGCGCAGGGCCGCCAGCAGCGGCAAAGAACGTGGGTATTCGCCAACCAGCTCGGGGTCGCTTAGATCGGCAGTCGGTATTGCATCCCCCTCTGGCCCATGACAACTTGCGCAGAATGTTTGGTAAGTCTCCACGCCGGGCGGGGCGCTCAAAACCGTCCACCACCCGGTGGTATTGGTATCCTGCACCGGCCGCAGCGAGGCCACTAACAGTCCAAGGGTGGGAACTACCCAGATGAGGATGGTGAAGATAATGATGGCATGCGTGGGAACTTTGCCGAGCAGCCTATTGATCCGTTCCTTGTTCATCGCATCGCCTCCTGCGCCAGGAAGCGTTTAATATTGAAATAAATAAAGGGGAGGATCGCCAGCACGAGGATGACCGCCACTGCTGTACCGCGCCCGATGTTGTAATTGGTGTTGATCTCCGTGTACATGCGATTGGCGATTACATCCGTCTTAAAATTGCCCCCGGTCATCACATAGACA
>Ga0209324_10003084_pt1 | contig 11449 bp, 14 predicted proteins | sample Rifsed19ft3_FD_184015 | JGI IMG/M metagenome (GOLD analysis project Ga0209324, IMG submission 184015) | Soil microbial communities from Rifle, Colorado, USA - sediment 19ft 3 (version 2) | ecosystem: Environmental > Terrestrial > Deep subsurface > Rock core/Sediment | place: Rifle, Colorado...
CGCGGGCCTCGTCTTCGATCGCGTGGTGAGCGGCACGAGGCTCGCCGTCGCCTCCGCGTCCATCGATCGCCTCCCTTGAATCCTCCCCTGAAGGTTTATTTCCAGGGTGACCATTCCGACCCGGTAATCCGATGGTGGCCGCCCGCCGCGCGCTCCTGAGCGTCACGGACAAGGAGGGGCTCGTCGACTTCGCGAGGGGCCTGCGTCAGCTCGGTTTTGAGCTCATCGCCACGGAAGGAACCGCGCGGTCCCTGAAGGACGCCGCCCTCCCGGTGACGACGGTCTCGGAATACACCGGGCTCCGCGAGGGCCTCGGGGGGCGCGTCAAGACGTTGCACCCGCGGATCTTCGCGGGGATCCTCGCCCCGCGCGGGGACGAACCCGACCTCAAGGACCTCGGTGCGGTCGCGATCGACCTCGTCGTCGCGAACCTGTACCCTTTCGAGACCGTCGTCGCGAAGCCGGGCGTCGAGCACGCGGAGGCCGTCGAGAACATCGACATCGGAGGCGTGTCCCTCATCCGCGCTGCGGCGAAGAACAAGGAGCGGGTCGGGATCCTGGTGAACCCGCGACGGTACCCGGACGTGCTGAGCGCTTTGAAGGATCATGGGACCCTCCCCGCCTCCCTGAAGGACGACCTCGCGAGGGAGGCGTTCGAGTACACGTCCCGGTACGACGCGGCGATCTACAACTACCTGTGGCGGCACGGCGGCCATGCGCTGCCGCCCTCGATCCGTCTCGCGTTCGACAAGGCCGCCGACCTCCGGTACGGAGAGAACCCGTACCAGAAGGCCGCGCTGTACCGCGAGCCCACGGCGTTCGCCTCGGCGGCGAACGCAGAGCGGTTGCAAGGGAAGGAGCTCTCCTACAACAACCTCGTCGACCTCGACTCCGCGCTACGGGTCGCCCTCGCGTTCGAGCGACCCGCTGCGGTCGTAATCAAGCACACGAACCCGTGCGGAGTCGCGCTCGGTGCGTCCCTCGCCGACGCGTACAAGGCCGCCCACGCCGCCGACCCGATCTCCGCCTACGGGGGAATCGTCGGGTTGAACCGCGCGGTCGACCCGGCGACGGCGAAGGCGATCCGGCCACATCCCCTCGACGCGATCATCGCCCCCGGCTACGAGCCGGACGCCCTCGCGATCCTCAAGGAGAAGAAGAAAGGGGGCTTCCTCATCCTCCGCACCCGCGGGGAGTTCCGTCCCGACGGTGGCCCGGAGATGGTGAAGATCCTCGGCGGCCTCCTCGTGCAGACGACGGACATCCCCGACCTTCGGCCGGAGACGTGGAAGGTCGTGACGAAGGCGAGCCCGACGCCGGCCCACGTCCGCGACCTGATCTTCGGGATCCATGTGAGCCGGTTCGTCAAGTCGAACTCGATCGTCCTGGTCAAGGACGAGCGCACCGTCGGGATCGGCGCGGGCCAGATGAGCCGCGTTGACTCGTGCCGGATCGCCTGCTTCAAGGCGAAGGACGCCGCGAGGGGATCCGCCGCCGTGAGCGACGCGTACTTCCCGTTCCGGGACGGCCTCGACGAGCTCGCGGCGGCCGGCGTCGCCGCGGTCGGGCAGCCTGGCGGCTCGATCCGTGACGCGGAGGTCGTCGCCGCCGCGGACGCACACGGGATCGCGATGGTCTTCACGGGCCTGCGTCTCTTCAAGCACTGAGGGGGGACGATGCCGCGGATCCGCGTCGGCGTTCTCGCGTCGGGCCGCGGCACGGACTTCCAGAGCCTCGTCGACGCGCGGGATCGAGGCGACCTCGATGTCGACCTCGCGGTCCTCGTGTGCAACGTGCCCGGGGCCCCGGTCCTTGAGCGCGCGAAGAAGGCGGGCGTTCCCGCCGTCGTCGTGGACCACCGCGCGTACGGGAAGGACCGCGTCGCGTTCGAGACGGAGCTCGTGAAGGTCCTGAAGGAGAGCCGCGTCGATCTCGTCGTGTTCGCGGGGTTCATGCGCCTCGTCACGGAGCAGTTCATCGGCGCGTTCCCGGGGAGGATCATGAACATCCACCCCTCCCTCCTCCCCGCGTTCCCGGGAGCGCACGGTCAGCGGGATGCGCTCGCACACGGCGCGAGGGTCTCCGGCTGCACGATTCACTTCGTCGACGCGTCCCTCGACGACGGACCGATCATCCTCCAGAAGGCCGTCCCTGTCCGGGACGATGACACGGAGGAGACCCTGGCGGCGCGGATCCTCGAGCAGGAGCACGTGTTCCTCCCGCTCGCGGTGCGCCTGTTCGCGGAGGGCCGCCTCCGGATCGAGGGACGGCGAGTCCGGATCGACACCCGCGGGCTCGACCTCCCTCCCCTCGCGTAGGTGCCACAGTCCGTCTGCGATCAGAAAACAGGGAGCCGTCCAGGAGTCCTGAACGGCCTCGTTGTGGAGGGATGCTTGTTGAAGCATGCGCGAATCGGACGCTTTCTACAAGAGGTTTCTTCGAAGGGCGCCGTGACATCTCGCAGAGGTCGATTGTCGGCGTGGAACGCGAGAAAAAGGGTAAGGCCGTTCGCACCACAGGAAAATTCGGGGAACGGCCTCGTTGTGGAGGGATGCTTGCAGTTCCACCTACGACTCGCTGATATATCAAACTTCGGCCAAGCCGGTTCGACGGACCCCTCGACGGAGGTCCAAGGTCACGCGGGACGGCGTGACGTGGCAGGAAGACGCAAGGCTTATGGAGGGCCCTCCCCTTGGCCACGGCGTTCGAGGATGAAGGGCGTCGGGAAGTTCGGCGAGGTCATGGCCGGGGAGAAAGGGAATTTGAGCTACGACGAGCTCGCCTCTCGACTGGAGAAGATCATCAGGTCCAAGAGCCAGCCGAAGGCGATCACGGACTTCGTCTGCCGGGAACTGAGGAAGATACCCCACTACAGCTGGGTCGGGATCTACGCCGTCGAGGGGGACACGCTCGTCCTCCGGTCGTGGGCCGGCCCGTCGGCCACGCAGCACACGCGCATCCCCATCGGTCAGGGAATCTGCGGGGCGGCGATCACCGAGGATGCCACGGTCATCGTGCCCGACGTGGGCCGCGACCCGCGGTACCTGCAGTGCTTCCTGAACACGCGCTCGGAGATCGTCGTCCCTGTGAGGAAAACGGGCGTCCCGATCGGGGAGATCGACATCGACTCGGAAAGCCTCGCCGCGTTCACGCCAACGGACCGGGCGTTCCTCGAAAGCGTCGCGGAAGATCTCGCATCCGTCCTGTGAGTTCGACGACCGTCCAAGAAGGCTTATCCCGCGTCCGCGGAACACCTTCCCCAGCTGGAGGAGGCCAAGGAATGCCCCATGCTGTCTACGCACTCGTGGCGCTAGCCCTCGTGTCGTCCGCCGGGATCGGCGTCGTCCTGAGTTCCTCGGATGCGCCCGCGGATCTCGTGACAATCGAGGGGAAGGTCACCCACGTCTCCTGGAATCCCCACTTCAAGGTCGCCGTGGCGTACGCGATCTCGAACGCGTCCGCGAACGCCACCTACGAGGTCGAACTCGGGCCTCCCTGGTGGTGGGCCGAGGTCGGGCTCCCGGAGATCGAGGTCAACGACACCCTCAAAGTCGAAGGCGTCCTGCACGACGGGAACGAGATCGAGGCGTACCGGATCTGGATCAACGGGGGCGACCCCATCGTGATCCGCGAGGGTGGCAAGCCGCCGTGGGCACAGGTCGCCTCGGGCCATGACGACAGCGATTCGGAGGACGAAGCATAGGCCCGGTTCCCAGTTTCGACCGGCGTCCAATAAGGGATTTAACGTAACGATCCGTCGCCGACGCGAGGTGCAAGCGATGGCCGTACCGACTTGGATCGTGGCCGTGCTGGCCGCATCCAGCCTCGCCGTCGGAGGGGCAGCCGCTGCCGGGTTCCCGGTGGCCGATCTCCTCGGCGGTGCGGACGCGAGCGACCATCCGTCGCACGAGACGAACGGCGTGCCTCCGGGACCGCCGATCTGGCTTGGCGACGCGGCACCGTACGGACCGCCGTCGTGGCTCAACGAGACGGAGCCGCTCGGACCTCCGAGCTGGCTTGTCCCGCCGAACGCGACGGCGCCGTAGGGTGTGGATGAGGACGGGTGTCCCCGTCCTCCCTTTTGATTCCGCCCCCGTGCCGACCCCGGAGGACGGACCGAGATGTTTCCCCCGATCTCCGAGAGCCCGCCTCCGCCGATCGACCGCGATGCATTGCGCGCCGAGGCCGTGCGAGTCCAGCGTCGACGGGCCGCGCGGGCGGCGTTACTCGCCCTCATATTGGCGTCGAGTTTCGGCACGGTGTGGGTTCTGTCCTCAGGCGAGATCCCGTCGAGGTCCGAATGGGCGTTCTCGGCGACTCAGGTGGAAGTCCTCCAGCGCCGCGGTCTCGATGGCCGCGGGGTCACGATCTGCCTCGCCGACACGGGGATCGACGCGGGCCATCCCGCGCTCCGTGGCGCCCCGGTCCTCGCATGGCGCGACTTCGTCGACGGCCGCGTGCGCCCGTATGACGACGACGGACATGGGACCGGGATGGCGGGCCTTCTCGTGGGACGGGGTCCCCTCCGAGGCGTTGCACCTGCGGCGTCCCTCATCGTCGCGAAGGTCCTCGATTCGCGAGGCCGGGGAACGAGCGCGAGCCTTGCTGCGGCGATCGGGTTCTGTGTCGACCCGAACGGGGACGGCGACGCATCCGATGGCGCAGCGATCGTCAGCCTCTCCCTCGCGGCCGCGCAGGACCTGCCTGCGGGCACGGACGTCGAGGACGCTGTGGCACGCGCCCTCCTCCGCGGTGTCTTCATCGTCGCGAGCGCCGGCAACGATGGCGCCGCGGATGATGGCGACGTGCAGCGGCCGGCGTCGATCCCGGACGTGATCGCCGTTGGAGCCGTCGACGCATTCAGCGTCGTCGCCCGCTTCAGCTCGATGGGCACGGATGCGGGCCGCGCGGACCCGAATCGGAAACCCGAAGTCGTCGCCCCGGGCGTCGATCTCCTGACTGCTTCCCGCGCCGACACATACCGCCTCGTGAGTGGGACATCCGCGTCCGCGGCGGTCGTCTCCGGGATCCTCGCCCTCATCCTCCAGGAGTATCCCGCGCTCTCGAAGGCGGGGAGCCCGTCCGGCGTCGCGACGTTGAAGGCCGCCCTCATGGCCAGCGCGAGAAGGACGCCCTTTCAGGTGGCGCCCCACGACGCGCGGTACGGATACGGCATCGTCCAGGCCGCGGACCTCGCCGAGGCGCTTTGACCCGGGTCAGCGACCGTTCGCCGGCGGGAACGGGCCCGTAGGCGGAACGGGTGCGAACGAAGGGGCGGGCGGGGTGCCCCAGTCCCCCGATGCGAGGCTCACGGCGACGTCCACGCGACGCTCCACCGGGGCCGGCGCGCGGGCGATGGATTCGATCGCCCGCAGCCGCGGGAGGAGCCCCTCGCGGTTCGCGTTCTGGATCTCGAGGCCCGGTCGGCGGTTGATTTCGAGCACGACGGGGCCAGATCGAGAATCGAGCACGATGTCCACGCCAGCGAATCCTAGGCCCGACGCCTCTTGGGCCGCGCACGCGATCTCGAGGACTTCCCGCCATCGTGGGATCGCGAAGCCCCGGAGCGCGACGGCCGTGTCGGGGTGGACCGTCACGCGCTCTCCGTTCCAGATCGCGTGCGTGATCCGGCCTGACGCGATGTCGACCCCGGCGCCCACCGCGCCGCTGTGGAGGTTCGCCCGGCCCTTGGACAACCGGGTCGGGAGCCGCGCCATTGCCATCACGGGATGCCCGAGGAACGAGACGACCCGGATGTCGGGCACGCCGTCGGCGACGAGCGGCCTCAGGGACGCGTCGGGCTCGAGGAGCTCCTCCAGGATTCCGACATCCGCCAGACCGTCGTTGAAGTCGCCGTCCACGATCCGCTTGAGATGGGCCACGACCTGCTCCTTCGTCTCGACGTGGCCGTTCACGCGGAACCCGTGCGGCGTCCTCCCGCGGACGAGGAGGATGCCCTCGCCGCCATAGGAGGATGCGGGCTTGATCGCGACGCTCGGCAGCCGATCGAGGAGGGCGGCCGCTTGGGGGAGGTCCTTCCGCCCGCGCACGAAGAGATACGTCCTCGGCATCGGGATGCCCTCGGGCACGAGCAGGGCCTTCACGCGGGCCTTGTCCAGGGTCGCCATGAGACCCTTCGCATTGAAGCGGTCCACGTATTCGCGGTTCCGCCGCGTCATCGTGAGGACGGTCCCCCCGAGGTCGACGTCGTCGCCGGACCGTGCACCTCGGAAACGGAAATGCTCGGACAGCCGGAAGCGGACGCGCGTCCCGAGGTACCAGTTCAGAAGGACGACCGCCGTCCACGATAGCGGGTTGCGGATCACGAAGACGACGAGAGCGTCCTGGGCCATGACGAGGTACGCGACGACGACCGCCGCGAACGTGAGGACGAGGGAACGCGCGGACTTGTACGCTCCGACGCGCACGACGTCCTCCACGAAACGTTCCGCGAACCAGGCGGTGATGAGGATCGGGAAGAGAGAGGCGTACGCGAGCGCGGGCGTCTGCGTGTACATCCCCACCAGGCTGCTCCCCACGGCGGCGAACGCGACGACGGTCACCAGGATCGCGACGCGGTGCGCTTCTTGGACGCCCTCTCGGGCGAGCGCCGCTCGTGCGAGGACGACCGCGACCAGCATCCCCGCGAAGATCGCGAAGCCGATGAGAGGGCCGGCCAGGACCATGGAAATCGCCACGATCACAGCGCCGAACGTGCCGTACGTCTTCAGGCCGACGACGTTCCGGAGGATGGCGACCGCGGTGGCGCCCAGGACGATCTGGAAGAACACGTGGAGGGAGAGCAGGGAGGCGACGAAGTCGGGGACGGCGAACTGGAGCCATGCGGTGAACGCGCCGATCGCGGCGACAAACAGGGCGAACGGCAGGTGGCGCTGGGATTTCGTGGACAATGGAAGTTCCGCTCCGGTTCCCGGGGCAGGTCGCGCAACGCCCGGAACCGACTCGGACTCGCATCCGCCGTATTAGGCGTTGATTGAACACTTTTCGAAACGTGGGCGTCAGAGGCGGAACTCGCCCCACACGCGGATGAAGGTGTCCACCTGGCCCGCGGACGCAAGCTCGTACGTCGTCATCACACGGGCGACCAACTTCGGGTCCGCGACGCGGTACGATCGCTCGGGGGCCTCGCCGCGGGCGACGACGCCAGTGCCGGTCATCTTCTTCAGATGGTGCGACAGGGTCGACGCCGACACGGGGACCTGGTCGAGGATCTCCTTGTGCGTCGCGGACTCTCGCTCCATGAGGTGGGCGAGGATCCGGAAAGGGATGGCTTGGCGGAGAAGGGCAAGGATCTGCTTCTCGGTGTCCGTGAGCGCAGGCCGGGCGGTCGCGTCCCCGGGCATGGATCGGGGATAGTACCTCTTGTACTCGCCGTCCATCGTCGAGGAGAGAAGCTCGTGCTTCTCGAGGAAGCGCAGGTGGTAGTCTGCGAGGGTGATCGACAGGTTCACGGTGCGGGCGATCTCGCGGAGGTGGAACCCCGGGTTCTTCCGGACGAACTCAAACAGGTTCCTCCGGGTCTCGATCGCAAGGACCTCTTCGTCCATGGAGACCACGCGGACCTCATCGGCGCAGGGTGAACCCGTAGAACGAGGCGAGGATCCCGAGGTCGAACGCCCCCGAAAGGAGGACGAGGCCCGGGAGGTCAATCAGCGACAGGAACAGGGTCGCCGTGAGGATGAGCCCTTTCGTCGCGAAGAGCGAGAACGCGATCGTCAGGAAGAGGAGGTGGGAATCCCGCGTCCGGCGGTACGCGATTGTCGAGATGGCCATGAGGGCGATCGCGACGACCGTCACCGCCGCTACGACCACGTTCTCGAGCGCGATCACGGAAAGCACCGCGTCCCAAAGGGGAAGGGGACGTTAAGGATTCCGCGTCACGTCTGGCGCCGGCGGCGCGCGAGGAGGACGGTCGAGGCGAGGATCCCTGCGACGGCGACGAGGGACACCACATACAGCGGGAAGTCGGGGATGAGTCGCGGCTCGCCCGGCAGGCCCAGGATCGCCTCGTACGCCGTGCTAACGACCCCGAGCGTCGGGTCGTGGGCAATCCGGACGGACGCCGCCCCAAGGCCCGAGGGATACAGGAGATGGACGTCATACGACTTCTCGGAGCCCTCGTTCGAGGGGACGATCGAAGCGAGCACGGCACCGTCCCGCCCGTCGACGAGCGCGCGGTTCGCCCAGGAAAAGAACATCGTCGAGCCGTGCGCGGCGCTCGTGATGTTCATCCAGCTCTCATCCTCGCTGAAGCCCTGCTGCACGTCCCAGCTCGGCGCGTCCCAGGACATCGCGTTCTCCGCGTCCGTCTCGAGATGGAACTCGACGCCCACGCGCGCTGCGGGAGATTCGAGGGTGTGGTTCACGTACACGTCGAGCTTGACCTCCATCGGAGTCAGGACGCGGTTCTCCGCGATCCGCATGAAGCGCTCCGCAATCGTGAGGCCGAGGGCGACCTCCGAGGCCGCGCCGACGGCCGCGCGCACGAGAAACGTCTCGACGTTCCCGCCGTCCTCGTTCGACGCACTCGCGTGCGAAAGGGTGGAGTTCCCGAACGCGTCGCCGCCGAGCCCCCATTCCGCGACCGCCTCGTTCTCCTGGAACAAGCCGTCCGCGTTCCCGTCGAGCCACTCGAGGAGCTTTCGGAGCTCGACGGTGTACGAAGCGTAGGGGTCGTTCGAGGCGTTCCGGGAGTACCGGAGCTCGAAACGGCCGCTCTCGTAGGTGACGCGGAACTTGTCGTCGACGGGTGCGCCGGAGGACTCGCTCAGAATCGAGAGCGTCCGGGGAGCCGGCTCCGGAAACACGTTCGTGAGGACCGTGCGCTCCGCGAGGTCCTCGATCTCATCGGGAATCCCGTCGCCGTCGTCGGCACGCGCGACGCCCGACGCGAGGACGAGCGCGGAGGAGGCCGCAATTGCGAATGCCCAGGTGAACCAGGGGCGGGCGACCACGGAGGACCCTTCACGGCTCGATTCGGCAGAACATATAAAGAGGTTGTTCTACACTTTTCGAAACTCCCCGGCCACCGTCCATTCCTTCCCAAGGCCCCGTCGCAGCGGCGCGGGGCTCACTCGTGGACGACTTCCCCGAACCCCATGCGGCGCCCGACCCGCGTGATGCGGATCTTCACCTGGTCGCCGATCTTCGTCCCGGGGACGAAGATCACGAAGTTCTGGATCCGGGCGATGCCGTCGCCCTCACGGCCGATATCCTCAATCTTGGCCTCGTAGACCTTCCCCTCCTCGACGGGCGAGGTGGAAGGTCGGAAGCCCGACCCATTGTGCGACATCCTTCGCTCCGCGGCGGTCGATCGCCGCCGCCTCCCGTCGAATCCGGATGTGCGTATTTAATGATATAGGGGCCACCCGCAGGCGTGCGGAGCGCGCTCACGATTCACGCGGCGACCCGATGTCGTAGTCCACGTCCACGGGCTTCGACAGCCGAAGAGACAGGACGAGGCACACGATACCGACGATCAGCACGATGAGCCCGATCGCGGAGACGAGGCGGTTCACCCAGCCGAACGCCTCGAAGCTCAAGCCGCCGATCGCGATCCGGAGGACATCGTGGAGCCAGGAGCCTAGGGCAATCCCTGGGCCACCGAGGAGGATCAGGACCACGCCCATGTAGAACAGGAGCTTCGCGCGGAAGCCTCCTGACGTCTCCTTTTCGTCCGGAGCTTCCGCCGTTTCCGCCGGGCTCTCGACGTCGGGCGCCTCGTCCGCGAACACCTCGCCACACTTCGGGCACTCCACGGCGTCCATGGGGACGATGGACTCGCAGCTCGGACACTCGGCCACGGCCTCGACCTGGGCGGACATGCTCGAACGCGTCGATGCCGCGTCCCCCGCTATAGTCGTTTCCCCCTCGGTATCGCGTTTGAAACGACGAGGACCCGGCTCGAGCGAAGACGCGCTCCGGACGGTCGATTGAAGCCCGGGGAGCGCCTCAAACCGCGCCCTTTGCCTTCGTGATCCACGGCACGTGAATCTGCCCGACGAGGTCCCGCCACTCCGCGGGCATCGGTCGACCCTCGTCATCGCGGCGATACCAGTCGGACACGCCCTCGACCTTCACGTCCCGGCCTGAGATCGCGACGACGAGCGCGTTCCGCACGTTCGCGGCGGCCTCGGCGGCGATCTCGTTCTCGAAGATAGCGGCATACGGGGTCTGGGACATCCACCAGAGGACGAGGTAGTATGTCTTCTTCGGGCCACGGCGGACCTTCTTTGACTTCATGGGCGGGGCGGATCCTCCGTTCGCGTTTCCGCGAGACGTATGGATTCGACGAGGCTCGGAGGATAAAGGCCTTCTTGGACGGTTCTCGAATCTGAGAACGTCGGGCCTGGCCGGACGCGCCTCAGTCCTCGAACCACACGCCGCACGCGCAGCGGGCCGCGTCCGCGGACACGTGGGAGCCGCAGCGCGGGCATGCGTACGTGACCCGCGGGAGATCGTCCGCGAACTGGACGTGGCATACCGGGCACTGGTCCTCGAGCGCGGGGATGATCGAATCGCACTCCGGGCACGCGAACGTCGTCGCCGACGTCGCGAATTTAACGCCGCACAGGCACCCACTCGCGGTCTCGGAGACGAACCGGCCGCAGGACGGGCACTGGAAGAGGTCGCCGCCGCCCGCGGATTCGTTTTCCTTGAGCTTGTCCCGGGCGACGTCGTGGACCCGCTGGAGGTCCGAGATGAGGTCCGCGAGGGTGCGGGACGGGGCAGGAGGCTCGCGTCGCCGCACGGTCCCACGATCACCAATCAGGCTCGTCGCGAAGGCGCCGCCGGTGTTCCCCGCGAACGCGGCGCCGCACGACTGGCATCGCTCCTCCTGAAAAGGGGTGAGACACCGGCAGTTCCAGCACAGCACGCCGGGCTCGGGTCGCGCGTCCCCGCGGGTCTCGCGCACCGCGCCCGAACGATGACGCTCCCTCGGCGGAGTCGCCCCCACCGCAGGGTTTCCCTTGGCCAAGGCGGCGGCGCATCGCGGTCCGCGCCGATAAGGGGTGTCTCAAGAATGGTCGCCCATGAGAATCAACAAGGCGCCGCGCGTCGGGAGACGTCCTGACCGTGGGACCGCGAATGGTTTATCTGCGCCTCCCGCTTGTCTCGCGTCCGCGATGGCGAAGGTCCTCGTCTGCGTCGCCTGGCCGTATGCATCGGGCCCGAGGCACCTCGGGCACGCCGTGTCGACGTTCATCCCGGCGGACGTGTTCGCCCGCTATCACCGGATGAAGGGGGATGAGGTCCTCGTCGTCGGCGGAAGCGACATGCACGGGACGCCCACGACGGTCCGCGCGGACGAGGAGGGCGTCCCGCCGTCCGCGATCGCGGGGCGGTTCCACGCGCTCCACGCGAAGAACATCGAGGAGCTCGGCGTGCGGTACGACCTTTACTGGAACACCGCGGACCCGAACCACAA
>Ga0209324_10003089_pt1 | contig 11442 bp, 14 predicted proteins | sample Rifsed19ft3_FD_184015 | JGI IMG/M metagenome (GOLD analysis project Ga0209324, IMG submission 184015) | Soil microbial communities from Rifle, Colorado, USA - sediment 19ft 3 (version 2) | ecosystem: Environmental > Terrestrial > Deep subsurface > Rock core/Sediment | place: Rifle, Colorado...
TATCGATAAACCAACAGCTGCTTCAGCAGCTAGAATTGCAATAAAGAAAATAGATATTACTTGTCCTGTTGCGCTCACATCAGGTATATATCGTGAAAAAACAATTAAATTCAATACAGCCGAATTAGATATTATCTCTAATGAAAACAGCATCCTTATTGCTGTACGCTTTGTTATTAACCCATAAACACCAATTGAAAATAGAGCCATGGAAACAACTAAGTACTGAATAATAGACTCCAATTAACTATCCTCCTGATCTAGCTTAGCCATTGTAATCGCCCCAATTAGAGCAACTGCTAAAAGTAATGCAAGAACCTCAAGCACAATCCAATAGTCATTCATAATTTTAATACCAATGTCTAGTATAGAGACAGTTGAATTACTTGCAATCATAGATTCAAAATTTGTTTTTATTAAAATAAGTCCTAGTGTTAACCCTAAGGTGAGACCTAATATAGCACCAATATATCGTAAACCAATTACTTCATCTTTTATCCATTTTTCACGTTTAACAAGCATAACTGTAAATATTATTAGGACAGCTACAGCACCAACATAAACAATTAACTGAAACATTGCAACAAATGGTGCATCTAAAAGAACATAGAATCCAGCTAAAGATAAAAAAAACAAAGCCAGAGATATTGCGCCATAGACTATCTCTTTGGATTCTAAAGATATTATTGCTGTAGCTATAGTGATAAAAGTTAAAGCAAAAAAAGCAATATCAGCCATGATAAACATCACTATCTCCATATTTCAAATTAACAGTTGGTTCTGGTCTTTTCTTAGGTGGTATTGCCAGCTGTTCAGGTGTAAATAGTAAACTTTCTCTATCATAAGAAACTAATTCATATTCATTTGTTTCAAATAGTGCTTCAAATGGACATGCATCAACACAGAAACCACAATAGACACATTTTGAGTAGTCTATCTGTGGAAACATCGATTTCTTATTAACTGTTATTTGCTTATTTGGCAGATTCTTCATCTCTATAGCCTGAGAGATTCCTTGACACATCATAACGCAAAGTGAACAGCCTGTGCATTTTTCTAAATAAAGAATGTGACGTCCTCGATAACCATTAATTCCGATACCGGTCTTAGGATCATATTTATAGCCATCACCCTCAATAAATAACCGCTGGTCAGGATATCTAAATGTCATTCTCCTTTTGAATACTTGATTCATCCCAGATATTATTGAACTTAACAATTTTATGATAAAAACCATATTTAAACACCAAATATTTGACTTAATTCTGTTTGAAGAATAAGAATTACTAGGAATAGATTCACAAATGATAAGATTAAAAGACTAGACCATCCCATTCTCAGAAGTAAATCTATTCTGACTCTGGGGTTTACTCCTCTTAGAACTATCGCGAGAATCATTACCAGTAATGTCTTTATTGTAAACCAAATTACTTGGTTGGCTATTTCAAATCCATTTGGAAGTATCTGGGGACCATACCAACCACCTAGAAACATTGTTGTGAATACTCCTGCCATAGCGTAAAATCTTATGTAGACTCCAAGCTGAAGGTTGCCAAAAGCCATACTTGTATATTCAGTTAAATATCCTGAAGCAATTTCCGATTCTGCCTCAGGAAGGTCAAAAGGTATTCTCTCAAGCTCGATAATCATGCAGGTGAAGAATACAAATGCACCTATTGGCATAAGAAGAATAAACCATATATTACTTTGTGCATAAACAATATTCACAAGATCTAATGTACCAGTTAGTAAAACTACACCCAATGTTGATATTAACATAGGTATTTCAAATGCGATCATTTGATGTAGACCTCTTAATGCACCTATGAATGGATATTTACTGTTGCTAGCCCAACCTCCTAACAGAACAGCTATTGGTACAAAGCCAACAAGTGCGAAAATAATTAAAACGCTTACATCAGACCGCATTATTATCCATCCTTCACTTACCGGAAGTACAGCTAATAGGGCAGCAGCAATTGAAGTTATTATTATAGGGATAGATAGGAAAAACCATTTGTCAGAGCTAGAAGGAGCAATTATTTCTTTGAACACCAATTTAATTACATCGGCTATAGGTTGTAGAAGGCCTGCGATTTTACCTGCATATAGAGGTCCAACTCTCATTTGCATCTTTGCTAGGAATTTTCTTTCAAACCAAATTATTTCAGCGGCGATAAGTGCAGCCCATGTAAAACCTGGAAAAACTACTACTTTGAAAAATAACGAGTTAAGTCCTAAACCTTTTTGGTCAAGATAGTTTAACATTAAACTTGGATTTCCAAATGATGAAAGAAGAATATCTTGTAGTTCTTTTACTGATGGTACAAAGTACGCTAATAAACTGAACAATAATGTTAATGTAATTAAAAGTCCAACTATTATTATTATTAGTCGTTTGACAAAACTCGAAAAAGTTTGAATTTTACTCAATTATCTATCAGCCTCAACTGGCCAATAATCTATCCCCCAGTACGTTGGAGGCATATCCGCAAGCATTACACCTTTCATAATATATGGTATCGTTATTAGATTTCGAAATGAGGGTGTCATAATTCTGACTCTGTAAGGAACTTTTCCACCATCGCTAATGAGATAATATGATAAAGAGCCTCTAGCTGCTTCAACTCTACTATAAGATTCACCTGGTGGAACTTTGATCTGCTTTAGATTAAGTTTGACTGGTCCAGTAGGTATTCTCTTCAAACACTGTTTGATTATAGACATACTTTGTCTCATCTCTTCCATGTGGATCCAAGCTCTTGACCATGAATCGCAAGCATTAGATACTGGTATTTCAAAATCTAATTGATTATAAATTGAATATGTATCATCTTTTCTTACATCTGATTTTATTCCAGAAGCTCTAAGTGTTGGCCCAACTACACCTAATCTAATAGCATCCTGCTTTGGTAAGATACCAACGCCTTTGGTTCTTTTCTCGAAGAGTGGATTATTCATAAATATATGTTCATATTCAATCAAACGTTTTTCAAAATAATTACAAGCTTTATCTGCCTGTTCTTTGACTTTTTCAGGCATATCATTCCTAACTCCTCCAGGAACAAGAAAAGCATAAGTGACTCTTTGTCCAGCTATGGTATTAGCTAAATCTATGAAAACTTCTCTGTCACCAACTGGCCACATAAACATTGTTGAGTGACCCATAAAAATACCGTAAATTGCCATATAGTATAGATGACTTATTATTCTATTTAGTTCAGCCATAATAACTCTGATAAACTGAGCACGTTCAGGTACAATAATATTCATTAAATCTTCTACTGCTAGAACATAGGGGAATATCGCTCCTGTAGCATCTAGAACTACTGGTCGCTCTAAATGAGGAATATTTTGGATATAATTGCGATATTCTGCAAGTTTTTCTTCGCCCCTATGAACATATCCAGGATCTGGAATAGCTTCAATTATATAATCACCACTTAAAGTAAGGATTATCCTCATATGACCTGAACCGGGATGTTGAGGACCTACACTAAGTGATAATTTTGACAATAATATTACCTTCCAGGAGGTTTGAAATCTTTTCTTAATGGTGGAATATCATTCCAGTCTTCAGGTAAAAGAAGTTTCTCGAGTTTAGGATGACCTTCAAATATTATTCCAAACATTTCAAATGTTTCTCTTTCAGAATACTCAACACTGGGCCAAATATTAATCAGTGATAGAGTTTTAGGCTCATCACGAGATATTCTAGTTGAAAATGCAATAACAATATCGCGAAAGTCTTCACGACCATAAGTACTTAAATGATATACAACCTCAAATTCTTTAGAATTAGGATAATCAACTCCTGAAACTGAAGTTGAATGATCAAATCCTAACTCGTTATTAATATAATTGGCAATATCTAACAGTCTTTCTGATTTAACTTTTATTTTGATACGTTTTGACTTAATAGTAATTTCTAAGACATCACCAAATCTAGACTTTAAATCAGCAGCTAATTTCTGCTCTCTTTCAATTAATGTAGATTCTGTATTAGAAGTTTCAACCAAATAAAAATCAACTTATTTTAGAAATGCGAATCTTGTTCTGTAGCATTATTAGAGCTTCAATAAGCTGTTCAGGTCGTGGGGGGCAACCAGAAAGGTAAATGTCAACAGGAATTATCTTATCTACACCTTGGAGAACACTATAAGAATCAAAATACAAGCCACCACTTACTGCACATGCACCCATAGCAATAACATATTTAGGTTCAGGCATTTGGTCATATATCATTCTAACTCTAGGAGCCATCTTCCTGTTTACAGTTCCAAGAATAACGAGTACGTCACATTGTCTAAGTGAACCAAATGCAGCTAACATTCCCCATCTTTCAATGTCATATCTGGGACCTGATACAGCACCCCATTCTACACTACAACAAGCTGTTTCAAGGTGAACAGGCCATAGAGCATATAGCCTTCCCCAATTAACGAGATAGTTCAAAGGTTCCTCAATAGAATACTCTAAGATGTCTTTCAATTTTCCAACAAAAATATTAGATGATGCTCCACTTACCATAATTTTCTTCGCCCTGAAAGGTATAAAGTATAACCAAGAGGAACAAAAAGTATCGTTAAGAAAATAATAATAATCGAAATACTTTGTGGATTAATATAATTATATGAAACTCCCCAAGCAAAAATAAACATTGACATTACATCAAAAATTACAAACATCAATAAATATGCATAATATTGCATCATTAAACTAACTCTACCTTCACCTGACGGTATCTGACCACATTCAAATAATTCAGATTTCAATGGATTACGACGCTTAGGTGCTAGTATAGCTGGAATTACCATAGTTAATAGAGCTGCTAAGCCTCCGAATCCTGCAAGCATTATCAATGGCAGGAAGTCAGTACTCACACCTCGTTACATAATAGTTTTTATTATTTAAATTATACTCATAATAATTCAAAATCCTATTAACATTTTATAATATAATGATTGATAATATATTGAAAACTTATTATATCTCTATTTCTCGGAAATCATTATCTCTATGAGGAAGGTTGAATATTGAAGATAGCAATTGTCGGTATGGGTTTATCTGGCTCATATCTTTCATCAAGACTTAGTACAGAGCATAAGATCGTTGGATATGATCTGCATACAAAAGATAATTTTGATGCAGTGTGTGGATGGGGATCTGTTAAAGATATTTTAGAAAAATACGCAAGTGTATGTGGTCTTAAGTTTGAAGATTATGTTGTTCATAATGGAAAAAAAATGATTGTAGATGTTAATGGTGAAATAATAGATATAAAACTAAATGGATTATGTTGTTTTGATAAAAAACGATTTATTCAAGACATGATTAACGGAAAAGAAGTAATATATGGAAAATATGTTAATAAGGAAATTCTCAAAGAAGATTATGATATAATTATTGATTCAACAGGTTTAATACGTCCTTTACTACCTAAGATTGAAAATGATTTACTAATTCCATGTGTTCAGTACCGTGTCAGATTCAAAAATCCCCCATATGATGATTTCTACATTAAGACATTCAAAGGCTTAACTGGATATTTTTGGTATTTTCCTTTAGGTGATGGTATATTTCACGTTGGTGCAGGTGATTATTTAAGAAGACATAATGATGAGTTATCAACATTCTTGAATAAACATCCTTGTGAGATACTAAAAAAGAACGGTAGACCCGTAAGAATAACTCCACCTATACTCTGCGAACCATTTTTTGATGGTAAAGTTGTAGGAGTGGGTGAAAGTATTGGTACAGTATATCCAATGCTTGGCGAGGGAATAATTCCAAGTTTACAATGCGCTGACCTATTAATTGGTAATCTAAATAATTTTCAAAAATATAGAGATAGTGTATTAGAACATTTTAGAATTCATTATCCAGTTTATCGTTTTATAAAATCTAAGATTGAGGGAAAATTTATCTTACCTTTACAACTTATCAGTCTAATTAGAATATATAGACACATGAAAATAAATGAATCTCGATATGGTATGGATATTAATATTCGAAATCTACTTAAAATTGTGCTAAAGGCTTAGAAAATAATTAGTGAAATCAATTGATTGTAAATGAAGATATAATGTATGGTCAAGAGTTATTATCGAAAAGAATAGGGATATGTGTAACAGGAAGTATTGCGGCTATTAGAAGCCCTGAGATATCTAGGGAATTGATTAAATATGGTGCTAATGTTATTTCTATAATGTCTAAAGGTTCTCAAAAATTTATCAAACCAGAATTAATGCAATGGGCAACTCAAAACGATGTAATAACGAGTATTACTAGTAAATTAGAACACATACGTCTCACAGAAGGACCTCAGAAATTAGATTTAATAATTATTGCTCCTGCAACAGCTAATACAATAAGTAAAGTTGCTAGTGGAATATCAGATACTACTGTGACTTTATTGGTTTCTTGCGCTATAGGATACGGAATACCTTTAATTGTTGCACCTAGTATGCATCTATCTTTATTATCAAATCCTATTGTAAAATCTAACCTAGAAGCGTTAAGAAAATTAGGAATTACTATATTGGACCCTATTATTGAAGAGGGAAAAGCAAAAATTACTCATACTGACACTATTGTTGAATCAGTAATTAGTAGACTTTACATTAAGGACCTGATGGGACTAAAAGTTTTAGTAACCGCTGGACCAACATATGAATATCTAGATCCTATAAGAATTATAACGAACAAGAGCTCTGGAAAAATGGGGGTTGCTTTAGCGAGAGAAGCACTAAGAAGAGGAGCCAAAGTGACATTGGTTTCTGGTCCAACATCACTAACACCTCCTTTATCAACAGATTTCATAAATGTAGAGACTACTAAACAAATGCAAAAAGCTGTTGTATCTAAGTTAAAAAATAATAAATACAATATTTTTATTGGAGCAGCAGCCCCAGAAGACTTTAAGGTAATTAATCCAAGCAAAATCAAATTATCAAGTAGAATTAATAAAAAATTTAACATAAAATTTGAAACTAACGAAAAGATAATTAATTTAGTGAAGAAGATTAATGAAAATATTTTTATTGTTGCTTTTAAGGCTGAGACTGGTTTATCACGTAGCGAAATGATCAAAAATTCGAAGATAATAATTAATGAGTCGAAAGCAAATTTTGTTGCTTTAAATGATATTTCTGTTAATAATATTGGTTTTGGAGAAGATACAAATCAAATGATTCTAGTTAAGGAAAATGGTCCTAATATTGTAATACCTAAATCTTCTAAAATGATTATAGCTAAAATAATTTTTGATAAAATCTTAATAGAAATAAAAGAAAAGAATGTTCATACTCCATAAGATTTAAGACTTTTACCTTTTTTGCAATAAATATGGAATCTCAATTAATACTCCAATCAGATCATTTTAATCTGGATTTTACTCTTGATTGCGGACAAGTATTCAGATGGGTAAAGAAAGAAAATTGGTGGGTGGGTGTTGTAGAGGGAAACGTCATTAAAATTGAGCAAGAGAATAAAATAATTACTATTAAATCCAATTCAAATATTATTGATGAGAAATTTATTAAAACATATTTTAGATTTGATGATCAACTTAAAAACATAGTTTCAGAAATTTCTAAAGATAATTATGTTACTGAAGCAGTTTCAAGATATTATGGATTAAGACTTTTACGTCAGAACCCTTGGGAATGTGCAGCATCATTTACTTGTGCAACATATAAGAACATAAATTCAATAAAGTTAATGATATCAAATATCAGTAGAAAATTTGGTAAAAGAATTGAGTTTAATGATGAACCATATTATTCTTTCCCAGAACCAGAAATAATAGCTAATTCAGATATTAATTCTTTAACAGATTGTGGATTGGGATATCGCGCTAAATTTCTAAGTGAATTAGCAAAGAGAATAGTTTCAAAGGAAATTGTGTTAGAAGAGTTAATTGATTATGATTATCATAAAGCCAAGAGTATTTTACTATCAAAACAATTAGGAAAGAAATTCTTAATTGGTATTGGTCCTAAAGTCGCTGATTGTATTCTTCTATTTTCACTTGAAAAGATGGATTCTTTTCCAATAGATGTTTGGATTAAAAGGGTAGTATTCAAGTTCTACAGTCATCTATTTACAAATGATTCTTCGATAAAAAATCGGGTTATAATTAATGAAAATAATTCAATAGGGTTTTCAGAATATGAAAATATTTCAAATACTATGCGTATGTATTTCGGAAGATATGCAGGATATGCTCAGGAATATCTTTACCATAATATGAGAGTGTCATCAATTAGTTAGATATAGTAGATACACTCTTAGATTTAGTTCCTGTTTTAACCTCAAGAGATGGAGCTAGCCATTTCTTCAGTAATTTTACATTTTCCAATAACCCTGTACTTCTTCTAATATCTATACTGAGACCCAATTTCTGAGCTTGTTTCCTATGTAGTCCAATGACATTTAGTTCAGACAAAGAAAATCCGCGTCCTTTACGGTTTTTCTTAATATTTCCTTTTGAAATTAAAACAACAGCATGAGGAATCAAATTAACTGTTTCTATCTTACCTTTTTTAATTTGTTCATTTTTAGATGCTTCCACTAATAGATTATCAATCTTTTTCCACTTTACAGATTTGGGGATTTGTAAAACAGATTTAGTTTCATCAGTTATTAATGATTTTTTCTCTTTTAACTCATTTATAATAATTTGTTTCTTCTTATCAGCTTCTTTATCATCCTTGATAACAACTAACTTCTCTTTAACCTCACTCTTAACAGGCTTAATCACTTCAACAACTAGTTTCTTCTTCTTACTATCTAAAACTGAAGAGACTTTTTTTATTTTAGAGATACTTTTTTTGCTCTTTAATTCTTTTTTCTTATCAGCTTTAATGGATGTGTCTTTCTTTTCTTTCTCTATTTTCTTAGATCCATTTGTACTCTTCTTCAAAGTTTTAGATTCCTTTACTTTATCCTCTGATTTCTTAGACAATTCCTGTCCAATCTACTTAGTTACTGTATGTTTAAGACTTTCTAATATATTCTGAAATACATTTTTCACTGCAAAAGAATTCATCTTTATCTTCAATTTTAGCTAAATATTTATCTCTAACTAATCCACCACAGTTTTGGCATTCTATTTCAAATCCAAAATTAGGACGTAAGATTGGACCTGAAACATTCTTTACGGTTTCCATAACAAAGTTACTATCAGAAGTTTCTACACCTTCTAGTTTACCAATTTTTTCTATAATAATTTTTTCAATACTTTGCATGTTCGGTGCGTATATCTTTAATATTATATCACTTTTACCTGTAGTAATATAAATTTCACTAATTTCAACAATTTTGTTTAATTGTTCTAATACAGACTTAATATTAGGAAGCTTTGTTTTAAGTAGAATAAAAACCGTAATTTGATTTGTAATAGATTGGAGTTCAATCGAAATTGTTAATTTTATTATCCCAATCTTTTTAAGATTTATTATTCTGGATCTAGCGGTAGGAATACTTACATTTGCTACCTTAGCTAATTCCTTCAACGAGATTCTTGAATCTTCGCGTAAAAGAGTTAGTATTCTGTAATCGACCTTATCTAATTGTTTTTTTATCATTCTAAGCAGAAGATGAATCTATAATAATTTAATTATAAAGATTATTATTACAGTCTATTTCTGATAGAATAACAATACTCTTACTCTATGAGCAAAAGTCGCTTCTTTTAATAGCTGGCCATTGAATTACAAAATGGTTAATCAGATTCAATGTTCTACCGATCTCAAATTGAAATTTGAAATAATTATTTTAAATATTCTTTTTATCTACTCGTCATATCGTCCTTTCAAAGAGCTTGTAACTACAATTGTTTAGCCAAATAGTTGGATAAGTAATCTTTGTAAGAATCAGATTGTAAATATTACACATCTATGCAATCTCTTAATGAAAAGTGTATTGAATAACTCGATTCATAATATAAACTTATAATAAAATAAAGCCTCAAATATCATAATAAAAAAAATACTAGCGGGCCCGCAGGGATTTGAACCCTGGATCTCCGGCTCCGAAGGCTTTCGCGTCTGTTGTTTTGACTCAGCGCCTTATCCATACTGGGCTACGGGCCCAACTTCTATCATTTATTCATCTATTCTAAAACTTGTCGATTTCTCTATATCAATTCATTTTTGATATGCTGTTCCTAAAGTCTGAATTTATTATTCCTCTTTCTGTCACTATGGATGTAACTAAATCTGGTGGTGTTACGTCGAAGGCAGGATTGAATATATTGACTCCTTTGGCAGCTATTCTTCTCCCTCTAATCTTGATAATCTCTTCGATATTTCTCTCCTCAATAACTACATCATGCCAGTCTGTTTCAAAGTCAAATGTAGACAATGGAGCTGCTACGTAAAATGGAAGATGATGTTTCTTGGCTAGGATAGCTATTTGATAGGTTCCTATCTTGTTGAATATGTGACCTGTTCTCGTTATTCTATCAGCTCCGACAATAACTTTATCAATCAATTTCTTACTCATCATATATCCGATCATTGTGTCAGCTATCAAAGTAACATGAAAACCATCCTGATTCAATTCATATGTTGTTAGACGGGCTCCTTGAAGAGCTGGTCTCGTTTCTGAGGCAACTATTTGTATGCATTTTCCTTTTTCATAAGCAGATCTTACAATACCTAATGCTGTCCCGTATCCTACAGTTGCGAGTGCACCCGCATTCTGCTGGCCTTAATGGTCATTTACAGTGAGTTAGCACTCTGTCGAAGTCACTTAGAAGTATTGAACCGTTCTCTCCAATTCTTTTGTTAATTGCAACGTCTTCATCGCCCATTTTTATAGCCTCATTGATGACAATTTTCTTCAAAGATTCAATGTTTGCAATGGATTCAGAAGCTTTTTTACAAATTCTTTTGACACCCCATGCTAAGTTAGCTGCTGTTGGTCTTGTATCAATTAGGACTTCACCAGCTTTGTTAAGTTCTAATAGTAGATCTTGCTTTGTCATAGATTTACTACTGTATGCACATAAGGCTAGACCCATAGCAGCTGCCACGCCTAACGCAGGAGCACCTCTAATTTTCATATTTTTTATACAGTCAGCTACCTGTCTGTAATCAGTGCATTTAATATAGCTGAATTTGTTTGGGAGTTTACTCTGATCTATTAGAATAACTCTACTATTCTTCCATCTAACAGTTCTTTCAATAAAGAAGTTGACCATATGACTTCACATAGTCTAATGATATTATATATAATTAAAAGTAGTGGCTGCAAAGAAGTTGTTGTTTAATCATGTAAAAGGCTTTGGCACATTAATCTTTGAGTGCTCGGTAAAGTTTGTTTGACGTTGTCTTTCTTCTTCCCAGTTATTCATCTCACATTTCAGTATGGTGACGAAAGGACAGTGGCAGGATTACGAGAATGGGAAGAAGAAGGAGTATGGAGAATTTGTTA
>Ga0209324_10003091_pt1 | contig 11437 bp, 8 predicted proteins | sample Rifsed19ft3_FD_184015 | JGI IMG/M metagenome (GOLD analysis project Ga0209324, IMG submission 184015) | Soil microbial communities from Rifle, Colorado, USA - sediment 19ft 3 (version 2) | ecosystem: Environmental > Terrestrial > Deep subsurface > Rock core/Sediment | place: Rifle, Colorado...
TTCAGTTGATTCTTCACTACCATCATCAAGGTATAAAATCCGACCGCAGCTGTGACAAAAGGTAAGGTCTTTCCCTGACATAAGCTGGTTGAGTGTTTGTGCAGTTACGGACATAAAACAGCCCTGGCATACCTGATTAATAACGCTGACTATAGCGACTGCATCCTTGTGGCTTACAAGTCTATTGTAATGTTGTAAGGCATCCTGGTCAACCCTGGATGCATAGTTGCTGCGTTTTTCCCTGAGTTCGGCAATTTCTGATTCCATTGCCTGAGTGTCGGTTTCTACCTGTTTCTGAACTTCCTTCAGGTGTGACGCTTCTTGTGCGATCACTTTTTCAAAGGATTTGTACCTTTGCTGCATTTCTTCATAGGTTGTCATCATGCGCAAGATTTCATCTTCCAGGACGGACTTATCTGCTTCCTTTCCTCCAATTTCAGTTTTCAATGCACTGTATTCTTTGTTGGTCTTGACTTGATTCATCTGTTGTCGAAATTTATTAATTTCTGTCTCTATGCTTTTCAGATCGAGTTCCTTACTGTTGATATTTCTCTGGAAGGCCTTTGTCTCTTCACTAATTTTTGACAATTCCGCTTTCTTTTGTTGAATCTGATTTAGTTTTTTTTGAACGTCGTAACCTCTGTAAAGTTTGTCGCCCTCTAGTCTTTTTAACTTTGTGTCTATGGATTGTAACCGCCGAAGTACCTCTATCTGTTCGTTCATTCATGCCTCTTTCCAGATAATTTTACGTGCATTAAACAGACAGGTTTGAAACCTGTCTCTACCTATCAATCTCCACCAATTCCGTCCAGGAACCCTTCGAGTTTTCGGCTTCTAATCGGGTGTTGCAATTTCCTTACTGCCTTTGCCTCAATCTGTCGTACCCTTTCCCGCGTGACCTTAAATATCTTGCCCACCTCTTCAAGCGTATATGTGTATCCATCGCCGATACCGTACCGAAGTTTAATGATTTCTCTTTCACGATAGGTTAACGTTTCCAGTACATTCTCAATCTTGTCTTTCAGCATCTCCTGGGTTGCAGCAGATACTGGAGATTCTGCCTTTTCATCCTCGATAAAATCGCCAAAGGAGCTGTCCTCGCTTTCACCAACAGGTCGATCCAGCGATATTTGATGTCGGGATATCTTGAGCACACGTCGTGCCTCTCCTACGGTGATCTTTACCTCTTTCGCGATCTCCTCAATGGTTGGTTCACGGCCTTTTTCTTGCAGAAGTTTCTTCGAAACGTTTCGAATCTTACTCATGGTTTCGATCATGTGTACGGGAATACGTATTGTTCTTGCCTGATCGGCAATTGAACGAGTAATTGCCTGGCGTATCCACCACGTAGCATAGGTGCTGAATTTGTATCCCCGGCGATACTCGTATTTGTCCACAGCGCGCATAAGCCCCGTATTGCCCTCTTGAATTAAATCCAGGAAACTTAAACCACGGTTCCTATATTTTTTGGCAATACTTACCACGAGTCTTAGATTTGCCCCGGAAAGTTTTCTTTTAGTGCCCTCATGTTCTCTGTAAATATTTTCAACAGATTCAACACGGCGTTTCAATCTCTTAGAAGATTCCAGAACCATGCTTTCCAACTTTTCGTATTGAGATTCCAGTTCTTTATAACGACCATTTGGCTTGGAACGCTGTTTACATTCCATGATCTGTGTTTCCAGATCTTCCATTTCATGGGCGATTTCCTGGAGTTTCTTCATCAGGGGCTGTATTCGTTTTGTGCGGATATTTATTTCTTCAAGCAGGTCGATGCCTTTTCGCCTTCTATTCCTGATTACCCGAAGCAGTTTTATTCTTTCTTTCTCTGAAGTCTGTTTCCGTTTGGCTCGAAGATAATCGTCTTTGTTTTTCTGAAGTATCGTTTTTAGGATTTTAGAACTTCTGGGAAACTGTTCTAGAATTTCGTCCTTGCAATTATCGACCATCGTATTAACCTTCAAGGTACGATCAAACGAAAGTTCCCCACTATTCACGTCCTCCAATATCCTTAAACAGGTTGCCAGTGAGAGGTCGGAATGCAGTACCTTCTTTAAAAATCGCTTTCTCGTAATTTCGATCTTTTTTGCAAGCATGATTTCTTCGTCTCGTGTAAGCAAGGGGATTTCGCCCATTTGGGTGAGATACATGCGAACGGGATCATCTATCTTTTCTGTAATTGTTGGAACTTCTCCGAATTCCAAATCGACTTCTTGAAAAACTGGCGCTTCTTCTGCATCAACAACATCGCGGCTCTCAATTTCTGTTTCATCAATGAGATCTACTCCCAACTCATCCAGCATCATCAGGATGTCATCAATCTTTTCTGGAGAAATATCCGCATCATCGGGCAACATATCGTTCAGTTCTTCGTACGTTAAGTAACCTTTTTCTTTGCCCTTTTGTACGAGATGCTTAATTTTTTGATTCAAATTATCCATTTAAAGATAGACCTCCTTAATAAGTTATATACATGGAGATAATCAATATGTGTCTTTTTGTTTAGATTTATCATACGGTTGACAGTACAAAACAAGACCTAAGTTTTATTTTTCAAAGCATGGATGTTTCTGCTTTTCCTATGAAATTCGCCCAATAAGGTAACGATATCTTCCTCGCTACTATTAACCTTGACAGTTTCTAACGTTTTTTTCTTTGTTTGGTGCATTTCTTTTTTGCTATTTCGTCTCTTTAAAAAATGAATACACGACTCTAGCCTATCGCCATGATCGGTAACATTTTGAAACTCCTCCGTTGTTACAATGTCCATGAGAATTTTATTGAGGCGGGCGTCATTCAATATATGTAACACATCTTCACCTTTTACAACACTATTCTTATGGTATAATTCAACGGTCTTCTCCGCTATCTGCTGAAAATCCTTATTCGTAAATTCTTCCAAACCTATCTCTTCTAATACCTTTGGTATAAGTATATTGGATGATAGCATTAAATACAAGAGTTCTCGCTCCATCTTTGAAGAAGCATCTAATCGTTGCTCTACAGGTTGTTTTTTATCTAAGGTAAAGGGTTGTTTATTAAATTTTTTTAGCTGTGACCGCAAGGTTGCCTCATCAAGAGACATCTCTTCGGCGACCCATTTAACGAGTAAATTACGTTTGATAACATCAGGCATTTTCGTTGCTGTCGAAAGAATATCGCTGATGGCATTTGCCTTGCCATGGATGGTTGACATGTCCCATTTGGAGGCGGCCATTTCGATCTTAAAACTGAAAAAATCCTTTGCACTATTGACACATCCCAGAAAACTCTCCGCGCCTTCTGCTATGAGAAAGTCGCAGGGGTCAAAGTCTTTAGGCAATTGGGCAATTTTTACATCAAATTCTTCTTCAATAAAAATGTCCAGGTTTCTATCAGAAGATTTCTGGCCGGCAGTATCTGAGTCAAGCAGGAGTATTACCTGATTACAGTATTGTCGTAATTGCCTCAGGTGCTGTTTTGATATAGACGTTCCCATTACGGCTACTGACCAATCAATTCCATGCTGATGTGCCATGATTACATCTGTATAACCCTCCATGAGTATTACTCTGTGCTGTTTCAAAATGGCATTTTTTGAGAGATCGATACCGTAAAGGACATTACTCTTGTTAAAAAGAATCGTTTCCGGTGAATTGAGATATTTTGGGAGTGAATCATCTAAAGACCGTCCCCCAAAACCTACGGCCTGTTTCCTGGCATCGAGTATTGGAAACATCAGCCTGTTCCGGAAGCGGTCATAATAGCCATTTCCTTCTTTTTTCGGAATAATCAAACCCGCTTTTTCTAATAGTTCTGTGGGGATGTTACGCTCCTTGCATATTTTCAAGAGCGCATCCCAGCTATTGGGGGCGTAGCCAAGACAGAAGTTTTTGATGGACTGGTCGTTTATCTGCCGTTTTTGCAAGTAATCTCTTGCAACTTTTCCATATTCGCTGTTAAGCAGAATACTGTGATAAAATTTTGCAGCAAAATTGGTTATGTTTACCAAATGAGTCTTTTCTGCTGTCGAAAGAGAAGTCTTTTTATTGTTCTGTAAATGAGAAAGATCAATATGTGACTTTGCAGCCACCAGCTTTACTGCTTCCACAAAATCAACACCTTCCTGTTTCATGATAAATTGAAATACCGTACCACCTTCTCCGCACCCAAAGCATTTAAAAAGTTTTTTCTCTGGATTTACCGTAAATGAGGGTGTTTTTTCAGAATGAAAAGGACACAATCCTGTAAAATTTCTGCCGCTTTGTTTTAGGTGGATGTGCTCTGATATGATTTGAATAATATCTGAGGCTTGCTGTATTTCTGCAATCTTTTCTTGTGGTATAAAGTTTACCATTAATTGGGAATGATGAATGTTTAAAATAATATTTTAAACAAGTGAATTATATCATTAAAATAAATAATGTCAATGAATTGGGAAATAAATTATTTATTTTTATTGAACCTTTTATAAAGTGACGTTTTGTATTCTGAATTGCCTGAATAATATTAGTTTCGGAGTTATTAGTCATAGAAATGTATAACTATTTGTTGATTCTCATGTTGATGCTTTTTTTGATCAGATACTCTTTTACTTGCTGGATAGAGATCTCTCTATAATGAAAAATGGAGGCAGCCAGGGCTGCATCAACCTTTCCCCTAGTAAAGACATCGAAAAAATGTTCCAACTTACCGGCCCCGCCAGAGGCTATAAGGGGAATGTTCACTGCCTCTGATATGGTTCTGTTCAACTCGATGTCAAAGCCGTCCTTGGTGCCGTCGCAATCCATGCTTGTTAGTAATATTTCACCGGCGCCCTTTGCTTCAACCTCCTTTGCCCATGTAACAGCATCCAACCCGGTTGGCGTTCGGCCGCCGTGTATATAAACTTCCCACTTTGCATTGGTAACATTGCCTTTCACTCTTTTTGCGTCAATAGCGACTACGATACACTGGCTGCCAAAACGTCTGGACGCCTTTGTGACAAATTCAAGATCTTTGACGGCGGCTGTGTTGATGGAAACTTTATCGGCCCCGGCGTTTAACAATCGGCGAATGTCATCGATGTTCCGAATGCCTCCGCCAACAGTCAACGGCATAAAAACCTGTTCGGCAGTTTTTTTAACGATATCGAGAATAATGTCTCTGTTTTCGTAAGATGCTGTAATATCGAGAAAGGTTAGCTCGTCAGCGCCTTCCTTGTCATATAAAGCCGCTATTTCTACGGGATCTCCTGCGTCTTTTAAATTCAAGAAATTCGTTCCTTTAACGACACGCCCATCTTTTACATCAAGGCAAGGTATAATTCTTTTGGCAAGCATGGTAAATTTAATAAATCTACATCAGGAAAATTATTGAAATAAGAACGAAGGAATAATATCAATCAGGATAAAAAATACACAGGCAGGCAAAAGAAGTTTAAAAATCCTTTTCCGGACTGCTGGCTTTAGCGTAAAGTCTTTTGGGTATGCGTCCGGAAAGAAATGCAAGTCGGCCTGATTCACACGCCAGTTTCATGGCCCTTGCCATGCGTACCGGGTCTTTTGCAAGGGCGATTCCGGTATTCAGTAGCACTCCTTCACAGCCAAGCTCCATCGCTATGGTTACATCTGATGCAGTGCCAACACCAGCATCCACGATAATAGGAATCTTTGCTGATTCCAGGATAATCCGTATGTTGTTTTTATTTAAAATACCCTGACCCGAACCAATCGGCGCACCAGCAGGCATGACACAGGTTGCACCCGCATCTTCTAACTTTTTTGCGACAATAGGGTCGTCAGAGGTGTACACGAGCACGGTGAAACCTTCTTTTACCAGGACTGTCGTTGCTTTCAGTGTTTCAACAGGGTCGGGCAAGAGTGTATTTTCGTCACCGAGCACCTCCAGCTTGATCATGTCAGACATACCCGCTTCACGTGCGAGGCGGGCTACACGAATGGCCTCGTCGGCAGAATAACATCCCGCCGTATTGGGCAGAATTTTATATTTTTTTGAGTCAATGTAATCTAACAAGGATTCCGATTCGTTGATTTTCACCCTTCGGACAGCAACGGTGACCACTTCTGCGCCGCTTGCCTCTAAAGCTTCTGCCATTACTTCCAGAGAAGGATATTTTCCCGTACCAACAAAAAGTCGGGAAGTAAATTCATACTTCCCGATCTTGAGTTTCTTGTCTTCTAGTTTTTTTTCGATGCTATCCGCCACCAACAAAAGTTATTACCTCCAATATATCCGCATCTTTGAGCATGCGGTTAGAAAGTTCCTTCCGGGGAACGACTTGTAAATTCAATTCTACTGCTGCACGATTCTTGTCAATCTTATGTATATCAAGCAATTTTTCTACGGTCGTTCCTTCTGAACATTCTTTCGGTTCACCATTTAAAATGACTTTCATAATTTATTTTTTATTTACAACAACTCATTGTGGCAGCGGGCTTCTTAGACCTTACGTATTCGTCTATTGATTTTGCAGCCTTTTTCCCGGCGCCCATAGCCAGAATGACGGTTGCGGCGCCGGTCACAATATCCCCACCGGCAAATACACCTTCCTTGTTGGTTTTACAGGTCTCTAAATCTGCTACGATGTTGCCCCACTTATTTACCTGTAAATCGGGTGTTGTGGATGGAATTAATGGATTTGGGCCGTTACCAATGGACATAATTATACATTCCACATTGAGCACGAATTCTGAGCCTTTTACTGGAATAGGACGTCTTCTCCCTGACTCGTCAGGTTCACCTAACTCCATTTTCACACACTCAAGCCCGCTAACCCAGCCCTTCTCGTCACCTAAAATCTTTATGGGATTCGTCAGAAATTTAAACTGCAACCCTTCTTCTTCTCCGTGATGGATTTCGTCAACCCTGGCGGGCATTTCATCTCTTGAACGACGATAAACGACGTATACATTCTCAGCGCCCAGGCGCAGTGCGGTTCGTGCCGAATCCATAGCCACGTTTCCTGCGCCAATTACTGCCACGTTCTTCCGCATTGCTATTGGCGTTGCGTATTTTGTGTTGTAAGCCTTCATCAGATTGACCCGTGTGAGATATTCGTTTGCCGAGTATACGCCATTCAGGTTTTCACCTGGGATTGCCATAAACATGGGCAATCCGGCGCCTGTACCAACAAAAACAGCATTAAAGCCGTTTTGTAATAATTCATCCACCGTTTGTGATTTTCCAACGACGGCATTGACTTCGATCTTTACTCCTAATTTCCGGAGATATTCTACCTCTGATTCTACAATGGCCTTTGGTAACCTGAATTCTGGAATTCCATAAACCAATACACCGCCAGCCTTGTGCAGTGCTTCGAATATGGTGACGTCATGTCCAATCTTTATGAGTTCCCCTGCACAGGCAAGTCCGGCTGGGCCTCCGCCGACAATTGCCACCTTGTAACCTGTTTTTTCGGGTAGCTTCGGTACGGTCACTGCATTATGGGTTCTTTCATAATCGGCGACAAACCGTTCCAGGTTTCCTATCGCCACGGGTTTGAATTTTTTACCTACGATGCAGACCTTTTCACATTGATCTTCCTGCGGGCATACACGGCCGCAAACAGCCGGCAAGGCATTTTTCTCTTTGATCTTACGCGCTGCACCAATGAAATCGCCTTCTGCAATCAGTTTGATAAATCCCGGAATGTCGATACTTACAGGGCAGCCGTCACAACAGAGGGGTTTCTTGCACTGCAGGCATCGTAATGCCTCCTGACGAGCCATTTCTGGTGTATATCCACACGGTACTTCTTCAAAATTCTTTATCCTGTTGGAGGGTTCTTGCTCCGGCATCTTTTGCCGGGGAATAGCGCCCATTTTCTTTGCGCCTGCTTTTCCAGTTCCTGTTGTGGAACCGGAAAGACCTTCTGCTAATTGATCGATAACCGCATGCCCTTCAGCAGCATGCATGGAAACCGCTGGTTTATGTACCATCCCTGCACGGTCTTCAGGTGGTTTCCAACAGGCGCTATCCTTTCCTACACTTTGTAATTGTGGATCTTTACCGTTGCTGGTGTATGTTTTCAAACGCTGCATCAGATTATCATAGTCAACCTGATGGCCGTCAAACTCAGGGCCGTCCACACAGACAAACTTGGGTTTGTTATCTATCGAGACTCTGCAACCGCCGCACATGCCTGTTCCATCAACCATGATCGGATTGAGGCTCACAATCGTCTTTAAATTATAGGGTTTTGTAAGTCTGCTGACTGCAGCCATCAAGGGGACAGGACCTACTGCGAATACGATATCAATTTTTTTCCCTTTGTTGATTAAATCCTGTAATATCTGGGTTGGAAATCCCTTTGTGCCTTTAGAACCGTCATCTGTGGCAATCATGAACTCGCTGCTGCACGCCTGCATCTCTTTTTCACAAATCAGGAGGTCTTTGTTTCTCCCACTGATAATTGATATTACATGGTTGCCTGCCGCATGAAGCGCCTGAGCAATTGGCATCACCAGTGCTATCCCCAAACCTCCCCCAATACACACAGCCGTCCCGTAATTTTCGATATGGGTAGGATGTCCTAACGGCCCGACTACATCTAAAATATAATCACCTGCATTTAATCCGGATAACTGGCGTGTCGTATCTCCCACGACCTGGAAAATAATGGTAATCGTTCCTTGTTTATTGTCAGAGCCAGCTATTGTTAAGGGTATTCTTTCACCAGGCTCGTCTATGCGGAGCATAACGAATTGCCCTGGTTTCCTTTTGCTGGCAATCTTCGGTGCGTCAATCTTCATTAAAAAAGTAGATTCTGCAATCTTTGACTTTTCGATAATCTTAAACATATCTTCACCACCTCTATTGAAACATTAATGCAATAGTTAATTTACGTACATTGGTAAAAAGAAAAGACAATTTATCAAAATAATGGTAACTAATCCACAAAAAAAATGCAAGGGAAAAGAAGGTTTGACAAAGGGCAGTGTTCTCCTTATAATCCGTTACTTTTCCGTTTTTATCAGATTATGCATGCTGATGTATGTGGACACCTTGTGCGTATTGTTTTGTAAGCTTATCGGGAATAGAGACAAAGGAAATTTGAAATAATTAAATCTAGGTCAGGAGTATTCGTGTGAAAGCCATCGATACAAAGACACTTGTTAACGATATCTTTAGCATTGTAAAATGTCACGATCATTTTCTCATTACTACACATGTTCGGGCAGATGGGGACGGTATTGGGTCTGAAGTAGCCTTGTATTATGCGCTCAAGAGGATGGGGAAATCGGTCAGTATTGCGAATGATTCCCCGATTCCTCAGATTTATAAGTTCATCATTCCGGGTACGGATATATACGTTCATCCCGAAATTCCCAAAGACCGTGCAGAGGTTGTTTTTACCCTTGACTGTCCCACCCTTGACCGTTTAGGTAAGACACAGGGGATTGTCCCCAAAGATGCCATAATCATAAACATAGACCACCATGTTTCCAACGAACATTTCGGGAAGATTAATTGGGTGTCAGAAGAGATGTGTGCCACCGGAGAGATCATCCTCTCCCTTCTGAGAGAAGGAAATATCGACATTACCCCCGACATGGCAACTGCATTATATGTTGCGATGGTTACAGATACAGGGCGGTTTACGCATTCCAATACAACACCTGAAGCGCTTAGAATGGCCGCGTTTCTGATCGAACGTGGTGCACGGCATGTTGAGATTTCCAAGCATGTTTATAATACCAACCCTTACAATCTGCTCAAATTGAATGCCCTGGCGCTCAATACCGTGAATCTCCATGCAGGCAATAGAATTGCTACTCTATGGCTTACCAGGAAAATGCTGGTGGAAACAGGCATAAACCCCATCGATACACAGGAATTTGCAGATATTCCGATATCGATCGATGGAGTCATTGTTGGTGTATTACTTCGGGAAATGACAGAACCCAACTGGATCAAGGTAAGCCTGCGGAGTCGAAATGGTTTTGATGTAAATACCGTTGCCAATAAGTTTGGGGGAGGCGGTCACAAATATGCAGCCGGTTGTGAAATACAGGGTACTATTACAGAAGTACAACGACTCATTCTTGATGAGTTAGAAAAGGTGCTATCGCAAAAGAAGCAGTGAGATTCGCTTCAAACTGCCAGGAAAGACAGTCGATACTATAAGCTTCCACAATTATGCAGACAAAAAATTTGGATGAAATAAAAAGAGAGTTAACATCCATAATTAGTGCCGTAAAAATAAGAATCGATATGGAAAAAAGGTTTGGTGTCGATACAATCACCCTCTCTAAATCGAATAAGGTAGCAAGCCTCTCTTTACCAAATACAGTTACACAAATCAAAACGATAGAGACTCCTGACGCGAAAAAATCTATCGGGAAAAAAATAACCATGTCGGCAGTAGCAGCGAACGGCTATTTGCCCGATGATGTACTAAAAACATCCGGAGATCAAACATCTATGCGTGAGAAAGAACGAAAGATCAAACTGTTGGAAGAATTGAGAGGCGAAATGTTGGCTTGCCACAAATGTCCCCTCGGTAAGACTCGAACCAATCTTGTCTTTGGTGTTGGCGATCCGATGGCAAAGCTCATGTTTGTGGGAGAGGCGCCAGGAAGGGACGAAGATATTCAAGGTGAGCCCTTCGTCGGCAGGGCTGGTCAATTACTCACAAAGATTATTGAGGCTATTGGTATAAAACGCAGTGATGTGTACATAGCCAATGTCCTGAAGTGCCGTCCGCCGGAAAACCGCAATCCCCTTCCAGAGGAAATAGTCCTTTGCATGCCCTATCTCATCAAACAAATTGAGTTAATTCAGCCAAAGGTCTTGTGTGCCTTAGGTACCTTTGCCGCTCAAACCCTGCTCAGCACAAAGGCTCCCGTTGGAACGTTACGGGGAAAATTTCACGAGTATAAAGGGATACCCATGATGGTCACCTATCATCCCGCCTATCTCCTGAGAAACCCCAACGACAAGGTCAAAGTTTGGGATGACATGAAAAAGGTGCGGGATTTTTTGGGTGAATTATCGGAGAAAGACCCTAAAAATATACAGAACTAAACATGTTGACTTGCATATTCAAAAGGTCTAAAATAACGAACATTACCGAAGCAAGCCTTCCTTAAATTTAATCCTTTAATGTAGAAGAAATCGTAGGCAAAAAAATTACCGCAGATGAATGGAATTGCTTATAAAAATTAAACTATAGTGAGTATATAGTAAGGGATCTAATGAATTTGCCTAATGCAGATCAGGCACAAGTGGATCGTAAGAAAATTACGGAATACTTGTTGTGTACCTCACATCCAGATGGCAGTAATAAAGCGGCCTTTTTTTCTCAATTTGGTTTCACATTAGAAAATTGGAAAATATTAGCAGCATCTTTGCGCAAACATGGGGCAACCTATAATGTGACAAAAGTTGTTGAATCTGAATATGGCACACGTTATAGTGTAGATGGATTGTTAGAAACACCAGATAGCCGCAATCC
>Ga0209324_10003096_pt1 | contig 11427 bp, 10 predicted proteins | sample Rifsed19ft3_FD_184015 | JGI IMG/M metagenome (GOLD analysis project Ga0209324, IMG submission 184015) | Soil microbial communities from Rifle, Colorado, USA - sediment 19ft 3 (version 2) | ecosystem: Environmental > Terrestrial > Deep subsurface > Rock core/Sediment | place: Rifle, Colorado...
ACTGAAAGCCCGTATTCCCGTATGCCTCGTTATCGTAACAGATGTAATAGAAATCAAGGTTACGGTATATAGCCCCGGACGTAGAAGCAAGACCTATATCGTAAGCGGCGCCATCACCCGTCAGCACAACCACCTTCAAATCCTCTGAGGAGTCAAGCCTCCCTTTTTTAATTAATATATCCAGGGCGTCCCTTATCCCCTGTGCGCCTGCCGGTGCACAGGCAATTGCCGTGTAAAGCCACGAATTTTGGAAAGGTGTAAACGGATAAATAGAAAGCAGGGTAAAACAACCTGCGGCATTCACAATAACGACCTTTTTTCCCAAAGCCTTCAGACAGTGCCTCAAAGCCAGAAGACCGCCACATCCAGCACACGTAGGAGTTCCCGGGAAAATATCCTCCTCCGTAGGAATGTCTTTTATAGATTTTATGGGCATTATATCCATGTTAAAATTATTAAGTATATGACTCAGTTCCAAACAGAGTTTGGGAGCAAGCAAATAAAGTTATTCCTACGCAGTCCCCATTAATAAAGGGGGATTCAGGGGGTTGTGTTTTACACGGGGTTATTTTACAACCCCCTAGCCCCCTTTTCGTTCGACTGAGCGCTCACGACGAAGTCTAAGGGGGATTCTCTCTGCCTTATGTTGTATAACCCGCCTGAATAAAATGAAAATTCCAATACAATAAATTTAAATTCTAAATCTCAAATTACAAATTTTCATATCCAAATGCCCCAAACTATTCTTTGTGCCCTCTGCGCCTTTGCGGTGAACCATTACAGTTTTCCCGCCATCTTCTTCAACCTATCCATCTCCTTCCGTTCCGCCTCTGTATATAGCAGGCAAGGGACTGGAACCTCTCCGGTACTAACTGCCTTAATCAAACTATCAAAAATAAACTCAAATTCCAGAGGACTTATGTTTTTCCCTCCGAGTCCACCAACAAAAGAAAGCAAAAGCGGCTTATCCTTTTGATTACATATGGCGCTGGCAATCTCTGAATAGATAATACCCCCCTTCCCTACGCTGATATTCTGATCCACGACGGCTACAGCCTTCGCCCCTTTAATCGCCTTAACAATATCCGACTCTGGAAATGGTCGTAAGAGTCTCAACTTCAAAAGCCCGGTTTTAATACCATTCTTTCGTGCACTATTTACCGCTGCCTTTCCGAGGGTTGAAAACGAGTTCGACATAATCAGTATATATTCGGCATCGTCGATCATATACCCTTCGATAGTATTATAGGTTCGACCAAAAATTTTGCCAAATTCCCTCGAAACCTCTGCATAAACCTCCAGCGCCTTCCGGCTGGCCAGATGCATCTGGTATTTGAAATATGAATATGCAGGCCCGCCAATGACCGCCACACCTTGCGCCATAGGCTGACTTGCCTTGAAAAAAGCATGTTTGGGTTGATACGCTGGCAAAAATTTTCTAACCCTGTCCAAATCCGGTATTTCTACCGGTTCACGCGTGAAGGAGAGATGAAACCCGTCCATATTCACAAACACAGGGAGAAGCACCCGCTCATCCTCTGCCAGTTTGTATGCCATTAGAATCGAATCAATCACCTCCTGGCAGGTCTCGCAGTGAATCTGCAAAAACCCCGAATCCCGTGCGGCAAGGATGTCATTATGGTCGGGTTCAAGGGTTATTGGGGACGACAACCCCCTTGACACATTCACCATCACAAGTGGTACGCGCCATCCAGCCACAGAATAGAGCATCTCAAAGCCGTACAGAAGCCCCTGACTCGATGTTGCCGTAAAGACCCTCACCCCGGTGGCTGAGGCAGCCCCTGCAGCGGTAATCATAGAATGCTCAGAGTCCACCGTAACGAACCTGGCATCCAGAACCCCGTCAGAAATCCATTTTGCCAGTGTCTCAATAATCTCTGTCTGTGGCGTAATGGGATAAGCAGGGATATAATCCACCTCTGCCAGTCTCACCCCCCACGCAGCCGCTACATTGCCCGTAAGCATTTCCCTTGTCATTTCGGTTATATTTCCCTCAAATTTATATTATTGTAATCATAAACATTGACCGGTAACCGTAGGGGCAGGTTTGAAACCTGCCCCTACAAAACCACGCAAAATTATACAAAACCTGTATTTATTTTTTGCCAAATATCGCCTCTTCAAAATCGTCCCATTGTTTATCATCAGCCGTGGGGGTGGGTTTCAAACCCACCCCTACATTGACACATTCTGGATTTTCCCTGTCAAATTGCCATTGTAATGGATTATTTATGATGTACTCACGTATGCGATTTAATTCGTTTTCATTCCGAACAATATGTTCGTGGTAATTGCGCTGCCAGACAGGAATACCCGGCGTTATCCGCAATTCATTAACATGGCGTGCTGAAAAGGTTTTGAAGCCACGGACAATTTCAGACAATGGGTAATATTTTGTTAAATCCGTAGGGGCAGGTTTCAAACCTGCCCCTACAATATCCACATCTATTAAAACAATGATACCGTGTATATGATTAGGCATCACAATGAATTTATCCAGTTTAATATTCTGATAATGGTTGGTTAAATTATGCCAAACATTTTCAACAATGTTACCATACTCGCTCAATGTCATCTCATCGTTTACGACATTGCCAAACAAATATTCACGGTTCTGGGTACACACCGTCACAAAATACGCCCCTGCCCGGGAATAGTCGTATCCTTTCAGCCTTATTGAACGGCGGTGATGTACTTCTGGATCATACACCTGTTTCATTACTTACCCGAACTAACTGAAATGAATATCTTCACACAACCGGATGATATTTGATTAATCAAAGCCAATGGGATAAACAGGAATGTAATTAACCTCTGCCAGACTCACTTACAAGCGGTAGAGGCGTTTACAGTGAGCAATTCCCTTATTGTTTCCATGATCACTTTCCTTTAAGTTTTTTAGAAGAATATTTGCTTTTGTTTTTCGTTCCAGACTGTTTCGGCAGATTCAGAGTTTGTCGAAAGTCGTTAAGCATTTTTAATATTTCCTTACGCCTTGGATTACGACTACAGTAAATGCTAATTTCAGTAACTGAAAGGGTAAAACTAGCTATACTTTCGGTAACCTCCGCTTGAATGCTTTTTGCTACACCATACAACGCATAGTTCACAAAATGCTCGCAATTATTATAACGAGCATCGTATTTCGAAGATGTGCGTTCAAAAGCTCTTAATAGTATGAGCAACGATTTACTTGCGTCTGGTAGAGGTTCAATTACATAATTTGGATTACCAGCCAAAAAATCTTCAAAAGTAATGCACTCAACCCCATTTTGATTGTTTTCAATAATCCATAAAATTCTATTCTTGTCAAATCCATATATCAGGCCGTAATGTGTATAAATATTCAGTATGCTTGGGATAGTCCTTTTTATCTGGGAACCTGTATAACCAATTTTCCCATTCCAAATAAATTGATTACTGGATAACTCTGGCAAATTATTCATTCGGTATGTTTTGTTATTTCTAACCAAATTCATAAGATATCAAATTAGAATGCAAAATAAAAATTTAGCTGAGCGCACAAAGTATGAGTCTTTTTATGTTATATTGTTTCAGAACCAAATAGCCACATAAACATAGTTTCCATATTCCTCAGAAACGCCTCCACCACTCGGTAAAATAAATTGCAAATATATCATCACTACCGTGATATGACTTTCTTTCAGAAGGATCCCTCCCTCTTCCAATATAGAATTCCTTTACAGACTTTTGATTTACTATAGAATTTACAAGCTGAACAAGCATCGGAAATACATCTTTAGGCCATCCTGTTATGGGATACATAACTCAACTCCTTTTCTAATACTATATTCTATTTCGTATTTAGTGGGTGGTATGGACAAACTTGTTTGTCCGTGTCAGTGTTTATTCTTGAGACTGTCAGGAGCAACTTTAATAAATAATTAAAGGTAATATCATCAATTTCCAACATGTCATCCCTTTCCCCACTGTACCAACGTGCACTCGACCATTTCCACTCTTGGGGAGTTAAAACAAGTCCCCTCGTAACAGGGTTATTGTGAATATAACAAATTTTTTCAAATAGTTTTTCTTCTTTGCTGCTCCATTCTGTTTCTTCCATTCACGTTTTATAAAAGATCAAATAAACACGGACAAACGAGTTTGTCCGTGCCACCCTATCCTGTACTGTCAATTATACCACTCCGTGATTTGTTTTCAGTTTTTGCAATCTGCAGGAGAGAGGCCGTCTTCATTTACTGTAAAGCGACCTTCTAGCAACGCAGGTCGTACATTTAGTGCAAATTTCATAATACCTATTGCTGCATCCGGACAAAATGCAACGGCAGAGAAGATTCATGCCTGCCGTCAATTGCAAAATCAACTGAATATCTTCCGAATTTTTCGAGCTTTAACCCGTGAATGTTCATAATTAAATTCTTGACTACCGAATTAATATGCTGAGGGAAATCAACACTGATAGCAGCGTCCAGTCCCGGCAAAATCTGTTTTCCGTCTTCATTCACGATATTAACCCGAATCTTATGGTCTCCCTTTTCTATCAGGTAAAAACGGACTCTCAGTACAATTGCACATTGCGGATGTATGGCAGGCGCGATCCTTGAATAAATATGGTCAAAGGCGCCTAAGAGATTTAATTTGCCACCCATTTCAGTCGCAGCTTCACACAAAACAAATACTTCTTTATCCATTTAACCCCCACCATGGAAATTACAGAACTTTACAGAGACACTGTCTATGAAATTCCCTTTCAAATTATCATTCATCCCCTTGCACATTTCCAGGAAAAGGACTTCGCTTGCCCTCCATTTAAAAGGGAATTTTCATATCTTTGTCCAAAAGTACCATAATACTTGACACAAAATACTCATCACCCACACCCTCTCCCACAAGGGGCGAGGGAACTTTCCCTCCCTTGATGGGTAATGTCATTGAATTAAGACAAAATGTGTCGCCCTTTCAGGGCTCAAATACTATCGAACTATATACCCAGGGCTGCTCGCCCTGGGCTATATTATATCAGCCCTTCGGGCTTTACCACATGCAGAAAAACTTCTACCCCTTAATTCAAAGACATTGCCCTTGATGGGAGGGGTTAGGAGAGGGTGCTCAACATTTTTCCTTCACCCCCACCTGCCCTCCCCCATCGTTCGACTGAGCGTTCGTCTGAGCTCACGCCGAAGACTCACGACGAAGTCAATGGGGAGGAACTCATTGTTTGAAATTCCAAAATCTCTCGTTAACCAGTATGTCGTTTCGTAAATACCTATACGAATGCAAATGTCATTGCGAGGAGCGGAGCAACGAAGCAATCTCTTACCCTGTGAAAATTTAAGATTGCTTCGCTGATGCTCGCAATGACAAGTAACATGTAAAGTATTTAATGAATCAATATACTAGAAACGCCGCCCTCCGCCCCGTCGTCCTTCCTCGCGAGGGCGGGCCTCGTTAACATTGAGCGCTTTTCCCTTTAACATTGTGCCGTTTAACCCGTTGATTGCAGCCTGGGCTTCAGCCTTAGATTGAATCTCCACGAATCCGAATCCCTTTGATTCCCGGCTAAACATATCTTTTATGATGGTAACGGATTTTACCTGCCCGAAGGCCTCAAAAGCCTTTTTCAAATCCTCTTCGGTTGTATCGCTCGACAAACTGCCTACGAATATATTCATTCTCTCCTCCTTAATGGATTTTCGTCTAACTCGTTCATATCCAAACCAAGTTTGGAAATACCCTTCTCTTGCAAAACTATCCCCTTGCCTCCCTTCGTTGATTTGTGTTTAAGTTGTCCAACTAACTTATAGTATTACCCTTTTTGTTTTTAGTCGGGGCCGGTTTGAAACCTGCCCCTGCAATATTCATGGTCACCATGCATGCACCTCCCGCACCCTCTCAATCGCCTTTACGGGACATTCCTCAAAACAGATCATGCACCCCTTGCAGTTATCGTAGTCCGTATAGGGGAAGCCATCTTCATTCACAGCAATGCAGCCATCGGGACATCTGGCAACGCAGGTCATGCATTTGGTGCAGATATCGTAATTCCAGACAGGCTTAAATACCCGCCAGTTACCGGTCTTTCGCAAAGGAGTATTCCCTGTCGTATTGATAGCAGGACTGGAAATCACGGCAGTTTCGAATGGCACATCAACAACAGGACTTCCTTTGTGAACGACTTCAGTTGTCTTCACCGCTATCGGTTTGAGAGCATGAAAACAATAGAGAGATGCCTCTATATTCTTTAATACAAGCCCCCTGTCCGTTATGATTTCAGATGCCTCCTTCTCAACGGCTTTCCTCAAAGCGTTCTCACCAAGACCTGCAATCCTCGATGCAACGCCGCCAGCTAAAGTGCTCAAAACGGGCAATCCCAGCATTTCTAAGCCAATCTTTGTTATATCTAAGGTAATGACCTGCACCGTCACTTCGTACTTTGATTTTGTCTCGACCGGACTATGAGTGGTATTGACAAAGACGATACCACCCTCTTTTAGACCTGACAATGGGTGCGCAAGAGGATCTTCCAGGAGGGTTTCATCCAACACGATCACAATGTCCGGCTCCGCTATTATCCCCCGTTCAAGAATAGGTTCTTTGGAAATGCGTGTGAATGCGGCTATTGGTGCACCTCTTCGTTCGGCGCCATAGAGGGGAAAGTCCTGGGCATAGCACCCCTCATAAAAGGCAGCAGTCCCGATCACCCTGCTGGCAACCTTTGCCCCCTGACCTCCCCTGCCGTGGAATCTTAACCTGAGCATGGACACCCTCAACTCCTGAATTTCTCTGAAAGTAGAAAAACTTTAATTAACACCATCGTTGTAGTGGACGCTATTATACTACACACCATAGTAAACAGGCAAGAATCTGTTTCTAACAGTTGCATATAATTTGACTTAGCACAAGACTTTTGTTAGAATTTTCTGTTTCTATAAATAGACGGCAGAATAAGGATACATAAAATTGAGTAACTACGTTATTGGTATTGACCTGGGTGGTACAAACCTGAAGGCGGGCCTTGTCGACAGGGATGGAAATATCCACCACCGGCTTTCCATAAGAACAGACAACAATGCCGACCCGCAGACAATATCCAATCAAATATTTGAACTGATAGTAAAAGTAGGGGCCGGTTTAAAACCTGCCCCTACCAATATAATAGGCGTCGGGCTGGGCTCGCCTGGTCTTGTCGATAAAAAAGGCGAAACGATTTTATTTTCGCCCAATCTGCCACTATGGCGGAATATCCCTATCAAGCGCATGGTATCAGAAAGGTTTTCTGTACCCTGTGTACTGGAAAACGATGCCAATGCCGCTGCATGGGGCGAGAAATGGGTAGGAGCAGGAAAGGAAGCAGATTCCCTGGTAATGCTCACCCTCGGCACGGGGATTGGCGGGGGTATCATTATCAATAATAAGCTCTGGCGCGGCGTCAATAATGTTGCCGCAGAGATCGGTCATATGGTAATCCAGATGGATGGGCCGAAATGCAGTTGCGGCAATTACGGATGTATTGAGGCATACGCCTCGGCTACGTCCATGGTACGGCGTTTTAAAGAGTCATTAAAGAACGGCGTGCCGTCATCGCTCAAAGATGCTGGGGAAATCACGGCAAAGATGATTAACGACGCAGCCTTCCAGGGTGATAAGGCATCATTGGACATTATCAAAGAGACCGGGCATTATCTTGGTGTCGCCCTCGTAAATATTATGCATGTATTAAATCCGGAAGTAATCGTATTGACAGGTGGAATGATAGGCTCTGGAGATTTATTGATGAACCCTATCAAGCAGGTAATCAAGGAAAAGGCCTTTGAGGCATCAGCCAAAGAAACGAAAATAGTGTTTTCACAGCTTGGAAATGATGCGGGGATTATAGGAGCGGCAGGATGTCTACTGGAAGCATTAGAAATTTCTGTATAATTGCACATATTGACCACGGGAAATCCACCCTGGCGGATCGTCTGCTGGAAAAGACGCATACGATTACGTCCAGGGAATTCCGTAACCAGATGCTCGATGATATGGACCTGGAACGTGAACGCGGAATTACCATCAAGGCCAGTGCGGTAGCATTGAAACTTGTGCGAGATGGCAAGGAATATAATTTAAACCTGATTGATACGCCCGGCCACGTGGACTTCAGTTACGAGGTCTCCAGGAGTCTTGGCGCATGCGAAGGCGCGCTCTTGCTGGTGGATGCCTCGCAGGGCGTTGAGGCACAGACGGTCGCCAATGCCTATCTTGCCATGGAGCTTAATCTGGCAATCATCCCTGTTATCAGCAAGATAGACCTGCCAAACTCCCGTCCCGATGACGTGCTTAACGAAATGGAAAAGACCTTAGGTATTGTTCCCGAAGAGGCATTAATGGTCAGCGCAAAGACCGGAAAAGGTATTGACGAAATCTTCGATGCCGTTATCAAACGCATCCCTCCACCAAAAGGCAACCCGAACGCACCATTAAGAGCCCTGATCTTCGATTCGATATATGATGAGTATCGCGGCGTCGTTGTTTATCTGCGTATCTTCGACGGTTCCGTTAAAGTGGGCGATGAGATATACATGATGAAGACAAACAGTTCTTTCAAGGTGGAAGAAGTAGGCGTATTTAAGCCCAAGATGGTAGTAAAAGACAGCCTTTCTGCCGGAGAAGTAGGCTACTGTATTGCCAATATCAAATCTCTTCATGATGTCAAAGTGGGGGATACGGTTACTCATAACAGGGATAGGACGGCTGAGGCGCTGCCTGGCTACCGGCCGCCCATGCCTATGGTGTACTGCGGCATTTATCCGACAAATAACGCCGACTTTCACCTGCTTCGTGAGGCATTGGAACGGTTGAGCCTGAACGATTCATCATTTACCTTTGAGCCGGAGACCTCGCAAGCGCTTGGGTTTGGTTTTCGGTGCGGGTTCCTTGGACTCCTGCATATGGAGATCGTCCAGGAACGCCTGGAACGTGAGAGCAACATCAACATTGTGCAGACCGCCCCCAACGTAACCTACGAAATACTGAAAACAAACAAAGAGATAATCAAGGTTGATAACCCGGAAAAAGTGCCGCCGGTAAATGATATCGAGGAATTTCGTGAACCGATGGTACGCGCCAGCTTTATCCTGCCAACTGAGTATCTGGGTACAATTATGCAACTTGCCGAAGGGCGACGGGGAAGATACAAGAGCACTGAATACCTCAGTGAAAAGCGCGCGATCCTTATATACGAACTGCCGCTGGCCGAGATTATCTTTGATTTCTTCGACAAGATGAAATCTGCCACGAGGGGTTATGGCACACTGGATTATGATTTTATTGGATATGAGACTGCGGACCTTGTAAAGTTGGATATTTTTGTGGCAAGTAAACGCGTAGACGCCCTTTCAACTATTGTACACAGGAAAGATGCCGATATTAAGGGCAGGAAACTGGTGAAAAAGCTTAAGAACGAAATCTCGCGACACCTGTTTGAGGTTGTATTACAAGCAGCAGTCGGAAGCAGGATTATTGCAAGGGAATCGATCCGTCCCATCGCAAAAAATGTAACCGCCAAGTGTTACGGCGGCGATATTACCCGGAAACGAAAACTTTTGGAAAAACAGAAAGAAGGTAAAAAAAGGATGAAATCCGTAGGAAGCGTGGAAATCCCGCAAAAGGCATTCTTGTCTGTACTTTCCGTTGATGAATGAGGTGCAGAGTGCCCGATATTAAAGAAAAACTACCGACCCCGAAACTGAACATCACGACAAAAAAACGCAAAGGCAAGCTCCGGGAAAATGTTGAATCGATAGCCATCGCCATTGCGCTGGCATTCGCCATCCGCTATTTCGTAGTGGAGGCGTTTAAAATCCCTACCGGTTCGATGGCGCCGACCTTACTGGGTGAACACAAAGACGTGAAATGCCCCAATTGCGGCTGGTTCTTTTATGCCGACCGTCAAAGCGAAAGCACAACCTGCCCCAATTGCCAGTTCGAGATGAGCGCCTCTCTCTATTGCAACAACTGCAATAACAGGATACGATACAACTGGCCTGCATGGCTGTGGAGAAAGGGAACGTGTCCAAAGTGTCAAATCACGATCCCCTGGGTAGACCTGTCGAATCGGGTAATCCACGGCGGGAACAGGATATTGGTCAACAAATTCTGGTTGAAATTTAAAAAACCGCAGCGATGGGACGTTACCGTGTTTGTTTATCCATTGTATGATCTTACATGCAAAAGCTGTTCTGCACAGATGCCTGATACTGAATGGCACGACGGATTACGCTGCCCACGGTGCAACTCGACAAGATTTTCAAAGAAAAAGAAGAATTACATCAAACGACTTGTCGGCCTGCCCGGCGAAAAGTTGCAGATCGTCAACGGCGATATTTATATCAATGATAAGATACAAAGAAAACCCGCCTCTATTCAGGAAACACTGTGGCTACCTGTTTACAACAGCCGATATTCAACAAAAGAAGAGGCTATTCCAACATGGGTAACCGATAGCAATGCGTGGACGATTCACAAAGATTCACTCACCTTGAATAATACGTCACGAGGCAGTTCGGACCCGTCATTGGCGACATTTGGACGAAGGGTATCAGACCATAATGGTTACAATAACAGGTCAGGCAGCAATGAAATGGGTGACATTAAAATCAGCTTCGACGTAACCCCATTAAAAGGCTCAAAAAGCCTGGAAATTGTTCTGGAAAAGAATAATGACGTATTTACTGCCATCATTCCAACGAACGATACGAACGCAAAAGGTTGTCTTAAGAAAGCTGAAAATATTGTTATGGAAGAAGACATTCACATACAAACGGGACAAAAACAGAACATAACATTTTCCAATGTGGATGGTATAGTATCACTTTCGATAGATAAGAAAAAAACCTTTGTCTTCGACAATGATGACGGGAAACTGCCAGATGTGCGTCCCTTTGATACGAGCAGAGTTCGTTTCGGCGGTACCCATGTAAACGCAACCTTTGAAAATATTCAGATCTTTCATGACATTTATTACACCGAGCTCTCTGCCGGCACATGGGGCACAACCCAGCCAATACAATTGGGCGAGAAGGATTACTTCATGATGGGCGACAACAGCAGAAACAGCAATGACAGCCGTGTCTGGAAATTCGTACCGGAAAAGAACATCGTCGGCAAGGCATTTTTTGTATTCTGGCCGTTGAATAATATCAAGTTTATAAAATAACGTTATTGTTACTGCTTAGCAGGTGTTATTTTTGGCTACAAAAGAAATGAGTAACATATAACAAGAAATGAACAAGTAAAAAAGGATGATTGAAGACAACAAAAAATATGATTTGGAAGAGCGGCTGATTCAGTTCGCACTTCTGATTATTGACATTGTTGAAATGCTGCCAAATACAAGGGCAGGAAATCACATTGCAGGACAATTGATTCGTTCAGGCACATCGC
>Ga0209324_10003100_pt1 | contig 11423 bp, 15 predicted proteins | sample Rifsed19ft3_FD_184015 | JGI IMG/M metagenome (GOLD analysis project Ga0209324, IMG submission 184015) | Soil microbial communities from Rifle, Colorado, USA - sediment 19ft 3 (version 2) | ecosystem: Environmental > Terrestrial > Deep subsurface > Rock core/Sediment | place: Rifle, Colorado...
CGACGCGAATTCGGGCGGACACAAGATTAATGGCAAAGAACAACACCAGCGCCAGGATAATCGTCTGGATGGCTTCGAGCAAAAGGCTGTGTCCCCGCTGGCGCGGTTCCTCCTCCAAGGCCACCAGGTTTTGGCGATCCAAGGGGCTTAGTTCAGGAGGGGTTGAGGGCACAGACATGGTGCAGAACAAAAGCTGAGCCAGGTCAGCTTTATTCAAGGCTGGGATTATACAGCCTCACGAGGTCAAAAAGCAGGACGTCGTTATTCGAACTTAACGAATTCCGTCCAACAAAGGAAATTCAGGTTCAATCTAAACTTGAAATTGCCAGCGAATCGACGATGCCGACAATCACAGAGATAACGCAGGCATCCGGGTTACGCAGCGCCTGCCGGGCGCCATTGCCTTCACGGTTCACCAGCACGGTATCCCCCACCCCGGCATGAGAATTATCCAAGGCGATGAAATCGCCCACAGGCTCTTCGCCGGGCAAGGTTAGCGGCTGCACCACCAGCAGGCGGCGATTCTTGTAATCAGCATGGCTGATGGTAGTGACGATGGTGCCGGTGACTTTGCCCAGGATCATGAATACCTAGTTACTCCCGCCTTCAAGATGTAATCGAAATCACCGTCTGGGCGCACGTTGAGTTCATCCACCAGCCCGATCAAAGCCAGGTCCACCGGGACGAATTTGTGGGGCAAGGCCAGCGCTGCCTCGCGGGAGCGCACCATCACGCACAGGTCGCCCAGGTGAGCTTCCACCACATCAACGGCAACTTGCAACGGGCCGGTGGGTTCCAGCTTTTTGTTGAGCGGTTCGACCACCAACAGACGATATCCCTTTAGATCGGGATATTTGAGCGTGCTGATCGCCACGCCGCGTACACGTCCGAAGAGCATCAGCCGCGCCCCAAGCCCTGCAGCACGCGCTTGACGATGGTACGTAGGAGCGCATCATCCACCTGGTCGCCCAGCTTGCTTTTAACGGCACTATAAACGCGGTTTTCCAGGTCCGTGCCAGATGAGGGTTCTTGCCTTGGTGGCAAGGGCGCACTAAGCGCCGGAACACTGGGGGAGATCGGGCGCTCGGGCGGGCTGGCCAGGCGGCTGTCCCGCTCGGTGAGGAGCTGGATGCCGAGGCGGCGCGCCTTTTCGCGGGCCAAATCCGTCACCACCACGTTGTCGGTGACCGCCAGCGAGGAAACTCCCTGGCGGGCCAAGTCTTCGATATCGCGCTCGGTGTAAAAGACTTTTGCCATAGTTGTCCTTTATCCGTCGACCCCTTCGAGGGCGTTCAACGCCTGGGTGGCTGCTTCGTGAGCGGTGACTATCTCTGATTCCGAGCCGCTGAGCCACATGCGGCCAAAACGCCCTACCGAGGATACATGCATCACCTTGATGCTGGCTTTCTTTTCGGCCTCATTGCAGGCCAGGTTGATGTAGGCCGCCGGCGCTACTTCCAGCACCAGCATGGTCTCCCCGGGCACCAGCATGCTGCCGCGTCTGAAGCGGTTGAGCAGTTGCGCCTGGTAGGGATCTACGTTGGTGATGATCTGCGTCGAGGCGATCTTGGGGCGAATGCGGTCTTCCAACCGCAGGCCCAGATGACCCAGCACCGCCTTGCCGGCTTCCTTGACTGCGGCCTGGTTGTGAGAGTGCACCTCGAACATGCCAAACTCGCGTTCCACCAGTTGGGCGCCGGGTTTGGCCTCGGTGGCTTTCACGGCGATATCCACCAAACGAAAGGCTTCGTTGCCGGGGGCCATCTCGATGTAAAGCGAGGCCATGCCTTCCGTGGGCAGATCGCCTTGGGTGATGGTGCCCACAAAAGCAGCATACTGCGGCTGCATGCGGTCAAGGTAGCAATAACAACGTAACGAAAACTTTTCTTCTGCCATATTTACTCAACTTTCTCGACGGTGCGGTCATGCAGAGCGATGCCGATCGGGGTCACAAACATGGGGCGCTCAGGCACCACGGTGCTCAACCCGGTGTATTCCTGAACTACGGATGCCATTCCAGGGAAGGCGGAAGAACCGCCCACCAGAGTGAGCTGCTCTACCGCTTTACCACTGCGGCGTTCGTATTCGCCAAGGTGCCGGGCGGTGATGTTGGCTACTTTCTCCATCACCGGTCGTACCACCGGTAGCAGCTTGGGCTGCTGAGCAGGATCCAGTTTCATGGCTTCGGCTTCCTCGAAGGTTACATTGTGGGCGCCGGCGATCACCAGGCTAAAGTGCGTGCCGCCGGTGGCTTCGTCTGCGGTGTAAACCACCTGGCCATCCTCGATTATGGCGATGCCGGTCGTGCCGCCACCCACATCCACAATAGCCCCATTCTGCAGGCCGAGCAGGGCATTGGCTGCGCTGGGCTCATCGATCAAGTCCAGGCAACGCATGCCTGCGGCTTCGACCACATTGGCGGTGGCTTGCACTTCGGCGCGCGCTACCCCCGGAGGGTAGGCGCTGGCCGCCTGGGTCAACTCGCGGCCCAGCCGCTGTTCTACACGCGCCTTCATAGCCGTCACCCGATCCACCGCGCCTACGAAATCCACCACCAAGCCATCGCGAGCCACTTGGGCGAATTGGTATTCGCCAGCCAGCGGGTTGCCATCCTCATCCAGCACCACCAGCACCAGATAGGCGGTGCCCAGGTCAACGCCAACTTTCAACAGCCCTTGCGGTGCGGTCTCAAGCCGGGGAGGCAGGGGATCGCCCACACGGCGCAGCACCTGTTCGGCGCGGGCCAGGATGCGGGAGGAATCCAAGGCGCGGGTCGCTGCCCGCGAGCTTATGACTTAGCCCCGCTGCGTCCGCCGAAAGAGCCACGCGAAGCCTGCGGCAGGATCATTTCGACGTTTTCATGCGGGCGCGGGATAACGTGCACCGAGACCAATTCGCCGATGCGCTTGGCCGCGGCAGCCCCGGCATCCGTGGCGGCTTTAACCGCGCCGACGTCGCCGCGCACCATCACGGTGACCAAGCCGCCGCCGACATATTCCGAGCCAATGAGCGACACGTTAGCCGCCTTGACCATTGCGTCGGCTGCCTCCACGGCGCCCACCAGGCCGCGGGTTTCCACCATGCCCAGGGCGATCAAACTCAAATCTTGTGCCATTTTTTCTCCTTGTCCATCTTGCAGAGTGAGTTGCGTTTTACGCAACACGCAATACGTAAATTTGTTTTACGCATTGCGTGTGGCGTAACAGTTAAGACCGCATTACTTGTCGCACCACTTCTTCCACCAGGCTTTCAAGTTGCTGTGGGTCGGGCGCAAACAACGGGCCGGCTGGCACGGACCCAGGCCGCAGGGCAGCTTCGGGCGGCGCCACCGTTTCGTAAGCCAGGCGCTTGACGTTGAAGAGGTGGTAGACGGTGATGTTGTCCCCGGTGATCGAGCCGCCAATGCCGCCGGAACCCAGGGTCAGCGAAGGCATTACCTTGGTGGTGAGGCCGATCGTCCCCAACGTGCCCATCGTGTTGACCGCGATGCGGAAGACGGGTTTTTCCAGCCCGAACGCCATGATCACCTTTTCATCAGTGGCATGGATGATCAGGCTGTGGCCGCGACCGCCAAACTGGATCAATTCGATGCAGCGTTCGCAGCCTTGCTCCCATCCCTCCGCTTCATACCATCCCAGCACCGTAGTCAACTTTTCACGCGAAAGCGGTTCCTCACGCCCCACGGTTTGCAGCCTGGCTACCAGGATGCGAGCCGAGCTCGGCACGCGAATACCGGCCATGCCCGCCAACACCTGTGGTGATTTGCCGACCGTGGCAGTATTGATGCCGCCATCCGGATGGAATAAGGCCCGGCGCATGACCTGGGTCTGGGCCTCATCCATGAAATAAGCGCCTTCGTTCCTCATCAATTGTTCCAAGCGGGAGGCAATCGGCCGGTCCGCCACCACGGCCTGCTCCGTTGCGCAAATCACAGAGAAATCGAACGCCTTGCTCGATACGATGTAGCGTGCGGCTTTCTCCAGGTCGGCGCTGCGGTCCACGTAAACGGGCACGTTGCCAGGACCTACGCCGTAAGCGGGTTTCCCCTGAGAATGGGCGGCGCGCACCATGGGGCTTCCCCCTGTGGCGAGGATAACGGCAGTGCGCTTATGGGCCATCAGTTCGTTGGTGCCGGGCAAGCTGACCTGGGTCATGCACTGTATCAAGCCTTCGGGCGCGCCTGCCTCGAGGGCGGCTTGAGCCATCACTTTGGTTGTCTCTGCGCAGCAGTTCACTGCGGCAGGGTGTGGGGCCACTACGACGCCATTGCGCGCCTTCACTGAGATCAGTACTTTGTTGATCACCGTGGAGGTGGGGTTAGTGCTCGGGATGAGCGCCGCCACCACGCCCATCGGCCAGGCGATCTCATAGACGCGGGATTGCGCATCGTGGCGAACTACGCCGACGGTTTTGATATCGCGGATGCTCTCCCAAACGCGCTGGGAGGCGAATTCGTTCTTGAGTTTCTTGTGCTCGGGGACTCCGTACCCGGTCTCCTCGCTGGCCAGGCGCCCCAAACGCTCTGCGGCGTGGAAAGCTGCGTTGGCCATTGCCTCGCAAACGCGATCCACCTGCTCCTGGGTGGCCTTAGCCCAAACGGACTGGGCTTTATAAGCCGCTTCCACCATCGTGCGGGCTTGCTGTACGGAACAGAGGTCGGAGTCGAATTCAGCCATTTAAGCGCCTTGTGGCCCTTTGCGGAACACGGTTTCACCGTCCACTTGCAGAGAATCGATGATGGCCATGATCACCGCATCCACCGGGGCATCCTTGGTGAGATAAGTCTGGCGGCCACTGGAGCCGTGGGCGGTGAGCACCAGGTCCCCTACCCCGGCATCCACGGTATCCACAGCCACGTAGGGTTTGCCGGTGGCCAGGCCGGTCTGGTCCGTCTCACGGCAGATGAGCAACTTGCGCCCTTCAAGTTTTTGGTCCTTGATGGTGGCTACGGTGGTGCCGATGACTTTAGCAATTAACATCGTGTCCTCATCTCGCTTTTAATAGGCTTTCGCCGGTTGGGGCGCTGCGGCCTGGACGTGCATGCTGGCCATCTCTTTTTCACCGGCCACGATCTTCACGCCGGCACTGGCGCCGATGCGGGTGGCGCCCGCCTCCACCAAACTCTTGGCGTCGGCATAATCGCGCACGCCCCCCGAGGCTTTAACGCCCATCTCGGGGCCAACCACGCGGCGCAACAGAGCCACGTCCGCCACGGTAGCGCCCCCGCCTGAGAAACCCGTTGAGGTCTTGACGAAATCGGCGCCGGCTTCTTTAGCCAGCAGGCAGGCGGTGATTTTTTCTTCTTCGGTAAGCAAGGATGTTTCGATAATCACTTTGACTAGAGCGCCGGCAGCATGAGCCAGGCGAACCACTCCGCTGATATCGTGAGACACCAGGGTGAAATCGCGACCCTTCAAGGCGCCAATGTTGATGACCATGTCGATCTCGGTGGCGCCATCACGCAAGGCAGTCTCAGTCTCGAAAGCCTTGACATCGGGCGCCGAAGCGCCAAGCGGAAAGCCGATCACCGTGCACACCTTGACATCGGTGGTTTTGAGCAGATCGGCGCAAAGTTTTACGTAGCTGGGGTTAACACAAACGGAAGCGAAGCCGTAGGTGCGGGCCTCATAACAAAGCTGGGCCACCTGGTCGGGGGTCGCATCGGGCTTAAGCAAAGTATGGTCGATGAGCTTGGCCACGCTGGGGTCAGAAGGGATGCCACCCAAAGTGGAGCTGACCCGCTCGGCGCCAGCGCTGATCACCTTGCCCACATGGTCGTAACAGGTCTGAACGCAAATCCCATCGGCGCACTCTTTGGTGCAGTGCTCGCCGTGTTGGCGCGCTAGGTGCTTTTCGTCTTCCGCCAGAGCTATCAGAACTTCGCGGGTGACGATCTCAACGATGTGGCGGACGCGTTGATTATCGAGCATAAGCGTGCCTCTCAAGGGCCATGATCTTATTTACGCGATTGGCGTGGCGGCCGCCGCCGAATTCGGTGCGCAGCCAGGCTGACACGATCTGCTTGGCTAATGCCACGCCGATTAGGCCGGCGCCCAGGGTAAGCAGGTTGGCGTCGTTATGCTCGCGACTGTTGACCGCGGTGGCATGGTCATAGCACATGGCGGCGCGTATACCCGACACTTTGTTGGCAGCCATGCAGGAACCTATGCCGGCGCCATCGATGACAATGCCGCGCCAAGCTTCCCCAGAAGAAACTTTGCGAGCGACCGCCTCAGCAAAATCGGGGTAATCCACCGAATCTGTGCTGTGGGTGCCGCAATCCAATACGTCGTAGCCCTGTTCTTTCAAATAGGAAAGCAACTCGCCTTTCAAGGTGAAGCCGCCGTGGTCGGCGCCGATTGCCACACGCCCGCCACCCTTGGAGGTGGCCAAAGAAACGGTAGGACTCAGGCGAGTCATCACCTGGGCAACGATCTGTTGGATTTCTGCTTCTGACATAGCGGTCATGGTCTTAGATTATTCGCTGCTAACCGACGCCCGGTTAGGCAAGCGCCGAAAAGCAAAATCTTGAACGGGCGCATGCAATTTCAGGTTAGTGTAAAAACGGAATTGGTCAGCGCGTACCTCCGAATCGACATATTCGATCACGCGACCATCGGCCAACTGGGTCTGGCGGTGGAAAACAAAGACGACCGCGGGCAGATCGAGTCCCAGCAACTCGGCCACCTGGGGCGTGGCCAGGCTGGCCTCGATCTCCTGCTCGGCATGGTCCGGCCGGTGGCCATATTGCTCTGCCAGCACCTGGTAGAGGGAAGCTGAAGAAAAATCATTGGCCAGAATGCCCGGGCAAAGTTCGTGGGGCAAATAGGCGCGTTCAATGGCTGTAGGCTGCCCATCCATCAGGCGCACACGCAAGAGGTAAACCACCTCACCGCCCAACTGGATCTGGAGCCGGCGAGCCAGGAAAGGATCGGCGCGCACCACGGCCGCTTCCAAAACGTCGCTGCTTACTCGCTTGCCTTGCAACTGCATTTCCTGGGTGAAACCCAATAAATATTCAGCCGTCTTGCTCACCCGTTCGCCGGCCACAAAACTGCCGACCCCTTGCACGGTCTTTACGAGCCCGCGGGCGGCCAAATCGGCAAGGGCATGGCGCACGGTATTGCGGCCAACCCCAAATTGATCACCCAGCTCGCTTTCGGAAGGGATTCGCTGGTCGGCTTTCAAGGAACCAGAGCGGATCTGGTCCAGAATAGCATCCGCCACCACTTGATAGAGTGGTTTGCCAGCTTGGGCCTTATTAGATGTCGTCATAGGATGTATATACCTACATGTACCAACATGTTCTATGACACTAGGATAGCACAAGAGGGAGCCACTGTCAAGAAGTAACAATTCATGGCAGCCTGCGTTTGCCGTATTAAGCCAAAGCTACGGGAAAACCTTCCCAGAAAGGAGTTTGACCATGCTTAGTTGGGCACTCACTTTCCTGATTATTGCCCTCATCGCTGGCGTACTGGGGTTCGGTGTGATTGCAGGAACCGCGGCAGGCATAGCCAAGCTATTGTTCGCCCTCTTCCTCATCCTGTTCCTGGTATCCCTGCTGATGGGGCGTAGAGCGGCTGTTTAGGCTAAGTAGTTTGATGCGTTCTCCGAAACAATAGAGGCGCCGAAGGCGCCTCTATTCGCGATTCTTGAACACAAGCCTGAGCGGGGTGCCCAGGAAGCTGTGGGCTTGCCTGATGCGATTCTCCAAGTAGCGCTGATAAGTGAAGTGGACTAGTTTGTAATCATTCACATAGATCAAAAATGTAGGCGGGGCGGTACGCACCTGGGTGCCGTAATAGATCTTCAATGAGCGCCCCGCCTTGCCCGGCGGCGGTTGGTAATCCTGGGCGGCCCCCAGGATCTTGTTTAGCTGCGAGGTGCTCAGGTGGACAAGGCGTTCTTCGGCCACCCGCGCGGCAGTGGGCAGCACCTGCTCTACTCCCTGCCCCGTCTTGGCAGAAATAAAGAGCAGCGGCGCATATGGGATAAAGTTCAAGGCATGCCGGATCTCCTGGGTGAATTGCTCAACGGTGCGCTCGGCTTTCCTGGCCGCGTCCCATTTATTCACCAGGATCACCGCGCTCAGCCAGGACTCCTGGATATAGCCGGCGATATGCGCGTCCTGAGCGGTGAGGCCAGCCAGCGCATCGATAAGCAGCAAGGCGACATCGGCGCGCTCGATGGCTTTCATGGTGCGGATGCTGCTGTACTTCTCCACGCCGGGCTGGATGCTGCCGCGCTTCTTGAGTCCGGCTGTATCGATCAGGCGCATCCGCAAACCCTCCCAATCCAGCACAGTGTCCACCGCATCACGGGTCGTGCCGGGCACTTCGCTGACGATGACGCGTTCCTCACCCACCAGAGCGTTGAACAACGTGGATTTACCCGCATTCGGTTTGCCGAGGATGGCAATGGCCAGGTCTTCTTCCAGCTCTTCCACCTGTTCGGCTTGAGTGGTCCGGAGAGCGGCTGCCAGCACATCCAGCAAGTCACCTGTGCCGGTGCCATGCAAAGCCGAGATGGGATACGGCTCGCCCATGCCCAGTTCATAAAAACTGGGCACCAGGTCTCGCCTTTTGTTGGAATCCACTTTGTTGACCACTAGGAAAACCGGCGGATGCAATCCGCCAGCCAGTTTGCGTTGGCGGCTGCGCAGGATCTGGGCCACCTCCAGATCGGCGGGAGTCACGCCGTCTTCTACATCCACCACGAAAAGCACCGCATCGGCATCACGGATGGCCAGCTCGGCCTGCTCGCGAATCTGCTCGATGAAGTCCGCGGACCCGATTGAGAGCGGCTGGCGACCCTGCCCGTAAGCCACTTTGATCGGGTCGATGCCGCCGGTGTCCACCACCACAAAATCTAAGCCTGCCCAATCGGCGTTGGCGTGAATCCGGTCGCGGGTGGTGCCGGCGATCTCGTCCACCACCGCCAGCCGTTCACCTGCCAGGCGGTTAAATAGAGCGCTCTTGCCGACGTTCGGCCGGCCAACAATGGCGACGATGGGTTTTGCCATAGGGTTAAGGGGAACGCGTGATAATGACTTCGATCGCGCTGGGAATCACCGACAACAGGCGCACATCCTCCGGCACGATCTCAGCCCCGGGTTCAATGAGGTAGGTGCCTGGCTGCAGACCAACCAGGTCCACAAACAAATGGATGTCATCGCCCACCAAGGATTGCAACGTGGACAAAGGCCCGGAAAGGATCACGCTCACGTTCTGGGGAGAGAGTTCAGCCTCCAAGCCCGATTCAAGGCCGATCATTTCCACTTCTACGTTGAACAGGATACTGGTTTCGATGGGGGCGATGCCGATCACCACTTCGACGCTCTGTTGCTCGCCCACTACGATGACGCCCTGCGGCAGGCTCAAGGAGAGCCGCGTTACCAGATCTTCTTTTGCGCCGCTCAAATCCAGCGGTAAGGTGCTGACGTAGCCGGGCAGGTTAGCTACGATCAAGGTATCGGTCGAAAAGAGGGTCACTATGGGTGGGTTGACGGAAATGCTGGTTACCCGGAAACCGGGGGAAGGCTGCCCAACGGTTTCTACCTTGACGGCCACATCCCGATAACCACCAGCCTGCACTATAGTCTGCTCGATTTCAGCCTGGGCAGGCTCAATCGTAAGGCCGCTGAGCACGTTTCCGGCCTGGTCCACGGCCTGTAAGGTGGCGGTGGTACTCACCGTTTCGCGGGCATCGCTTACATCCAGGCGGGCCACCACCTGGGCAACCTGCATCATCAACGTCTCGGGACCCGACACGGTGCTCACACCGGGATCCAGGCTGACTTTATCTAGCTCGAAGCCCAAGGCTGGCATGCCTTCAACCTGCGAGGTAATCTCGATTTCTGCCACCGCCAGTGTTTCCAGTGCGAGGTCGACTTCGCTGGGTATTACCTGGACTACGCGAAATGGCCTAAGCTCGGATTCGATCTGGACCGGCACGCTATGCTCGCCGGGCCCCAGACCGGTTAAATCGATAAATACGTCCACGGTACCGGCGCGGCTGGTTAAGCGGTCCCACAGTGAAACCGGGGCGCTGAGGCGCAGCAAAACCTGGTCGGGCAAGGTGCCGATCAATACCAAGTCCGGATCCAAGCCTTTCACCTGCAGGGTGAGAGGGCTCGGAAAATCGCGCTCTTCATTTGGGTCAGCAGCTACCACGGCCGAGACCCATACAGCAAAAGCAATGGCGAAGGCCAGTAGCAAGGTTCCCAGGGAATTCCATAAGGTCAGTAGAAAGGACTTCAGCATTTAGATCTCAGTCGTATCCTTGGGTTCCGAAACAAGGAAGGGGAAATAACGTGACATGAACTGCTCAAACGGATTGCTGGGCTGGATGGGCTTATAGAAGGCGCGCAGCACGCCCTCCAGACGTTCGCGACCCAGGCGATGGATCATGCGCCCGCCAAAGGCCACCGAGATAGCGCCGGTCTCCTCGGAGACGACCAGCGAAACCGCATCGCTGACCTCCGAGGTGCCGAGGGCGGCGCGGTGGCGCAAGCCCATCTGGCGCTCGGCGCCCGCGGAAAGCACGCCGCTGGCAGACAGCGGCATGACACAGGCCGCCGCCACGATCTTGGTGTCGGCAACGATCACCGCCCCGTCGTGCAGCGGGGTATTGGGATAAAAGATCTGCAGCAGCAGGCTGGGGGAGACGTCCGCCCCCAGCTTGACCCCGGTGTCCACGTATTCTTCGAGGCTATCCAAGCGCTGCAAGATGATCAGGGCGCCATGCCGCCGTTCTGAGAGCCGCGCAGCCGCATGGCTGATAGCGGAGATCACATCCAAGGACTGCTCACGGGAACGAGAATTGACCAAGAATTGGCTGGCCCTCCCCACCCTTTCCAACGCCCGGCGGATCTCGGGGGCAAAGACCACGGGGATGGCCACCAAAATGGCCGGCAACGAGTTGCGCACCAGCCAGGAAAAAGCCGTTAGATTCAAAACAGCAATCAACAGCGTGATCAGAACATAGAGCAGCAGCATGCCGCGCAACAAAACCATGGCGCGCGTGTTGCGCAAGAAGGACAAGCCCGCATAGACAATCAACGTCACCAACATCAGGTCGGGCACACTGACCACCGTCAGGCGTTGCATAATGAAAAGGAATTCGTCGACCAGTTGGTTCATTATTTTCTCTAAATCGGTCTCAATACCCTGTCGGCACGCAGTTGCTTGAACAACATCACCGTGCCTTCGCGCTGGGATTCTTGCGCGGCTTCTTGCCAGGCAGCCACAGTCAGTTCATGGGGCAAACGTTCTTCATAGCCAAGGCGCTGCCAAAGATCGCGGCGAGCAGCCATTTGCGGATCTACGAAGATCAGGGCGATCTCGCATTGGAGCTCTTTGGATGCCTCTTCTACTTCTTTGATCAAAAACGAAAGATGGCCCTCCAAAGGCAACCCCGGG
>Ga0209324_10003112_pt1 | contig 11398 bp, 13 predicted proteins | sample Rifsed19ft3_FD_184015 | JGI IMG/M metagenome (GOLD analysis project Ga0209324, IMG submission 184015) | Soil microbial communities from Rifle, Colorado, USA - sediment 19ft 3 (version 2) | ecosystem: Environmental > Terrestrial > Deep subsurface > Rock core/Sediment | place: Rifle, Colorado...
GATGATTGGTCAGAATTCACTATTCCAGCAAGCAAAAGAACCGGATATAACAACATGATTGGAAACATTGCCGCATTGACCACCTCTGCCACTGCTCTTCCAAGTTATACTCTTAATATTCCTTTGCCATTCTTCTTTACACGAAATACTGGAATTGCTCTTCCAGCTGCTGCTCTTCCATATAACGATATGAGAATTCACGTTGAATTCCGCGATTGGCGTGAATTGTTGATTTTTGATACAGGAGCGGCTGTTTCAGAACTCGTTACCGCAACCACAGCCATTGTTCTTACAAATGTTCAACTCTGGGCAAACTATGCTGTCGTCACCAATGAAGAACGTGTTAAAATGGGCAAATGTCCTCGTGATATGGTTATTGAACAAGTTCAACGCCATGGTGGAAGAACATTTAACCCCGTAACAACTGGTGTCACCAGCACTGCCAGTTTTGACGTTCGTTTCAGCCATTCTATTAAAGCATTATTCTGGACCATTGCAAATACTACTATCTGCAACACTGCCGGAAATAATCAAGCACGTGAATGGTCCAATTATACAACTGGTGGCGGGTGCAGTGCAGTCGGTTCATTCGCTGCAGGAACTGATCCAATCTCCAATACAAGTATTTTGTATGAAAACACATATCGTTTGTTCAATATGGGTAGTGATTACTTTTCTCTTGTTCAACCATTCTATTTCTGGACCTCTATTCCAGAAGATACTGGATATCACGTTTACAGTTATGCATTGGATCCTGAATCAATGGACCCAACCGGAAGCACAAACTATGGAAAACTCACAAATGTCAGCCTTGTCATCACTCCTTCTGCTGATGCAGTCACTGCAGGAGAAGGCTCTGGTGCAACCGTTCAAACATTCCAAATTATGATTCGTGCTCTCAATTTTAACGTTGTCCGTGTCAGCGGTGGTGCCCTTGGTCTTCCAGTTTTGTAAAAATATTTAAAAAAAAGATCTTTAATAATGCAAATTTTTATAAAAACATTAACGGGGAAAACTATAACAATCGATGTTGAAAGCGGGGACACTATTGAATCAGTCAAGGCAAAGATCCAGGATAAAGAAGGTATTCCTCCCGATCAACAACGTTTAATTTTTGCAGGAAAACAACTCGAAGATGAAAGAACATTGGCGGATTACAATGTTCAAAAAGAAAGCACACTTCATCTTGTTCTCCGACTCCGATAAAAAAGTTGAACTCATCAAATGAGAAATTACATTCTTCCAACAGCATTGTGAAATATGGCGTAAGGGGGCTTACGGGGGATATCCCCCGTAATACATTAAATTGATAAATTTTTTATTTACACCTATTAAAATGAATAAAATTTTAATAGATAAAATATCTGCCGCGGATAATCAGGTGGATTTATACAAAGCCCCATATAAGACGATAAAGGAATTTTATACAGAACCCTGTGCAGACTTTAAATGCCGCAAGGACCTGCACGTCGCAGTCGTAGCAGCTCCATGCCACGGATTTGGCGATGTAATTTTTGCCTCTAAATTTGCCAATTATATTAAAAAAGGGCTATTCTCTACAAATCCATATAGTAGTAACGTGGTTTTAATAACCTCGCTTCCGAATCTTTTTAAAACGCTTGACAACACGGAAATCCCTATTATAGGATTACAAGGGCGGAAGAAACAATGCAGAAAATTACAACACTATAAACGACCAATCGGACTTGAAACATTGGATCTGATCTTTATTGCGCCTTTAAATTTTGATTATAATGTGGAATACGTTGATGTTAAAGGATTATTCAATGAATCAACACCATTTAACACTATATTTGTTTCCGAATATCAGACTGGCCTTCGACCCGGTCTTGAATTTGACATTCCCACCGGAATAGGTCCAGATTATTTTGGCCTTCTTTTTGATGACCTTGCGCCTTCCCCAAAGCTCTCAAAAGTCGGAAAAACTCCATATATATTGGCCTACTTGGCCAAAGATATTGGAATTCACTATTGTCTCTCTAATTTTATTAAAATGAGTGTTAAAAAATATTCAAAATATTCTCGCCTCCAAATAGTCCTCCCAAAATGGAGCATTAATATTATTCAGAAGAATGCATCATTGTTGAAATTTTTAAAAGAATATTATTCAAATTGTATCGCAATTATAAACAATATGGTCAAAGACATTTATTATTCAAAAGACAATAGAAGATTTTTAACCCTACGGGGAGATATTTTCCCTGTAAAACGCAAAGACATGTTGAGCCTAATTAAATATAGCCTACCGGATGTTTTACTGACAGGCGATCAGTCTGTAACTGATGCGATAGACTGCTGTTCCAATAAAATTATCTGGTATCAAATGGCTCCGTGGAAAATTGCATTTGCCCACAAATTATCCACGGAATTCAAAAATCCCTTTCTCCATTCGAGTACTACTTCCTGTGGAACTTTAAGAGCGTTAAACTGGAGACCAGCCCAAAATGATTTAAAGACCCAAAATGATTTTCGAATAAAGGCGAGACATGTATTGGACGCAATATTTAGAGCGGTCAGTGAATCCAAAGATCCACACAGCCAAATAGCAAAGTATCTCGCATTGTTAAGTAAAAGTAAAAGTAAAAAAATCTTATTACAGGGGATATAACGGGGGATATGACGGGGGATATCCCCCGTTAGCCCCTTACGCTATATGATTAAATACGGGGATCCAGTTAACCGTTACCCACATTACAGGGATATTTCTTTGAATCAATCTGAATTTGACTTTTTTTTTTGAATGTATAAAATAATTATTTTATACATTTTAAATAATTCTCTTGTCCGTGATTACTCCTCGAAGTTGCGCATTAAAATAATATGTATAATCAGGATTATTTTTCTTATTTGAAATATCTATGTAAACTTCTTTTTTTAAAGTGTTAATATTAATCCATGTATAATCCTCTATTTCTGGCCCAAGATACAAATAAATATTATTTCGATGTTCTTTGAACCGTATAATATGATTGTTACCAACTATCTCAAAAGTATGTTTATAATCATTTATTTTAATTCCAACCTCTTCACATACCTCCCGATGAATACATTGTATTAATGTTTCACCTATTTTGAAATGGCCCTTTGGAAAACCCCATCTTTGTAAATGTTTAAATTCAAGCGGCACAGACTCTTTAACTATTAAAATATAGTCTCCAGTTTTGTCAAAAATTAAGGCTTGACATCTGTCATATGTATCTTTTCTTTCATCGGAGTATAATTGGCAGGCAGGTATTTTTTTAGTAAACATTATAAATTCTCAACATTTTTAATCATTTGAACATTTAACGCAACCAGTAGGAGTATTTGTATAGATGAGCCGTTCACTTGGCCAATAGCCTTTAATATATTCTTTAGGCTGCAAATAGTAGTGTTCAGTATTCAAATAGTTTACATACGCTGTCCCGTGTGTTCCTGGGCAATTACACATCCTTTTCTGTTGATATGTGTTAAAATCAAAATTTTTTTGTGTTGGAATAGAAGGATAATCAAGTGTAAGATTGAAAACGCCGGGAGTTTGAGGGTAATTTTCGCATTTTTGATATGGATAACAGATTTGCCTATTATATTTCCCTGATTTCACATTCATATAATTTGACCATCCATTGTAAAGTTTTGCGCGCGGACCATAGTTGTTAATTACGATGTCTTGCATTACTTTTTGCAAATTTTTTTGAAATTTATTGATTAAATATAATGGCAAATGCATATCCGATTGTATATATGATTATGGTATTGTTCATATTTATAATCTTATTTATATTTAGTGTGTTGGCAATTGTCAACCTTTTAAAATCAAATACCCAGAACGCCGATATAAGCGCCGCAAAGAGTGTTTTAGTGGGTATTTTAATCTTCCAATTAATTGCTCTTTTGCTCTTTATGGCAATGATCTATTTCTATTCAACGAGCAGAGAAACAGTGCCCTCTGTATACAAATATATTAATGTCTGGTATATAATAATATTTGTTTATGCGGCGCTTTTTCTTTTTATAGCATATAAATTAAATTGCTATAGAAAGGAAAGTCAGGTGAATTACAACGCGTGGCGATGGACAGGTTTATCAGCCATTCTCTGTTTTATTGGACTCATCATCATTATGAGTATTAAAATATTTGAGAAAAAAGAGGACATTGGATGTGTAAAGGCAATAAAAGAAAAAAAAGAGGCAGAAGACAAATTAAAAATAGAAAGTAAAGATAAACAAAAAGCGCTGAGCGATCTTGATAACTACAAATTTAAGAGCAAAAGTTGTGAAGAAGAGAATAAACAACTGTCACAGCAGTCTACGTGTTATACGTGTTTTGGACAAAAAGGTGACCAATTTAACGTTGGTACGTGCCCTTATCCGCAACTACAAAGGGGCCAGCGCAGAGGAGAAGGAGCTTTCACACGTTGGGGGCTAGGAAGAGAAACGAGTTAACTACCATATTAATAGCATTTTCCTTTTTAAGATGTAATATTTCTGGAAGATTGAATAAAAGTATAAATAATGAGGCATATAATAGGCTTTTTTGTTTATTTAATTTTAGATAATTAAATAACAGTGCGGATAATAGGCCTAAAAATATAAATATAAATGTGTAAAGATTCAAATGATAGCCATAAATGTTATATATGGGTATTGATAGTTTATAACCATAGCCTATATTATTATCCTTTTGTTTGTCTAAAAATTTATTAATATATGCTGGATATGTATTATTAATATTATTAGAGGTTGTTGTCTCCACATTTGTAAATGCCAGAGAAGGATTACTCGCATACATATTTAGTTTTGATTTTACTAAAGAAATACTGTAATCCAAATGCTGCCAAATTTTAGGTATAAAATTTAATAATTTTATGGCTCCATTCAGGGATAACATATAACAATGTAATCCAAGAGGGAATGATGGAACAAATAAATTATCTGATATTGAAATACTATGTGAATTCATTGCGAAAACTCTGTTGAATAAATCATATCTATTTAATGGGTCGCATGCTCCTAAACAGCCTAAATAAATAATATCCCAACCTTCAGAAACCTGAAAGATTATTTTATTTAGGATTGTTTTAAAGTCAGGGTTAAAATAAATATCATCCTCCATAATTATAGAGATTGGGATTTGGTTTTCAACTATTTGGCGCCAAATTTTTTTATGAGAGAGGGCACATCCGATCTGCCCAGGTGTACAAAATTCTGAACACATTGGTGTGCATTCCTGTGATTTTGTAATAGAATCCAATGTTTTGCCATTTATTCCTTGAATGAATTGGGCTGATAGGCCGATCAGTTCTAATTTGGATTGCATGTGATACTTTCTGTCAATGTCTTTTGGCAAATTTATCACGTATATATTTTTTATTTTATCCATTTAATAAATGGATAAAATAAAAAATTTATCACGTATATATTTTTTATTTTATCCATTTATTAAATGGATAAAATATATTTAAAATATAAGAAACGGGGATATCCCCCGTAAGCCCCCTTACACTATATTACGGGGATAACCCGTAATATTGGCCGGAGGAGTATAAAACTATAGATGGTTTTTTTATTTTATCCATTTACGGGGGATATCCCCCGTAAGCCCCCTTACACTATATTACTTGGGATATCCCGTAATATTGGCCGGAGTATAAAACTATTATAGATGGTTTTTTATTTTATCCATTTACGGGGGATATCCCCGTAAGCCCCCTTACACTATATTACTTGGGATAATATGTTGTAATGGGCTTACAGGGCTATCCCGTAATATTGGCCGGAGGAGTATAAAACTATTATAGATGGTTTTTTTATTTTATCCATTTAATAAATGGATAAAAAATATTTAAAATATAAGAATGAAACAAATTCCCATATTGACAGATTCCTATACAGATTTATAATTGAACGCAGCCTTCCAGCAATGAAAAGGCTTGGCTTCACACCAAATATTATTACAATTTTGGGCTTTGTTTTAAAATTATATGGAATATACCTATTATATGCTACTGATCATTATGTGATTGCGGCGTCCCTATTTATGGCTGGTTATATATTTGATTGTATGGATGGGGCATTTGCCCGCCAATATGATATGTGTTCAAAATTTGGTGATTTATTGGATCATACCTGTGATGTAACATCCAGTATTCTTTTATTGTTGGTGGTTGCGATGAAATTTGGCTATGGATATGCGTTTTTTATATTCATATTATTTTTACTGCAGACAAACCATTTATTCTGTCAGGAGGCTACGGCGGCCGAAAAGAGTGATACTTTATTTAGTTCAATGTGTTCGCACAAACATCAGGCTGTTAAATATAGTTTTTTGGGTTGTGGAAATATGATGTTTTTAATTTCAATATTTATAATTTTAATCGGGATATCCCCCATATTTAATCATATGGGTAACGGCTAACGAGGATATCCCCATAATATGGCTAACGGCTAACGGGATATCCCCGTATTTAATCATCCCCGTAATATGGGTAACGGCTAACGGGATATCCCGTATATCCCCATAATATGGTGTAAGGGGGCTTACGGGGGATATCCCCCATATATCCCTGTAATATGGGTAACGGCTAACGGGGATATCCCCCGTATATCCCCGTAATATGGGTAACGGCTAACGGGATATCCCCGTATATCCCCATAATATGGTGTAAGGGGGCTTACGGGGGATATCCCCCGTCCCGTAATATTTTTAAATTTTAATAGGAAAATATTATCTTGATTATAAGTAATGAGTTTCGCTGACTATAATAAACAAATGCAATTAAACAATGCCATATTTTCAAAATATCAGAGTGTATTAATGGATACTGGCATATCATCCCCTCAGGGCTATAATGTATTGTCTGATCCTCAGGTTACAACATTGAAATCCGCGCAAATGGCTGGAACTGCGCCTCTCTATTTAAATCCAGCGGGAGAACTTTATACACATGGCGCGCAAAATCAAGTATTAACTGCGAGTTCAAGTTCACAATGTTCACCCGGTTGTTTGGCAAATGCAAAACCAGATCCCAGAGTAAAGAGTATTAAACCATTATATTCTGCTTTCGTTTTTAGCGGCAAACCAGCCTCATATGCAGGTGGAATGTATTAAATTATTTTTAAAAATAATTTAATAATTAAAATCTTTTTTAGCCAGTGTAAAGGTTCAAATTTTAAACTATTAAAAAGAATAGGTTCTTTAAAGAGTTATTTAAATAACAATGTCAACATTAAAAACTTTTAGGTTAACTGTTATAAAAATACCTTGCATGGAAAAAAGAGAATATAGGGCTGTGAATTTTCCTCAATTTAAAACATTACATTTGGACCTATTGGAAAATAAAGAAAAGATAAAACCTAATGCATCTATTCCAATCTTCACTTTTGATGAGAACATTCGAAAAGAGGTAGATAATGATGATTACACTTTGGAGGAACTTGAAAAGGTCTATAATAGGGCCGTTAAAGGCGAAAAGCCGGATGAAGAAGATGATTCTTACTCTGATTTTTCTTCATCCTCTTCAGAAAGCGAAAAAGAAGAAAACGCTGGGGAAGAGGAGAAAAAAGAGGAGCCGCCAAAGGATGAAAAGGCTGAATTATTATTCAAATTTATGATTTTAAAGAAAAAATATCCGGCGGCTGAAATACCTGAATTTACTGAACTCTCCGATTATGGGACAATGATAAAGGTATATGAACAACTTATTAGAAGAATTTCTCTTGACTCTTCAGTTGAAGAGTATAGAATGTATCTTTCTGGGGGTTTTCTCGTTATTGAATGGGTTTCTGTAAATTGGTTGGGGATTAATCTATCAGGCTTTTCACAGAATCAGTTGTCGGCAATGAATAAATATGATAAATTGCTCGTCGAATTGGGAGAAAAGAATTACACCTCTCTTTCGAGCCGCATACCAGTAGAAATAAGGCTTCTTGGCTTTATATTTTTAAATGCTTGTTTATTTTACATGCAACGCTCAATGTTCTCATTCGGTGATATGAATGCCCAAAAAAGAGGTGGAACTATGAGAGGACCAACAACTACGCCAGAGGATATACATAATATGAAGGCTGAAAAACGCGATTAATATTTATTCCACCATTGTTCCTTGTCAATAACGCGTACATCATCTGTTTCCTTGTAATGATCTAAAATTTCACGAAGAAAGAATACAAGAGAGCGCAGTTTATTGTCGTGTAAATCTGGGATATAGAAACCTGGAATTTCTATACCATTTGATGGATTTAAAAGAAAGTTTTCTCTTACATCATCAACAATTATTAGATCCTTACAATCAATGTCAAAATTCTCTGTAATTTTTGACAACGGCTTGTGATATGTCCCGTTGAGCATAATACAATTCTCTCTACTATATTCGACAAATAGTTTTTTATAGGGGGAAAAAATATGTATCAGCGGTTTTAAATAGTATTCAGTTATATATTCTAGCCATATTGGATGCGCTGCTGTCCAAATCCCAATATTTTTAAAATTTTCAAAACAAAAGCACAGCAATTCATTTATATATGGTCGTAATATAACTTTGCTGTTGTAAAAGGTTATTAATGTATTGTCAATGTCGAATATAATTGAAATTTTTGACATTTTTTAAAATTTAAGAAATTATTTTCAAAAATTCAATTTTAATATTGTTTATAATTAATGTCATCAGCAAATAAAATTGAAGAGGCTCAATTCGAGCATGTATGTATGTATTGCGGCAAATTGAATTTATTGGAAAAACATCGTGAGGTATTCTTTGGCTTGAGAGACTGCATTGACGATAGTGTCAAAGAAAACGTCAAAATAAAAAAGGAGAATGAATCTTTTAAAAACAAGACTACACGTCTTGAAACCTCTATTGAAACCTTGAAAGACGCAAACACTCACCTCGTTATGGAATACGAGGAAAAATTATGCTCCGAAAAAGAGGCTTGTAAAGGCTTACAACAAAAGATTGAAGCTTTTGCTGATTATGAAAAACTACAAAAGGATTTCAAGGATTTGACAGAACAATACAATACCATTGTTTTAAAGATGGAATCCATTATAAAACAAAACACCGAGGTGACCTTTCACAAAAGAACTCTTGAGGAACGAGTTAGGGAATTGGAACAAACCCCTATTGAAAGTTCAATTGTTTCTGCAGAGGAACCATTTGTGGCGACTGTTGAATTGGAAACATTTCGAGCCAAGATAAAGGCTGAATTGGAAAAGGAATATAAATCAAAGATTGACGACGCAAAAAAGGAATTAAGCCAAAAATACGAAGATATAAGAAAGACCTTTGTTGCAAAGCCAGAACCTCTTGACCAAAAAAAAAAAGCCTAATAAAATTTAAACCTGAAAAACTTGTTGACGACCATAAATTTGCACATTTTATCTTTAAACTTTTGACAAGCAATAAACAAACGGCAAGTTCATATATATACAATCATGTAAAGGAACAATGGGAATATTTCAGTTCAAAAAGAAGAGTCTGGAAGGCTGATTTTAATAACAAGAAATTTATAAAATTTTTAAAAGAAACTGTTCTTCCACATATTAAAAAACTATCAAAAGACGCTCTTGAAAATCTTCCTTATTTGATAAATATTCTCAATGCATTTACGAGCAAATATAAAACCCTTGTGTTGATCCAAAATGTGTTGATCAAATTAATGCCTCTGTTAACCACCGCTGGGGTCGCATTGCTCTCCCTCACCTAAATATCTAAATTATTTATTTAGATATTCCTATTTCAGGCCAGAGGCCTTTATGGCTCACATTGCCTTTTCAAATTCTTCGTTATTCTTTTTTTTTTATTTTGATTAGATCAGCCTCTTCTTCTGTAAATATTGTTTCAATGTTAAACATTGTTCTAATTTCATCTGGAGTTTTTCCCCTGATCATGTTTGCAACGGTTTTGCATGTAATTTCCAACAATGGTTTGATTTCGAGAAAATTGGCAGCCAAAATCAATTCAAAAAGAGTGGTTTGATCAACTTTTACAAAATCTTCATCCCATTTTTCATTTGGAGCAGTATTCTTCAAATGAAACTCACAATACTCAAACACTTTTATCAAAATTTTTTCTGAAATGTTTGAAAGAGGAATAATATTTTCTTTCATATCAGTCATATCTTCCAACATATTTTTGATAGTCCCTGACATTTCGGCGACTGAACGTTCCATCTTAACCTTTTTACCATCACAACTTGAAAAAAAAACTGTCGACATTTGGATTTGTTAATTCTTCAATTGTCATTTTTGAGAAATCAATTTTAAATTGAAATTTTTAGAATTATAAATATATATTTATAATTTCAAATAATAGCCTCATTATTTTGTGCTGATGAATCAACCCGTATAGGCTTCAGGTTCTTTAAGACTCTAAGGATTGTTTGAATGCAATTTCAAATGCAGATATATCAGCCAAAAGGCTCTTCTTCGCATCTTTGATTTTTTTATTTGGTTCCTCGCCAAACACTAATAGGTTCATTTCATTCTTTAATGGATGTGGAACTTTATAGGCTGCGTGAACGCCCATTTCCAACAATTTCATTTGCAACATATTCCCAAGAGTATGTCCCTCTTTGTCAAATTTAAACTCCTTTACATCCATTCTACAATTTAATATTCAAATATAAATATATCATTTTCTTGACGTTGATGCCTTGTCAAATGCATTTGTTATACAAACAGTTGACAACCTCTAAATGACCGTTTCCACCGTCCAATCTATTTCCCTTTTTGTGCAATCTTATTTTCTTCTATTTTTGTACAGCCAGATGACAATCTCCAAATGACCATTTTTAGCAGCCCAATCCATTGCTTTATTCGTGCATCCTTCTTTTCTATTTTTATATAGCCATTTAATGATCTCCAAATGACCTTGTTCTGCCGCATAATCTATTGCCAATTTTGTACAACCTTCTTTTCTATTTTCATGCAACCATTTAACGACCTCTAAATGGCCATTTTCAGCCGCCCAATCCATCGCATATGTTGTGCATCTTTCTTTTCTATTTTCGTGTAGCCATTTAATGACCTCCAAATAACCTGTTGCAGCCGTATGATCTATTGCTCTCTTCGTGCATCCTTCTTTTCTATTTTTATGCAACCATTTAACAACCTCTAAATGGCCATTTTCAGCCGCCCAATCCATCGCCCATGTTGTGCATCCTTCTATCCTATTTTCGTGCAGCCAAATGACAACATTTAAATGGCCATTTTTGGCCGCCCAATTCATCGCCCATGTTGTGCATCCCTCTGTTCTATTTTCATGCAGCCAAATGACAACATTTAAATGGCCATTTTTGGCCGCCCAATTCATCGCCCATGTTGTGCATCCCTCTGTTCTATTTTCATGCAGCCAAATGACAACATTTAAATGGCCATTTTCTGCAGCATAATTCATCG
>Ga0209324_10003116_pt1 | contig 11395 bp, 10 predicted proteins | sample Rifsed19ft3_FD_184015 | JGI IMG/M metagenome (GOLD analysis project Ga0209324, IMG submission 184015) | Soil microbial communities from Rifle, Colorado, USA - sediment 19ft 3 (version 2) | ecosystem: Environmental > Terrestrial > Deep subsurface > Rock core/Sediment | place: Rifle, Colorado...
GTGCATAAAGCAGCGGCAGATACACCACACTCAATACCCAAATTGTGGTGGATTGCACCGATTGGCGCACTGTTTGCCCTTTTTTATGCACGAAAGTTCTACAAAGAGGTCATGAGGGCGCCTGAGGGGAACGAAAAAATGATTTCAATAGCCGGTCATGTCAGAGACGGCGCTTATGCCTACCTGAAACAACAATATAAGGTCGTAGGTATATTTTTTATTGGCGCATTTCTTGTCCTTCTCTTCATTTCCTTCGGATTGCACTCTCAATCAAAGGTAGTGCCTTTTGCATTCTTAACGAGCGGTTTCCTGTCTGGCCTTGCAGGTTTCCTTGGAATGAAGACAGCCACCAGCGCCAGTTCAAGGACGGCTGAAGGTGCACGGAAATCCCTAAACCAGGGACTCCAGGTTGCATTTAGAAGCGGCGCCGTAATGGGGCTGATAGTTGTGGGTATGGGGCTTCTGGACATTTCATTATGGTTCTTTGTGTTCCGTAAGTTTACCGATGTCTCATTGCTCGATATGGCCATGATGCTGCCGTGCTTCGGTATCGGCGCAAGTTCCCAGGCATTGTTTGCAAGGGTAGGAGGCGGGATATTCACAAAGGCGGCAGATGTGGGAGCTGACCTGGTGGGTAAGATAGAGGCGGGTATCCCTGAAGATGATCCAAGAAATCCTGCTACTATTGCCGATAACGTCGGAGATAATGTCGGTGACGTTGCTGGTATGGGTGCAGACTTATATGAGTCGTATTATAATTCGATGCTTGCCTGCGCAGCATTGGGTGTGACCGCCGGTCTTGGTATTGCCGGCATGGTTGTGCCCATGATTTTGGCAGGAGTGGGTATCTTTTTATCCATTATAGGCATCTATGCCGTTAAGACGAAAGAAGAAGCGTCGCAGAAAGAACTCTTGAAGGCATTGGGCAAAGGAATCAACCTGAGTTCTGTTCTTGTCTTGATTGTCTCAGCCGTAATTATAAAGTTTATGCTGCCCCACAATTTTGGTGTCTGGGGTTCGATTGTTACTGGATTAATAGCCGGAGTTATTATTGGTAAAGGGACGGAATACTATACCTCCTCCAATTACTCGCCAACAAAGGGCATTGCCGAACAGGCAAAGACAGGCCCTGCAACGGTTATGATTGATGGTATTGCAACGGGAATGATGTCTACTATTATACCCGTTATTACTATCTCCATTGCAATTTTGTTGAGTTATGCCTTTGCGGGTGGTTTTACAAATATCTCCCTCGGTCTTTACGGAATTGCTATTGCGGCAGTTGGCATGCTTTCAACATTGGGGTTGACGTTGGCAACCGATGCCTATGGACCTATTGCGGATAATGCCGGTGGTAACGCTGAGATGAGCGGTCTCGAACCTCATGTCAGAGAGAGAACTGATGCCCTTGATGCATTGGGAAATACAACGGCAGCGACAGGGAAAGGCTTTGCCATAGGTTCTGCTGCGTTAACAGCCATGGCGCTGATTGCCTCCTTTGTTGAACAAATAAAAGTAGGGCTAGAGAGGGCTGGGGTACATGTCATTCAGGTTTCCGGGACTTCTATTGATATGGCAAATGCCAAATTATCTGATCTTATGTATTATCTGGACGTTACCTTGATTAATCCAAAAGTATTGATTGGTCTGTTTGTTGGCGGTCTGTCAGCGTTTGTTTTCAGTGCGATGACGATGAAGGCTGTGGGTCGTGCTGCACGAAGCATGGTGGAAGAAGTCAGGAGACAATTTAGAGAAATTGCGGGTATTATGGAAGGAACAGGAAAACCCGATTATGCAGCATGTGTGGCGATTAGTACCAGAGGGGCGCAAAGAGAGATGTTTGTTCCTTCATTACTTGCCTTACTGGTACCTATTGTAACAGGCTTAGTATTGGGTGTACCTGGTGTTATAGGACTTTTAGCGGGAAGTTTAACCGTGGGTTTCCTGTTAGCAGTCTTTATGGCTAATGCGGGCGGAGCCTGGGATAACGCTAAAAAATATATCGAAGGTGGCGCGTTCGGAGGAAAGGGTTCTCCAGCGCACAAGGCCGCTGTTGTGGGCGATACTGTAGGGGATCCTTTCAAAGACACATCAGGACCCTCTTTGAATATCTTGATCAAATTAATGTCTATCGTATCAGTTGTCTTTGCTGGAATCATCATTAAATTTTCACCAAAGATAGGTGCCCTCTTGCATCTTCATTAAAGAGAACAGAAGCAAGGGAAAAAGGGCATGTAGAGAATTCAATATCCCTTTACCTCCTTTCAATAATGGGGGAGGTAAGGGGGATTGTAAACGCAGTAACCAAGTTTTGATGAGACCCTTTTAAAGAGGAGGTTATTATGCCGGGTGATATAGTTACAGAAAGGGATGACAGGATATGTCCTAATACAAATTGTCAATATGACAATCATGCAAAAGGGGCGAATTTCTGCATCCTGTGCGGTACACTCCTGTATCATAGGTGTGAGAATTGTTTGGATGTGAATCCACGATATGCAAGATTTTGTTACTACTGTGGAAGCAGCCTGTCAGATGTCAAACCCTCTACTCAATATGATGCCGATTATGGTGGAAATGTTAACGCACAGCAGCGGTAGACTTTCAGGAGGAACAGAAACGTTAGATTCAAAGGAGATCGCAATCCTTTGCGCTGGGATTGCTGACGCTAAAAAGGCTGAAGATATTTTAATCTTTGATGTCCGAAAATTGACATCTATTACAGATTTCTTCGTTATTTGTAACGGTTTTAATGAACGTCAATTACAGAGTATTGCGAGTGAGATAGAATCACAGTTGCATAGTCACGGTATCCACGGAGTCGGTATCGAAGGATACACAAATGGCCGATGGATACTCATGGACTATGTAAATGTCGTCGTTCACCTTTTCGACAGGGAAATGCGTCACTTTTACGATCTGGAACTTCTGTGGGGTGACGCACCAAAGTTACTCTGGAAACCCGATTGAGGGCGGGTAGTTCCTGGTTGCCCTGAGAGGCCTAATTTTTGTGATCTTTTAATATTTTTGACCCTTCGGCTTTCCTCACGACGTTTTCTTTCTGAGGGTTTTTCAAAATATGCCATACGTTTCGATTGATTAATGATACCTTCTTTATCACACATCTTTTTAAATCTTCTTATTGCTTCTCTTATGTTTTCGTCTCCTGATATTTGTACCTTTGCCATGAATAGTTCAATATTCCTTTCTTTGTAAATTGTTATTTTCTAAACTTTAGCGTGTCATTTTAATTTATATTATATTCAACGTCAAGTGAAAAAATTCCTATTTGTAAAATAACTATGTTTATAAAAGAAATCATATCCAAGTTAGTAAATAACCAGAACTTAAGCCTTGAAGAAAGCCTGGACGTAATGATGCAAATTATGGAAGGGAAAGCCACTGATGCACAGATCGCCTCTTTTATTACCGCATTACGTATGAAGGGCGAAACTGTTGAAGAGATTACGGGATGTGCTATGGCCATGAGGAGGAAGGCTATTAAAATAAAGACAGAAGGCGGAATCGTGATTGATACGTGTGGGACAGGAGGAGATGCAAAAAATACCTTCAATATCTCTACAGCATCTGCCTTTGTTGTTGCCGGTGCCGGTTTGAAGGTAGCCAAACACGGTAACAAAGCAGCCTCAAGTCAGTGCGGAAGTGCAGATGTATTAAAGAAGTTAGGCGTTAATATCGACGCAGATGTCAGGACGGTTGAAAAATGTATCGTAATGGCTAATATTGGATTCCTCTTTGCTCCCATGCTGCATCAGGCAATGAAATACGCTGTTGGTCCTCGGAAAGAAATTGGCATTCGTACGATATTTAACATCATTGGCCCTTTAGCGAACCCGGCCGGCGCTACTCACAGAATCCTGGGTGTGTACAGTGAACACCTGACAATTATTATGGCTGAGGCATTGAAACGGCTCGGTGACTTACATGCCTTTGTTGTCCACGGACTGGACGGACTGGACGAGATAACAACTACGGACAAAACCAAAGTCTGTGAGCTTGTTGGGAATACCATAAAAAGTTATTATTTAAACCCGTCTGATTTTGGCATAAAAAAATCAAATCTTTCTGACCTGACGGTAAATACCCCCGACGAAAGTGCCATGGCAATCAGAGACGTATTGGACGGTGTTCACAGCCCCAAAAGAGATGTAGTGCTTTTGAATGCAGCCGCCGCAATCATCGCAGGCGGATTGGCAAAAGATTTTACGGAAGGACTTAAAATTGCCGCACAATCTATCGACAGTGGTAGTGCGAGAAATGCGCTCCGGAAGTTAACGGAAATCAGTTGGCAATCTCCATAGAAAAGTATTGATAGTATAATAGATTTTATGTAAACTATTAAAAATATTAAAAGTCAATAGTTCATTATTGTTTATCAACAATCTTTTTAGTCCTCACTTCTTTAGAAAACCAAATATGACTATCTAGACTTGCAGTAATGGCTAGTGTTATGTCACTATTTGGAACCATTGCTCTATTCAGGAACACAAATCTGCAAGCCACATGTGAACATAGGTTAAAATAATATTGCAAACGGGTTATCTAGCCTTTCAATCCCCATAATTTCTTGTCCCTGCTTCTGGTATATCTGACGAATTAAAGAATACGTACGGGATCTCCCGAAATATAAATGCGATTAAAAACATCACTATCTCGACGATTGAAAACTCTGATCATAGGCGATGCCCGGAGTCCTCATGATCGGACAATCTTTCACAAACTATCACTGATAGCCTTTTTTGCCTGGGTTGGGCTGGGATCGGATGGGCTCTCCTCTTCTTGCTATGGTCCGGAAGAAGCCTTTCGGGCATTGCAGGCATATCCTTACTTGGGCATCTTTGTGGCTTTGGGTTCGGTGCTGACAATTTTTGTGATTAGTGCTAGTTACTCGCAGATCATCGAGCTTTTTCCTTCAGGCGGAGGTGGATACCTCGTTGCCAGCAAATTGCTGTCTCCCACTTTTGGAATGTTTTCTGGTTGCGCACTTATCGTAGACTATGTACTTACAATCACTGTTTCTGTTGCAAGCGGTGCGGATGCCGTTTTCAGCTTCCTTCCTGTAGAATGGTATCCATACAAACTGGAGTTTGCAATTGCCGGTATTGCGGTGCTCACCCTATTGAACCTGCGAGGAGTAAAAGAAGCAGTTGCTCCCTTAATACCCATCTTCTTGATTTTCGTCATTACTCATGCGTTTGTAATCATAATATGCGCCGATAACGCATTTGACAAATGTTCAAGAAGTAGTAAAGACAACGATGTTTGATGTTCACAATGCGAGTGCCAAGATGGGATTCGCATCGCAGGAATGCTTTTACTGATTCTGCGTTCCTATTGCATGGGTGCAGGAACATATACAGGCATAGAAGCTGTCAGTAACGGTCTTCCGGTACTCCGGGAGCCACGGGTACGAACGGCTAAACGCACCATGCGCTATATGGCAATTTCATTGGCAGTCATGGTGATGGGATTAATGTTTGCTTATCTCCTTTATAGGGTTGAGCCACAATCTGGAAAAACCCTGAATGCAGTTCTCTTTGAGCACGTCACGGGAGATTGGGGAGATAGGTCGAAGACCTGGTTTGTAATTGTAACGCTCGCTGTCTTTATTACATTTGTCCTTTCTCAATTGGGAATGGTGCGCCATTGGTGGAGTACCCGGACAGGAGTTAAGCACCGATGGTGGAAGCTTCTCATCAACGGTGTGGGATTGGTTCTGACCGTTTTTATTCTTGTGTCAGTAACTGTACTGAAGTTTCATGAAGGAGGTTGGATAACCTTACTTGTTACTGGCTCATTGGCAGGAATAGCAGTGGTTATAAAGGGACACTACTATAAAACCGGTCGTCTTCTGAGCAAACTGGATAACCTCGTCGAGGTAGCTGAGTCTTCGGGTTCAGGCCTGACCACTGGCAAAACTCAGGATATGAAGTCTCATCAAGGGTTTGATCCAACAGCGAAAACGGCAGTCTTACTTGTTAGTGGTTTTAATGGACGGGAACTTCATACACTCTTCAGTGTCTTTCGCACATTTGAAAAAACATTCAGAAATTTTGTCTTTGTTGATATTGGAATGGTTGATGCTGGAAATTTCAAAGGGTTAGCAGAGATCGAACACCTCCGAGCCCAGATAAAGAGCGACTTAGATCGTTTTGTATATTTCGTACAGCGGCATGGTTATTACGCTGAGGGTTTCTATTCCATAGGTGTTGACGTTGTTGATGAAATTGCTCAAATTACCCTGAGGATTTTAGAGCGTTTTCCCAATCCCGTTTTCTTCGGGGGGCAACTTATTTTTCCGAACGATTCTTTTCTCTCACGGTGGCTCCATAACTACACTGTTTTTGCCGTGCAAAGAAGGTTGTATTCTAAAGGAATTCCTGTTGTTATTATGCCTATCCGGGTATAGCAAGAGTTTTCAGTCATCTATTTACAGGAATATACCATGAAGCTTTCCGGCCTCCTGGACAATAATATCATCACCACAAACCATAGGGCAGGAAACAAGAGCGATGGATTGCAGGAGATGATAAGTATCTTTTACAAAACCGCAATCTGTTCCCAGCTCGTGGGCTCGAAGTAGAACCAACAGAACCAGAGGTTATTGATAAACCTCCGAGATCAAGAAACAAAAGGTTTTTAAAACCATAAATATGAAAGAGAGATAATCTATGACTTATTTAGAAGCACTAGTACTTGCCATTATCGAAGGAATTACTGAATTTCTGCCTATTTCATCTACCGGCCATATGGTAATTGCTTCTACGTTTATGGGTATCAGTGAAAATGCCCTGACAAAGAATTTTGAGATCGTCATACAGTTAGGCGCTATTTTATCGGTGGTAGTGCTTTACTGGCGCAAATTCTTTACCTCTTTCAGGTTTTATCTGAAGTTAGCCTTTGCATTCCTGCCGGCTGCTGTTGCAGGTGGTTTATTGGGTGATTACATCGATATTTTATTAGAGAGTATATGGGTAGTGATTGCTACGCTTTTTCTTGGCGGGATTGTTCTGCTTTTTGTAGACCGGTGGTTTAAGCATGCCGAAGGGACGGAAGAACAGGAAATATCATGGTTCCAGGGTTTTAAAATCGGTTGCTTTCAGTGTATTGCAATGGTTCCGGGAGTATCTCGGGCAGCAGCCACCATTATTGGAGGAATGACTGTAGGGCTTAACCGGAAAACAGCCGCTGAATTTTCATTTTTTCTCGCCGTTCCAACCATGCTAGGCGCTAGCGCCAAGAAAATGATGGATTCTTACAAGACAATCCAACACCATGATATAGCTATCCTGCTGTTAGGGAGTTTCGTGGCGTTTGTCGTAGCTATGTTTGCCATCAAGGCTTTTATTGGTTTCCTGAAACAACACGGTTTTAAATGGTTCGGGTACTATCGTATTGTCCTGAGTGTGGTATTGGCTATTGTTGCATATCTGATGAAAATACAAATGTGAAGAATAATAGTAAAAAATATGCCTCAATTTATAAAATTCTATTGCATTTTATTTAGAAATTTGTTTCACTAAGCAAACATTTTTTTTAATTTATTAATACTGTTAAAGTCGTTTGAGGGAGCCAATCAATTATGATGATACCGAGGTTGGTATTCTTTACCAAGGGTGTTGGAAAACACAAAGACAAGTTACAATCTTTCGAGCTTGGCTTGCGGAAAGCTGGCATTGAAAAATGCAATCTAGTGAGGGTGTCGAGCATTTTCCCGCCCAATTGCAAAATTGTCACGAAGGAACAGGGAGTTACCATGTTAAAGGCAGGGCAGGTGATTTTTTGCGTAATGAGTGAAAATTCCACCAATGAGCCTAACCGGATGATCTCCGCTTCTGTCGGTATGGCTGTTCCAGCCGAACACGAACATTATGGATATCTCAGTGAACACCACGCCTTTGGTGAAACCGAAGAAAAATCGGGCGATTATGCAGAAGACCTTGCCGCTACTATGCTGGCCAGTACCCTAGGTATCGAATTTGATCCTGCAAAAAACTACGATGAACGGAAAGAAACCTATCGGATGAGCGGTAAAATCGTAAAAACCAGAAACATCACACAGGCTGCACGTGGAGATAAGAACGGTTTGTGGACTACGGTCGTTGCCGCTGCCGTATTTATTTTATAAACGTACTTTTTAATATAATCTACAGAAAGTGTTAGCCTGCCCAAATATCTTCCTAAGAACAAGTCCCCATCGATCTTTGACTCCGTCTGTGTGTCTTCGTTTGATATGACATGGTGGAAAGGGTATTTTTAACGTGGAAGTGATTGCTACCGGATGCATCGTTGCCCCGAAGGGATTTTTAACGGGAACTACCTATTGTGGAATAAAAACCATAAAAGATAGTCTCGATTTTGGAATTATCTTTTCAGAATTTCCAGCGACTGGTGCGGCATTGTTTACTACAAATCAAATCTATGCAGCGCCTGTAAAGCTGAGCAGGAAAGTTGCCCAAAAAGGTCATATACGAGCATTTGTTATTAACAGCGGCAATGCCAATGCCTGCACAGGAGAACAGGGATATAAAGATGCCGAGGAAATGGTACGGATTGCAGGAAAATGTCTGAAAATTTCTGAGGATGAAATCCTGGTCGCCTCTACCGGTATTATTGGAAGGCCCCTTCCCATGGGTAAAATCACCGCCGGAATTAAGGCCGCTGCCACATCTCTGGGAAACACCCCAGCACATGGCAATGACATGGCTCGTGCTATTATGACGACGGATACAAAACAAAAAGACATTGCAATCAGGCTAAAGATAAACAATAAAGATGTGATTGTGGGTGGGATCACCAAGGGCGCTGGGATGATTGCCCCAAACATGGCAACCATGCTCTGCTTCCTTACGACAGACGTCTCCATGCCAGCACCACTTCTTCATGAATGCCTCAGAAATGCCGCAGAGTCTTCTTTTAACCGCATTACCATTGACGGGCACATGAGCACCAACGATACCATCGCAATCATTGCAAATGGCGCTTCTGGAGTAAATATTGCCACCAATAGCCAGGAACTACGGTTATTTCAACAGGGACTAAATTATGTGACCGGCTACCTGGCGAAGGCCATTGTAAAGGACGGCGAAGGCGCTACGAAATTCATTCAGATTGACGTCGTTGGTGCAATGTCACGGAGCGACGCCGCAAAGATTGCCCGATCAATTGCAGACTCGCCGCTCGTGAAGACGGCAATCAACGGAGAAGACCCCAACTGGGGTCGCATCGTCTCTGCCGCCGGTTATGCGGGTGTGGAACTGGACGAGTCGAAGACCAACCTTTACATTAATGACATCTTGATTTTCGCGAAAGGTATGCCGACACAGTCTGACCTCAATAAACTAAGTGCATCCATGAAAAATACGGATATCCATATTCGCCTGGAACTTGGCTTGGGGGATTGTGCGGACACCGTCTGGACATGCGATCTATCGCATGAATATGTCACCATTAATGCCGAATATCACACATAAGCTTGTATAAGATCTCACGCCAATAAAACATTCGAGTCTATCTTCTTCTCCAGTTTATTGTCCATGTCTATGCGAACGGAACTATAGAGTTTTACCCAATATTTATCAACGTCACCTCTTTATTAAACTGGCGCAATGCCTTTTCCCTGCCTCCGTGCATAAAATTCCGGTAAAATTGGTTATGGATGAAAAAATATGATATAATATTTTCAAATAATTTTACAGGTGTTTTGCATTATAGTAAATGTAATAAATAAGTTTCCATTGAATGCCTGTCATTCCGAGCAAAGCGAGGAATCTTAAGATTTCTCAGTCGCTCCGCTCCTTCGAAATGACAACTTTCTTTTGACGTTTACTATAGTTATTAAATAAAACCATTCGGAGGTAAAAAAATGAGTGTGCCGAGGAAGCGTATTAGTTCTTACCAGTGCAAGTCTGGTCTGGACAAAGGCTAGCCACCAGTCCAGCACCGAATCACACGCATGGGGAGGTAACGAGCCATGTGAAGCTGGGAGGAGGGAGGTATCAGGCTACAACGCAAGTGAAGGTATAGAGCCTCGAAATAATCATCGTGTCGGAGGTCGACACTGTTCATTTAGAGGGAAGACAGAATTCTCTGCACCGCTAAGGCAAGATGGAGAGAACCCGACGGGGTCTAAGGCCGTTGCATGATACTACAGGGAGCGAATATGAACTCGGGAGAGCCAGGATACTCTTTTTTCCCCCCAAATTTCTTTTTAGTGTAGGGGGGAAAGTAAGCAACAACAAGCTATAAGAGGTAAGGAGTTGCGAAAGTATCTTGGCAGTCGGACTACCTCGTAGTATCGAAGAAGCAGGGTAATGCCTGTGGAGAGAAGGGGGTAGCGGTAACGCAATGAGTTATAAGGAGACATCTACCACATACGAAGGTGGAGAACGGATGCAAACGAAATTAGAACTTATAACACGGAGAGCCAGAGAGAATCCGAAGATGAGATTTACGTCATTGGCACATCATCTCAACGAAGGATTTCTGCTGGAATGTTTTCAGGAGCTGAAGCAAGACAAAGCGCCTGGCATTGATGGAGTAACAGTCAGAGCATACGAAGAAAGGCTTGAAGAGAACCTCAGGGAACTGGTAGGAAGACTCAAGGGGAAGAAATACAGACCCCAACCAGTCAGACGGGTATATATACCGAAAGACGAGAAGAGTCTAAGACCGCTGGGGATACCTACGGTAGAGGACAAGATAGTGCAGATGGGGATAAAGAAGATACTGGAGGCAATCTATGAGCAAGACTTTGTAGAGGTATCGTATGGATTTCGGCCAAAACGAGGATGTCATGATGCGTTGGAAGTAGTAGATAAGACCATAATGACAAAGGCAGTGAACTATGTAGTGGATATGGACATAGAGAAGTTCTTTGATACGGTAGACCACAAATGGATGATGAAGTGTTTAGAGCAGAGGATAGCCGACCCAAGCTTATTGAGGCTCATAGGGCGATTCTTAAAGGCCTGTGGTTTGAAAAGGAAGTAAAGAGGCAAGCGAAAGGATATGCCCAGCTAACCCGATATGCAGACGACTTCATAGTATGCTTTGAATGTGAAGAGGATGCGAAGGGATTTGGGGAGAGACTTCGGCGGAGGTTGGGGAAATTTGGGTTAAAGGTATCGGAGGAGAAGAGCAGGATAATCGAGTTTGGACGAAAGGCGTGGCAAAGGACACAAGAAGGAGGAGCAAAGGTATCTACCTTTAACTTTCTGGGATTTACCTATTACTGTGACAAGACACGGAGAGGGGCGTTCAAGGTAGGCCGTAAGACCAACCCAAAGAAGATGAGGGCGAAGCTGAAGGCAATGAACCAATGGCTCAAGAGTATTCGAAATGCCGTAGAATTCAAGGAGTGGTGGCCGATACT
>Ga0209324_10003117_pt1 | contig 11394 bp, 12 predicted proteins | sample Rifsed19ft3_FD_184015 | JGI IMG/M metagenome (GOLD analysis project Ga0209324, IMG submission 184015) | Soil microbial communities from Rifle, Colorado, USA - sediment 19ft 3 (version 2) | ecosystem: Environmental > Terrestrial > Deep subsurface > Rock core/Sediment | place: Rifle, Colorado...
GCGGCGCCAGCAGCCGCACCGGAGAAGAAGAAGGAAGAGAAGAAAGAGGAAGAGGAGAAGGTCTCCGAGGAAGAGGCGGCGGCGGGGCTCGGCGCCCTGTTCGGGTAGCCGGCCCCTCGTGGCGAGGCGTCCGCCCGTCTCTGCGAGCGGGACCGCTGCCGATCGACGATCTCATCCCCCTTTCGCGTGGAGGTACGGGGAACCCTGAAGCCGGTCCTCGCGGCTCCGGAAGGCCGTGCGTCAGTACCACAAGGCTCTCCTCGTCGCGTTGGCGTGCGCGCTCGCGTTGGCGGCGGGGCTGGGGCGCGCGTACCTGACCGCGCCGAAGCCGCTCACGTCCGCGGAAGTTCTGGGAGCCACGAGGCGCTCCGTGGACGCCGCGGTAGATGCAGCGATCGAGCTCGGAGGTCTCGACGACGCAGAGGCGTTCGTCGCCAAGACCATCATGGAGGACCTTCGCCGCCAAGGCTTCGCAGCCCCACCCATCCGGCTCATCCGGCAGAACGACCTGAATCCGTTGGCGGCGTTCTTCGTCATCGTCGCGGTCGGAGATCTGGAAGTGCGCTTCGACATCGAGGGAACCCGAGACCCCCTCCTCGCGATGCGGCTCGGCATGGACGTGCGCATCCGCGCCGACCCGTTCCATCCGTATGCGAGCCACGGGGAACCCGGCATCTTGGCGGCGTGTCTCGAGGGACGGTTCTATCATCTCGCTCCAGAGGGCCCGGATCTGTTTGCGCGGCTCGAGAACCGGACCTCGGACCCGTACCACTTCGGATTCGAGACTTTCGTCGCGAGCGGGGGCCGGTTCGCGGTGGATCACGCTTTCCTGGAGACCGGGGTGTGGGGGCTGGACGGCCTCCATCGCGAGCGGTACGGCCTGTGAGGTCCGAACACGCGGTTCTGCGTAGGACGCGATCGCCGTTCAGTGTCGCTCATTTGCGAAGTGGCGGTGGAACCGACCCCACACGTCCTCCACTCCTTCCGGGTACTTCGCCGGATCGCGGATTCGGAGGCACAGGAATGCGCCGATCGTGCGCCCAGCGGAGGAAGTGAGGTACACTGCCAAGAGCGCGAGCCACACGTTTCCGCCCCATACGTCCAGCAACACGTGCGCGAGGTAGCCGCCGAGGAGGGTTCCCGCAAACGTCACCAGCCCGATCGCGCCGTTGAACGTCCCGAAGTACTCCGCGTGCTTCTCCGGAGGCGCGACGTCGAGGATGTACGCGTTGAACGCGATGTTCACGATTGCCGTCGGCACGCCCATCACCGCCGAGATCGCGTAGACGAACACGAGGTCGTTCGCGAGCCCGTACGCGAGCGGGACGGCGATGAACAGGAAACGGCTCGCCTGGATCAGGGCGACCGGGCCGACGCGGTCCAAGAGCCGCCCCACCTGCGACTGCAGCATGATCGTCGACGTCGCCGAGACGACCGTGATCATCACGATGTCCAAGTTCGTCGCGCCGAGGACGTTCGCGACCGTGATCGGGATGAGAGGCCAGCTCATCGACATGAAGAAGTTGTAGAACGATTGGACCTTCGTGAAGTAGACGAAGTCCGCGCGCCGTTCCGCGACGTCTGCCCGGTCCGCAGGGGGCGGGCCCCCTCCGTCCCTCGCGGTCCTCGACGGCTCCCGAACGAACACGAGGACGAGGGCGGACGCGACCCCCGCCGCCGCTGCGATCACGAAGGGCAGTTGGAACGCGTTTGCATCCGTCTGAGGGAGGTTGAAGACGACGATGGCTGCCACGAGCGTGCCACCGAGGCTGGCGGCGCCGCCGATCACGCTGAACCGGCCGAACGTGCGGCCCCGCATCCCGAAGGAGGTCTTCTCTCCCAGGAGGGCGCTCCAGTTCGGGACGACCATCGAGAGGGCCACCGCCTGGAACAGGACGACGAGGATGAGCTGCCACGGCGATCCGGACGCCGCGACGAGGAGGAAGAGGGTCATCGAGACGGCGGTCCCGAGCACGATGAACGGGATCCTGCGTCCGAGGCGATCGCTCGCGCGGCCCCACGTGGCTTGGAGGAGGTTCGGGAACAGGTTGTTGAAGGCCTGCAGCCAACCGAGGTCCGCCGTGGTCGCCCCGAGCCGCGTCGCGTAGTACGGGACGAACGGCGCGCCCAGGCCATGGCCGAACTGATTCGCCGCCTGGTGCGCGTAGAGCGGGCGGCGTCCCTGGCGGAATCGGTCCAGAAACCGAATTCCCATCACCCTTCTGACGGGGCGGGAGGGATGGCCGACGGAAATAAGGCTTCCGATTCGCCTCCGTTCAGCTCTGGATCGTCCAGTCCGCCGACCGTCGCACGCGGATCCAGAAGCCGCCACCAGGCTCCATCAAGTCCGAGGGTCCGAGGCGCCGGAGGTAGTACGGCGGGTTCGCGGGATCGAAGCCCTCCACGGTGCGGTACGACACGCCGGCGAGCGCATCGGCGACCGTGCGTTCCAGGAACGAGGGATACCCGACGAGGTTCCATCCCTCCTCCAGGCGGATCGTCGTCGAAACGCGGACGAGCCCGGCCACGACGAGGTCCGAAGCCGTGCGGACCCGGAGCCAGAAGCCCTTCGTCTCGTCGATCCTTCGCAGGCTCCGCCACGGCTTGTCCCGGCAGTCCTCCTCCCAGTCGTCGTCGTCCCCCTCCTCGTCGTCATCGTCGTCGCGGGGGTTGACGAACGTCCGGGCCACGACGTAGTCGACCGTCTGGAGGACCGACCTCGCGTCCGTGTCCGAGGGCGCGATCGGGATCGACAGGAGATGCCATCCCGCCGCCAGGCTCCTTGAGTACTTCGCGAATTGGGTCGCGCTCGCCGTCGCCTGCCCCGCGGCGTCTCGGACGACCAGACGGTAGAACCGGGAACCAGGGTCCAGCACGCCGCCGCCCACGTCCTCGTACGTCGTCGTCCCGGGGGGTAGACTCGCGAGGAGCGCGTACCCGACCCCCGCAGCGCTGTAGGACGGACCCAGGAACAGGTCGTACGCCGCAACGTCGTCCTCCCCGCCCCCGTCGTCCGCGGAGAGGCCCCAAGAGAGGGTGACGTCCCCGAGGGTCGAGCCCGTGAGGTCCGCACGAGACGGCGTCGCCGCGCCGGGCGGCAGGTCCACGGGGGTCGGGCCCTGCACGCAGTTCAGAAGAGGCGCCATGAACGGTCGGTTGTCCCGGCTATCCGTGTCGATCACGTACGGGGTGTCTCCGATTCCGTCGCCGTCTCCGTCCGTTCCGGTGTAGTCGCTCCAGAAGTTCCCGAAGGCCCCGTCGTCCCAGAGGTTCGTGACGACGTCGGTCGCCTGGACCGCGTTGTTCACGATGTTGTTCCGGACCACGCTCGCCAGGACGCCACCGGAGGGAGCTTCGACCCCGATACCCAGGGCGTTCCGGGCGACCTCGTTGCACTCCACGGTCGCTGCCGGGGCAGGTCCCCCCGGTGGGATGCTGTACAGGAGGGCACCCCACCCACCGTTATCGGAGATCTCGCTGTCCCGAAGGGTCAGGCTTGCGAAACTCGACGGGGTGTCGATTCGAAACAGGAGACCCCAGCCGGAATTCCCGAACAAGCGCGAGTCGATGATCGCGACGCGCCCCGTCGCGTTGACCGCGTTCCCGTTTCCGTAGGCATTCACCCGTTCCAAGACGATGGATGCGGCGGCGCCCACGTGCACCTGGACGGCCTGGCCGTTCGCCGTGAGATCCGCGTCACGGACGGAGAGGGAGGTGCGCTGGGAGGCGTATCCGTCTACGGTCATTCCGTTCTGCGCGTCGCGCACGGACACGTTCGACAGATCGGCGATCCCATTCGACGCGACCCGGATGCCCCTCCAGACAAAGGGCGGTGGGCCCGTGTTGTTCGCAGCGAACAGAATTGTCCCGTTCGAGGACCCGGTCGCGAACAGGTATCCGTGGACAAGGATCTCGTACTGCCCGAGCGCGAGGACGGTGACACCGGCCTGGATCGTGAGTACGGAGCCGGGATCGACAATGACGTCGCACGCGACGAGGTACGGGCTGCCGGCCGCCGTCCACGTCTCCGCCCCAATGACGTGGCCGCACACGGTGGTCGATGCCGCCGCAGGCCCCGGGCCGAAGCGCGTACCGGCGAACGCCGCCAAGAGCAGGAGCGGGAACACGATCATTCGGGCCTCACGCGCGACGCGACGGGCGAGCATGCGCTCCGCACGGGGCGTGCGTCACATGAAGAAATTGGAACGCGTTTGTAGCCCTATTAGAGCTTGGCGGTGGTGTCACGCCTCGACTTCGGGGACGTCCTTCTTCGCCTCTTCTTGGATCCTCTTCGCCCGCTGCTTGGAATTGTACCCCGTCGCCCGTTCCAAGAATGCATTCCACGCCTCCCGGGTGCGCACGGCGGTGTCGTTGTCGACCTGCGGATTCGCTTTCGTGTCCACGTGGAGCGCGGCCTTGTCCGCCCACGCGACGATGCGCGCGAGCCCCCCGTACGACGCGACGAACTTGCCGCCCTCATCCGCGACCGGCCCGAACGACATCTCCATCACGTCCTTGAGCCGCACGCCCTCGACGTTCTTGTAGTGCCCTCGGCGGATCGGGTACGTCTGCACGGTCTTCCCAGCGGCGGGAAGGGCCCTGGGTCGATAAACCTTACCCGCGCACGAGGGCGGGGAGATCCGCAGCGCCCTGGGTGAAGCCCTCCAGTTCGAGGACGTCGAGCCACTCCTCCCGGCAGGCGCACGCGAGCGAGTCGAGGCGGTCGCCCAGCCCGAGGGACGTCTCCTCGATCGCCGCCAGGAAGGAGGGATCGCACTCCCCGCAGTTATGTGCCCCCCGGCGCATGCCGCCCGCCGTCGGGTGTGACTTCACGTGTGCCCTAAGGTCCCGACAGCGCCGCAAGACCTCCGCAACCGACCACAGCCACGGGGGCCGGTATTCTCCGCGGTGAAACAGATGGTCCACGACCGTGTTTCTCTGGACGTTCATGGGGTTGACCGAGATCGCGTCGCTCACCCCGTCGACCGCGTGCGCGGTCTCCACGGCATCCTCGATCGCCTCGCGTTCCGTGAGGAACGGCGGCTTCAGCAGGAGGTACGACTTCACGGTCACGCCGACCTCGTGCGCGAGATTGGCGGCGCGGACGTGCTCGCGAAGCCCCCACATCTTGTTCACCGCATGCCGAAGGACGACGTCGTTCGCGCTCTCCAGGCCGAGGGCGATCTCGAACTTCTGCGCGTGCCGCTCCCCCTCCTCGAGCGGTTCGCGCCGGACGAGGTGCGAGAGCGTCTCGACCATCACCTTCTCGCACCGCTCCCCGAGCGCCTTCAGGATGTTCTGTCGGACCTCGGGGAACACCTCGCGCTCGTCGAAGAAGTTCCCGCTCGTGTAGACCTTCACAAACGGCTGACCCGCGTGACGCTGGAGGACCTTTCCGAGCTGCGCCTCCAAGTCCTCGGGCGCGACTTCCACCGCCACGTCGTTCACGTACCCGCACATCGAGCACCCGCTCTTCCGGGCCCAGTAGCACCCGCGCGTGCGGAAGATGATGACCCACGCGTCCACCACCTTCCCGTCGAGGACGTCCTTCTCCGTCCACGTGGAGATGTATTCCCGCGGGTTCGCGGGCCGGACGTCGCGCAGCTGCGTTACAAGCTCGGGGAGTCGCACGCCGCGTCGAAGGGAGTGTCGGGGATAAGTGTTGCGTCACCGGCTGCGTACGGACGCGAGGCCCGCGATCACGCCCGCCATCGCGAGGATCAGGCCGATGAATGCGATGATCCCGAGGATCTGTGAGACTTGGATGCCCAATCCAATCAGGGGGATGAGCCCGAGGGTGGCGAGGGGACCTACCGGCAGAAAGAGGAACCAGACGATGACGAGAGAAAAGCCGATCGCCGCGAGCACAATCCCCGCGGTCGGTTTCCCGTGGCGGTGCTCCGCCTTTGTGACCTCGGCCACCGCCGCTTGCGCGGCGGGTGCCGCGACGGGTTGTGCCGCGACCGCCTGCTGCGCGCGGACGACGGTCGGCGTCTGCGTCACGGTGACCGTCGGGGGCGCTGCCACATACGTCTTCGGCGCGTACTTCTTCTCCGAGTGGCAGTACCAGCGGTCGTACTCCTTGATGTACGCAAGCTCCTTCCCGCACGTCGGACACGGGTTGCGGGTCTTTCCGTACTCCTTCGGCGCGTACTTCTTCTCCGCGTCGCACCACCATCGGTCGTATTCACGGACGTATCGCAGCTCACGGCCGCACGTCGGGCACGGCCTGGCGATTTTCGCCGCGGGCCGGGGCGGCACCGCCACGGCGGGTGCGGGAGCCGGCGCCTGCACAGGTCGCGGGTACTCGACGGGCCTGGGCGCTTCGGCCGGTCTGGGAGCCTCCACCACGGGAGGCCGTGCGGGCGCGAGCCGCGGGGGCGTCCCCTTCCCGTAGCCACTGGGCGCGTAATTCCCGCAGGAGTAGCAGTAGAGGCGGTCGTACTGCGCAATGTATGTGAGCTCCTTCCCGCACGTCGGGCAGGGGAGCGCGGGCGTGACCTCGACCTTGACCGCGGGCGGCGCGGGCACGGGGATGGCGGCGGGGACCGGGGTCGCCGCGGGAGCGGGTTCCATCCTCCAGGGCTCAGCTCGGATCGGCTCCATTCTCGGCTGGTCCGCCCTCGCGGCCACGGGGGCCGGCCTCGGTGGCTCCAGTCGCGGGGCCTCGGCGATCGGTTCCCTTGCGGGGACCGGCACGGGTTCCGCCCTCGCCGGTTCGGCCCGCGGCGGCTCGACCTTTGCCTCCCGGATCTGAACGCCCTCGGATTCTGCCTTTGACGGCGCGATCCGCATGGGCTCGGCCCAGGGCGGCTCGCCTGTCGGGGCTTCGACAGGAGCGGCGGCGAGCGAGGCCGCGGCTGGCTTGGGAGCCTCAAGGGGCTTTGCCTTCGCGATCTCGGGGAGCAGTTCCTCGAGAGTGGGGACCTCCTCGACTTCGGGAACGGGCTCGGACTTCTCGGCCGACTCCGGTCTTGCCTCAGTCGGGCTGACTTCGGGAGCCGGCCGGGGCTCGGGCGCGGGCTCCGGCTCCTCCGCGGGTTCCAGCTCCTCGACGATCCGATCCGGCTCTGCGGTCAGCTCCGGGGACGCGGCCGACACCGGCTCGGAAGCCTCCAGGAGTTCCTCTGCCGCCTGAGCGACTTCGGTGATCTCCTCCTCCGCGTCAATCCGATGCTCGTCCATGTACGCGAGCAGCCGGTCCCGCAGCTGGACGCGGGTCCCGATCGGATCCAGGTCGTAGGCGGAGCACCACTCCATCAGCCTGCCCTTCTTCGCTTTCACGACCGCAGCGCGCCGCAACTCGGGGCGTTCGCCGACGGGCGCCTCCTCCTCGGCGGGAGCCGTGCCTTCCTCGGTGGGCGTGACCACGGGCGGGACGCCGCCCTCCACGAACGTCTCCGGGACAGGTTCCGGCGACGGCGCTTCCTTGGCAGGTTCCATTGCCTGAGCGGGCGCAGGCTCTACCGCGGGCGCTTCGGCGACCGCGGGGACGGCCACCGGAGTCGGGGCCGCGACCGCCATGACGGGCAGGATGTCCTTCGGCGCGTACTTCCCTTCGGGATAGCAGTAGTACCTCTGGTACTGCTGGATGTACGTGAGCTCCTTCCCGCACGACGGGCAGTGGAAGTGGCCGTCGTGGGATTCCGGCGCGCCAGGCTCGATCGCGGGGCCCACCGCCGCTCCGACCGCGGGGGACGGCGCGATCGTCTTCGGCGCGTACTTGCCCTCCGCGTAGCAGTACCAGCGGTCGTACTGGGGGATGTATGTGAGTTCGTTTCCGCACGTCGGGCAGGCGACCACGGGGCTCCCCAGGGGAGTAGGGGATTTGAGGGGGTCTTATAAATGATTCGCAGCCCGTATCCCCGCCGCCAACGCTTTTACGGAGGGTTCGGGTATCCGATTCCGCGCCACCATAGCTCAGTCGGTAGAGCGCTCGCCTTGTAAGCGAGCGGTCGGGAGTTCGATCCTCCCTGGTGGCTTTCACGAGCGGGCTACAGCCGGAACAACACGCCCTTCCCGTGGTCCGTGATGTTGTAGATGTACGGCGGCACGCCGCGCTTCATCGCGCGCCCCCGCTCCCGGGCGATCAGCTGCACGGCCTCGAGCACGCGCAGGTGGTGGTAAATCGTGCGATCGTTGATCCCGAGTTCCTCGGACAGCTCCACGAGCGTACAGTCCGAGTGATCGAGCAAGAAGCGCATGATGAGCTTCCGCGTCTCGTTCAGCGCCTCGGACGTGTACGGCCGGCGCGGCCGCTCGTCGAGCCGGAGCCGCTCGTAGACGGCGGTGCCCTTGTCGGACGGGACGATCTGGACCCTCAGGAGTTGGTTCCGCTCGATCTCCACGAGGTGGCGGTAGACGGCGGCGGGGGCGACCCCGAGTTCCTCGGCGAGCTCGGCGATGTTCGTTTCCTTGCCCTTGTACAGCTTGTTCTCGACGACGATGGAGAGAACCTCCCGCTGGCGGTCGGTGAGCGCACGGACCTCCTCGGTCGTTATCATGGCACCGTTGAGAACGGGACGCGGCGTATCAACCTTTCCACCTAAATCTCCCGGGGCGAAAGGCAGCGGTCGATGATGGAGGACCAGGGTCCCGCGTCGCCCGTGTTGCATGTACGGCGAAGGTGCAAGCCCGAGCCCGTGCGTGGTCGTCCCGGAGGCGCAGAAATGCGATCGATGCGAGACAGGACGGGCGGGATCGAAGGGATGCCGCTGCAGCTCATGATCGTCGTGATCGTGGCGGGGCTCGTGTTGGCGGTCGTGCTCGGCTGGACGTTCTCGATCCAGGGCCCGGCGGTGATCAAGCGCGTGAACGTGGACCCGGAGACCGTGAATCTCCCCGCGGTGGCCGAGGACCGGACCGCGAGCCGGACGCTCTCGATCTACGTGACGGCGTTCGACGGCAAGGACCAACCGCTTCAGGGAATCGTGGTGACGCTGGGCGGCGCGGTCGCGCGGACGTACGTGGCCCAAGATTCCGGGGACGGAGCCCTCAACGGGACCGCGAGCCTTCGCGATGTGCAGGTGACCCTACCGCCCGGCATCTTCGTCGGCGAGCTCACGCTCACGATCCAAAAGGCGGGGTTCCCGTCCAAGACGTGGTCGATCCCGGTCGTGCGGGGCGCCTGAGGGATGGAACTTCCCCTCCGGCTCCTCGTGGCCGCGGTCGTCGTGGGCCTCACCGTGCCGGCGATCCACGGCGGGCTGAACGCGTACGAGACGGCGCAAGCCTCCCGGACTGCGGAGGTCGCGATCGACGCCGTGGTCCGCGTGGCCCAGCGCTTGTACCTCTCCGGCGGAGGCGCGCAGGACGTCGTCGTGGACCTGAGCGGAGGCGTCACCGCTCGAGTGGAATACGTGCGGATCGGGGACACGGCGGGCGGGCCCCGCGCTCCCTCCGCGGTGTACAAGGTCTCCGGCGCGCCGGAGAGGTTCCTCCTCGCGGAGCCTCCCGTCCCGATGGCCGGCGAGGCGGGTCCGCTCGACCTCGGTCCCGGACACACGGTCGTGCGCGTGTCGTATGACGGCGAGGGACCCGTCCGGTTGGCGGTGCCATGATCGACGATCTCGCAAGCCGAGCCGCGATGACCGCGGCGGCGTTCCTAATCCTCGCGACCGGGGTCTCGCTCCTCGAGATGTCCGATGGGAACGCGGTGCGCGACGCCGCCGAACGGTTGGCGATCCATCTCGCCCGCCAACTCGACGCGATCGGAACGATGGACGCAGAGGTCGTGTTTCGGGGGGGCGAGGCTCCTTTGTCGCTGCCGCCAGCCCTAGCGGGTTCGCCATATCGCGTGGAGGTCCGGCGAGCCGACGTGCGCGTCTACTCCCCGGGTCTTCTGGCGGCGGCGCCGCTCCGAACCCACGTGCACCCGTTCGAACCCATTCGGGAGGCGTACACCGCCGAAGAGTTCGAGGCCATGGACGCGTCCGTCCTCGTCGTGGACCCCGGGCACGAGTTCCTCGTCGAACGGACTCGGCGGTGGATCCTCTCGGCGCCGACGTTCCTCACGTTCGTCTACTTGCCGCCTTAGACAGGTTTATCGTGAGGTCCGTCCTCCGTGCGCGCGAGAACGATGACCGACATCGCTGAGGGACCCGCGTCCCGTGGTCTTCTTTGCCTCCGGTGAGCTGCCGCCCTCCGCGAAGCGCGTCCTTCACGTCCTCATGCAGCATGGGCCGCTGACGCACATGGACCTCGTCGCCGCGACGGGACTCCCGCCGCGCACGCTGCGGTTCGCGCTCGCGCGGTTGCGCGGAAACGGACGGGTGATCTGGCGGTGGAGCCTGCGCGATGCGCGGCAGCGTCTCTACTTCGCTCCGATGCCGAATGCCGCGCCGAGGGAGGGCGACCTCTCCCGAAGCGCGATGGATTAATAGCCCGGCGGCGGTATGATACGACCTGAGGCTCGCAGTGCTCCAGCCGTTCGAGGTCGTGACCGCGAAACTTCTCCCGGCGATTCGCGCCCGACTCGCCCAGGTCCTCCTCGACGAGTACAAGATGAAGCAGGTCGAGGTCGCGCGCCATCTGGGGATCACGCAGGCGGCGGTGAGCCACTACAAGACGGAGAGCCGCGGGATCGACCCGGATATTGTCCGGCTCTTCCCGGAGATCGACACATTCGTCCGCGAGATGGCGGCGAAGATGGCGAACGGCGCGTCGCAGGCGGAGCGCGTCCTCGGGTTCAACACGATCATTGACCGGATCATGAACACGCAGCGCTTCTGCGACTATCACAAGAAGATCTCGGCGCTCGACCCGAACTGCAGCATCTGCTTCCCGGTCCCGCCGAAGCCGTGATCACGGGACGAGTCCCCAGTTCACGAGATAGACCTCGGAGAAGCCCGAGTCGTACATCTTGTGGAACGGCGACGTCGCGAACTTCTCCTCCTCGGAGGGAAGGAGGGGAAGGGCTGGGGCGAACGGCGAGAGCTGCACGCCGGCACGCAGGTCTTCGTCCACCACGACCCAGTCCACGCGGGTGCGCCCGTCGGGTGTCGATACGTTCGACAGGGCCGCCAACGTGACATTGAGGTCCGCCGTGTGCCAGAACCGCACCTCGCGGTCCCACGTGGCGTCGACGCCGCCGAAGCCGAAGAGGATCGATGAGAGGCGGTGATCGGCCGCAACGAGGCCGTCCGCGTGGTCTCCGACCCAGAGGGCCGTATCGACGGTCCGGGCCGCGATGCCCTCCTGGTGCCCGAGGGTTCCGGGAGGCGGGTAGGCGCCGATGGCGGTCGCCCCGATGAGGAGGATCGCGGCGCTTGCGGCGGCGATTCGTCCTCGACGCTCCGTCCCGACCGTGAGCCACCGGAGACCCGCACCCGCAAGGACCGCGAAGGGGATCATGAAGTACTGCAGGTGGCGGTTCGGGATCAGCACCTCCGGGGC
>Ga0209324_10003122_pt1 | contig 11377 bp, 13 predicted proteins | sample Rifsed19ft3_FD_184015 | JGI IMG/M metagenome (GOLD analysis project Ga0209324, IMG submission 184015) | Soil microbial communities from Rifle, Colorado, USA - sediment 19ft 3 (version 2) | ecosystem: Environmental > Terrestrial > Deep subsurface > Rock core/Sediment | place: Rifle, Colorado...
CCTTGCCCTCGGAGGGAAGGGCGTAATATCGGTATCTGCAAATGTAGCTCCAAAAGATGTATCAACTATGTGTTCTTCTTGGCTTAAAGGGCAGTATGACAAGGCAAGGTCAATACATTACAAACTTGAGCCTTTAAATGCAGTTATGTTCATAGAGACAAATCCGATCCCTGTTAAGACAGCCCTTGCAATGATGGGCAAGATACAGGAGGAACTGAGGCTTCCGCTCTGCGAGATGTCTTCTGCTAATAAAGAAAAGTTGAGAAAGGTCCTTGTTGATTTAAAGCTGATTTAGCCCTTATTGTCCAATAAAACCAAAAGGCAGATACAGTATTCTTGCTCATTCTCGGGCTAATGCCCTCCGAGGCTTTTGCCTCTTTATCTTAGAAATATTTTTATTGGACTATCGGCAAAAAAATCCGCTCAAATACCGTATCTGCCTTTGGTTTAAAATTTTGAATGGAGTTGGTTAGAAAGGTACCTTTTTATTCTCTCGATATCAAGGGTTTTTTTTGCAGCCTCTTCGATAATATCTGCGTCTAATTTATCAAGGTAAGGGAAAATCCCAAGAAGGGGAACAGTGCTGAGTTGTCTTATAACCTCTGGATTTGTCTCTTCTGCAAGCGAACCCTCAGGAGGCTGACTATGGTTAATAATAATTCCTGCAACAGTGAGCCCTTCTCTTATCGCATAATTCACAGTAAGCATAGTATGATTAATTGTACCAAGGCCTGGTCTTGCAACAACTATTATTGGCAAACTAAAATCTCTTGCAAGATCAAGCACTGTATAATCTTTCTTTATTGGGACAAGCAATCCGCCGATTCCTTCAACAAAAACAGCATCATATTTTTTCGAGAGTTCTGAGTATGCCTTTTTTATCTTATCAATTTCCACAGGAACGCCCTCAATCTCAGAAGCAGGAAAGGGGGCAAGGGGATTTTGAAATCGGATTGGATTTACCAAATCCATGGAATCGTTCATGCCTGCTATTTCTTTTAAAAACATCCCGTCAGACGGGATTAATACTTCTTCTTTAACTTTTAACTTTGAACTTTTAACTTTGAACTTTGATTTAAGACATCCTGTCTCAATGGGCTTCATACCGCAAGCACTAAGCCCTAAAAACTTAGTAGCCTTAATCAATGCGGCGGTAATAATCGTTTTACCAACACCTGTATCAGTTCCTGTTATAAAAAAACCCCTTGCGTTATTCTGCTCTTTGCTCCATGCTCTTTGCTCCATGCTCTTACACTTCCCTGAGTGCTTCGATTAGCCTCTCCATATCTTCATCAGTATGAACTGCAGTGATGGTTATCCTTATCCTTGGCTCCTTAACCGTAGGTGGTCTTATGGCAGGTGCGTAGATACTTTTATTATATAAATGTCTGGATACCCTCAAAGTGTTCTCTAAAGTACCTGTTTTTATCGGGATGATTGGTGTTTCACTCCCCATGATATCATGGCCTGTATCCTTTAAAAGCTGAGCGAGCTTTTCTCTGTTTGTCCAGAGTTTTTTTATCAATTCCGTATCCTGTTCTATTAATTCCAGTGCAGCCATGGCAGCGGCTACAGTGCATGGTGGCAGTGCAGTTGAGAATATAAAGCTTCGTGATGCATTTATGGCCCATTCAATAACGTCAGAGCTTCCTGCAATGAAGCCACCAAAGGAGCATATGGCTTTTGAAAAAGTTCCCATCTGTATAATCCAGGGAACAGGGTTAATATTAAAATGTGAGAGTGCACCTCTGCCTTTGCCGAGAACACCCGTACCATGAGCGTCATCTATATATAAAATGGCATTATGGTTTTTACAAAGCTCAGAGATTTCTTTTAGAGGTGCAATGTCTCCCTCCATGCTGAAAACAGTATCAGTGACAACAACCTTTCTCTTTGAATCTCTTTTTCTGAGTAGCTCCTCAAGATGGGAGACATCTTTATGGAGATAGACGAGTGTCTCTGCCTTGCTCAGACGGCATCCATCAATTATGCTTGCGTGATTAAATTCATCACTTAATATTACAGTATCATCATCAGTAATGGCTGGAAGAATGCCTGTATTAGCTGAATATCCTGAGTTAAAGACAAGGGCAGCCTCTGTGTTTTTGAATTGTGCAATCTTATTCTCGAGTTCTTTATGCAGTATACTTCCCCCTCCTAAAAGCCTGGAGGCGGCAGAGCCAAATCCATACTTATCGATAGCCTTTTTGGCCCTTTCAATTATAAAAGGATGGGCTGATAGGCCAAGATAGTCGTTTGATGAAAAGTTTATGAACTTTCTCTGACCAAATTTAACTTTAGGCCCCTGCGGAGACGCCCTGTCCTGAATCTCCCGTAAGAGTCTGTTTTCCCTTAAAATCTCGAGTTTTTTGAAGAACATGGGCGTATTGTAACACAAGCAATTCTCTTCCCCAATTCCCAGGAGGGGGAGGGTAGTAAACCCCGTCAGATTAGAAAGGATTGGGCTTTCTAATAGGGTAAATCTGAAATTTTGTAAAAACCTATTTTTATAGGTATAAAGGTCTTGACAATCTTTTTTGCTCTGTGATATGCTTCCGATGTTCCTAATCTCCTTTAGAGGGGGTAACCTATGTTAGACATTAATATATGGTTTTTTGTCTTGGCTTTAAATTTTCTTGCACTTCTTTTTATTCTAAATATCATCCTCTTTAAACCGCTCCTCAAAATCTTTAAAGAGAGGGAAGACACAGTAAAAGGTTCTCTCGATGCAGCAAAGGATATGGCTAATAGGGGAGAAGAAAGTATTGCCCGTCTGAACAAGGAACTCGCTGAAACAAGAAACAAAGCGAAGGACGTGTTTGAAGCACTCAAAGCTGAAGGTCTGCAGAATCAGAAAGAGGTTCTATCAAAGGCTGAGGCTGAGGCATCTAAAGTACTCGAGAAGGCAAAAGCAGATCTCAAGGCTGAAGCTGAAAAGGCAAGGACAACATTAAGAGCAGATGTTGATAAATTCTCTGATGAAATCGTAAGAAAGCTGGTTGGTGTATGATGAAAGTTCAAAGTTCAAAGTTCAGAGTTTTCAGTAAGATTTTTATAGTTTTTACATTATGCATTTTAAATCTTGTATTTGTAGTTACGGCGTTTGCTTCTGAAGAAGGGGCAGCAACCCACACATCCCTTTTCAAAGATTATCTGTCATTGTCTTTTATGTGGAAGGTTATAAATTTTGGTATCCTGGCATTCATCCTTTTTAAATTCGGGAGAAAACCATTACAGTCATTCTTGAAGCAGAGGGCAGAGTTGATTGAGAAGACCCTTAAAGAGGCACGGGAAGCGAAGGAGACTGCTGAGAAGGCACTTCTTAAAGTGGAGGAGAGGTTGAAGACAAAGGACAAGGAGATAGAAGAGATACTCTCTGCATCGAAACGCTTTGGCGAAGAGGTGCGTGAGAGTTTGATACAACAGAGCGATAAACTCAGAGAAAAGATATTAGAACAAGCACGGATAAATATAGAATATGAATTAAAAAGTGCAAAAGAGGCGATTAAGGCAGAGGCAGTCGAGATTGCCATGGGGCTTGCAGAAAAGAAGATCAAGGAGAAATTAACAAAAGAGGAACAGCAAAAACTCCTTGAAGAGTCCCTGACGAAGATAGGAGGCAAAGGTTGAAAAAGATAAAGCAAGTAAAGACATTTGCAAATGCATTGATCAGAAACGTCGGTATTGACAATGCGCCTCGGACGATCAAAGAACTGGAAGCTTTCAATGCACTCATGCTTAAAAGCAAGGAATTTAAAAGCCTGCTCTTTAACCCTCAGTTTACAACAGCAGAGAGAGAAGCGGTTTTAAAGCAGCTTGCTGCGAAGATGAAGCTCTCTGAATATACAATAAAGTTTGTTATGTACCTTTCCAAAATAGGGATTATCCCGGCCCTTCCTGCAATAATAAGGTCTGCCATAAACCTCTACTTTGAAAAGAAAAAGAAGGCCAAAGCCGTTGTTATGACCCCGATAGAAATAAAGAAGGAACAGGAAGATTCTCTTAAATCATCCCTGAAAAAGATGATGGACAGAGATGTTGATATAGAGTATGTGATGGACCCTTCCCTCCTTGGTGGTATCCTCGTCAAGGTCGGAAGCACCATGTATGATACGAGTATAAGAAGCCAGTTAAGGCTTTTAAGATATGAGCTAATAAAGGGGTGAAATTATGTCAATCAATATTGAAGGCATCAAAGCAGAAGAGATAAGCGAACTTTTAAAGAAGCAAATAACCGATTTTGAGAAAAAGGTTGATGTTAGTGAAATCGGAACAGTTACGTACATTGGTGACGGTGTTGCGAGGATATACGGCCTTGACAATTGCATGAACCTGGAGCTTCTTGAGTTTCCGAACAATATATTTGGCATGGCACTGAACCTTGAAGAGGATTCAGTCAGCGCTGTTCTCTTTGGCGAGGACAAGCTGGTTAAGGAGGGCGATATCGTTAAGAGAACCGGAAGGGTTATGATGACACCGGTTGGCGATGCCCTCGTCGGAAGAGTCGTGAATGCTATTGGACAACCTATAGATGGTAAGGGCCCGATTAATACAAAGGAAACGAGACTGGTTGAGCTCATCGCCCCCGGTATCATCAAGAGGCAGCCTGTTAACCAACCGCTTCAGACTGGCATAAAGGCAATAGACGCCATGATCCCTATTGGAAGGGGACAGAGGGAGCTCGTTATCGGTGACCGTCAGATAGGAAAAAGCGCTATCCTCATTGACACAATCATCAATCAAAAAGGCGGAGATGTTATCTGTATTTATTGTGCAGTCGGCCAGAGGCGGCCTGCTGTTGTTAACACCGTGCAAAAACTGCAAGAAATGGGTGCAATGGAGCATACAATTGTCGTTGCTGCCACAGCAAGTGAGCCCGCACCCATGCAATATATTGCACCTTACGTGGCATGTGCTATGGGTGAGTATTACAGGGATAATGGCAGGCATGCATTTATCGCATATGACGACCTTACGAAACAGGCACATTCCTACAGACAGCTCTCCCTGATCTTGAGGCGTCCACCTGCACGTGAAGCATACCCTGGTGACGTCTTTTATCTCCACTCGAAACTCCTCGAGAGGGCCGCAAAAATGAGTGATGCAATGGGCGGCGGTTCACTGACTGCAATTCCCGTAATAGAAACGCAGGCTGGTGACGTTTCCGGATATATCCCGACAAACGTTATCTCGATTACTGACGGCCAGATATACCTTGAACCGGAGCTCTTTTTCGGTGGTATCAGACCGGCTATTAACGCAGGCCTTTCAGTCAGCCGTGTTGGTGGCGCAGCCCAGATAAAGGCCATGAAGCAGATTGCTGGAATGCTCAGGCTCGACCTTGCACAGTACAGGGAGCTTGCAGCATTTGCACAGTTCGCCTCTGACCTTGACAAGACAACCCTTGCACAGCTTGAAAGAGGGAAGAGAATGATCGAACTCCTCAAGCAGGACCAATATGTGCCTATGCCTGTTGAAGACGAGATTATCGTTATCTATGCAGGGACACAGGGGTTCCTCGATGACCTGCCTCTTGAGGCAATAAAATCCTTTGAGGAAGGATTGCTGAGATATGTAAGGGTAGAGAAGCAGGACCTCAGGAAGGCGATCATAGAAAAGAAAGCGCTGGATGATGATCTTAGGGCCAAGATCTCTGCTGCAATAGAAACATTTAAGAAGACCTTCTCGGCATAAAATAAAGCAGGGATAGGAGAAGATAGATGCCAACGTTACGAGATATACGAAAAAGACTTAAGGCAATAGAGAATACGAAAAAAATCACAGCTGCCATGAAGATGGTTGCTGCTTCAAAACTGAGAAAGGTTCAGGACAGGATGCTGAACTTCAGGCCTTATGCACAAAGGATGGAGTCAGTTCTTTCGAATCTTGCACAAACAGCAGAGAGAGAAATGCATCCCCTCCTTGTTATGAGACCGAGGAAGACTGTAGAGGTGCTCGTGATTACTTCTGACAAGGGCCTTTGCGGCGCATTCAACGCAAATCTTTTGAGAATAGCATACAAGCATATTCTTGGCTTGCAGAAAGAAGGCTTTGAACTCAGCCTCAGTATTGTCGGAAGAAAAGCCCGTGATTTCTTCAGAAGGAGAAATTTTACTATCAGGAATTCATGGATCGGGATATCAGGAAGGGTTACTTACTCAGACGCCCAGGGGATTGCAAAAGACCTGATCGAAAATTATACAAACGAGAAGATCGATGAAGTAACAATCCTGTTCAATGAATTCAAGTCACTTATATCCCAGAAGGCTACCTTGACAAAACTGCTCCCCATAGGCGCAATTGAAGGAGAAGAGGGCAAAAAAGAGACCTCATCAATTTTAGGTGGTGATTATCTCTATGAACCAACAAAGGCTGGAATATTCGATACCTTATTGCCGAAATATATTGGAATACAGATCTTCCGGGCATTGCTTGAGTCCTCTGCCTCTGAAGAGGCCGCGAGGATGACTGCAATGGAGAATGCAACAAAGAATTGCGGAGAACTTATAACTAAAGTTACGTTAATGGCTAACAAGATACGTCAGGCAGCCATCACAAAGGATCTGATGGATATTGTCGGCGGTGTCGAGGCATTGAAATGATAAATTCAACAGGGTATGAAATAAAGGGGGTATTATTATGAATGTTGGAAAAGTATGTCAGGTAATAGGTGCAGTCGTTGACGTACAGTTTGAAAAACAACTGCCGAAGATCCGCGATGCTGTAAAGGTGGACGTAACAGCTGATTCGGCAAAAGGAATACCAGAGATTCATGTTACCTTGGAGACTGCCCAGCATCTCGGCGAGAATAAGGTAAGGACTATTGCCATGGGAGCAACTGACGGTCTTGTAAGAGGCATGCCGGTTATTGACACAGGTCAGCCGATAACAGTGCCTGTCGGTGAAGGAGCACTCGGAAGGATCATTAATGTCATAGGTGAGCCTATTGATGAATTGGGGCCAGTGAAGTCAGAATTGAGAATGCCTATCCACAGATTAGCACCTGAATTTGTTGAACAGGAGGCAACCACACAGGCATTTGAGACAGGTGTTAAGGTCTTTGATCTTCTTGTTCCATTTGTCAGGGGCGGCAAGATGGGGATGTTCGGAGGTGCAGGTGTTGGTAAGACCGTTATTATCATGGAGATGATTCACAATATTGCAATGGTCCATGGCGGTGTTTCGGTGTTCGCTGGTGTTGGCGAGAGAACAAGGGAAGGGAACGACCTTTATATGGAGATGAAGCATTCCGGCGTCTTGCCAAAGGCAGCCCTCATCTACGGCCAGATGAATGAGCCCCCTGGTGCAAGGGCTAATGTCGGCCTCAGCGCACTGACAGTAGCAGAGTATTTCAGGGACCAGGGACAGGACGTGCTTATATTCATAGATAACATTTTCAGGTATACACTCGCATGGGCAGAAGTTTCGGCCCTCCTCGGAAGAATGCCGTCAGCGGTTGGTTATCAGCCGACGCTCGGAACTGACATGGGTATCCTTCAGGAGAGGATTACCACAACAAAGAAGGGTGCAATTACTGCCATGGAGGCGATATACGTCCCTGCTGATGACCTGACAGACCCTGCTGTTGCCACAGCATTCACACACCTCGATGGAACTGTCGTTCTCTCCAGGCAGATCGTTGAGCTTGGTATTTATCCAGGTGTTGACCCGCTCGATTCTACCTCGAGGATTCTTGATCCGAAGGTAATCGGGGATGAACACTATAATGTGGGAAGAGGTGTTCAGGCTGTCTTGCAGAAATATAAGAGTCTTCAGGATATCATAGCAATTCTCGGAATAGAGGAACTCTCAGAGGATGATAAGCTTGTTGTTGCGAGGGCAAGGAAACTCCAGAGATTCTTGAGCCAGCCATTCCATGTTGCTGAGACATTTACCGGACAACCTGGGAAATACGTCAAGACCGAGGATACCATCAAAGGGTTTAAGGCAATAACAGATGGTAAGTATGACGATATGCCTGAACAGGCATTCTACATGATTGGACCGATAGAAGAGGCTGAGGAGAAGGCAAAGAAACTTGGCTGGTCCCGACAGATATAAACAGGACAACGGGTGAGGGCTTAAGAATGGAAAAATTAAAATTAGAGATTGTAACACCTGATGGCCTTGTTTTCAGTGGTGAGGTTGATGAAGTTGTAGCTTCCGGAAGTGAGGGTGAATTTGGTGTGCTACCAGGACATGCACCATTTTTTACGACCCTTAAAATAGGGATAATCACGATAAAAAAAGGTACTGAAGTTATGTACTTCTTTGTGAATAGCGGATATGCAGAGGTAGGACCGGATAAGGTTATAGTGCTGGCCGATAGCGCTGAGAGGGCGGAAGGCATTGATGTTGAAAGGGCTAAGGCAGCAATGAAACGGGCTGAGGAGAGACTCAAAAAGATAGAAGAAATAGATTTTGCCCGGGCAGAATCATCACTGGAGAGGGCAACAATAAGGATACAGATAGCAGAAAAAAGAATACCGAGATAATCGATAAATATAATGGAATTTCGAGGCCATGCAAATGCATGGCCTTTTTGTTTACATTTATTTCCATCTTGTCATTGCGAGGTCGCATCGACCGAGGCAATCTCTGAGGTTGGGATTGCTTCGTCAGTCGTTACGACTTCCTCGCAATGACACTTTACAAGATAAGTTTAAGTTGGGTTAATTTACAATTATGGACATTACACTTGACAGCATACGTGATATACAATTATATCAGCCGAGAAATGGCTATCGGTTTTCTGTAGATGCACTCCTCCTGTATGATTTTGTGAATCTTAAACATGTAAGGAGAATTGGTGACCTCGGATCAGGGTCAGGCATCGTGGGGATTCTCCTTGCAAAAAAATATCCTCATGCAGAGATTACCCTTTTTGAAATACAAGATACTCTCGCAACACTTGCATGGAAAAACATAACCATGAACCGTCTCGATGAAAGGGTTAAAGTAATTAAGGCAGATATAAGAAAAATAAAAACCCGTCACCCGTCACTTGTCACTCATTACTTTTTTGATCTTCTTGTCTCAAATCCACCTTTTAGGAGGGTTAAAAGCGGTCTAATCAGTGAAGGACAAGAGAAGGCAATTGCAAGGCATGAGATAAAATTAAGACTCCATGAGCTTATTGAGGCAGCATCTTACCTCTTAAAGATAAGAGGCAGGTTATGCATGGTTTATCATCCATACAGACTTTCGGAACTTCTTGAGATATTGAAGAAGAGTGACTTGGAACCTAAAAGATTGAAATTTGTTCATTCTAACATCTCATCTGAGGCAAAGATAATTTTGCTCGAGGCAGTCAAAGGAGGAAAGGTAGGACTGAAGATTGAAAAGCCACTCTATATTTATAAGTATGATGGTGGTTATACAGATGAAATGAAGGAGATATATCAAATTAACCCGAATAATGCAGACATTGCTTAAATAAATTATTTTTAAACCATGACACACAGGCAGGACATAGTATCTTCGCTCATTCTCGTCCCGATAAGATCGGGACTCCGAGGCTTTTGCCTCTTTATATTAGTTATATTCTCAATGGAATATCAGCAAAAAAATCCGCTCAAATACTATGCCCTGCCTTTCTTATTTGAATTTGTGAATAAGGTACACTTCCGACTCGTCGGATTCGCCGAGGCGAAAAGGTATCAAAAAATAAATTTTTTTCGGCCACAGCGGATCAGACGAGTCTGACACAACATCTGCATTATTGAATTGCATTATATAATTGATATAAATTTTTAATCCTTCGATTTATATAATTTATATACCTGCGTGGTATTTTTATGTATAATACAGGAAAATTTCTGAAAGGAGGGGATGTATAGTGTTACCCAAGGTTTTAGGTATTTTGATTCTGGTGCTTTTCCTGCCTGCCATTGCATCTGCGTATGGAGGTCATGATGGTCTCAACTGTACTGGTTGTCATGGCATTCATAATGCCAAAGGAGAGATTATCTTTGCAGTTGAACCGAACAAGAAGGCAATTAATCCAAAGACAAAACAGTCTTTTACTGGCACAACTGCTCTTTGTCTTGGCTGTCATGAGACTGTAGAAAGGGGCGGTCTTGGAATCCTTGCTGTTTCTGCTTCTCACAGCCATCCATATGGACTTACACCGAGTGCAAAAGTTGCCAGTGTGCCAGCAATCTTTATAAGGGATGGAAAGTTGGAGTGTGTTGGCTGTCATGATCCTCATCCATCAAATCCCTATTATATGTATCTCAGAGTAGATACTTCAAAGGGTGCAAAGATGGCTGAATTTTGTGCACTGTGTCATGCCTCAAAGGCATCTCCAAAAGATGTAGCAGCAATGAAAGTATTTGATAGTATGGATGAAAGGAAGTTTACCCCACCGCCTGCACCGGCTGCTCCTGCAGCACCTGCAGCACCAAAGAAAAAGTAATTGAATGAATTCAATTAATCATCGGTCATTGGTCATGGTTGTTGACCAGTGACCGGTGAGCAATAATTACTCTTGTGGAGCTTCTCAGAGATTTCCTTACATATCTGTCAGTCGAAAAAGGACTTTCAAAAAATACTATTGAATCATATTCGATAGAACCTAAAGAAATTTCAGGACTTCCTGTCTCTTAAGAATAAGAACTTTGCTTCCTTCACAAGGGCTGATGTAATTGATTTTATTGAGACCCTCAGAAATAAAGGTTATTCCATATCGAGCACCTGCAGGTTCATATCTTCGATTAAAAGTTTGTGCAAATACCTCATTATTGAAAATGTCATAAAGGAAGATCCTTCAGAGAATCTGCAGACACCAAAGAGATGGGAGAGGCTTCCAAAATCGCTAAGTGTCTCTGAAGTCAGATCCTTCCTTGAACTTGACACACCGATTGACAAACCAACAATGATGAGAGACAGTGTAATGCTTGAACTTCTGTACTCTTCAGGTCTCCGCGTCAGTGAGCTTGTCTCTCTTAAAGTGGAGGATATTAATTTAGAGGCGGGCTTTATTAGAGTATTGGGAAAAGGTTCAAAGGAAAGGGTTGTACCTGTCAATATAAGGGCAATAGGAAGACTCAGGGGTTATCTTAACAAGGCGAGGCAGGAAATTCTGAAGAAGAGACAGTCTTCATATCTCTTTGTTACAGGGAGAGGGAGATCTCTGACAAGGCAGAGATTCTGGCAGACTATTAAGACCTTAGGTAGGAAGAAAGGGATTGATCTCTCACCTCACACACTAAGGCACTCCTTTGCAACGCACCTCCTCGAAGGCGGGGCGGACCTCAGGTCAGTGCAGAAGATGCTCGGTCACTCTGATATTTCAACTACCCAGATTTATACGAAGGTAACTACAGAGAGGTTAAAAAAGGTTTATACAAAACATCATCCGAGAGCCTAAAAACAG
>Ga0209324_10003126_pt1 | contig 11368 bp, 7 predicted proteins | sample Rifsed19ft3_FD_184015 | JGI IMG/M metagenome (GOLD analysis project Ga0209324, IMG submission 184015) | Soil microbial communities from Rifle, Colorado, USA - sediment 19ft 3 (version 2) | ecosystem: Environmental > Terrestrial > Deep subsurface > Rock core/Sediment | place: Rifle, Colorado...
CGTACTCAAACTAACGGGTTCCTTAAGGTCCTGTTCATAAACGGCTTGAACATCCTTTGAAGAGAACCAAACCAGCGGAAAACTCTTCTGAAGAACCAAACGAACCTTCTCGAAGCGAGACAAATTATTGCTTGATAAAGCATTCCCAGCTCCAGAAGTTGCCCTTTCGCCCGGCATACCACCTAACAGTTCTACAAGGTCTAAGAGACGGAGAGCCTTATCTCTGGTAACTTGACCCTCGAAGGCTATAGTATAACGATTACCTTCACTATCAAAAAGCTCCACGCGCATTTTTCGAGCTGGCATTACGGTGTACACCTTAGGCGATGTTCACAAGCTTTACACTTCACAACTTATAGCTGTTATGGTGAAACAAGAAAAAGTAAAAAGGTATTGCAAGCTCGGAAACAGGAAATAAGAGACAAATTACAAGTTATTTATCATTACAAGCTTCACAAGAATTCAGAATAGCAAGCGAATTACCGTGGCAGCCCAGTTCCCTATTTCCAGTAGAAGTATAGGGGTGCCCCGTTCACAGAAAAGGAACAAGAAGAGAATAATTCTACAGAAAAGAAGGGGATTAAAGCAACAATTTTAATACAATTTCACATGGTATTCACAAAGTGTGAATGGCGAAACTTAAAAGCAAGGAAAACAGCAGGCAAAAAGTGAAATGTTAATTTTAACGGTGATATTTCTGGAGAAAGAAAATAGGAATCAGTGCTGGCAATTCCACCAAAAAGGTAAGAAATATCCTGCACACAGACACCCCTTCATTTCCTCTCGAAAAACAGTAGGTAATTAGGTAGATGTAAAGGTATCAAAATTTTTTCAGAGCAATTGTCTAAAACTTTTGCAGTTATAATTTTTATAGTTCTAGTAGGCTTTACCTATCAGAGTATATTTTCTACTAAAGTAAAATCAAATTACTTTTAAATTAATATATTATATTTCCAGTAGAAGCTTTGGGGTGTGTGCTTGCCTTTGTTTGGTTCGGTGTTGTAGCTGTGTTGCATCAGTTTTTAGGATTATTATGTGCCAAAACTATTTTTTTGTACTACATACTTTATCTGCTCCCAACGAAATAACGGTGTTGCCGCTGAAAATAAGGGGGATAGCACATGGGGAATCCAAATATACTCGACGACGTGTTCGAAAATTTCGTTAGGAATATGCCACTTTTCAAAGACCGAGAGGTTTTAAGGCATGACTATCTTCCTGACAAACTGCCCCACAGAGAAAATCAAATACGCCTTCTTGGTGAAGCCGTAGCGCCTGTTCTAAAGGAAGCGCGTTGCTCCAACATTTTCATTTATGGAAAGACCGGCACTGGAAAAACTGCTGTAACCAAATTCGTTTTAAGTCATTTAGAGACCAAAGCAAAAGAATACGGCGCAGCAGTCAGGTTTTGCTATGTGAACTGCCGGATCACAGGCTCAGAATACAGAGTCTTTGCAAACCTTAGCCAAAGCGTGGGTCTGGCAGTGCCCTTTACAGGTTTATCCGTAGGTGAAGTTTTCGATAGATTCCGAACAAGTTTAGATTCGTCAAGAACATTTTTTATCGTGGTTTTAGATGAAGTAGATTCTTTGGTAAAAGATCGTGGTGATCACCTCCTCTATGAATTAACAAGAATAAACGAGTTTCTTCACAAAAGTAGAGTTTCGATTATTGGTATATCCAACGACCTTCGATTGAAAGAGTTCCTTGATCCTCGAGTTTTCAGCTCGCTCAGCGAGGAAGAAATGATTTTTGGTCCGTATGATGCGAGTGAATTGCGTAACATACTCCTAGAGCGTTCAAAATTGTCCTTTCATGAAGGCTCCCTCTCCGAGGCTGCTTTGAACGTTTGCTCTGCTTTGGCCGCTGCGGAGCACGGAGATGCACGTCGTGCTTTGGATTTGTTGCGTGTGGCAGGGGAGGTAGCCGAGCGGCAAGGGGCAAAAGTACGACGGGAAGAGCATGTTAGAGAGGCTGAAAGGCACATTGAACATAATCGTGTGGTTGAAGCTCTCAAGAATTTAACTCTGCATTCCAAGTTAGTTCTTTTAACCGTATTTCATTTAAGCAAGGCGAGCGCTACAACTGGGGAAATATACGACGTCTACAATGAACTCTGTGGCGAATTAGGTGCGGGGCTTCTCACGCAGCGACGTTTAGGTACTCTGATTAATGAACTTGACGCAATGGGACTTTTAAACGCAAAGGTCGTGAGCATGGGGCGTTACGGACGTACAAAGAAGATTAGGCTGGAAATAGCGCGTACGCATATAAAAGAGGTCTTCGGAAACGACGACAGAATAGGGCGCCTTGTTGATTATGAACCCAAATTGCGTTCAAAGAATGCGCACAGCAACCCTTGAGATACAGATGGGCAACTTTGAAACGTTGGGGGTCCCGCGCACAGAACACCGGATGGCACCTAAGAAAATTTCTGTTAAGACTTTTACTGGCCAATTTCCTGAAAACTTCCGGTAACTGATCAAGTTACTCTCTTTTGCCTCTTATGTGAATGAAAGCACAGTGGTATCCAATGTTTGCAGGTTCACCACAGGCACTTTCCCAGGCGTTGGAACCACCCCAAGTTTCTGCATGTAATCTGTTTGCTCCTGCCAGCCACCCGAATTCACAACTAAAACCCCTCGATAATTGCAGCACCCCATCACATGGATGTGACCCGCATGGAAAATGTCCGGGATTCGTTCTATTACTAGAAAATCTCGGTTTTCCGGCGACAACATTGTTTTGCCACCGTATAAGGGCGCTAAGTGTCGACTTTGTAGAAGCAAAGTCATTGCTTTCTCAGGGTGGCCTGGGTCCTGCCCCGGCACCGTGGCTATTATGTCATCTAGGCTGCGTCCGTGATACATCAGAACTTCCACGCTGTGAAGGCTGACCAGACAGGGGTCTCCAAGCGAATGTACTCTTCCAGATGCATTAAGCGTTTTGAGGAAATCCTCAGCTATCGCTGGTTGAGGTAATGCTTTTCTGGGGGCATCGTGGTTTCCAGGCGAAACTAGGACTTCAATGTAGTCTGGTATTTGTTCTAACAGTTTTGAAGCCAAGCTGTACTGTTTGTGGACATCTTTTACCACAAGCTCCTTCATTTGATTGGGGTAAACTCCTACACCATCCACGACGTCACCTGCGACGAGTAGGTATTTTACGTGGCCAGCTATTTCCTTCATCTTGTCGTTTCCGTATTTGCCATTAAGCCATGAGATGAAACGGTTAAAGGCTTCTCTGTGAAACTTGGAGCTGCCCATGTGTATGTCTGAAGTGAGCACAGCGTAAACGGGTTCTGGGGCTCTACGCCGAGTTTTCTGACCTATTTCTGGAAAAATTATGTCCTCAGCCAAGAAAAGGTTGCTTCTTGTTTTTACCACAGCAATGCATACAACTTGGTCAAGAAGGAGCCGCTGGGCTTTTTTGTGCAGTTCTTCCCGTGCATTTTGCGCCACCAATACAGTAGCTGTTGCTTGTAAATCTTCGGCTGTCAAAATGATGTTCCGTTTTGATTCTCGCTTTTCAGTTACCATGCAAATTATTTTCATTTTTGTCTTGGCTGGGGATTTTAACGCTTCTGATATAGGTGTGGCTGCTTTAACATCGATTCTTTGTCTTAGCAAACGTTCAATTCGTTTAAACCTGTCTTGAAAGTATTGAAGATAGTCTTCAATTGTTCCGTTGGAACTGAGCTTGCCTGTCGGGTCTTCTATCACGTTAATGTCTGCTTCTACGTCTTTTGCGTAAGGGTGGAAAACGCTTTTCCCCTCAATCATCTGGTGCTGTTGTGGCTCCAAGGTTTTGTCTTGAGGTTGAATTTGCTCTTCTTCTACGCTTTCTGGCGGTTTCAGCAGCGCTTCCAGAAAGTTTTTGTCGATAAATACGGGCTTTTCTTCCAATTCTTCTATTCTCTGCAGCGCTTGGCTCATTATGGTGGTCGGGTCACCCGTAGCCGCCACGGTGCTTAACAATTCAAACGCTTCGCTATTAAGCTGATATCCCGCTGCGATCGTTGCCTCAACGGCTCTTTGAAGTTTTTCTCTTTCGCTCACATCAGCGTTCTCCAGTCTCTTTTCGCTATCCATTCGTTTAATGGCGCTTGTAGTGCTTCCAGCTTGAAGTTGAATGCACTTCAATTGCTCTATACATTTTCTCCTCTATTAGCCTAATCAATCTTATGCTCACAAGGGCAAGTTTCTTTCATGGCGCGAGATTTGGGGAAAATGCCTTGCCTTTGGCAGTGCCCATCCACTTGGATTTCTGCTTGCCCCGTATTATCTATACCAGTTACACATTTCCCCTTAAATTCTAACATACACTTCCAAATTTATATATACGATTTGTTATTTAGATATGTTATTTCCAAATTAGGTAATGTTGAGGGGAATAATCGCAATGGGTGAATTACGCAAGGTGCAACGAACGCCCACTGGCACGTTTTTTGTTTGTTTGCCAAGGTCTTGGGCTGAAGAGCACGGTTTGAGAAAAGGCGCTTTGGTCGCTCTGGACGAAACCAGCGACGGCAAACTTCTCATAGACCCGAAGTATAATACTGAGGAGGTGCCTAGAGTCGTGACTTTAACCGCTGGGCCATATTTAAGTCGCGAGATTATTGGTCGTTATCTGCTTGGTTTTGATATCATTCGCATAGAAGCAAAAGAGCGCATCGACTTCGACGTTAGAAACGTCGTCAAGGCGACGGTAGGTTCTTTGATTGGGCTGGAGATTGTTGAGGAGAACTATTCTCAGATAGTTCTGCAGTGCTTATTGGAGCCTTCTGGTTTTCCGCCGGAAAAGATTCTGCGCCGTAACTACGCCATAGTTGCGGGAATGAACCGAGACGTAGTCAACTCTTTTGTCGACGGAGACTTGCAGCGGGCTAAAAGCGTTATTGCGAGAGATGATGAAAGCAACAGGCTCTATTTCCTTTTGGTCCGCATTCTTCGTACAATAATTCAGAATCCTGGTCTAAGCGAGAAACTTGGGATATCCCCTATAGACTGCTTAGACTACCGTTTAGCAGCGAGCTTGATTGAAGCTATAGGTGATGCCTCGGTGAAAATAGCTGCTAAGACCATGGAACTTAACGGCGCCAAGCCTTCTGAAGAGCTGCAAAAGCTGTTAGCAGATTTGCAAATGATTTGCTATGATGCTCATGAACAAGCGCTGAAAGCATTCATAAACAAAGACATAGCTTCGGCTGAAAACGTGCGAAATATGTTTGAGAAAATCAAACCGCTGTTCGCAGATATTGAGAAGGTTGCAAAAGAGCAGCCTGTCGAAGTTATGCCGCAAATCTTGGCTGCATCGTCCTTTCTGAGACAGATTTACGAGTACAGTGTGGATTTAGCAGACTTGGTTGTTTAGCGGCGTTGTGCGCTTGTGTCTGTGGTGCTCGGAAAAGACTATAGCTCTGCCTTAGTGCTATGCCCTAGTAACTGAAAACGTTTTTAGACTCTTATGTACTCCTTATTTCAAGCCGGGGTGGCAGAGTGGTTAATGCGCTGGCCTCGAGATCCTCGTAGTATAGAAGTGGGCAAGCCAGCCAGTGGGCCTTTGGCTCGCCGGGGTTCGAATCCCTTCCCCGGCGCCAATTTACCAGTTAAAGTTTTGCGCCAGGTCATTTTGTACAAAACCGCGCAATCGGAGCGTTCATAGAGGCTGAAATTTGAACATTAGATAAGTACCCTCTGGATGGTTGCGCTTCCAGTTTCAGCCACGCCCATTATGCATTCTTTGCCCTCTAGTATGGTTGCTAACAAGTTTCTTATGCTCTTGTCGCTGTCGGCAACAAGGATTCTTGCGGGATTATCCCTTCCTTTTGATCTTCACTTTCCAGTTTAGCCTCAATTGGCAGAGTTATAGTGAACGTCGTTCCTTTGCCCACAACGCTTTCAATGGTGATTTTGCCTCCATGTGCCTCCACAATGCGTTTGCAGATTGCCAAACCAAACCCCATACCCTGCGCCTTCGTAGTGAACAACGGCGTGAAAATCTTCGCCATAATCTGCTCAGAAATGCCTGTGCCAGTATCAATGAAAACAAACTCCACAGTTTTGGCTTTTCGACTGCTTCTTATTTCGAGGGTTCCTTTTTCGGGCATTGCGTCGATCGCGTTTTTGATAAGGTTTACGAAGACTCTTTCCATTTTGCTCGTGTCAGCCCGTATCACTGGTTCATTTAAAGTGTAGTCTAGGATTTTAATTCGGTTTGGGACTTGAATCAAAGACAAAGTATCGTTCAAAAGTGATTTAGGTGAGCATTCCGCAAGCTCCAAGCGTATCTCTCTTGAGTAATCTAACAAGTCATTTATGATTCTGTTCGCATTATCAACGGCATTGTCAATGAGCTCTAACATTTCTTTTTCACTGGCATCCATGCGGGAACCCTGTTTCTTTTTCAAATAATAAGCCGCAGTTTTGATGCCTGTCAACGGATTACGCAGGTCATGCCCAACCATCCCTGCTACTTCTCCGATAGCGGCAAGCCTCTCAGACCTTAGAACTTGTTCCTGTGTCTCCTTTAGTTCCTTAGTTCTTTCCTCAACTAACTCCTCTAAATGCTCAGAGTAACGTTTAAGCTCATTCTCCATTCTTTTGCGTTCTGTGATGTTGTGGACGACGCCAACAATTCCAACGTTTTGTCCTTCTTTGTTTCTCGCCACACAACCTGAAAAGCTGACTTGGATTTCTTCACCTGCCTTTGTTTTCCATTTTGTCTCATAATCTCTCAAAACGCCGTCTGTCAACAGTTTTTTTAACATTTCGCTTCTAAATCGTTCTTCCGCAAACAATGTATCGGCTGACTCTCCAACCAGTTCAGCCTCTTTATACTCCAAAAGATTGACAAGAGATTGGTTTACCACCAGCATTTTCCCTTCTAGATCGGTCAGAATAAGGGAATCAGGCATTATTGCTACTATATTTTCTGCTGCGGTTGCCGAACTTAGAGTGAACAACTCGTATTTCCAAATAGCGTAGCCCACAAAAACGCCTAACACTGCGGTGAAGGTAACGCTTAACTCTGGGATTTTGATTTGCAACTGAGGGGCTAAACCTTCTGTTAAGAAACCCGCGAAAAGAGGAATGGAAAAGCCCATACTCACATATTTGGCTTGCTGCTTTCCTTTTTTGTCAGTTGTTTTGAAATAGTATCCGACACATAGGAAAAGTGCCAAAAACGCCACTCCAAAAATCCAGATCTGGTTTATCCAGAAAACCCATGAATCTTCTTGACCAACATATGTATAACCCCAGAACTCTTTTGCCGCACCAGCAGTTATCAAGTTTGTAGTCAGCCCAATGATAGAAAAAATCACTGCAGGAGCATATATCAGAAAATAGGTCAACTTATTTTCTAATAGTTTTTTCTTCTCGGTAAAAACAAGTGCAAAATGAATAAAAAAGCCCAAAACAAATGGGTAAAGAGAATCCAGCTTAATCCATAAATTGGCAGTGTCAAGATTATCAGCTTGGCGGTACATAAATTCAGTAAAAGCCCAATAGGATAGCAACAAACTAAAGAACATGAAAATTTTGTTTAACAGTTTTTTCTTATCCAAATGATAGACATGGTTTCCTATATAAATAGAAACTATGCTGGCACACAAGGAAAGCAAAGCAAAAATGTTCACATGAACACTCCCAAAAATTCTAAACTCAAACGTATTCCTTCTTCAACGCCTTTATGTAATCTGAAAACCTGTGATCTTCTTTTCCGAGAATTTCAGTTGAAGCTTGGAATACAGATTCTCGAGAATCATTTTCTCAATCATTGACGCCCCTGACAACAGAAGACTTTCTAACCCAGCAGAAAACACCTCAGGGTTGTCAGCGATCTCTTGTCCTTTCAACTGGCACTTGCTCTCTAGAAAATTGTAATTAACCTCAGCACCAATTTCTTTGAAAACACGCTTCAACGTTTCATCAGCAACATCAAACAACAAATAATCCAGCCTTCCTGCTCTCATACCACTCGTATCCTCGTTTTTCATATCAGAAAGTGCGCTTGGGTCTCTAGGGCGCGAAGTTGTTTAGTCATCTCGATAACGTCCGCCACTATGCTATTTTGCATTAATATTCTCAGAGCTCTTGGATTTATCTTATATGAAAATGGAATTTGAATCATAAGTAAACATTCACTTTCAGAATCCAAGTCAGATAACGCGCAAAAAAATCAGCAGAATCGACGCCCTCAAAGAACTTAATGGCAGCTCAAGATGGGTTTGAACCTTCCAAGTTTTTGTAAGCATATCTTTGCTGGTAAATTGGTGCTGAAATCCCTTCCCCGGCGCCAAACTGCCTCAAGCCACATTTTAATTCTCGGTTTCTAATTGAGCATCGACTTGTCCCACGTATTAGGTTCAAATAACGGTTTAAATTGTCGGAGCTTAAACTCGATTCGCATCTCTTTTGGAAAAACATCCAAAAATTGAGCCTTAAACGAAATTTTAAGTGGAAGTCTGGAGATACGTGTTTCTGGGAACCTGCAATGGCGATTATTCTTTTTGGTTCTTCCGACTTGATTTTCTGAGACTTAGGTCAATTAGTTCTTTTGAGGCAGTCCCGTTGAGATTCTCTTTGAGGAGTTTCGCTTTATTTTTTAGATCTTTGTCCTTAATGCCTTCCTCTTTTACTTTTCGCTTCGCCAGGTCCAGTGATTTCTTCAAAGCCTCCAATGGTAGTAAGGTTGCAGCGACACAGTAAAAGCTCCTTGACCGTCCGTCGTTGAATTGTTCTAGCATCTGCTCAAGAAAGTCCTGTTTTTTCTTTTGGTCATTCAGGAATTCTTTGATGCCAAACTTTTTTATGAAACGCAAATTGGGCATCATTTTTCTATGGGTTACAAAAGAATCGGACTCGTCTATTCCTTTCAATCTTGAGCAAGGGAAATCACTGCATTCTGCGCATGTCTCAAGGTTTTTCTCTTTGACACAGCATCTAAAGATTTTACAACCAACAGCAGCGTATGAGTATGCACTGCCGCATCCATCACACTTTGATTTTCCCTCTGTATAATACCTTGGACACAAAACACAGTCCAGGCCGCAAACACCAATAGACGGATACATTTTACCAATTACCGTTACCATCACTATTAAGATAGTAGCATGACCGAAATATAAAACGATAAGTTAAGGAAAATGGAGGGCGCATTGTATTGCTGAGAAAACTGCACTAACTTTTCGCGCTTATTCCAACCCTTCCAAATAATACATTCAATTTGGATTTGAGAAATATTTTGCAGCGAAAACAACGAGAATTTAAACCGAGATTTAAACCTGTTCCCCAGCGCTGTTTTGCTATGTAGGAGCCTAAAATTTTTTTGAATTTCGTTTGGAATGCTGTCGAGCAAAACGTTTTTCTGTTAACTTCTTCTGTATCTAACACCGGTTGCGTTTTGTCATGAAAGAGTATGATTTGATTTTGGTGGGGACAGGTTCTGGTATGGAATTAGTGGAAGCGATGATTCAAAACAAGCCAGACATAAAAGTGGCGGTGATAGACAAGGATGCGCCTGGAGGAATATGTCTTACTAGAGGCTGCATTCCTTCCAAGCTTTTGATATACCCCGCTGACCTCGTAAGAACGGTTGAAAAAAGTAGGGAATTCGGAATCCACACCGAGATAAAGAGAATAGATTTTGAAGCTATCATGGAACGGATGCGTTCAATAATAAACCGCGACATTAACATAATACGAAACGGGCTTTCAAGCTCTAAAAACATAGATTTCTATACCGACCAAGCTGAATTCACCGCTCCATACACAATTAAAGTGGGAAACGAAACAATAACCTCAAAAACGATTTTTCTATCCACAGGTTCAAGACCGACCCTCCCTCCAATAGACGGTCTACAAGAAACAGGTTACCTAACAAGCGACACCATTCTCCAGATAAGTCAGCTTCCACATAGCGTCACCATCATAGGCGGAGGGTACATAGCTGCAGAATACGGACATTTTCTTTCAGCTATGGGCTCAAAAGTGACTATAATAGGGCGAAATCCACAGTTTATCCCCGAAGAAGAGCCCGAAATATCCGCCATCGCCAAAAGGGAAATGCAGAAACACGTTACTATACTAACAAATCACGAAGTACGCAACGCCGAAGCCACATCCAAGGGCAAAAAAGTGATTGCTTTCGACCGTTATAACAAAAAAGAAACTGAAATTGTAGCCGAAGAAGTTCTCGTAGCAACAGGAAGAAGTTCTAACTCGGATATTTTGCATCCAGAGCGAGCTGGGATAGAAACAGACTCAAACGGCTTTATTGTAGCTGATGAATACCTGCAGACTTCACAACCAAACATATGGGTCTTGGGGGACGCTGATGGAAACTTCATGTTTAAACACGTTGCAAACTACGAAGCACGAATAGTCTACTACAACGCTGTTTTGAACAAGAAAATCAAAGTCGACTACCACGCGGTTCCTCACGCCGTGTTCACCGACCCCGAAATCGCAAGCGTAGCGTTGAGAGAGAAAGAGGCGGTGGAAAAATTCGGCAAGGACAACATACTAATTGGGTTTCATAAGTACGCTGACACCGCCAAAGGAGAAGCCATGGCTCGGAAATACGACTTCGTCAAGGTCATTGTCCAACGAGATACTGGAAAAATCTTGGGCGCGCACATCATAGGACCCCAAGCCTCAGTCCTCATACAGGAAATTGTGAACCTGATGTACACTGAAAAGCAAAGTTTCGAACCGCTTGACGATGCCATGCACATACATCCGGCACTAAGCGAGGTCGTGGCACGGGCTTTTCAGTCTCTTATGATCCCTGATCAATATCACCATTATCTGGAAGAGCACTCGGGTCTCCCGCTAGGATAAGCTTTACTTGGATAGCCTTTAATTTGGGCTGAAATCTTTCTGCAATTCTCTCTTTCTAAGCGGTTTTCGAGGTTGCATTGGCAAAAGACGCTTTTTCTCTTTACAAATTGCGCGGTAATCGGGCTGAATTTGGAAGGGGGTCTTTGCTAGTAAAATAGACACAGCATGAAAGAGTTTAGACTTAAAGTCCTTTTTTGATGCTTCAAAAGGTAATTGCCCTCGGCAAGGTGACACCACAAATGTTAAAGTAGCATGCGTCTAATAATTGGTCAAAGGCTATTGTGAAGAATCGTGATTTAATGCCCCAGTATGACTCCTCTCTAATCCAGGGAAACTATGTTCCCCCACTTAAGCGCCGTATTGAAGATTGGAAATCTCGGCTTATAGACCTGTCGCGGCGAAACAATTTATTGTATTTCAAGCCCAGCAAAAGAGGAAATCTTTCGGTTTCTAGCCCGAATATGGAAAAAATTTTCAACAGGCTTGTTTTACGAAAACGAAAACTGGCGTTTTGGTACAACAAG
>Ga0209324_10003131_pt1 | contig 11362 bp, 14 predicted proteins | sample Rifsed19ft3_FD_184015 | JGI IMG/M metagenome (GOLD analysis project Ga0209324, IMG submission 184015) | Soil microbial communities from Rifle, Colorado, USA - sediment 19ft 3 (version 2) | ecosystem: Environmental > Terrestrial > Deep subsurface > Rock core/Sediment | place: Rifle, Colorado...
GGTTCACTTAAAAAGTTTCATTAATATCCTTAGATCCTATTCAGTTCGTCTACAATGATTTTATTAACTACCATAGTTACTTAACCATATTAAGTAATCAAGACCGTTTACATTACCATTGATATCAAAGTCTCCGTCTTTGACGCCGTTTGTGGTTGGTTGATTATAGTGGCTTAACCAAATGAGATAATCTTTTCCGTCGACCTTACCATCACCATCGGCATCGCCTATAACCGATCCTTGGTAGCGTGGCCAAGTATACTCACCGGGCACGGCCGGTTTACGATTTACTCCGACATCAGGATGCCTTTGATGCCAATCAGCCACCTTATCTTTCCATAAAGTTTTGCCTTGGACTTTGCCAGTAATCAAAATCAGGCATCCCGGAAACTTTGCATTGATTTGATCAAGAAGGCTAAAAGGGGCTTTGGTAGGATCTCCCAGCCAAATGAGAGTGTTGTTTGCGCAGACCGTTACTTTAGCAATTGGGGGGAATATATCCTTTTCCGAGTCGTACTCATGAAGGAATATTGAATTAGTAATTTCAAAATTCGGTTCATTGCCGTCATCCAATTTAAAAGTGTTGCCATAACCAAAAGGAGTATCACCATATCCGGGCACTGTGAAAGTCGGATCGCTTTTGGTATCCCATTTATACGGATACGGCATAGGTTCCATGCGCATAAGCATTTTATTCATCTTGATTATTGTATTAGTCCCGGAATACCCGGTGGAACTGGGACGTGAACTAAAGCCGACGTAACACCCGTCAAAGAGTACATCATAGATCTCCCCGGAATGAATGTGGTCGTTTTCAACACAGTCATCTCTGATGTAATCCAACCATACGTGCTGGATTCTCCAGTTATCATTCGAGTCCGTCGTCCGTATACCGTCGTGTACATTGTAAATATGCAGGCCTGTCCAGGTCGTCCTGTTATGAAACGATTCGACAGCAGCTGTATTCCTGTATGTACCACTCTGGTCATAGCCGTGCTTGCTCTGGTCCCAAGATATATCCAGGTCGTGCCAGTCCAAGGCAGCAGTTACATAACCTCCAGCCCAACACATGTCATGACTATCACTTGAGCCTCTTAAAACAACTTTGCCCCACGAAATGTCATAAGGTATTTCAAAACTTGCCGTGCGGGCATCAAATTTTTTAAATGGCGCCGTCTCCGGCTCAAATTTCCCTGTACCGTAAAAGCCCGTAACCACTTGTGTCGGACCTGCAGCATCCAAGCAGGCAAATGAGGGATCATTCGCTGCATAACTTATTTTAGTATCCGATATAAGCGATACCACCGATAACAAACCAATAAAAAGCACTAATTTTCGCAGCATAGCAGCTTACTTAAATAATATACTTTCACATTTACATAACAAAATAAATGAGTCAGAAACAAACTTCAAACCAATAAGCAAAATTGCTATTAAAACAATTCTTTTGAATTTACTTTGAGGGATTCGTTTCACAACTTGTTTTCCAGTAAAAGAACCAACCAATGCGATTACAAGCAAAAAAGGGGCATACCAATAATATTGATTACTCAAAAACCCTTCCGCGAAATACACAGGAATTCTGGTTAAATCGACTGCGAGTGCAATGGCAGCAGCAGTAGCAATGTATCTTTCTTTAGGTAATCCAAAGGCTGTAAGAAAAGCTCCTCTTAATGCTCCACCGGTTCCGATTAGCCCTGCCAGAAATCCAGAAAGCCCGCCTCCTAAAATTGAATTTAGCATTGAGGGTTTTATCTTCAAGTTTTCTTTCCAAAAAGAAATACCGGCATAAATAACCAAAAACATCCCCAATATGCCTTTAAGGGTATTTTGGGAAATGTACGTTATAAGTAGTGCACCAATCAGGGTTAGTACGACACTGGGTACGCCGAAAATAAGTAAAATTCGTTTATCTAAACCGTGTCTAAAGAAACTAATTCTTCCGAGATTGCCAAAGATATGGAGGAGCGCAACAAGCACCAAAGCAGTTTTGAAATCAAAAAAAAGCAATGCCAGTGGGAGGAAGACCGTTGATGAACCAAATCCGGCAATGGTTCCCACAACTTCTGACAAATAAGCCGCTAGGAAAAATAATAAGTCCATTTATCCTAGACTAGCATAAGTGGAGCAAAGAAAGCTGGTTTGTCCGACTCGAGGAAGAAATAGAAAAAGAGAAAATAATTGAGCAAATTGTGCTAATATAAAAATATATGGAAAATGAAATTCAACCGAATGTTCCGTCACATACTAATTGGCAAAAAGTTCTATTATTCATTTTATTAGGATTAGTTGTTATTGCTGGATCGGTATTTGTCGTTATTCGAATCGGTAAAAGCCAAACAACAAATCAACAACCAACAACTGAACAACTAACAAATATTCCTACCCAAGGTGTTAAGTTTACAGGAATTATCACAGAAACAAATAACGGGTGCTGGGCGGATGGGATATGTAGTATAAAAATTGATAATAAATGGGTTGTCGCAGAAATTGGTGGCTTAAGGCCTCCAAATTCTAAACCCGAAATTAGAGGAAGTTTAATAGGAATTAATTTTAGTCAAGATACGAACAAATATATAGGTAAAAAGGTGGAGGTTTATGCAAAACAAACGGATGATAACGACTTCACGATATATGATAATGAAAATTACTACATTAAGCTTCTTGAATAATACACCGGATTTTTGGTTATATCGGAGAACTGCGCCAGCGCTGGTATGAGATAAAGAAGCTGTTGAAAGGAGGACTACAGGATAGTCCAAGACCAAATTTGGACAAATTCAATATATAATTGTATTATGCATTCCTTTTTAAGGAATATTCTCAACCGCATCACCATGTACAGATTAATGCTGTACTTTCTGCTCGTACTTTGGCTTGCATCAATAATCCTTTCTTTCACGGATATCTTGCCATACAATCCTCTCGACATTCTTTCTTCTGGAATATTTTTAAGTGTAGTTTGTAATCTTGCCAACTACCTGTTGGCAAAGATTTTCCGTGCGAGGACAAATCTGGAGTCAGCTTCCATAACAGCTCTGATCTTAACCCTGATTGTCGGCCCATTATCCCCAATAGAAAACTTATTGATACTGACATTTATCGGTGTCGTTGCCATGGCTTCAAAATATGTGTTGACATTAAATAAAAAGCATATTTTTAATCCCGCTGCTGCTGCAGTACTCTTAGCTGCGATTGTTCTTCACAACGGAGCTTCATGGTGGATAGGTAGTATATACACACTTCCTCTTATTGTGCTGGGAGGGTTTTTAATCCTTACTAAAGTTAGGAGATTTGAGCTGGTTATTAGCTTCCTCGCGGTTTATTTTTTAACACTCATCTTGTTTGGTGAAGGAGTTACTATAAATTCTTTTGTCGTCCCTTCCATTTGGTTTTTTGTTTTTGTAATGCTTGTTGAGCCACTCACGTCTCCCTCAACCAAAAATAAACAAATAGTTTTCGGGGGATTTGCCGCATTGGGCTACTTTTTACTGCCAAAGGTTATCCCCGGGTATGCATATGGCCTGGAAACTGCACTCTTAGCTGGTAATTTGCTCAATTTGTCAATTTCACCTTCGTTCAACATCCTTCTGGCTTTCAAAAAGAAAGAAATGGTCGCCAAAGATACCTGGCAGTTTCATTTTGAGCCGATGAGCAAGTTCGATTTCACCCCAGGACAATATTTGGAATGGACGCTTCCACATAAAAATCCAGACGCAAGAGGAACAAGGCGTTTCTTTACTGTATCCTCAGCCCCAAGCGAAGAAGATATCACCCTAACCATGAGAGTTGCCGAAAAAGGAAGCAGTTTTAAGTCTGCGTTTATGAATTTCAGGGAAGGCCAAGAAGTTGTGGCCTCAAGTCCGCAAGGAGAATTTATATTACCACAAGATAAAGCCTTGCCATTGGTTTTTATAGCCGGAGGTATCGGAGTAACTCCCTTTAGAAGCATGATAAAGTCTATGCTTTTAAATAACGAAAAAAGAGACATAGTTCTTCTATATTCAAACAAACAAGAAGCGGATATTGCTTTCAAAAAGCTTTTAGACAGTGCAAAAGGTTTCGGATTAAGAACCTTATATATCAATACTGACAAAGAGGGACACATCGACAAGGAGATGATAATAAAGGAGGTACAGGATTATCAAAAAAGGATTTTTTATATTTCCGGTCCCCAACCCATGGTCGAAGCCATTAAAAAGACGCTTTCTGAAATGAAAATTAAAATGATAAAAACCGACTTTTTCCCGGGTTACATGGAGATTTAAACAACCTATTCAACTATTACTACCCCTGTGTGGGTTGGAAACATGTGGTTGTGATAGTTATAAGTACCGGTTTCGGTAAAAGTGAAAGAATAGCTATTTCCTGTTTGCCGCTGGTCAAAAGCTGAATGGTCGGTGTGTACTGGGTGCGGATCAGATCCCACCCACATGGTGTTATCTGACTGATCAATAAAAGTCACTGTTGTTCCGGCTGTTACGACAAAACTATCGGGAGCAAATCCCGAGTCTGTATAGGTGACCGTGTTTTTTTCAACTTCTCCCTCATTCTCGATAACCTGTGTCTCTTGAGTGACATCTTCTTTACCACTTTTGTTTCCTTTGAGGGCAAACCCCCCAACTATCGCAACCAGTAGAATAATAAAAATTATCAAATACTCTTTCTTCACAGTCTTAATACTACACCATATATGTCCTTTTTTAACGGGTTATATTAAAAAGCTCTATGGGTCATTTTGCTCGAGGATCGTAACGTTAATATAACCAGTCAATTAGACCGTGTATTCAATGTTTTCGAAGATTTCGGATTCATTCAACAATTGAGCGAGGAAATGGATAAAGTACGGCCAGCAATAACTATAACTACATAATTGCAAGTAAGGATTCAGTTTCGATATAATGGTAGAAATGAGAATTATCATCTCTGCCATCACACTTTTATTATTTGCTTCACTTGTAAATCCCGTCTTAGCTGCAAAACCAACTCCCACTCCTACTCCCAAACCAGGTGTTAAATCTGTTTGTTTAGACGCAGGACATGGTGGTTATGAAATTGGAACATCAAACCAGGATTTATTGGAAAAAGACGTTAATCTACAAGTTGCCCAGCTACTAAAAGGAAAACTGCAGGGAGCTAACTATGTTGTATACATGACTAGGGAAGACGATAGCGAACTATCAAATGCAGATCGGTACAACTACTGCAATTCACAAAATGCTGCAATTCTTGTTTCAATTCACCATAACGGCTCAACTAACCCAAGCACAGATTATTCCCTCGGTTTATATATGAAGAAATCAGATAAAGCATTGGCCCAAGAGGTAGTAAATACAGTCTCCAGTACGTTAAATCTCCCCAACAATGGTATTTCCCGCTTTGCTTCAGGGGTACTTTTAAAATCCAAAATGCCATCAACTATTTCGGAGGGATTCTTTTTAACGAATAGCGACGAATACACAGCTATAAAAAGCGGTAATAGACTTGAACAAGAAGCGGAAGCTTTGTTTACTGCCATCCAAAACTACTTCAACTAATAGCCACTATCGTTCCTGAGTATTCTCAGAGGTTATATTAAGTATCAACCGACTTTACTAATTCAAGGCTAAAATAGATGTGCTCCCCGAGCCTAGACTCAGTATACAGCCAAGTTTTGAGGCAATCATCGAGGTCTTTGAGAACGTCAGTTACATTGGAGAACTGAGGCAAAGATGGGTCGAAATAAAGAAGCTTTTGAAAGGAGGACTACAGGATTCCTTACCGGCTGCTACACACGTTTAATAGTCTGCTATAACCTGCGTCCTTCGGGCGGATCATACGTAAAAAATTATTGGGTAACTACTTTACCATCAAGCATAATGAAGGTTGGATTCTTTAGAATCTTGGGGTTTGTAAAAGGATTTTTCTCAAAAACTACCAAGTCAGCATGTTCGCCTTCCTCAACCCCTTTATAGCCTAAATATTCTCTCGCTATCCAGGAACCAGCTCCCAGAGCAAGTTTTGGATCAACCCCTGCTTCAAAAAAGTTGTTGATCTCTTCTGAAATTATTCCGTGCGGGAACATCCCGGCATCTGTCCCGGCCAATACGCGTACATCATTTTCAAAAGCCTTTTTAACCATCCCTGCTTGGTTATGAACTGCTGTCTCCGTTGCCTCAAAAGTTTCCTTAGATCCAGAACCTTTCCAAATTTCAATAATTGCGTCCCGTATAACCATGGTTGGGGTAAAAGCAATATTTTTCTTTTTCATTTCCTTTAGATATGATTCCTGCATCGCTGTCCCGTGCTCAATCGAATCGAATCCGGCTTCTATTGCCCTCTCTATCGCCTCGCTGTTTACAACGTGTGTTGCAATTCTCCCTCCCAACTTATGAACCCGGTCAACGGTTTTTTTAAGAATCTCAAGGCTGAAATTTGGAACGTTGTTTCCTTTTTCATCAAAAAAATCTCCGATGACCTTTACCCAGCCTCCGCTTTTTTTAAATTCCGTCTCCGCTGCTTCCGGAAGATCGACTTCAGATATTTCGTGTGCGATCCCCGGAAAGTATTTCCCATGAGGAGCCAAGAATCTTCCAGCTGTGACAATTCTGGGAAAGCCATCCTCAACTTTCAATTTTAAGGTTTCATAGTCTGGACTTCCCGGCTCGCGAATTGTTAGAACTCCGGCATGAAGATGTTTTTTTGCATTTTCCTTAAGCGAGTCTTCACCCATGTTTACGTGAACATGAGCATCAACCAAGCCTGGAATAATATAGCCGTTTTTAACAACCGTCTTGGCGTCTTTCTTTTTATCGAAAGTAATGTGCCCGTCAACAATATAGATATCTTTTTCTATATTTTCAGGAAGAATAATTCCGTGTATATGAAGATTCATTCAATAATTATATCAAAAAAACGAAGGTTATATTAAGAAGCTTGATGGTACATTTTGCTCGAGGATCGTAACATTAATATAACCAGTCAATTCGTGAGTATTTCCAAAGTATTTGAGGATTTCAGGTTCATCAGCCAGTTGCGGGAGGAAATGGACAAAGTACGGCCAGTAAGTTTTTCATTGGCAGAAAATTCTATTTTAAAACCTTGTACCTGATATGCGTAACCATGCTGGTTCCGCTAACTTTGATCGGTTCAAGATTGAGATTAGGAACACCTTCAAACAGTCGAGTGCCTGCGCCTATAGTCACGGGGACTATATGTAACCATAGTTCATCAATGAGCCCAGCCGCCAAATATTGATTAACTGTATTCGCACCGCCCATAATCTTGACATTTCGATCACCTGCCGCTTCCTTTGCCTTTGAGAGAGCAGATTCAATGCCGTCAGTCACAAAGAAGAATGTCGTTCCACCCTCCATTTTTACTGGTTGCCTCTTCTTATGAGAGAGAACGAAAACTGGAGCGTGATACGGAGGGTTATCACCCCACCACCCTTTCCATTCAGGATTGTATTTTCTGTCTATAGGCCCAAACATATTGCTACCCATAATGAACGCACCAGCATCCAGAATGGCGTCTATTTCTTTTTTATGCTTATGCTTTTCCGGCTCTGCAAACATCCATCGATCTAGTAAGTCTGAATCGAAATTGTCTCCAAATGGTTTTTCGAAACTTTGATTAGTGCCTGCAGTAAATCCATCAAGAGACATTGCCATACCAGAGGTAACTTTTGTTTTGCTCATATTGTTATATTAACAATTCTTCTATTGGAACGCGCAAGAATTTGATAGAGGTTATATTAAATACTAATGGCCAAAGTTTATTTCATGGCTAGATTTAGGTGTGCTCGAGGATCGTAACGTTAATATAACCAGCCAATTTGTGTGTACTTGCGGTGAGCCTGTCGAATCCATTTTCAAAGTATTCGAGGATGCAATATTTATTCAAAAGTTAAAAGAGGAGATGATCTTAATTAAACCTCATCAAGTTGCATCACTCTAATTTCACCCTCTTTTAAATCTGTGGGTTTTTCTCAAGATTCTCTTATCCGCGTTCTGTTTTCGCTGACTAAGTTTTCCAATAACAGACAAGTCCGCTCCTTTGGGAAACGGATAAACCATGAAAGACAGATTCACCTGGAAACGAAATTAACAGATGAATTTTTTCTACTCCGGCTCTGTCTGGTATAAAACCAAATATCACAATCAAAGTAGAGTACAAGAAAAATGAGCTGTCTGTGCAAAATTTAGACCCTTAGTGAGCCACGGAATGCCCTAACGCCATAGTAAGAGGGCGCCGCCGAGTTTTCTAATATCAGAAGGTGTTTTCACCCAGCTCGATGTCTTCGTATCGAAATTTCCAAGTTTATGCAACTCTCGATATTGTTCTTCAGTCAAAAGCTCGATTCCCATAGCAGCTGCCATGTCAATAGCGATATTTAGTGGTTTATGCCCTTTCCTTGACTCCCGCCCCTCACGGTCATAACAAACATTTCTGCGCCCTTTTGGACTTTCCGCTGAACAATAAATGTATTCCCGCCTGCCGGCAGGCAGGCGCCCTGTCTTTATACCGAGACCTACAACATCCGGTTCACCACCAGTTCTTTCCATTTCATTGAGTGACCACAGGGAGAATCAGCTTCCAGCTTTACTCGTACTTTAGCCCACTGGCAACCTTTATGGCGATTTATATTTTCATCACAATATGGAAGAGGACTAATAAAGTTGGCTTTTAACTTTGACAAAATTTTGATATATTATTAGTAATGGAAAATGCCTTTCTTATTTTAAGCAATTGGTGGGGTTTGTCTGATAAGCCTGGTTCTCAAAAGATGTTTATAAATGCGGACGGTTCCTATGTGATAAAAGTAGAATTTTCCCATCCACGTGATCAGGTTGAGAATTCTCAGAAAGAGGGCAACATCGACAAAGAGAGATTGAAACAAATCTTGGAATTTGCGGAAATAAATATTACTCAACCGACAAACCACATGATATATGATGCCGGTTGGGCGATAGAATACATAAAAGAAAGTAAAGCAATTAAAGTTGTCAACGATTTAGATCTTTGGAAAAGACTAATCGAGTTAGTTCCCGAATACAAGATCTGAAGCTTGATGGTATAAATTATCCGGTTCGGATAAAATCAGTAAGACTCCCAAAGCTAAACTGATCTCAATTGTTCATGGAACAGCTTCTTTAGATCACCTGCCAAAAACAATGTCAGCTCAATCATTAGTCTTCCCTCAAATTTCACCCTTTTGTCTTCAGTTTTCTTGAACACTAATCCATGCCAAACATCTCCCGTAGTCAGCGCCTTTTCCAACAACTTAAGCTCTTCTGCCTTCTTACTCTCGGCTATCCCGCCAAACACAAACAATGTATCAACATTTAAAGTATGGATCGAAATAAAGAAGCTATTGAAAGGAGAGTTACAGGACGATATCTCATCAACAGTAGGCGCAACTTAGATAAAAGTACAGTTTTTCTTTGGCGGCAAATTCTATTACCATTCGGTTGGAATTATTCTTTTTGGTTTGCGCTGAAAATGAGCGGATAGCCCTCCCTGGTAGTCACACTCTGTAATCCAAGTTTTTGTTCGTATGCTATCGCTTCCTTAATCAAATCACTTTCCCGATACTCTTTCACGGCAGCGGGGCTTTCCCAGATGACGATGGTGCTTTCATCTCCTTTATCTGGCCGCGCGTAGTGATAGATAGCAACGACACCAGGCTGTTGCTTCATGCGGGGTAAAAACCCTTTGAGAAAATCCTCAATCTGCTTATGCTGTTCGGGAGTAACCTTACTAGCTGTGATTGTGATAAACATATTTAATTCTTAATTTTACTTTTTAATTCTTTGACCTTTATTTTATTAAAGCCCGCGTCAATAATTTCAAGTTTTTCATTGGCGGCAAATTCTTTTTCGTTTTCGAAAGATTTTTCAAGACATCTTTCATACATAATAAGTGTATCAAAAAAACGCAAGGTTATACTAAGAAGCTTAGCGGTACATTTAGCTCCCCAATGTTAGTGCACTTAGGACGTATTTTCTGGAGACAGACGAGGAATTTGAGCCGATATTAATTCGACATTTGTGAAAATTGAATTAATCACCTCTTAAATTATTATTTTCGTGCCGGGTTTACAAAAAACTCCAAAATAAAGGCTACAACAAACAATATAACACCAAGCACTAATAGATTAGCAGTTAAACTTGGGACAAAATATAAGAGCAAACAAACAATTGCAGCCCCTGATACCATATGGACGAGTGCATGCGGTTGCATACACTCTTTAAACATCGCGTTCATATTCACTAGAATCACCTCCTTAGATAAAAGTCTTGCAGAAAACTTGAAGAAAATCAAACTGAAATAGCTTCAACTCACAGCTTTTGCTACAAGCATGGCGATCTTTGCCTCTTCGGCGGGGGTCAACTTCTTCAGAGCAAAGGAGGTTAGCCACATATTGCCTTCATCTAAATTCGCCGCTTCTTCAAAGCCAAAAGTCGCGTACCGCGACTTAAACTTATCCGCGCTTTTGAAAAAGCAGACGACTTTGCCGTCCTTGTTGGCATACGCGGGCATCCCATACCAAGTTTTCGGCAAGAGGGTTGGTGCGTTCTCTTTGACGAGAGCATGGAGCCGCTTGGCCATAGCACGATCCGGTTCCGGCATTTCGGCGATCTTCGCAAGCACGGCCTTTTCCCCGTCCACTTTGCCCGCCTTCAGTTCTCGGGCGCGCTCCTGCATCGCAGCTCGTTCCTCGTCAGTGAACGTCTTGCTAACCGGGGTAATGTTCTTGACTGCTTTCTTTGTGATGCTTGCCATAGAATGCATTATACTAAAATCTAAACTAATGGATCTCAAGAATGACAGCTATGAAATTTATATTGGCACTAAAAATTTCACTGAGAAGTACTACAGAGACGAAAAAGGATGGCTCAAAGTATCAGCACGAGGAAAGAAATTCAGGATGACTGCTGAACAAGTACTAAATCATTTATTGCCTGCTTTTGCAGGTCTCAAAAATAACTTAATTGCTACTGTTAAACATAAAGAGAAACGAGAAGAGTAATTATGATCAAATTAGTGCTCCCAAACCCAAGTTTCAATATAAATGAAAGTATTGAAAGACTAATTAAAGCTATGCAAGAACTAACCTCTTTTGGACCTCTACCCGCTATTTTGAAATCTGCAATCACCAACCCTTAAACCTTCTCAATTCTCGTGCTTAAGAGAACTCTTTTTATGTCTTTACCAATTTTAATAAAATAATCGTATTCCTTCCCATTCCTATCTTCAAACCTAGTTGCATTTGCATATAAAACCGCTTTGGTCTTGGCGTCGAGTTCTAGAATTGCTACATAACCCCATAAGTTCACTTTATGATAAGAATTTGTAGAATAATTTACATTCCATTGTG